>Ga0154672_128_pt1 | contig 102291 bp, 94 predicted proteins | sample Rifle2008BG13ft_FD_116101 | JGI IMG/M metagenome (GOLD analysis project Ga0154672, IMG submission 116101) | Chloroflexi bacterium RBG_13_51_36
GACGGCTTGATTCCGTTCTGCCGCTCCGTTGTATATCGAGCAAGCCGGCATTTCTCCTGGCCTGGACCACAACGCCGTGGACGCTGCCGGGCAATACGGCTTTGGCGGTTGCTCCAGATGCCGAATATAGCGTGATGGAAGGTGATCAAGATTATCTTGTTCTGGCCAGGGAACTTACCGGGAGGGTTGGGTTAGAGAGGTACACTGAGGCAGGAGTTGTTTTGGGCGAGGACCTTGTGCAGCTTGAATATGACCCTTTATTCAATCCTCATGCCTTTGGCGTACAGCGTCTGGCCTTGCCGACACTGTGCGTGGAGGAAGCAAGAAAAGACTTGACATATTCTGTGATCGGCGCTGATTTCGTGTCCTTGGATGAAGGGACCGGCATGGTTCATGTTGCTCCGGCCTTTGGGGAGATTGATTTTGGTGTTGGGATAAGTAATGGGCTTGGTTTTGTCCAACCTGTGGATTTGGAGGGCAAGATCACCGGTACCTATTCCTTTGCTGCCAAGTTTGTTAAAGATGCTGACCCCTTTATCGTAGATGACCTGAAATCGCGCGGTCTGCTGTATCGTAGCGAAAAGGTCGTTCATACCTACCCTTTTTGCTGGAGGTGTGACGCCCCCCTTCTCTACTATGCCAAGCCAGCCTGGTATATCAGGACGGCAGCGGTGAAAGAACAACTTATCTTGGGCAATAGCCAGATAAACTGGTATCCTGATTATATTAAACACGGTCGCTTCGGTGATTGGTTGGAGAACAACGTTGACTGGGCTTTTTCCAGGGAAAGATACTGGGGTACTCCTCTGAATGTCTGGCACTGTTCCTCCTGCGGTAATGATGAGTGCGTCGGTGGTGTGGAGGAGCTAAGGGCAAGGCCGGGTCTCGATGGCTTAACCATGCCCTTGGATTTGCATCGCCCTTATGTAGACGAAATAACATTTGCCTGCTCTAAATGTGATGGTAGGATGCAGCGTGTTCCCGAGGTAATTGATTGCTGGTTTGATTCCGGAGCTATGCCTGTGGCTCAGTGGCATTATCCCTTTGAAAATGAAGATAAATTCAGGCAGAATTTTCCCGCCGACTTTATCTGCGAGGCCATTGACCAGACCAGGGGCTGGTTTTACAGCTTGCACGCCATATCTACTCTGCTTTTCGATCGCCCTTGCTTCAAGAACGTCATCTGTCTGGGACACGTTGTGGATGCTCAGGGTGACAAAATGAGCAAGTCTAAGGGCAATGTAGTCGAACCTTGGGCTGTGATCAACAATTATGGTAGCGATGCTCTCAGGTGGTATATGCTGGTTTCTACCCCGGGAGAAGATACCCATCGTTTCTCGACCAAGATGCTGGAAGAGACCATACGCAGATTTCTGCTCACTCTGTGGAATACGTATTCCTTTTTTACGCTTTATGCGAATATCGATTGCTTTGTTCCTCAGCCGTTGACGGTTGACAGGGATCAGCCAAGGCCCTTCAGAGAGCTGGATAATTGGATTACTTCAGAACTGAATCGGCTTGTAAGTGAGGTCACCAAACTGATGGATAACTATAATCCCACTTCTGCGGCGCGTAGAATTGAGGGATTTGTAGATAATCTGTCTAACTGGTATGTGAGGAGAAACCGCCGCCGATTCTGGAAAAGCGAGAATGATGCCGACAAATTGGTCGCGTACACCACTCTATACCAGTGTCTTGTGACTCTATCTCAGTTGCTGGCTCCCTTTGCACCGTTTATTGCTGAAGAGCTTTATGGAAATTTGTGTCGTTCCCTCAATCCTCAAGCTAAGGAAAGCGTTCATATGACTGATTTTCCCGTGGCAGATGAGGCCAAAATCAATGACAAGCTAAGTAGGGATGTTGAGCTAGCTATGAAAATATCGAGCTTGGGCAGGGCGGCACGAGCTAAGGCGAGGATCAAAGTGCGCCAGCCGGTGGCCAAGGCGTTGGTCATAATAGGGACCCAGGAAGAGAAGGAAGCTTTGGAGAAATTGGCTACTGAGGTGATGGAGGAGGTAAATGCCAAGGAGCTCGTTGTATTACATGAGGCAAAGGAACGAGAGAAGTTTTCTTCGGGCATGCCTGGTTACAGCGTGGCGGGAGAGGATAGACATTGGGTGGCCATAAGCACTGAACTAAGTCCGGAACTAATCGCGGAGGGAATAAGCAGAGAGCTTGTGCGATATCTCCAGAATATGCGTCGTAACGCCAAGCTTAGCATCATAGACCATATCACAACTTATTATAGGACCGAGGAACCACTCATCAAGCAGGTGGTAAGTGATTTCGCCGACTACATTAAACAAGAGACCTTGTCTCACGAGCTTGTTGACGGTGTTCCTCCGGATGGCGCTTATATCGAGAGACATCGCATCTCGAACGGTGACGTCTCTCTGGCGATAAAGAAGACAAACTGTAAGCAGTAAACAAGAGACACTGAATGGTGCCAAAATCCAAACACCAAATGGCCGACGGTCTCCAGTTTTGTGGCATTTGAAATTTGAGCTTGCCGGGGATTTGTGGCCCAGGATTGCTGGTTCTAAGAGGTCGGTCGTTCTATCAGTCGCGCTGAGGTTGTTCTGGTATCTTCACCTCTGACGAAAACTATCTCTACCTCATCGCCAACTTCACTGTCTCGGATGGCCCGGACCAGATCGGCAACATTGCCTATTTCCTTGTCGGCGAACCGGATGATGACATCGTTCACCTGTAATCCTGCATCATCTGCAGGGCTGCCGGCGATTACTTCTGCAACAAGTGCTCCCTTGTCGACTGAAAGATTGTTTGACGCGGCAAGTGAAGAATCCACGGTGTATAATGCCACTCCAAGCCAGGGATAGGTCACGTGACCGTGGCGAATTAAGTCTTCAATGATAGGCGCGGCCTCATCGCTGCTTATGGCAAATCCCATACCTTCTACGCCCGATGCAACTATCTTAACACTGGTAATGCCTATGACTTCGCCGGACATGTTCACCAGTGGGCCACCGCTGTTGCCAGGATTGATGGCCGCAGTGGTCTGGATCAAACCATAGAGCGTATTTCCGTCAACGTTCACAGATACATTCAGACGGCTGACTATGCCCTGGGTCACTATTATTCCTTCCCCCAGAGCATTTCCAATAGCTAGTACCCACTCTCCAAGAGATAATGAGCCTGAGTTGCCCCAATAAGCATAAGGCAAATCGTCGGCACTTATCCTTATCACGGCTAAGTCAGACAACGGGTCGGTGCCCACCGTGTTGGCGGAGAAAGTTCTACCATCGACGAACTCCACATAGATGCTCTGGGCACCTTCAACTACATGATTGTTGGTGGCGATATATCCTTTGTCATCTATAAGTATCCCGGACCCAGCAACATACTCGGTATGCTCACCGAAAAAACCAGAGACGACTATCTCTGTGGTTATGGACACCACCGCGGGCATTACCTCGGTGACTACCGGGCGGAAATCGGGCAAAGGAGTAGCCGGCTCACCGATTAACGGGAACTCCCAATTGGGTTCAGTATGCTGGGTCGAGTTATCAGATTGAGTTGGACTGGGCATTGGGGAAAGCGATAGAGCCCAAATACCAACACTTAGAATCAACGCTATTGATAGTGCGACAGCCACGACGTATTTCTTAGACATTTTTCGCCATGTTTATTATAGCATTCACACCTTTCCCTCCAAAAATCTGTGCCTGAACTCAAAGCCAAGCATGTCGAATCATTCGAACAAAGAAGACTTGACAATCTAGAATCTCACTCTTTATAATGAAAAGAAACCCAGATTTGCTCCGCCTTTTTGGATCGATCTACAAGATTTTGGCTTCCTCTGTGCTCTTGTTATAGGCAGTGGCTAAGTATATTTTCATTACCGGCGGCGTGGTCAGTTCTGTAGGCAAGGGAATTTCGGTAGCTTCTATCGGTAGGATATTGAAAAGTCGGGGAATATCTGTCTCTGTGCAGAAGCTTGATCCTTACTTGAATGTTGATCCTGGTACAATGTCCCCTTATCAACACGGTGAAGTGTTTGTCACTCAAGATGGCGCCGAGACTGATCTGGATTTGGGACACTATGAGAGATTCATTGGAGTGGAGCTGACTCAGGCCTCTAACGTCACTTCCGGTCAGGTTTATTCCTCGGTCATTGCTCAAGAGAGGCGGGGAGATTTTCTGGGAGGCACAATTCAAGTGGTTCCTCACGTAACCAATGAAACAAAGAGAAGGATAAAGAAAGTAGCCGAGATATCTCAGGCTGAGATAATCATTGTTGAAGTTGGCGGCACCGTGGGGGATATTGAGGGCCAACCTTTTCTGGAAGCTATTAGGCAAATGAGGAAAGACGAAGGCAGAGATAATGTGTTATATATTCATGTCACCTTTTTACCGCATATCGCTGCCACTGATGAAATTAAGACCAAGCCCACTCAACACAGCGTGAACGAGCTAAGGAGAATCGGAATTCAACCGGATGCTATACTATGCCGTAGCGATAAGGAAATATCTTCTGGGATAAAGGACAAGATATCGCTATTCTGCGATGTAGATAAAGAGGCGGTTATCTCCCTTGTCACCAGCGAGACCATCTATGAAGTGCCCTTGCTGCTTGAGGACGCGGGACTGGGAGAATTCATAGTTCACCGATTGGGATTGAGGGCTGAAAAGAGCGACTTGGGGGAATGGCGGGACATGGTGGCTAGGCTGAAAGCTTCAAAGGAGCCTGTGATTATTGGACTGGTAGGCAAATACGTTGGGCTCCGCGATGCTTACTACTCCGTGCGCGAGGCGTTATGCCATGCAGCATTAGCTCACAACCGCGATGTGAGAATTGAGTGGTTGGATTCAGAACAATTGGATGGCATGGCCGATGACAAGCTAAGGCAAGTTCAGGGCATAATCGTTCCTGGTGGCTTTGGCTATCGAGGGATTGAAGGTATGATAAAAGCTGCTAAGTTCGCTCGAGAAAGACGAATTCCCTACTTGGGTTTGTGCTTGGGGATGCAAGTTATGGTCATCGAACTCGGTCGTGACGCTTTTCATACCGACAAGGTAAATTCCACTGAGTTCGATGCCAGTAGTAGTTATCCTGTTATCGACCTTCTGCCGGAACAGAATGGCGTGAAAGAGAAGGGAGGTACTATGAGGTTAGGGACTTATCCTTGCCATCTAGTAGAAGGAACAATGGCGGCCCGTGCCTATGGCTCTGAAGTTGTCTATGAGAGGCATCGCCACCGTTATGAGTTCAACAATGATTTCCGCCAGCCATTGCAGGAAGCCGGTCTTGTGGCCTCCGGGCTGTCCCCGGATGGGAGATTAGTGGAAATTGCTGAAGTACGGGATCATCCCTGGATGGTAGCCTGTCAATTTCACCCCGAGTTCAAGTCTCGTCCCGATTCTCCCCACCCATTATTCGTAGGGTTTATTGGGGCGGCTAAGGAAACGCTTGTTGAAGGTGCTCAAACCAGCCTGCCTCTAAACTAAGAAAATGAAGATATTTCTGGATACCGCTAACATAGAACATATTCGTCATGGAGTCGGATTGGGGGTGGTAACTGGGGTTACTACCAACCCCAGCCTCGTATCGAGAGAAGGCAAAGTTGACTATCGGAAGTTGGTACAGGAAATCTGTGCCATTGTTCCTGGTCCAGTATCAACTGAAGTATTGGGCCAAGACGTCAAAACGATGGTGACTCAGGCCAGAGAAATAGCGAAATGGGCAGACAATGTGGTGGTCAAGATACCAGCGAGCCTTGAAGGAGTGGAGGCTACGGCGGTGCTAGCCAAGGAAAACATAAAGGTGAATTTCACTTTGTGCTTCACTTTGAACCAGGTTGTGTTGGGGGCGGCAGCAGGTGCCACTTTTGTGAGTCCCTTTGTGGGTAGATTAGATGATATCGGTGAGGATGGCATGGGTGTGGTGAGTGATATCGTGGAATACCTCGATTACTATAAGCTGCCTACCCAGGTTATAGCCGCCAGCATCAGACATCCTCAGCATTGTTTGATGGCAGCGAAGATGGGCGCTCATATTGCAACAGTGCCTTACGAAGTGTTACTACAAATGATACGACACCCTTTAACAGATAGAGGCATCGAGCGTTTTAGAGATGACTGGAAGAACGTGATGGCGAGAGAGGAGTTATTATAGAAGCCCCCCGCAGTACCATTGATACATAAAGAAAAGACACTTAGAAAGAGGTCAGTATGTCAACTATAACGCAACTGGAAAGCAAAAACCGGGATGAACTGGAAGCGATGGCTAAAGAATGTGGCATTGTTGGGTACACCAATTTAAAGAAATCCGAGCTTGTCTATCGAATACTGCAGGCGGAGGCAGAACAACAGGGAAATATCTTCATAACAGGCGTTCTTGAAACCATCAGCGAAGGCTATGGCTTCTTGAGGCAAGATACCTTCAGGCGTGGTGCCAATGATGTCTACGTATCAAACTCACAGATTCGGCGTTTCAACTTGAGGGACGGCGATGCTGTTTGTGGCCAAGCTAGACCTCCCAAGGAAGGCGAAAAATATTACAGTTTGCTCCGAGTAGACGCCATCAACGGGCTTGACCCTGAATTAGGGAGGACGCGCCGCAATTTCGGTTCGTTGACGCCCACTTTTGCAGATAAGCTCATTGATCTAGAGACAACATCAGATGAGTTATCCACTCGTCTGATCAATCTGGTGGCACCTATAGGCCGGGGGCAGAGAGGTCTTATCGTATCGCCGCCTAAGGCAGGCAAGACTGTGCTTCTTCAAAAGATTGCCAACGCGGCAGCCGCTAAGTACGAGGATATTCACCTTATGGTTTGCCTTATCGGGGAAAGACCCGAAGAAGTCACTGATATGAAGAGGTCAGTTAAGGCCGAGGTCATTGCTGCCACTTTCGACGAACCGGTAGAAAGCCAGACTAGGGTGGCGGAGTTGGCGTTGGAGAGAGCCAAAAGGTTAGTGGAAATGGGCAAAGATGTGGTCATACTCCTTGACGGGATCACCAGGCTGACGAGAGCTTACAATTTGGCCTTGCCACCTAGTGGGCGTACCTTATCGGGTGGCATTGATTCAACAGCGTTGCATCCTCCCAAGCGATTTTTTGGTACTGCTCGCAACCTTGAGGAGGGAGGGAGTCTGACCATTATTGCCACTTGCCTGGTGGATACCGGCAGTCGCATGGATGACCTCATCTATGAAGAGTTTAAAGGAACAGGCAATATGGAACTCCACCTCGACAGGAAGTTGGCCGAGCGAAGGATCTTTCCGTCAATAGATATTATGCCGAGCGGCACGAGGCGAGAGGAGCTTCTGCTGGACGAAAATACCTTGAAGCAAGTGTGGCTGCTCAGGCGTGTGATCAGTATGATAGATAGCGACTCACCTAATCACGGCGAAGCTACGCAGAGAATCTTGGAACGGTTGGGCAAAACGAAGAATAACGCCGAATTTTTGGCGACTCTGTCTAAAGATATCTAGTGAATCTTATGGCGCTCGTCGCCACTCCCGCCGAAGTGAACAAACGAAGCAATCCCACCTGGCTGAGCAAGCTCAAACTGAAGCTTAGAAGGAGCCTGGGCATGAATATAGTCCTCTGTGAAAGCTGTCAATGGAACTGGAGGACTGCTTGTCACCGCCCGGAACGCCCGAATGCTATCTGGTGCCCTGACTACAGCAAGAAGGGCAAGTAGCCAGGTTCCCCCTTACCGGAGCTGGTCTCTAGAGTAGTCGAGAACCCTTCTGGCCACGATGAGCATATTAATCTGACCCGTTCCTTCAAAGATGTCATTTATTTTGGCATCCCGCATCCACTTCTCCAACAGGTATTTTCGAGAATAGCCCAACGGTCCCATGATCTCGACTGCTTTCTGAGTGATTTTGGTAACGGCAAGGCCAGCTTTTGCCTTAGCCATCGATGCCTCCAGATTATTGGGTTGAAGCTGGCTCATCATCCAGAGAGCTCGTAGCGTAAGCAGCTTGGCTGCTTTGAAATTTGCTTCCATTTCTATTATATCCCGTTCTAGCGCAGTGAGCTTCTGCTTGGGTACGCCATAGCGTATCGTGACGCCTTCCTTCTCCACTGTTTCCTCAACGAAATCGAGGGCGGCGCGTCCGACACCAATGGCCATAGCAGCCACGATAGGCCGTGTGGCATCGAATGTTGCCATTGCGCCTTTGAAGCCTTTGGTTTCGCTCCTGGCTACCTTTTTAACCTCCGGGCTGCCCAGTATGTTTTCAAAGGGAATACGACAATTGTCGAAAATGAGAGTAGCTGTATCACTGGCCCTGATCCCGAGCTTCTTCTCGAGCTTCTCCACTCTCATTCCCGGAGTTCCAGCTGGCACCACGAAGGATTTCATTCCGGCTCGTCCTGCCGATTTGTCCACAGTCGCCCAGACTACCACTAGGCCGCCAGGATTCTCTGCGGCGCGCTTCCCCCAGGTGACAAAGATCTTCTCGCCATTGAGCACCCACTCGGGACCGTCACGGACAGCGGTGGTACTGATGGCAGAAGTGTCTGAGCCGCAACCGGGCTCTGTCATCGCCATGGCTCCCCATTTCGGTTCTCCTTCATTGAAATTGCCCAGAAAACGCTGCAGTTGCTCTTTTGTGCCCGAGGCAAAGATAGCAGCACCCCCAAGTCCCGGACCGGGAACGCACAAGAAAAGACCCGCGTCTCCCCAACACAGCTCTTCGATTCTGAGAGATGCTGTAACATCCAGACCAAGGGCTAATGTACCTTTGTTTCTTTCCCCCCAGGTCTTGTCAATGAGTTCCTGAGGGCTTTCGTGTTCATGTTCATCGTAATGACGGCTTATAGGCCGAAATAACTCTTCGGCAAACTGGTGAGCTACCTTCACCGCTTCTTTTTGCTCGGGAGTCAGTTCAAAATCTATCATTATCCAGTACCTCCTTCTATACTATAGCCATGCCGTCAAAGGTGACAAAACCGCGCCCATTCCTCAACCAAAGCTCCACAGGGTGCTCGCGGACATAACCATGTCCACCCAGAATCTGCACGGCACGATCAGTCGCCATCATAACCATATCGTCGGCGTACGCCTTTACCAGGGATGCTTCTTTGGTCGCATCTTCGTTTCGATCCAACTTCCAGGCGGCCTCCCAGGTCATTAGTCTGGTGGCATCGATTTCAATTGCCATCTCTGCCAGCATGAAGGCAATTCCTTGACGGGAAGCGATTGGCTCTCCAAAGGCAACACGCTCTTTGGCATAGTCTCTTGAATATTCCAAGGCAGCTTTGGCTACCCCTACAGCCATTGCCGAGAGTGCCACGCGCGACCGATTCAGGATACGGTTATAATCGCATCCCTTTTCACCGCCCAACCGGTTCTCCTTAGGAATGCGGCAGTCTTTCAAGCCAATCTCGTACGTGGCCAGAGCTCTTATGCCCATATTCTTCTCCCGCTCACCGACTTCAAGGCCGGTTGCACCTTTTTCAACGACGAAAGCCTGAGTGTTGCCATTTTCTGCTGCGTAGATAAGGAACAAGTCAGCTGCAGCAGCCATTGGCACGTAGCACTTCCCGCCATTAAGAACATATTCGTCGCCGTCAGGTCGGACAACGGTTGACAGAGAGTGAGGGTCGAAACCGAATCGTGGCTCGATGAGTGCAGCAGTAGCTGTCTTGTACCTCTCACCACCGAAAAGGGGCAAGTATTTCTCTCTCTGCCTCTCAGTACCCATCTCGAGGATGGGATAGGCAAACAGAGCCGGACACAGAATGTGCAGTGCCATTGAAAGATCGCCCCAGGCGAGCTCCTCTGCTATCAACGAACCTGTGATGGCTGAATGCTCCCCACCGGGTCCACCGTAGTCCTCAGGTATGCCGCTGGAAACAAATCCCATGTTCCAAGCGGTATCTATAACAGTGTCGGGAATCTCGCCACTCTCGTCGCATTGCCGGTAGATTTTGCGCATCTCATCATTGGCAAACTGTTTTGCCATGCTCACGATCATTTGCTGTTCTTCCGTTGGGCTAAACGAAATCATATTACGCTCCTTTCAACGCGGGTCGTGGCTTGAATGCTTGCAGTTGGCAGCATGTCTTTGATCAGCAATTGGCCGGGACGCTGTATTATATATGATGCGGCGAAAACTTCCAAAGGGTATATGATGCCCTGATTGACATTAAAGCTAACAACTTCTAAAATCAAGAAAGCGGGTAAGTCATCCCATGAGAATTCTGCAGTTTTCGTGGGGACCTGCTCTGGTCCAAACTGAGTTTGCTGAAGGTCCCAGAAGGTCGCAGGACACATTGGAGTTGATTTAGTAAGTGACTGGTGACGAACTTAGGCAAGCGTTTCTGAGTTTCTTTCAGAACAGAGGACACAAGATCATACCTAGCTCTTCCTTGGTGCCTCATAAAGACCCCACTTTACTATTGACTAGCGCAGGCATGGTACAAATCAAGCCATATTACCTGGGATTGGAGACCCCACCTGGCCCACGATTAGCTTCCTGCCAGAAGTGTTTCCGCACCACTGATATAGATTCGGTCGGCGATAGCAAGCATCTTACCTTCTTCGAAATGCTGGGCAATTTCAGTGTCGGTGATTATTTCAAGAAGGAAACTATTGCCTGGGCCTGGGAGTTCGTCAGCAGATATTTGAAACTGCCCGAGGAGCGGCTATGGATAACCATCTACCTCGACGATGACGATGCCTTCGCTTACTGGCGAGAAATTGGCATTCCTGCCGGTAAGATATTGCGATTCGGTGCAGAGGATAATTTCTGGGGGCCCGTAGGCGATTCCGGCCCGTGCGGACCGTGCAGCGAAATTCACTATGACCTGGGTGAGGAATTTGGCTGCGGTAAGGCTGAATGTGGGCCCAATTGTGGGTGCGGCCGCTTCTCGGAAATATGGAATCTGGTATTTACTCAATATAATCAGGGGAAGGACGGACAGCGCACTCGTTTGCCAAAGCCTAACATTGATACAGGCATGGGACTCGAGAGGACTCTGGCTGTTATCCAGGGCAAGTCAACGCCTTATGAAACAAACCTGTTCTCACCTTTGATAGACCACATCTGCAGCTTATCTGACAAAGCGTATGGTCGCGATGAGAATGCCGACCGGGCAATCAGGATTGTGGCCGAGCATTCACGCGGCATTGCATTTCTTATCGCCGACGGCGTGATGCCTTCCAACGAGGGTAGAGGATATGTATTGCGACGAATACTGAGGCGCGCTGCGCTCTTCGGCAGGAAACTGGGATTGGACGGCCCTTTTCTTAATGCGATGGCTGAAGTTGTCGTTGGTACGATGAGCCACATATATCCTGAGCTTACCGCTAACCAGAGCTTGATTGACGAGGTAATTAGAGTTGAGGAAGGCAAGTTCATTGCCACGCTGGATTCTGGACTTAACCTGGTGGAAAAGGTGATTGGCGAAGCTTCAGCGCAGGGGAGAAACGAACTGACAAGCGACGAAATATTCAGGCTCTATGATACCTACGGCTTTCCCGCGGAGCTAACCGCTGAGATTGCCCGAGAAAGAGGCCTGACTATAGACTGGGAAGGCTTTCAGGCTGAGATGGAGAAGCAGCGAAAAAGGGCTAGAGCAGCGCGGAAAGCAGGTGTAACGGTGGGCCTAAAGGTCGAGGCTTCTGCTGTGTACACTCGTGGTGGTCCCGAGTTTGTTGGTGATAGAACTCTTAAGCATCGTTCTACCGTTGCGGCCTTACTTCTTGAGGGCAAATCGCTGGAAGATCAAGTGAACTCTGCGTGTCAAGGTCAGAACGTGCGGGTGGTATTGCGTGCGACACCCTTCTATGGCGAGATGGGTGGGCAGGTAGGCGATATTGGGGAAATCCGTGGCGAAAGGGGAAAGATCGTGGTTTCTGATACTGTGAGGTATGCAGTCAAGGGCAAGGAACGCATAGTCCATCTAGGGAAGGTTGTCGAAGGGCAGATATCAGTGAAGGACTCTGTGGAAGCCGAAGTCGAGCAAGAACGCCGACTGGATATTGCTTGCAACCATACGGCCACTCATCTTCTCCAAGCTGCTCTGAGGCAGATTCTGGGCAGCCGTGTTTATCAGAAAGGATCTCTAGTAGGGCCGGACAGGTTTAGATTCGACTTCTCTCATATGGCTTCAATAACCAACGAAGAACTCAAGGGAATTCAGAGACAGGTTAATGAATGGATACGCCAGAACCTGAAAGTGAAGTCAAGAAGACTATCCTACACACAGGCCGTTGCTGAGGGTGCTATCGCTTTGTTCGAGGAGAAGTACGGAGATGAAGTTCGGATGCTGGAAATCGGTGAGCCGCCGATAAGCAAAGAACTCTGTGGTGGTACTCATGTGAGTTCGACGGGACAAATCGGCATGTTTATGATAACCAATGAAAGCAGCATCGGCACGGGATTGCACCGTATCGAGGCGCTAACAGGCAGGAAAGCCGAATCTCTGATCGAGTCTCGCCTAACTGCCTTGGAAGATGTGGCCAAGCAGATAGAAAGTTCGCTGGACGAGGTTTCCGGCAAGGTGAAGGTCATCATTGATGAACTGGAGGTGGAGCGCAAGAGAGCGCTGGCGCTGGAAAGGGAGCTATCGCGCAGAATAGCCGAGGATTTGCTTGGCCAGGCACAGGAGGTCAGCGGTGTGAAAGTTTTGGTTGCCAGAGTACAATCGTTGACTGTGCCTACTCTGAGGGAAATGGGCGATATGTTACGGGAAAGGCTAAAGAGCGCCGTGATTGTCCTGGCCACGGTCTATAATGGTAAGCCTAACTTCTTGGCCATGGTAACTCCTGACCTGATAGCCAAGGGGTTTCATGCCGGCGACATTATTAATCAAGTAGCTAAGGTTACTGGTGGGGGTGGTGGTGGCAAGGCTGGTATGGCTCAAGCTGGCGGTAGAGATACCGCCAAAACTGACGAAGCGTTGAAATTAGTCCATAAACTGATTCAAAAGGTTTGATATGCGTAGCCTGGGACTAGATGTGGGAGATAGAAGGACCGGGGTGGCGATAAGCGACCCTCAGGGCATCTTAGCTACTCCCTTGTCCGTGCTTGTCAGCAAAGATGATGGTGCCCTGATAGATGAAGTTCTGGGGCTTGTGAAGCAGCACAAAGCCGAGCGCCTTGTAATTGGTCTGCCCCGCCACCTGACCGGGGAATTGGGTAAACAGGCTGGCAAGGTGGCGAGTCTTGTGGACAGATTGTCGTGCGCGGCGAGGGAACGGGGTCTCAATCAGCTTGATATTCAGCTATGGGACGAACGACTCTCTACTAAAGCCGCGGAGCGGCTAAAGAGAGGCGGTGATGGAGCGACGAAACTGCGGACCAGGGCGAAACGGGGAACCAGAGGCCACAGTTCTTTTGTTAAGGCCGGAGTGGATGCCATAGCGGCGGCCCTTATCCTCCAGGGTTTTCTCGATAGACACCGCCAGAATGACAGCGGAGCACCTTAAACGATGTCGAAATACATCGGTCTAATTGGTTATCCCCTTAAGCATTCTATCTCTCCTTATTTCCAGCAGGCGGCTCTTGATTACTATCATCTTGATATCTGCTATGAGGCCTGGGAGAGAGAGCCGGCCCAGCTTGGAAATGTAGTGAATGATTTGAGAGGGCCTCAAAATGTTGGCGCCAACGTAACTGTGCCGCATAAGGAAACGGTTTTGCTTCTGTTAGACGAAATCGATGACCTGGCAAGCTCCATCGGGGCTGTCAACACTATAGTCAAAAAGGATGACAGGCTTGTCGGCTCTAATACCGACGCGTATGGTTTTGCCGAGGCGCTAGAGAAAGAAGGGCACTTTGTCCCGGCAGGAAAACGGGTGGTCCTATTGGGCGCTGGTGGAGTCGCTAGAGCAGTCGGGTTTATTCTGGCACAGAGGAAAGCTGCCTCACTATCCATTACAGATGGTGTCTTTGAGCGCGCCACGGCATTGGCCGAGAATCTGGCGAGGTATGTTGAGCGGACTGTACCGGGTCACAAGTACCGGGAGCCGGATATCAGCGCTTTTCGGTGGCAGAGCTTGGAATCCGGCAAGGCCCTTGAAGATTGCCATTTAATAGTCCATTGCACTACCTTAGGAATGAAGGACGGTCCTCAAGAGGGACAATCGCCTTTGAATTTCGAAGTGATTCCTAAGAATGTCCTGGTTTATGACGTTGTATACAATCCCCGGATGACGCCATTGCTGGAGTTGGCACAGAAGGCTGGAGCGAATATACTTGGCGGCTTGGCTATGTTAGTATATCAGGGAGCGGCTTCGTTCAAGCTGTGGACAGGAAGGGAACCTCCGGTGGACATAATGTTTACCAAAGCTAAAGAAGCGTTGGCAGGGGGAAAGGCGTGAAGAAAAAGGCAATCATCATCAGTGTATGCATATTGGCATTGCTTGCGGCAATACTGACTCCAATTATCCTACTTTGCAGGCCGGCGGCAGATAAGGTGGTTGTAATTCCTCTGACTGGAACTATCACCACCGGGGATTATTCATCGCTCTCTAGCTCGACCATTACCCCGGGGTTGATGAGATACTATTTGTCGAAAGTGAAGAAAGACAAATCCGTCAAAGCGATTGTTTTACGTGTAGAAAGCCCCGGCGGTGAGATAGAGCCCTGCCAGGAGATCCTGCTGGAGATAGAGAGAATCAAGGAAACGATGCCTATCGTGGTGAGCATGGGAGGGACGGCTGCCTCAGGCGGGTACTATATTTCAACCCAGGCTGATAAGATTGTCGCCCTTCCCACCACACAGACGGGGAGCATTGGGGTCATCTCCGCAATAATAAACATCGAAGAGCTTCTGGAGAAATTGGGTATCCGGATAGAAGTATTCAAGGGCGGCAAGTATAAGGACATGTATCGGGGATTCACGGAAATGACGCCGGAGGAGCAGGAAATCATGCAGGGAATGATTGACGAGTATTACGAGCAGTTTGTCGATGTCGTGTCTGAGGGCAGAGGGCTGAGCAAGGAAGAAGTCAGAAATCTGGCCACGGGGCAGCTTTATAGCGGTACCGAAGCCAAAGAGTTGGGTTTGGTTGATGAACTGGGAGATTTGCAGACAGCCATAGATTTGGCTACCGAACTGGCCGGCTTGGAAAGTGGGACAGTGGAGTACTACCAGCCACCCAGGCTCACACTATGGTCGCTGCTGGGGCTTGTCGATGCCATAAAGGCGAGGATATCGGGGTTGAGTGCCCAGGATGTAGTTTTGCTGGAAATCTTAAACCACAACTATCAACAACCTCTATTTCTGTATCAAGGCTGATGGGGCAATTTCGCTTTCTTACCGGTGGAGAATCCCACGGAAAGGGGTTGGTAGCCATAGTGGAAGGGATGGTGGCTGACCTTCCTTTGGAGGAAGGATATATCAACAAGGAGCTCAAGCGCCGCCAGCAGGGCTACGGGCGTGGGCCCCGCATGAAGATTGAAGAGGATAGGGCGGAGATTGTGGCCGGCGTTCGGTATGGGCGCACTATGGGTAGCCCGATCGCTCTATTCATCACGAATCGGGATTGGCAAAACTGGCGGGAAGAGTTGAGCGTTGCGCCTGTCGAGAAAGAGGTTGAGCCTGTAACCTGTCCCCGCCCGGGACATGCCGACCTGGCCGGAGTGACCAAATATGGGCTCAAAGATATCAGGGTGATTATAGAAAGGGCCAGTGCCCGGGAGACAGCCGCCAGAGTAGCTGTGGGAGGCATAGCCCGAAGATTTCTGGAGGAGTTGGGCACTACCATTCACAGCCACACTGTGGCGATTGGCCCGCATCACTGGAAGCAGAGCAGAGTGAGCCCCATAAACTGGCAGCAGGTAGAAACCTCGCCAGTCCGTTGTACTAATGCCAAACTGGGAAGGGTGATGATGGCAGCCATTGATGAGGCCAAAGCTGATGGAGACACGTTGGGGGGTGTTTTCGAGGTGATAGCTACTGGTATTCCCGTCGGTCTGGGCAGCCATGTTAATTGGGACCGTCGTCTCGACGGCAGGATTGCCCGGGCGATGATGAGCATCAATGCCGTAAAAGGAGTGGAAATCGGAGCGGGATTCGCTCTGGCCGGGCTCAAAGGCTCGCAGGCACACGACGTTATCGAGCCCAATCTGCGTAGAAAAACAGAGGAGCTGCCGTGGCGACATATCACCAACCGTGCCGGTGGTATCGAAGGTGGTATAAGCAACGGCGAAGATATAACAGTGAGGGGAGCAGTCAAACCTATTGCCACGTTGGCTACGCCTTTACGTTCTATAGACCTTGGCAGCGGTAAGGCAGCCAAGGCTCACTATGAGCGCAGCGACATCTGTGTTGTGCCGGCCGCCGGGGTAATCGCCGAAGCCATGTTAGCCATTGTCCTGGCCGATGCTTGCCTGGAAAAATTCGGCGGAGATAACTTGAAGGAGACTCTGACGAATTACCGTAACTATCTAGGCGACCTCTCTTGATTGAGCGACTAGTATCCCGGAGCGGACTCCGTGGCGACATACGAAAGAGGTGATGTATAGGGCCTCCAATGTCGATAATCACTGGAGGAAGGGATTTCCCCGGCGTTCGTCGCCAATAGTTGTGGACGGTCCGTGGCCGGGGTAGACGACGGTTTCATCAGGCAGAACCATAAGTTTTTCACGAATGCTCTTCATCAGACGTTCGTGGCTCATTCCGGGAAAGTCGGTCCTGCCCACGCCAAGATTGAACAAGGTGTCGCCGCTGAAGACCACTCCGTGCCCGGAAAGACAGATCCCGCCGGCGCTATGCCCCGGGGTATAGAGGACTTCAAAGGACAAATCGCCTACGTCTATGCGGTCACCGTCTTTGAGTAGTCTGTCCGGCCGGGGCGGTGATTTGACGGGAGAGATACCAAGCGAAGTCAGCATACGTATGGGCGCGGAGAACGCTAACCCTTTTTCTGCCTCGTGAATGGCAAACTGGGCACCGGTGTTTTGTTGAACTTCGCGAAGGGCGCCGACGTGGTCTATATGGGCATGGGTTATCACGATTATGGCTATGGATAGTCCCGTTTGTCGCACCGTTTTCAAAATAGTGTCAGCTTCAGCACCGGGGTCGATAATCATACCCTGTTTGGTTGTGGATGAACCGACGATATAGCAGTTGGCTGCGAAAGAACCGACCACCAGCATCTTTATAATCATGGCTCTTTTCACCGGCGAGTTCGCAGCCGAATCCGCTAAGTATAACATGGATTCGCGTCAGGTGAACAAACGAATCCGGAAGAGGGTTACCAGTCTACAGAGGGTGAAAGCACGCGACGTAGTGGTCGCTGCTGACAGGCCTGAGCTCCGGCGCAAGTTCGCGGCACTCGTCGCTTGCCCGGGAACATCTGGGGTGAAAAGCGCAGCCGGGTGGTGGGTTGGCTGGACTGGGTACTTCACCTGGCAGGACAATGCGGCCGACCCTTCTGCTGGGGTCAGGGACTGGCGTCGCCGCTATCAAGGACTGGGAGTATGGGTGACGTGGCGAGTGAAATATCTCCTCCGGCCTGCCCATCTCTACCACCTTGCCCAGGTACATCACGGCGATATAATCGCAGACGCTCTCCGCGATTAAGAGCTCATGGGTGATGTAGAGGTAGGTAAGACCGAACTCTTTCTTGAGGTCCTTCAGAAGGTTGAGAATCTGGGCCTGGACAGAGACGTCCAGAGCAGAAGTCGGTTCGTCAAAGGCGATAAACTCCGGTTTGGTAGCCAGGGCACGAGCGATGGCGATACGCTGGCGCTGGCCGCCGCTGAATTGGTGGGGATAACGCTCCAGTTGTCCGGCGCTCAAGCCAACCCTCTCCAGCAGCTCCTTGACGGCACTCCGTGCTGCCTCTCCAGATAGGACATGATGTATCCTCAGCGGCTCACCGACCGTGCTCTTTATCTTCATGCGCGGGTCCAGAGAGGTAAACGGGTCCTGATGGACAAGCTGGGCACGGCGGCGCAATGAGCGCAGCCTGTTGCCGGAAAAGGTCGCCAGGTCATTTTCATTGAGAAGGTAGTTGAGCTTGCTGCCGTTCTTGCCCTGCGACTCTAACTCCTCTATTAACGCCTTCGTCTCATCGGGGACATCGAAGTAAATATGGCCGCTGGTTGGTTTCCAGAGGCGGATAACTGTTTTGGCCAGTGTCGTCTTGCCACAGCCTGATTCGCCGACCAGTCCCAGCCATTGCCCTCTCCTGATCGCCAGACTGACGCCATCAAGGGCTTTGACCATTCCCACCGGTCTCCTGAAGACGCCCCCCAATATTGGAAAGTGTTTCTTCAGCTTCTTGATATCAACTAAAGTATCCATAATTAGTACAGATGACAGGCCACCATGTGGTCCTTGGAGACCTCTTTCAGTTTGGCTCTCTCTTGCCCGCAAATCGGCATGGCGCTCGGGCACCGCGGGTGAAAGCGACAGCCCGGCGGGGGATTCAAGGCGTCGGCCAGAACGCCCGGGATAGTCTCCAGTTTCTTGCCGGGCATGGGCACAGCATTCAGCAAAGCCTTGGTGTAAGGATGCAAGGGGTGGACGAACATTTCCCCGACTGGAGCTACTTCGCAAAGCCTTCCGGCGTACATAACCGCCACCCGGTCGCAAACTTCGGAAGCCACCCCCAGGTTATGAGTAATGAAAAGAATGGAAGCTCCCTTATCCACCTTGATGCGCCGGAAGAGTTCCAGCATCTGTGCCTGAATGGTGACATCAAGCGAGGTAGTGGGTTCATCGGCGATGAGAAGCTCCGGAGAACAGGCCAGCGCCATGGCAATCACCGCCCGCTGTTTCATTCCGCCGGAGAGCTGATGAGGGTACTGAACAGCCACCCGAGCGGCGTCGGGGATTTCCACATCCTTCAACATATCAACCGTGAGCAACTTGGCCTCGTATCCCATCCGCCAGAGAAGGCGCCTGAACAGCGGAAGGCGGCCCAACAGGCGGGGCTCAAAAGCATGAGACTCCTTGGCTATCTTGTCGTAAATCCTTCTCTGCCACCCCCAGAAAGGTCTCTTCACACCGGCGGCCAGGCCGTTTCCATCGCTGAGCAAACTGTCCAGCCGCTGTTTGGCCCGCTGGGCCAGCTCCCGGCGGCGGTGAAGCAGAAAGACTTCCGAAATCTGGTCACCGATGGTATAGACCGGGTTCAAGGCAGCACCGGGCTCCTGAAAGACCATGGATATCCTGTTGCCGCGGATGGACCTCATCCTGTCATCCCTCAATTTCAGCAATTCGAGTTCCTGGTCGATGCTTTTGTCGAAGAAGAGAATGCTCCCCGATTCTATCTTGCCGGGATAGGGGATGAGGCGGAGGATAGCCAGGGCGGTCATTGTCTTTCCCGAACCGGTCTCACCCACTATTCCCAACGTTTCTCCCTGCCTTATTTCCAGGTCCAGGTCGTCAATGGCGTAGACTATCCCTTCATACGTATAGAACCTGACTGCGAGGTCTCTTATCTTGATAAGGTCTTTCATCTTAGCGTCTGGCCAACCTCGGATCAAAGATATCCCTGAATGCATCGCCCAGAAGGTTCCAGCCCAGCACAAAGAACAGGATGAACACGCCGGGCGTGATTACCGCGTACCAGTATTTCAAGGGGTCATTCTGCGGTCCTACGATCCAGTTGCGGGCAAACTCGGTCATCTGCCCCCAGTCGGCATATCCTTCGGGAGCGCCCAGGCCCAGAAAGCTCAGTGCCGCCGCTGAGAGGACCACCGCCCCTATGTCAAGCGAAGCCATGATAAGCGTGGGGTAGATGGCGTTGGGCAGGACGTGCCGCAGTATGACTCTGGCGCTTGAAGCACCGAGGCCCCGAGAAGCCTCGACATAGTCCTCTTCGCGCAGCGCGAGTATGTCGCCACGGATAAGACGCGCGTAGGAGGGCCACCACACAACGCAAAGAGCGATAATAACGGTGTTGATGCTGGGCCCTATGGAAGCGACGATTGCCATGGCCAGAATGAGGGCCGGAAAAGCCAGGAAAACGTCGGTGATGCGCATGATGACTTCATCAATCTTCCCCCCGAAGTAGCCTGACAGGCTCCCCAAGACGAGGCCGATGAGAATCGTGATGGCCATGACTAAGAAGGCTACCCGGAACGCAGTGCGGGCGCCCCAGATACAGCCGTAAAAGATATCGTACTGCCCCTGGGTGGTGCCGAAGATGTGCTCCTCACTGGGAGGCTGTGGCGTAATCGAGTAACCGTCGTGGGGTATCAGATAGGGATCTCGATGACCCTCAGGCACCGGAGCGATAAGAGGAGCGAAGATGGCGAGTGTGATAAAGATGAAGATTATTATGACGCCGGCCAGAGAGAGCGGGTTCCTGACAATCTGGCGCAGCATGAGCTTCCAGCTGCTCACTGCACTCCTCCTCCTAGCCTGACCCGCGGGTCGACGCGGGTGTAGAGGATATCCACCACCAGGTTGACCAGGACAAACATGACGGCCATGAACAGGGCGAAGCCCAGCACCGATGATATGTCCAGGCGGAGCGCCGACTGCGAGGCCCACCAGCCCATGCCTTTGAAGCTGAAAATGGTCTCGGTAATGACAGCGCCGCCGGCCAGGGCGGCAAATAGATAGCCCGATACGGTTATCACCGGGATGAGGGCATTACGGCGGGCATGCTTACTGATAACCAGTTTCTCCTGAACACCCTTGGCCCTGGCGGTGAGAATGTAGCCCTTGCCCAGAGACTCCAGCATGCTGGAGCGCATCAGCCTCATAATGAAGGCCACGTTGACCGTGGAAATGGTGATTACCGGCAGAATAAGATGCCTCAAGGCATCCAGGAGGACCGGCCCGTTCAGATTGAGGATGGCGTCGAGGGTGTTGATGCGGGTGTAGCGGATGAAGTCCCCCGAAGTGACCATGATTTCCATCGCGCTGCTTAGTCGGCCCGGCGGCAACAAGCCGCGGAAATAACCGTAGAAAATCATCATCAGTAGCAGCCCCAGCCAGAAGGTGGGCAGCGACCATCCCAGGATGGCGACTACCCGTGTGGCATGGTCAACGGGCTTGTCCTTGTGGGCGGCGGCCCTACTGCCGAAGAAGATGCCGGTTAGAATGATAATCGGCGTGGCGAATATGGCCAGCTCCAGCGTAGCGGGCAGATAATGAAAGATGGCCCGCCCGACGGGCATCGAAACCACGTTTGACCAGCCCAGATTACCGTGAAATACCTGATTGAGCCAGGTGCCGTACTGTACGAAGAATGGCCTGTCGAGGCCGTACTGCTCTATGATAGACGGCAGGTCCCGCATCCCCTGCGGACTGGTGACGTAGAGAGTCGCCCGCTCTGTTGGGGAGAAGAACATGGTGATGGCGAAGATGAACACGGTTACCCCGAACAGCACGGGGATAAGGAGAAGCAACCGGCGGGCGATGTAAGCTCTGAGTTCCACGGCACACCTTTATACCATAGAGAGACCCCCGCCTGCAAGCGGGGGTCTCTCGGCTTATCTCACTGTGCACACAAGGCGCACTTCAACATTGTCCCTGCTTATGATTCCGACTTGCTCATCTCGTACAGGGGGCCCGGAGTGCCGGGAATTGTCGGGTTGAAGTAGAAGCCTGATATGTACTTGGTGAAGAACCGCCTGCCCAGCGGCTGGGCCAGCATGATTCCACCTGGGTCGTCGTGGTAAGCGTTGTGGATGTCCGCGTACGCCGCATCCCTGGCAGGCCCATTGGCCATAAATCTGGCCGCCTCGATCATTGCGTCGACTGTAGGCGAGCCATAGTCCTGGAAGTAGGCGAAGTCACCCTCGCTGAACATGAAAGGAGTGATGAAGTTGTCCGCGTCGGGGTAGTCGGCTATCCACCCTATCTGGAACAGGGGCAGAGGTCCCTTGGAGGTCTCTGTCTCGGTGAAGATGTTGTCCAGAATGGTCGGCCATGCCATGGGCAGGATGCTGACCTGGTACAGGGGGTTGATGCTGTACAGGGCCTCGGCCAGGATCTCACAGGCGGTCTTGCGCGGTATATTGCCGCTGTTGTAGACCATGGTGAACTTGAAGCCCAAGCTTGTGAGGTTGCCGCCCCAGGCCAGGTCTAGTTCTGCCGCAGCTTCGACTAGGTCCTGCTCGTACTTGGGGAGATCAGGGTCGTAGCCCGCAAGACCGTTGACGAGCGGCGAACCGAGCATGGTACCCTCGCCCAGCAGGGCATCGGCAAGGTACGTGTCGTAGTCGAAGGCCAGGGAGAAGCCCTTGCGGACGTGTATGTCGGTGAAGAAGTCCGACGGGATGCCCTCGCCGTCAAGCATGCCACTGCCAATCAGGTCGCTCTCGGGGTCGATGTTCATGTTGAAGAACAGGCAGTCATTGGAAAGCTCGGGTAGGGCGGAGATTTTGAGAAGGTCGTCAATATCGAGCAACTCACCGATGTACGCTCTCGGCACGTAGACATGGTCGGCGTCGCCGTTCAGGAGCGTCAGCTTTCGGGAACTCCATTCATCTACCCACTGGGTGATGACCGTGTCGAAGGGCGGGGCGCCGCGCCAGTAGTCGTCATTGGCTATGAGCCTGATGTACTCGCCAGCTTCCCACAGGTCGAGTTTCCAGGGCCCGGTGCCGTTGGCATGGTTGTAGAGGTAACTGTCCTGTTTGTCCGGGTTGTTGTAGGCTTTCCATCCCTCTCCCGACAGGTCGCCGTCCCACTCTCCGTTAGCCACGCACCATTCCTTGTCGAGGATGGAGCCCCAGGACTGGACCAGGATCTGCTTCCACTGGATCGCCGGGAACTCGAACGCGAAGTTGAACTGCACCCAGTCGGTGTCAACAATTTCCACGGCTGCGTCGATCTCTGCACCAGTGACCGTGATGTTTCCAGCACTGCGGGTGCGGAATTTGCCCAACAGCGGGTAGTTGAACATCCAGGTAGGCCCACCGGCCCTGTCCTGAACCAGCGCCCGCTCGAAGGTGTATTCGACATCTTCGGCCGTCAGGTTGCCACCCTCGTGGAAGGTGATGCCTGAGGCGATATGGAACTTCATCGCCGTGGTACTCACTTCTGTCCAATTGGTAGCCAGACCCGTTATGAAGTCGGTTGTGCTTTCTTGGTCGTAGGAGAGGAGTGTGTCATAAATATAATCCGTCTGCTCGCCGCTGGCCGTGTCATAGCCCCAGGCAGGATCGAGGGAGTCGACTTCTCCGATGGTCTGCTGGATAAACTGGCCGTCGTGCAAGTATGGAATCGGCTCGCTACCGCCGCCGTCACCTGTACAGGCTGGAAATACAACAAGAGAAAGGCAGAGGACTGCCACGATTATCCAGCCCATTTTTGAAAACATCTTACTCATTCAAACCTCCTTAACTGAATTCTTTCGACCTATAGTTTGGTTCTCCGTACTCTCACTCGATAGGCATCACCTCCCTTTTTTTATGTTGTTTTATCTTTAAGAATACACTAAGAGTATTAAAATCCTGTTAAGTAAACCTGCAACAAAAAATTGTTCAGAGCTTTCTTTACAATTTGCCGGCATTCGCAGGGAAGCCGGCCGGGCTCAGGGACAGATGCCGGTCACGGCTCCGATACCGATTTCCAGAACCAGCGTCACGAATATGAACATCACTCTCTCTCGGACAGACAAAGGGATTGCGCTTTCGCGCAGCTAGTCTGAACTTATATGGTAACCCGCCCTCGAGAATTTGTCAACTAGTGTTACCAGTTCATATCATCGGGGGGACTTTTTTGGAGATTGTGAGGGCAAGATTCCTCTGTCACGCTTCGGAAACATGGTGCAGAAGCCCGGGTGCACTATAGAGAAACCGAAGGCGACGAAGCAGCGGTGGCAGGTCGGGAGATTGCCCGCTCCCGCCTGCCAAGGCCTGACGGGCAGGTCGCTCGCAATGACAAAATGAACAAAGGGCTGGCAGCAGCATTCGGTAATTGATAATCGCGGCCTGCAAATGCGGTTCTTGCTCTATTTCACGTTTTTCAATATACTGACATCTATAACCGGACGTGGACAGGCGAATAGACAACCTCGTTATTACAGGTTTCTCAGGCACCGGTAAATCTCTGGTAGCCAAAGAGGCAGCCCGGAGGTTGAACTGGGATTATCTGGATACCGACGAAGAGATAGCCAGACGGACAGCCAAACCTGTCGCCGAGATTTTTCGCCAGGATGGGGAGGGCAGGTTCAGGGAATTGGAACGCGAGGCGATTAGAAGGGCCTGTCAGAAGAGACAGACAGTTATAGCTATTGGCGGTGGTGCCATAGTTGACCCCCAAAATTATGAATTGCTTGCCAGGACAGGCTTAATCTTTTGCCTGGAGGCCAAACCTGAGACAATCTATGAACGCCTATTCCGTGCGGCCGCCCGAAGTCCTAAGACGGAGGTTCGCCCTCTTCTGGCGGTCGATGATCCGCTGGAGCGCATCAGGCAGCTTAAAGCCTCCCGACAACCCCACTATGCCAAGGCTGATTGGACTATTCACACCGACGACTTAAGTATCGATGAAGTAGCAGAGGAGGTAGTAAGGGCCTGGAGATTGCTTAGTGGCACTCACCCTCACCCTAATCCTCTCCCGTCAAGGGAGAGGAAATCAGGCTCGCGGCTAAAGGCTAATGATGACGTTGCCTGCGTGGTGCAGACTAAGACGCAAAGTTATCCTGTCTTTGTTGGCTACGGGTTATTGAACAAGCTTGGTGAAAAGATGAAGCAAGCTGGTTTATCCGGCACAGCCACCATAATTAGCGACGAGAACGTCTTTTCTATCTACGGCGACACGGTTGAGAGAATCCTGAAAGAGGCCGGCTTTGCGGTCAATTCTTCTGTAATGCCGCCCGGTGAAGAAACGAAGAGCATGGATCATGCTGTCAAGATATACGACTTCCTGGTCGAGCATCGAGCGGAGAGAGATGATATTATCGTCGCCTTAGGTGGCGGAATGGTAGGCGACCTGGCGGGTTTTGTGGCGGCGACCTTCTTAAGGGGCATGCCCTGGGTGCAGGCGCCGACCAGTTTGGTGGCTATGGTTGATGCCAGCATCGGGGGCAAGGTTGGAATTAATCATGCGAAGGGGAAAAATCTCGTTGGTGCCTTCTATCAGCCTAATCTGGTTTTGGCTGACCCCGAGACTCTGAACACCCTCCCTGAGCGTGAGTTGACTTCAGGCTGGGCTGAAATCGTCAAACACGGCTTGATTCTAGACGAGGAGTTTTTTGAGTTTCTGGAGAGCAACGTTAGTAAACTGGCAAAGCTAGAGCCGAAGTTGCTTGCCCGAGCTATTGCCCGCAGTGCTGCTATTAAGGCTCAGGTCGTCAGCCAGGACGAAAAAGAAAGGGAAGGCAAGCGCACCATCTTAAATTATGGGCATACCGTAGCTCACGGCCTGGAGGCGGCTACCCGGTATAAGCGGTTTCTTCACGGGGAAGCGGTGGCCATTGGCATGGTGGGGGCCGCTAAACTCAGTCAACGATTGGGGTTTTTGCCTGCAGCGGCAGTGGAGCGCCAGCAAGCCCTACTGCAAAAATTCGGCCTACCCACGTCATTACGAGCCGAAGCTGCGAGCCAAAGGCGTGGCAGACAGCGAAGCAATCTCAAGTTGAGCCTTGCCGAGGTAACCAGTGCCATGGAACTCGACAAGAAGATGAAAGGGAAGGAGATTCGCTGGGTGCTGTTGCAGGATATCGGGCAAGCAGTAATTCGTAGTGACCTGCCCAAGAAAGAGGTGCTGGCCGTCCTTCGGGAACTGGCAGGGCGGTAGCTTCTTTATTCAATTGAAAGGCCCTCTTTTATAGGCTATAATTGCCAATCCCGAAAAGGAGACTATCTTTGCTCAAAAACCATAACTGCGGCCAATTAAGGGAAAAGGATACCGGACAGAAGGTAACCCTGGCGGGCTGGGTGCACCGGCGTCGCGACCATGGCGGGAAGGTATTCATTGACCTGCGTGACCGGGATGGTGTGGTCCAGGTAGTATTCAATGCCCAGGTATCACAAGAGGCATACGAGGTAGCTGGTTCGCTCCGGAGTGAGTATGTAATTCAGGTTACCGGTGAAGTTGCTCTCCGCCCCAAGGGGACGGAAAATCCCAAACTGGCTACTGGAAACATCGAAGTGACCGCCACCGGGACTGTCATCCTTAATCCATCGAAAACGCCGCCTTTCTACATAAATGAGGACACAGAGGTGGAGGAAACGTTGTGTCTCAAGAACCGCTACCTCTATCTGAGAAGGCCCAGGATGACGGACAATCTCATCCTGCGCCACAGAGTGATAAAGTTCATCCGTGATTTTCTGGATGTTAAGGGCTTTGCGGAAATCGAGACACCTTGTTTGATTAAGAGCACACCAGAGGGAGCTCGTGACTACCTCGTGCCCAGCCGTATCAATCCCGGCAAGTTTTATGCTTTGCCTCAATCCCCACAGCAGCTCAAGCAAATCCTGATGGTAGCCGGGTTTGATAAGTACTTTCAGATAGCTCGTTGTTTCAGGGATGAAGACCTAAGAGCGGATCGCCAGCCCGAGTTCACCCAGCTTGACCTGGAGATGAGCTTTGTTGAGGCGGTAGATATACTGCGGCTAATGGAGGAACTTTTCACATCCCTTGTGAAGGCGGTGAAGCCCGGTATGCGATTACCGGAGCCCTTTCCGCGCCTCTCCTACAAGGAAGCTATGGAAAGATACGGCACAGATAAACCGGACATCAGGTTCGGCTTGGAGATCAAGGATATGTCTGATATCGCTGCCAGCACAGAGTTTCAGGTTTTTCGTTCGGCCCTCGAGGACAACGGCAAGGTGAAAGGAATATGTGTCCCGGGTTGTGGTCATTATACCCGGCATCAACTCGATGAACTGATTGGGTTTGCCAAGGATTGTGGTGCCCGGGGTTTAATGACGATGGCCTTTACGGGTGAATCAATAAGCCTCAATGAGGTGAAATCAGCGGCCGCCAAATATGTGACTCCTGGCCAGCTGGAGGAAATAGCCGGTAGATTCGGGGCGAAACCTGGCGACCTTCTGCTCATCGTGGCTGATAGGCCAGGTGTAGTCAATAAGACACTTGATGAATTGAGGCGCGAGATGGCGCACCGGCTCAGCTTGGCTGATGCCAACCTGCTGGGTTTTGCTTTCGTGGTCGATTTTCCGTTTCTGGAGTGGAACGAAGGTGAGCATCGATGGGAACCGATGCACCATCCGTTTACTGCCCCTCGCTGGGAAGACACGGCGCTTCTGGGTAGGGAACCGGCCAAAGTCCGCGGTCAACACTATGATGTGGTCTGCAACGGTTCTGAACTCGGTAGTGGCAGCATCAGGATTCACAATCGTCAGTTCCAGGAAGAAATATTTGGACTCCTCGGTTATAGCAAGGAGGAGACGGAAAGCCGATTTGGAGGTTTCCTGGAGGCACTGGAATATGGCGCGCCGCCTCACGGAGGCATCGCCATAGGATTGGACCGCCTGGTGATGTTGTTGGCGAGAGAGCGGAGTATCAGGGAGGTCATTGCTTTTCCTAAGAATCAGAATGCCGTTGATGTGATGCTGGATAGCCCCTCTTACGTTGACAAGCGACAGCTCGATGAATTGAACATCAAGCTAAAACACGAAGTTCTTCATCACAATGATAAGGAATGAGATATGAAGGTAAGCACGGAAAGTCTGGAGAATTGCCGGATAGCTCTTAATATAGAGGCTGAAGCTGGTGAGTTGGATAAATCACTGGATGAGGCTTATCGTCATCTGGTGAATGAGGTGTCTGTACCCGGTTTCCGCAAAGGCAAGGCGCCACGGGCTATTCTGGAACAACATGTAGGGAAGAGATATCTGCTGGAGGAAGCACTGGAGCATCTGATACCGCAGCTTTACGGACAGGCGGTCGAATCTCAAAAACTCGAGCCCATTGCCAGACCGGAAATAAAGATTAGTCAAACTGAGCCTGTAATCTTCAAAGCCGTGGTGTCTCTGAAACCTGAGATTAAGCTTGGCGATTACCATGACTTGAAACTGGAGGCTACTCCACCGGCAGAAATCAGCGAAAAGGAAGTTACTGCTGCCTTGAATGAATTCCAGGAAAGACAGGGAGCATGGGTGCCTGTAGACCGCGCTGCTCAGCTCGGCGACCTGGTTGCTATAGATATCCAGGCCAGCGTTGATGGCAAACCGTGGTTGAATCATAAAAACATATTGTATGAGATGAACAAAGATTCACGTTCACCTGTGCCAGGATTTGCCTCTCAGTTACAGGACACTGAGAGGAATAAAGAAAAGAGCTTCAGCTTGACCGTTCCCGTTGATTACCCGATTGAGGAAATGCGTGGCAAGGAGGGCACTTTTCAGGTCACTGTTGCCGAGGTAAAGGAGAAACAGTTGCCGGAGCTCAATGATGAGTTAGCTAAGGGTGCCGGATATGACAATCTGGAGGATATGAAAAGGAAGGTAAATGACGACTTAAAAGCTAAGGCTGGGGCGAGGAATCGGCTGGAGTTGAGCCAGAAGGCGCTTGACGGGCTGGTGGAGATCAGTGAAGTGAAGTACCCGCCTGTGCTGGAGGACGAGGAAATTAACGAACTTCTCAGAAACCAGGCACAGCGCCTGGGTTTTAGAGAACTGAACGATTACCTCAAGAAAACCAATAGGAAGGAGGAGGAAATTAGACAGGAACTGCGTCCTATAGCAAAGAGACGGCTTACTGAGAGTCTTGTCCTGGGGAAATTGGCCGAAGAAGAAAAGATTGAAATTAGTTCTTCAGAGGTAGATAATAGGATAGGCGAGATCGCCAATGATTCTGAAGACAAGGAAAAAGCGAGGGAGTTCTTCTCGCTGCCCCAAATCCGGCAGTCGATTGAACAATCGCTGCGTACTCAGAAGACCATGGACCGGTTATTACAGATAGCAGTTGGCAAGAGTGAAAATATGACAAAGGGGGAATGATGGAAACAAAATCTCAAGTGATAATTCCTACGGTAACCGAGACCAGTGCCCGGGGCGAACGTATTTTTGACATATATTCTCTATTGCTCAGGGAAAGAATCGTTTTTTTGGGCACGCCGATCAATGATCAGATAGCTAATCTTATTATTGCTCAGCTCCTCTATCTGGAGAGAGAAGACCCGGAAAAAGACATAAACCTTTATGTCCATTGTCCCGGTGGCATCATCAGCGCTGGCCTGGCTATTTATGACACCATGCAGATCCTTCGCTGCCCCGTGTCCACCATCTGTGTTGGTATGGCAGCCAGCATGGGTACCGTGCTTTTGTGCGCTGGGAGCAAAGGCAAGAGGTACGCTTTACCGAACTCGACCATACATTTGCACCAGGCCGTCGGTGGCGCTCAAGGGCAGGCGGCGGACATTGAAATTGCCGCCAGAGAAATCATGAGGATGCAGGAAATGCTACGTAACATCATAGCCAAGCACACCGGGCAGTCGGTGGAGAAGATTGCCCACGACACCGACAGAGATTTTTATCTGAACGCCGAACAAGCAATAGAATATGGCATTATAGACGAAATACTTAGCAAGCCCGCGAAGAAATGAAATGATGGGGGGGGTGCCGGGCTGGATTGGGGTAAGTGTTCAAGCTTATACCGCGGCGGAAGCATTCGGCAGACTGGGCAGGGGAGGGTTAATTGCCATCGTCGTTGTCTCCATAGTTGCTATTGCTGCCTTCGTGTGGATTTTCCGTGAGACCGGAAGGCGAGATTAGGTAATCTGAGACAACCGTAAGAATCTTACCGCGTTTTCAGGCCCGGGATGAATACGATTCCGAGTTAATGAGTGGTTCGGATTAGCCCAGTTTTGCAGCTTCTTCTCTAACCAGGCGACGTATTCTTCTACGGATTTCCAAGGCCGGTCTGACATGCTTAGCTCCGTCGAACCAGTGCAAGCACTCTCTATCTTCGCCTCTTCCGCCCTTCCTCCTGTGCGTGAGCAGTGTTCGAACAGCTTGACACTCACTTTTTCTCCCGGTGCCCAGAACTGTCCACCGATGAAGTAATCTAATGGATACCAGGCTCATGGCGAAGTCCGTGTGGAATCACCAAGTGTCCGTTTTCTTATCTTGGCCCACGTGCTGGCAAAATGAGCTAAATAACTGGATCTCTGCCCGAATATTTTGCCTTGAGCCAGGGAGTTCAGAAAGTCGGTGGGGCCATCGAATTCGGGCATTTCCACATATGCTCGGCCAATTTCGCCCGGAGTATGGGCGTCGCTGCCGACGCTGGCAACTTTCCCGTGCTCTCTGGCTAATCTCCCTGCTCTGGCGATACTACCAGAAAATGGCGTGCGAGAATTGAAAGTCTCAACGATATCGACCTGGGACAAGATGTCTACCGACGTTAATGGGCGAGCATTCCAGGGCAGCGACCTGCCAAATGGATGAGGAATAGCCACCAGACCGCCCTGGCTCCGGATTCTGGATATTGTTTCCTGAGGAGATAATCCTTGGGAAATTCTTTCGGTAAGAAAGAGCCCCATTATTTCGCCCGCGGGCGTTAGTATTTCTTCAGCAATGATTACCTTGAACGGCGCAATTTCCCTCAACCTCAGAGCGCCGGCAATAGTGTTATGGTCAGCGACAGCAATACAATTTATGGCCAACTCGAGGCACCGCTCGATTATCTTATCCAAAGGTGTAAGAGAGTCTATGGAATAGCAGGTATGGATATGTAAATCAGCTCTTATCAACTAGCCTACCTGAGTCTTAGCTAACTTTCTCCTGGTATGCCCCGGTTCGCGTATTGACTTTGATGAGATCGCCGGTATTGATGAAAAGAGGGACCTGAATAGTCACTCCCGTTTCCAGTTTGGCTGCTTTGGTGCCCGCTGTGGCCCTATCTCCCTTGAAGCCAGGCTCTGTCTCCGTAACCCGAAGTTCCACAGAAGCGGGCAGCTCTACGGCTATTGTCTCTCCCTTACAGGTCACGATTTCCAACGCCAGGCCTTCTTTCAGATATTTTGTATCATCTCCTACCTGAGCGGTAGTCAACACGATTTGCTCGTAGGTTTCGTTGTCCATGAAGTAGTAAAGGTGGCCGTCCTTATAAAGGTACTGAACCGGTCGATGTTCCAGAAATACCGTTACAATCTTGTCCCCTGACTGGAAATTCCTTTCGACAAAACTACCGCTACGAACACCACGAAGTTTCAACTTAACCACTGGTTGCCTCTGTTGCATCTTGACATGCTGGTATTCTAGGACCTGGTATATGTCGCCCCCTAGTTCTATAACGACTCCCTTTCTCAATTCGCCGGCATCAATCATCTGGGAACCTCCCGGTTATGCGTTCTGCCCTCAGCACCAGTCTTGTTGTTGGTCACAGAGACTTCCGGCTGAAGACTATTTTTCTGCCTTGCTGAGCACCCTAAGTCTCCCGTTTTCCAGAACTGCCATGTCCTCTATTCTAACACCACCTTGTCCTGCAAGGTAAATTCCCGGTTCCAGGGTAAACACCATGCCATCGGCAAGTGAATCAGAGGAACTGAGACCAAGCCTGGGAAATTCATGTACGGCTAGCCCGACGCCGTGTCCCAGACCATGCCCGAAGGCATCTCCATAGCCGGCTTGGTCAATAACTGTTCGGGCCAATCGGTCTGCCTGAGAAGCAGTCATTTCTGATGTAGTCCCTTCTATAGCGCTGGCCTGTGCCTTGAGCACTACATCGTAGATTTCCTGAAAGGTTTTGTTTGCTCTGCCTAGGAATAACGTGCGACTAAGGTCGCTGCAATAACCATCGATTCTGGCCCCCATGTCGATCAACACCGGCTCACCGGAGCGAATTGCCTTCTCTGTAGGTCGAGCATGAGGCAGAGCTGCATTGGGGCCTGAAGCTACGATGATTTCAAAAGGTACTCCTTCACTGCCTTTTTGGCGTAGGATTGTTTCTATCTCCCAGGCTATCTCCTTCTCGGTCACGCCAGGGCGAATCATCTTGTTTGCCTGTTCGAAAGCGGCGTCGGCTAGCCGTGCTGCTTTTGTGATTAACACCAGCTCTTCGGGCCCTTTTATGGAACGAAGCTGTTCTACTATGCCGGCGGCAGGAACAAGCTCAAGATTAATTTGTCTGGCTGTTATTGCCGCGCTGAGCCTATTATGACTATCATAAGAAACGAGATTTGCCTCGAAGCCCAGTTTGTGCCATCCCAGATCAGAGACCAAACCGGGAAGCCAGCCGTGTAACTCCTGCTTGATCCGTATAATCTCAAAGCCTGGCGACTCTATCTTGGCTTGCTCTTCGTAGAGGAAGTCAACGGCCAGAATAGTATTCTGTTTCGAAATGAGCAGCCAACCGGAGCCTGTAAACCCAGAAAGATAGCGAAGGTTCTCCGGTTGGGAGATCAAGAGGGCGTCTAATTCCTTTTCGGCGATGGACTTTCGCAGCTTACGCAGTCGCTCCATGCTGGAGCTTCTATTCTGGCCTTCGGCAATTTCATTCGTCACTTCGAATCTCCTCTACCCATAAGGTATGCATCTTGCCCTGCGGGGCTCACTACAGTGGTTCGGGTGAGAGCCTGCCCGAAAATCTTTGCTCATGTTGCAGGGAAACAAAAACCCCACGTCCACGGGACGCGAGGTACACATGTCCCAATTCAGGACCTGTGCTGAAACGGGCGCCACCGCTGAGATAAAGGAACAATACACCGCCCTTTGTGGGTAGTGGCTGGCGGTGATTCCATTTTCGTGTCGTATGTCCCGTTCCCGAAAGGATTATAGTGCGCCAATATTGATGATGTCAATCATGGAATGCTGCGGTTAACAGCATCATGAAAGAAATTGTTCATATCAATTTCTTAACATTTTTGGTATAAAATAATAGGGCTGGAAGAAATCCTCAGGAGGCTAGGGATGGCAGGTAAAAAAGTTCTGGTAGTTGATGACGACATGAAGACTGTGGAACTGGTCAGGCTGTATTTGGACCGGGACGGGTATCAGGTTCTAACTGCCTATGACGGGGTAGAAGCTCTACGTCAGGCTCGTGAAAACTACCCCGATTTAATTGTTCTTGACCTCATGCTGCCGGACATCGATGGATTGGAGGTGTGCCGCTCGTTAAGACGTGAATCCGACGTGCCAATTATTATGCTTACGGCCAGGACTACTGACCGGGACAAGCTGGCAGGTTTGGACCTAGGAGCCGATGACTACGTTACCAAGCCTTTTAGCCCGAAGGAACTGGCAGCTCGCGTGCGGGCGGTGCTGAGACGTCTCCCGGGAGAACGCGGTCCTGAAGAGATTAAGAGTGGTGAACTCACCATGAACTTCACGACACATGAAGCGTGGCTTGCAGATAGACCGCTGGGCTTGACCAGCGTTGAATTTAAGCTACTGGGAGTTCTCGCTAAAGAGCCAGGCAGGGTCTTCAGTCGCGCAAATCTCATTGAAGAGGCTCTGGGCTATGATTTTGAAGGATTCGACCGCACCATCGATGTTCACATACTCAACCTACGCCGGAAAGTGGAGCCAGACCCCGGCCGTCCTAAGTATATAAAGACGGTATACGGAGTTGGCTATAAGTTTGCGGGAGGGGAACAGTGACACACCGGTTGTGGTTCCGGCTGTCATTGACTTTCGCGGTCATAATCCTGGTGACCGTCGTCACCATATATTTCTTCGTTAGCGAGCGCATCGCTGATGAAATGGAATACTACAAGACAATAAGTGCGCAATATCGTTCCGATCAAATACTATCCAGGCTATATCTCTTCTATTGGAAGGGGCGAAGCTGGGAGAGTGTCCAAACTGTGGTTGAAGACACAGCGCGCGTCTCAGGGACACGTATCATATTGGTGGCTGCCAATGGGACGGTGGTGGGCGATTCAAAAACAGAACTCTTGGGGACAAACTACACTGATTCATCAGAGAGTCCTGTCGAGATGTTTCTGGGAGCGCAGTTCTTGGGAGATGTCTATATCATAGCTGACCCGCAGGCAGAGCCGTATGTTGCTCCCTTCCTGAGGCTGTCTGCGTCAATCAATCGCTCTCTTCTCTTGGGAGGCTCGGTGGCAATCGCTATCGCTTTGATACTGACTTTTGTTTTGTCGCGTAGAATAACATCGCCGATCGGCGCCCTTTCCAAGGCTGCCAGACGATTAGGGCATGGAGAGTTGTCCCAGAGGGTGCGCGTACGAGGCGAGGGCGAAGTTGCAGCGCTGGCTCAAGCGTTTAATTCCATGGCAGGTGACCTGGAGTACGCTGAACAGCTGCGACGAAATATGGTTGCTGATGTTGCTCATGAACTGAGGACGCCCCTCTCGAATATTCAGGGCTATTTAGAGGCTATTCGTGATGGAGTGGTAGAGCCAGACGCCGCAGCCATTCGCTCGCTGAATGAAGAGGCATCTCTACTTTCGCGACTGGTCAATGAACTCCAGGAGCTAAGTCTCGCTGAAGCTGGCGAACTTAAGCTGGTTTTTCAGGCGGAAGATATCACCAAACTGGTGAGGCAGGCAGTACCTCCCTGGCAGCCGCAGCTGGCGGGAAAGGAGATATCGCTGTTCCTCGATTTGCCCGACGATCTGCCGCTGGTTAATATTGACTGGCAACGAATCAACCAGGTACTGCATAACCTTCTGGAAAATGCGGTGGCTCATACTCTGAGGGGAGGGGCTATTAACGTGGCTGCTGGCGTGGCCACTAGCGGAGGAGGTAGATGGGTAGAGGTCAGTGTGTCCGATACTGGCGAAGGCATTCCTGCTGAGGATTTACCTCACATTTTCGAGCGCTTCTATAGAGTGGACAAATCTCGTGCCAGAGCCACTGGAGGTAGTGGCCTGGGACTTACCATCGCCAGGCGGCTCGTGGAAGCCCATGGCGGAAGAATCACAGTCCAGAGCAAGCCGGGAAGAGGAAGCCGTTTTTCGTTCACTCTCCCTGTGGCGGAGTAGCATCCGCGATTGCTCACATGTTGTGCACCGCCATTGAGTATGGCGTCAGTCCTTTCTTTTTGCCTGGCGTTCTAGTATCATACGGGCCAACTGTCAAAATGTGATTACATTCTTATGAATAAGAAGCTGATGATCGGTTTGTTGGCTCTAGGTGTGGCAATGATAGTAGCGGGGTTAGTGATAGTGTTTGTGGGCTTGCCCTAGCTTAGTCGATTATGCAATCTATTGGTTTCTTGACGCCTCGAAAATCCTCGTCAAGTACTGAACAAGTTACCACTGGACGAACATAGGCATGACCACATGAACATAGTTGTCTACGCCTATGGGGCGGATAGTGCCCGGGCTCGAGGGAGTGGTGACTTCCAGAGCGACCTGCGCTTGAGGAAGGACAGATAGAACATCTGATAGGTATTTGACGTTGAAAGCGATTTTTGCCTCTTCTCCGTCGGTGAGGGCATCGACCTCGCCGACGTTGTCTCCGACTTCTTCAGCCTGAGCGGAAAGAGTAATCTTGCCGGGAGTAAGCTCGGAACCCGGGGTAATCACCAGACGAACTATACCACTGGCGTCGCGAGCAAATATGGAGGACATCTTAGTAACCCGCAGAAATTCATTGACGTCCACGACGGCTCGCGTGGTATAGCTTTGAGGGATAACCTGAGAGTAATTGGGGAAGGATCCTTGGATAAGCTGGGAGACTATTTCGGCATCCTTGAGGCGGAACAGGATCTGGCTCTTTTTCTCGTTTACAGTGATTTCTACAGGCTCCTCTTGCTCGCCAAGAAGACGACTGAGCTCACTGAGAGTCCTGGCCGGGATGATAACCGTGGTTTTTCCCTTGACTGGAGAGCTGAGAGTTGTCTTGTGAACGGCTAATCTGAAGCCGTCGGCGGCCACCAGGTTGAGCTGGTCACCGTCGAACTCAGTATTGATTCCGGTTAATACGGGGCGGGATTCCTCAGTGGCAGCAGCAAAGACGACCTGCCCGATCCCTTCTCTGAGGCTGGGTACTCCAATGGTGGTAGTTAGGCCATCGTTTATCTGAGGGATAGGTGGAAAATCCGCAGCATCTATGCCGTGAATGTGGGCTTGAAAATGGCCGCTCTTGAGCTCCAGGATGCGACCATTGGCGGGAAGATTGATTTCAATCAAGTCGTTGGGCAGAGAATTGACGAAGTCGCTGAGCAGGCGAGCAGGTACAGTTATCTCTCCCTTCTGTTTCACTTTGGCGCCAATCCAGCACGTGATAGCCATTTCCAGATTGGTGGCTGCCAGCTTGAGACGCGATTGTTCAGCGGACACAAGGATATTCTGGGTGACAGGCAGAGTTGACCTGGTGGCGACAGCTCTCCCAACCGTGCTTAGTCCCTTGTTTAGGTTCTCCTGAAGACAAGATAATTTCATGACGTGCCTCCCCCTCTGTGAATAATGACAGTATACTATCAAGAGGTGTAATAATCAATGATTGTATTTGACATAATACTAGATTTGCCAGACCACATTATCGCCGGCTGTTATGACCAGGCCGGGTTGCTTCTAGCGCCCGGCCAGTGTCTGCAAGCTCCAAATCTTCTGCTGCAAAGCCATCAGGTTGTTGTTACCGTCCGGAGAGTGCAGTTAGTTTCTTCAGCCTGCTTTTGACTTCTTCAGTCAGCATATCGCGTGTGAGTCGCCAACACCAGTTTCCCTGGGCTTTGCCCGGGGTGTTCATCCTGGCTTCGCTGCCCAGTCCCAGAATGTCTTGCATAGGGATAACCGCGGTATCGGCGGCAGACGTCAGGGCCAAACGGATGAAATCCCAATTTATCTCGCGGCCATTTGTGCCCAGGTATGTCAGGGCTGCTTGTTTTTCCCTGTCCCTTTCTTCTTTGCTCTGAGTGCTGTCTTCAACGTCATCGCCTGTGAACCAGCCAACAGTGGTATTGTTGTCATGTGTGCCAGTGTACACGACGCAATTTCGCGGATAGTTGTACGGCCTATACTCATTGGCTTTCGGGCCACTGCCAAAGGAGAAGTGGAGAACTCTCATGCCGGGAAGGCCGAATTGATCCCGCAAGGCCTCAACTGCGGGTGTAATCATTCCCAGGTCTTCAGCAATTATGGGCGGAGAGCCTAACGCATCCTGCACTGCTTGAAACAGTTTGGCTCCCGGTCCGGGAACCCATCTGCCATTTGCGGCAGTAGTATCCGTTGCCGGGACTTCCCAGTACTCTTCATAGCCGCGAAAGTGGTCCAACCTGATGATGTCCGCGAGGCGGCTCGCTGCCCGGAAGCGGTCAATCCACCAGGCATAAGCATCCCTGGCCATCACATGCCAGCGGTAGAGAGGATTTCCCCATAACTGTCCTGTTTCACTGAAGTAGTCCGGCGGCACCCCAGCGACCACAGTCGGTTTGCCGCCGTCGTCCAGATAGAACATGTCGGGATGTGACCAGACTTCGGCGCTATCGAGGGCAACAAATATAGGCATATCACCAATGAACTTGATTTCGTGCTTGTTGCAGTACTTCTTGAGCTCCGACCATTGTTTGAAGAACTGGTATTGCTGATACTTGTGGTAACGGATCTCTCGACTCAACTTCTTGCTCCAGTGTTTCAGAGATTTCGGCTGGCGATTCCTGATATCTTGTTCCCAAGTATTCCAGGCGGCGAGGCCATGGGCCTCCTTTAGTGCCATAAACAACGAGTAGGTGTCGAGCCACTTGGCGTTTTGGCGACAGAAAGTCTTGAATTGTTTCTGCTCACGCCGGGCAGCTTTTCCTTCGAAGGTCTCAAAGGACTTCTTCAATAAAGGCATCTTGAACTTGATGACTGAGCCATAGTCGACTGTCTTTTCAGGGAAGGGAGGCGTATTTTCCAGGTCAGCAGATTCCAGAAAACCGTCTTCGACCAGTCTCTCCAGGTTTACAAGCAACGGATTGCCAGCGAAGACCGAAAGGCACTGGTACGGTGAATTGGCATAGCCTGTGGGGCCCAGTGGCAAAGTCTGCCAAAGATGCTGCCCGGTGCTGACCAGAAGGTCTACGAATTCGCGAGCTTCACTTCCCAGGTCACCTATTCCAAAGCGGCCCGGGAGTGAGGTCGGGTGCAGTAGTATACCACTTGCTCTGGGAAAGTTCATGCTCGGTTATCCATTGTGTGGGTCATGCAAGCCGGAAATCTGTGAGTTGGTGATTTCCCTGTCCTTCCGATCGTCCACGACGAATCAACATCTTGGAATCTTTGTTTACACCAGTATACAATAGAGTATAGCAGCAAACAATGCTTGTTGGTGTTGCTAGGGCGGACTGCAAGTGGAAAGGGGATTAGGTTTGCTGACGGGAGAACAGAAATGTCAGAAGACTTGGAACTACTGACTCTAGGCATTGACCTTGGAGGCAGTAAGATACTAACGGCAGTAGTTGACACTCGAGGTGAAATGTTTTCGAATGATGAGAGTGCAACGCCTGCCACAAAGGAGCGAGAGGCACTGATACAATCGATTCTGGACTCGGCGGATCGGGCCTTGAAACAGGCGAACGTCGCAATGTCGCGGATCTGTGCCATAGGAGTTGGGGCCGCCGGCATCTCTAATCCTGAGGCAGGCATCTTGTTCACCTCACCGAATCTGCCGGCGTTGCGGAATGTTCTACTGAGAGACATAATGCAGGAGAGGCTAGGTAAGAAGACCTTTCTCATCAATGATGCCGACGCCGCTGCCCTGGGGGAATTCTACTTCGGTGCGGCTCGGGGCGTCGGTAATTTCATTTACATTACTCTTAGCACGGGTATCGGTGGGGGCGTTGTCATCGACGGCAAGATTTATACAGGAGCCATTGGCGCTGCTGGAGAGGTGGGGCACATGACCATTGATGTGAATGGCCCTGTCTGTAACTGTGGAAACAGAGGTTGTTGGGAAACGCTAGCCTCAGGGACAGCGCTGGCCAGGGAGGCAAAGAATCGGATTAAGGAGGGAGGTAAGACATCGATTCTGGAATATGCTGACGGAGACATAGAAAAGGTGACGGCACAAAGCGTTCATAGTGCCGCCGAGCAAGGTGACAGATTGGCTAAAGAACTGATTGTTCGGATTGGTGGCTACGTAGGTGTAGGACTAGCCAATTTAATAAACATATTCAACCCTGAGTTAATAGTCATTGGCGGCGGTCTATCAACCATCGGTGATATGCTGCTCAAGCCGGCCTTTAAGGTGGCTGGAGAGAGAGCCTTTAAGGAGGCCTTTCAGGCTGTACGCTTTGCTTCTGCCGGGCTGGGTCGAAATTCCGGAGTGCTGGGTGCCGCCGCCTATGCCTTTCAGGAGATGAAGAAGCTTTCCACCAAATAATACAAAGGGAGTGTAGGTTTAGGTGATTTGATGAACATGTCCATCGGAAAACTAAGAGGACTCCAGCAGTTGGCTGATTCCAAGGGCATGATGACAATGTGTGCCATTGACCACAGAGGGGCCCTCAAGCGAGCCCTGAACGAAAGAAGCCCCGTCGCGGTGAGTTATCAGGATATGGTTGATTTCAAGCTGGACCTGTGTCAGGCGGTAGCACGTTTTGCCAGTGCCATACTGCTTGACCCGGAGTACGGCGCGGCTCAGGCTATAGCTGGGGGCGTCTTACCCGGGTCAAATGGGCTTCTGGTCAGCATGGAAGAGACCGGCTATACTGGAGATAGCGCGGCTAGAATCACTGAGCTGCTGCATGGCTGGAGCGTGAAAAAGGCGAAAAAAATGGGCGCTTCGGCAGTCAAGCTTCTAATCTACTTCCGGCCTGACCTAAAAGATGTCGCCTCAAAACAACTCGACTTGGTGGCAGGGCTGGCCGACGAGTGCATTGAAGAAGACATAGCCTTTCTGGTTGAGCCGGTAAGCTATTCTATCGAGGAAGGTGAGACATCTGCAAAGAGATTTGCCAAGCTAAAACCTAGTCTGGTAGTCGAAACAGCCCGTCAGGTCACTGCCTTGCCCATCGATGTGTCGAAAGCGGAATTCCCAGCGGATATTAGGTTTGAACAAGATGAGGAAAGACTGTTCGGATTTTGCCGCGAATTGAATCAGGCATCCCGGCTGCCGTGGGTTCTGCTCAGCGCTGGTGTGGACTTTGAGTCGTTTAGGAAACAGGTGCAAATGGCCTGCAAGGCGGGAGCCTCAGGTTTTTTGGCTGGGCGTGCTCTATGGCAGGAGGGCGCCCAAATTCGCTCGAGGGAAGAAAGGTTTGACTTCTTCCAAAATACAGCTGCTGTGAGATTGAGGGAATTAGCTGAAATAGCTGATAAATAAGGCAAGCCTTGGTATTCGAGGCTGGTGGCTGAAAATGGTAGATTCGCCTCGGTGGCAGAGGGCTGGTATAGGAGCTATTGATCTCAGTTCCGTCTCGAAGATGGAACGAAGATAAGGGTACATTTCATGGTGAAGCGGGATATGAAACGATCGGGCTTTTGTGAACGGCGGACCAAGATAGTGTGCACTATCGGTCCGGCTACTCGTTCAGCCGCTGTGATTGAGCAACTGATAAAGGCAGGCATGAATGTCGCCAGATTCAACCTATCCCACGGCACCTTCGAGGAACATCGCCGTTATATCCATACCGTGAGGAACCTATCACGCCGTCTGGCAGTGCCTGTTGCCGTGCTTATAGATTTGCCCGGACCAAAGTATCGCACGGGCAAGCTGCAAGAGGGCCAAGTCAGACTCAAGAAGGGTGCGCGGGTTACGCTCACCACAAGGCAATTGAAGGGTGATGACGAGTTGATACCAGTTAATCTTTCTACGCTTCCTCAAGACATAGAAGTGGGAGATACCGTGTTGATCGATGATGGTGCCATGCAACTGAAGGTGATTGAGAAGCAAAGCACGGAGATTGAATGTAAGGTGATGGTCGGGGGCATACTCACCGAGGAGCGAGGGTTAGTGGTGCCTGGGATGCGGATTTCCAGTCCTTTTGTTACGGATATCCTGCGAGAATGCATTCTCTTCGCTGTGGAACAACGACCTGATTACCTGGCTCTGTCTTTCGTCAGCGAAGCCAACGATGTGAACAGTGCAAGAGCCATATTACGTGAGAACGATGTGGATATACCGATCATCGCCAAGATTGAAAGGGGCGTGGCGGTTGACAGATTTGACAGTATACTTCTTGCCAGCGATGGCGTTATGGTAGCGAGAGGAGACCTCGGTGTGGATATCCCCTTAGAGAGGGTACCGCTGGTGCAGAAAGAGACTATCAGGAAATGTAATCAGGCAGGCAAGCCGGTAATTACCGCCACGCAGATGATGGAGTCAATGGTGAATGCCCCGCGGCCAACTCGTGCCGAGGTCACTGACGTCGCTAACGCCATATTTGATGGCACCGATGCAATCATGCTATCGGCGGAGACGTCTATCGGAAAATACCCTGTCCAAGCAGTTAGAATGATGGCGAGAATTGCTCAAGAAGCAGAAAACAAACTACCCTATGGCAAGATGCTAGTAGAAAGAGGAGAGTGGTTGAAACCGAAGACGGACGAGCTAATAAGCTACAGTGCCTGTTATACGGCTCAGAGTCTCGGCGCAGTGGCGCTCGTGGCTTTTACGCAGTCTGGCAGCACAGCGGCGCGCGTGTCAAAATACCGTCCCAGAGTACCCATTGTGGCCATAACGCCCGATGCTGAAGTCGCGGGGAGATTAATGCTGCAGTGGGGTGTCTACCCTTTTCAGATAGCGCGAGCTTCATCGGTGGACGAGTTATTTGCGGCAGCGTCTAAGCTTTCCAGGGAACTGGGACTGGCCAAGTCGGGTGACTTGATAGTCATTACCGGTGGCATTCCTATTGGGGTAGCTGGTTCCACGAATCTGCTCAAGGTGGAGAGAGTTTAGTCGCCGTGCTAAGGCAAACTCTTTCTATTCTGCATACAGAAGTTTTGCGGCCTACCATCGGAACAGCTATGTCATCTTACTCTGAGGACTTCAAAAACACAGCGGCTAGAGGTGGTAGGGTAATGGTCAAGGTATAGGGACGGCCGTGGCAGGGCTTTGGCGCTGCTTTCACCCCACCTAAATTGCCTTGACCGCTCCCTCTGTACTCCTTGGCGTCGCTGTTTAGTATCTCTCTCCAGAGTCCCGGCTGAGGCACTCCGATTCTGTAGTTGAAATGGGTCACGGGGGTAAAATTACACACCACAGCGATGACGTCAGCTCGAGATTGCCCCTTGCGGATGAGACTGATGACGCTGTTCTCTATATCATTACAATCAATCCATTCGAAACCAGTCGAATCGAAGTCAACCTGGTAAAGAGCAGGCTGACTCCGATATACACGGTTTAAGTCACTGACCCATTGCCGAAGGCCGGAGTGGGGTGAGTACTGGAGGAGGTCCCATTCGAGGCTCTCATCATGTGCCCATTCCCGCCACTGGCCAAATTCACTTCCCATAAACAAGAGTTTCTTCCCGGGCTGGGCATACATATATCCCAGTAGGAGCCTCAGGTTAGCGAATTTCTGCCAGTCGTCTCCCGGCATCTTTCCCAAAAGTGATCCTTTGGCATGTGTTACCTCGTCGTGGGAGAGCGGCAGGACAAAATTCTCAAAAAAGGCGTATAGCAGGCGAAATGTCAGGTTATTATGATGATACTTTCGATATACAGGGTCATTGGTTATGTACTCGAGAGTATCATGCATCCAGCCCATGTCCCACTTCAGGCCGAATCCGAGGCCTCCCAAATAAGTTGGGCGAGATACCATGGGCCAGGCAGTTGACTCCTCGGCAATGGTTTGCACGCCAGGGCTTTCTCGATAGATCACCTCATTGAGGCGACGCAAGAAGGCGATGGCTTCCAGGTTCTCCCGCCCTCCATACTCATTGGGTATCCATTCGCCTTCTTTACGGCCGTAATCCAGATAGAGCATGGAGGCCACTGCATCTACACGCAAAGCATCAACGTGATATTTGTCGAGCCAGAACAGTGCACTGCTAAGAAGGAAACTCTTTACTTCGTGGCGGCCATAATTGAAGATAAAACTGTTCCAATCCGGATGAATGCCCTGTCTGGGATCACCGTGTTCATAGAGATGGGTTCCATCGAAATACCCCAGCCCGTGTTCATCATTGGGGAAGTGAGAAGGCACCCAGTCGAGGATGACACCTATGTCATACTGGTGGAGATAATCTACGAGGTACATAAAATCCTCCGGAGTGCCATAGCGGCTCGTGGGGGCGAAGTATCCTGTGGTCTGATAACCCCACGAACCATAGAAGGGGTGCTCCGTCACCGGTAGAAACTCAACATGGGTGAAGCCCGTTTGCTTCACATACTCGGCCAGCTTGGGAGCCAGTTCCCGGTAGCTAAGGTAGCGATTCCCTTCGTCGGGCACTCGTTGCCACGAGCCCAGATGCACTTCGTAAATAGAGATGGGAGCATTGAGGGCATTGTGAGCGTGTCGTGTCTCCATCCATCTCTGATCTCGCCAGTCATAATTCAAACCCCAGACAACAGAGGCTGTTTTGGGAGGCGTTTCATCATAGAAGGCGAATGGGTCAGCTTTCTCCGCACAATAGCCTCGATGGTGGGAGACAACATAATATTTGTAGATTGTGCCCTTAGCCACCCCAGGGACGAATCCTTCCCAGATGCCGGACTGTCCTTTTGACCGAAGCAGGTGACTTGACTTATCCCAATAGTTAAAGTCACCTACGACAGACACTTGCCTGGCACTGGGTGCCCAGACGGCAAAATAGGTTCCCTCCACTCCATCCACCGTCATGGGATGACTTCCAAGCTTCTCGTAAAGGCGATGATGGGATCCCTCATTGAACAGGAAGAGATCATCGCTGCTTAACAAGCTTACATCGTAGCGCACGGATTGAGCATTCGGCTTAGCCCTTGGAGATACCTCTTTTCCTTTAGTCTTCTCCTTCATCGTCTTTCCTCTAGTAACTGCTCCAGCCAATGATACAGTTGCTCGGGGGAGTCCAGGTAATAGTCTGCGGTGCTTGAGGGTGCAGCCTCGCCAATAAGGATGGAAATACCGCCAATCCGGCGCAAAACCTGGAAACCATCTTCATCGGTGACGTCATCACCTGCAAAAATAGGCAGGTCTCCTGGGGTTCCATAGATTTCCATAAGCCACTCGACAGCCTTGCCTTTGTTCCAATCAACAAGTGGTTTCACTTCGAACACTTTCTTGCCTTCGGTCACCTGCAGTTTGTTTTTTATTTCTCCGTCTTCAATAGCTTCAAGGAGAAGTTTTTCTATTGTCGTTGGTGCGGTTCGTTTCGCCAGACGATAATGGAGGCTCAGAGTGAGCCCTTTGTTTTCGATCAGAAGGCCATCAATCCCCACCAGTCTTTCTTTGAGTTTTTGTTCCAGCCTTTTCATGTCAGGCTTGAACTGCCTAGCTATTGGATGGATGAATGTGGTTGTTTCAGGACTCCGCTCTTGACAATAGTAAGGAGGACATTCAATCTCCAAACCATGGTTGCCAGCGTATGTTATGTTTTCGAGTCCTATCAACATTTTGATGTCATCCAGGCTCCGGCCGCTGACTATTACTAACCTGAACATGTTGTTGTGACTTATTTCTTCCAGCACCTCTCTTGATTCAGATGACAGGACGGCCATTTCGGGGCTAGCTGCTATCGGCGTCAGGGTACCGTCATAGTCCAGGAAAAGCAATATCCGCGTTGCTTTTTTGACCCGCTCGGCCAAGTCATGCCAGCACTGAAACAAATGGCGCAATTCTGGTGCCTCACGGGAATTCTGCAATTCTTTTGGTGCTCCCGTCAACTCGGCATTAGAGTTCACCGAGTAGGACCAAGGAGGTTCGGAGTTTCTTGGGGACGAATTAGCTCACGGGCAGCCGAAATTTAGCTATTTCACAGATAATATTCCCGGCCCAAGAATAGATATCGTTTTCCTGCACAATTCCTCGCATTAACGACATCCGCTTCTGTCGTTCTTCTTCAGGCATATTAACCGCGACATCGATAGCCTGAGCTATATCGTCCACAGAATAGGGGTTGATCAGCAAAGCGTCAGTAAACTCCCGAGCGGCGCCGGCGAATCGGCTCAAGATGAGCACGCCGTCCCCATCAATTCGAGATGAGACGAACTCTTTGGCTACCAGATTCATACCGTCATGGAGTGGACTAACAATGCAGAAGTTAGCCAGCCTTTCTAAAGCAATTAGAGTGACGGGAGAAAGATGCTCCTTAATGTAGAGTATGGGCTTCCAGCGACTTCTCCAGCGGCGCCAATTTATCTCTTCGACCAGTTCATCAACTTCTTCGTTTATTTTCTTGTATTCCTCCACATGGACTCTGCTTGGTTCAGCAGCCTGCACAAAGGTGAAGCGCCCTTCGTACTGGGGGTTCCTGCTCAGAAACAGGTCGATTGCTTTGAGCCTTTCAGGGATGCCCTTTGTGTAATCCACGCGATCAATGCCGACACCGATGAATTCTTGCCTCAAATTATACTCGTGTCTCAGCCTGGCCATTTCTCCAGCCACTTCCTCCCTGCTGGCCCGATCCGATATTCCGGCAAAATCAACGCTTATAGGGAAGGCACGCACCGAGGTGCCATGCCCACCTCTAACGATGGCATACTTTTCGCGTTCTATCCTGCATTCCAGAACGCGGTCGACAGTCTCCAGAAAGTTGTTGCAGTGGTAGAGGGTATGGAACCCTATGAGGTCGTTGGCCAGAAGTCCTTCCAGAATCTCCTCCTTCCAGGGACAGATCCTGAACGCCTCGTAGTTAGGCCATGGTATGTGCCAAAACTGGGCAGTAATTACGTTGAGGCACCGCTCTTTAATCATTCTCGAGAGCAGAGCAAGGTGATAATCCTGGATAAAGACAAAGGCAGCTTTATCACCTATCTCGGCGTGTACGGCATCGGCAAATCGCCGGTTGACTTCTTTATAGGTATCCCAATCCTTCTGACGGAATATCGGTTTGACATAGACAATGTGACATAGAGGCCAGAGGGCCTGATTAGAGAAACCATCGTAATAACCTGCTTCTTCATCTTTCGATAGCCAGAGGCGCCGTAGAGTATATCGGGGGGCTTCAACAGGTACCTGGATCTTGCCCTCTTTGTCGACCACATCGGGGTCGGCATCTCCGCTGCCATGGGCGATCCACGTGCCCCCACAAACTTGCATCACCGGGTCCAGAGCCATGGTGAGCCCGCTAGCCGGACGTAGACATTTTATTTCTTCGCCAACCCAGCTATGGATATAAGGTTCCCTATTGGAGACTACCACAAACGGGTAATCCTTGAGCTTGTTACGGACCAACCCTTGCAGTTCTTCTTTAATCATAATCAACTCTAGACACTGGGAGTGGTACTGTATCTTCCTCGCCCATCCGGCGCAATGTGAAGAATGAGGTACCTCCAATGATTTGTCTAATTCTAACAAGCCCTGGAGACTATCTCAAAGATAAATAATGTCTTCTCTACGGCCCAGTGTAAGAAATATCAACATGTAGTCCCGAATTTCTCGAGTAATGAGGAAATGTTGACGGACATGCTCCTTGCCATTACGCCCCAGCCAGTGACCATAATCAGGGTTAGCTAGAATCTGCCTTAGGGCATAAGCGGCTCCTTCTATACTGTGACATAGAAGCCCAGTAAGCTTGTCTTTCACTTGCAGGGGTATGCCACCGACGGCACTTGCTACTACTGGCTTTGCCTTCCACAGAGCCTCGGTTATGGTGAGGGCGAAGCCTTCTCTCAGGGATTTCTGCATAATTACGGTGGCTGCTCTCTGTAATGCATTGATGTCAACATCACTCCCGGGTGGTATATCCAATATATGGATGTCAGAGTTGTCTCCAGCCCGTTCTTTTACCTCTTTCAAGACTTCCTCAGACTCCGGGTCATCGGTGGCGGTGCCACCAGCCAGGACTAGCTGGCAGGCAAAATTCCTCCTTACCAGCTGAAACGCTCGGATCACTCCTAAGGGGTCTTTTAACCGGTCGAAGCGCGAGACCTGAAGAATCAATGGTTTGTCCGCGTCCAAACCATATTTGGTCAGTACAGTCTCCAGGGCCTCAGGGGGCAATTCCTTATTCTTTTCGCTCAGAGGATCGATGGATGGCGGAGCGAAAAATTGAGGTATCGGCAATTCTTGAGCAAAATTCGGGGAAGAGAAAATTCCCGCATCGTAATTGACTACAAACTGTTTCAGGAAGTTCCATACTCTGTTGTCCGGTTGAGAAATATCAATATGACATCGCCACACCCAGTCTTTACCAATATCGCTTTTCTTAGTTATCAGAGCTGCCGGCTGGGGGTCATGGATGAACAAGATATCTCCGGAGAAATCAATCTGGCTTGCATTCTTTGCCGTCGTTTCCAGAAAAACAGAGAAATCGTCATCCGAGATAGACTCGACTTTACCATGAAGGGCATTATGAAATTTTTTCGTCACCTTAAAAAACTGTGCCTCACCCGGGATGACCTGCCATCTGACATCGACTCCCAGTTGGTTGAGCAGTGGCACAAGGCGAGATAGTATTTCTGCCACGCCTCCGCCCACAAAGGTGGAATTAATGTTCAGGATAGTCTTGCCTGACAATCTATTTGCCAGCATTCTTAGCTCTTCAATGTAGTTTTTGCCTACGACGGATTCATAATCCTTAATGTTTATTTTGGGATTCATAGCCTTTTCTCACAAAGCTTAATGATGATTTCTCTGAGATTTTCCATGGTGTAATTGTAAGGGTCAAGTCGGGTAATTTGCTCCGCCAATTCTTTTTCTTCCAGGCAGTCCTCAAGCCAGAGGGAAAAATCGTTTGTGCCCCGCTGCAGTCTTAATTTGGCCTCGAAAATATGGAAGTAGAGTGAGCCTATGCTGATTCTCTTTAGTATGCCAACAAATTCCCGCAGGTTATGAGCGACGTATGGAGTAGGCAGGACAATGCTTATGGACTTGATGAAATGAAATTCGTTGCCCGGTGGTGCCTCACGTTCGTGGGTTATCTGAGCCAAAGAATCTCGAATGACCCCGACAATCATTTGCCTCAGTGCCCCGATAGTGGGAAATTCAAAGGTATCAATACTTGCTAGCCTTTCAGCTAAGATATCGTAACCCAGGGCATCTTGTACCCATAAAGCAAAATCATTGGTTGGCTCAGGAGTAAGAAATTGGTATTCCTCAACAAAATTATGGGTGTGGTAATAGACCACTGCATCAGGAACCTCATTTAATCTGCTGACCAACTGGGACAAATTGCGGGCGTTCAGGCCAGTCAATTCCTTCAGATGAAGTCTGGTGGAAAATTGAAACGGCTCCTTGGCCACTTTGGGTTGTTTTCCATAATTGACGATAGTAGTCTGCATTAATCTGGTATTAGGGATGATGATTATACTGCCATCCAGGGTTTTTATCTGGGTATTTCTCCAGGTTATCTCCTCCACGCGACCTTCCTCCCCAGATTCCAGTCTAATACAATCACCGGCCTTGATTTGCTTCTGTTGTGTTAATTGAAGCCCGGAAACCAAGCTGGGGAAAATGTCACGAAGGGCTAGAATGGCAATTACTATGACCGCAATTGCAGCGATAAGGATGGGTGTCGTAGGCAATCTCCAAAGTTCCAAAAGGATCAGGATACCGATCACTATAATCGCTACCTGAATAATGCTCGTAGTGACCGTGATTGCCCTTTGAGGGACTTTTGCCTTATTCAGATAAAGCTGGACGAGATCCCTGCCCAGGCGGATCAAAATCCAGCCAAGGTGAGCGATGAAAATGCTGGCCAGGATTTTGCCACCGTCGCTCTTCCATCGTGGCGTGAGGACTGAAACCTGAATAGCAATGTAAGCGCCTAGTATTAAGAGCCAGTGGAGAAATGGTCCTCTGGTGACTGAAATGATGATTTTGCCAACTTCACTCTTTCTTTCCTTCAGCCAGCGCTCGAGGGCATTATAGGCGATCCGTCTGAGCCACAAGGAAACAAACAAGACGCCGAGAAAAACCAACACCGGCACCGCTATGTTTGCTCTTACCCAGTCCATAACGTCCATAGCCCTCTATAATGTCTCCCCCAGTCTGTCAGTCACTGCAGCTGCTGAACCCTGGACATCGTCCGCGCTCGTAGATAGATTTCTTGGTATTTCCTGGCCGAAGTTCTCCAGGAGAAATCTAGCTTCATGTTATGTCTCATCAAGTTTTTCCAGTCCATCTGGTGGTAGAAGCTTTCCTCGGCTCTTTTTATCGCCTCCTGCATTTCGGAGGCGGTGAAATCTTGAAACACAAAGCCGTTTCCGTTTCCGTCAGTCAAATCCTTCACTGTGTCAGCCAGCCCTCCGGTATGTCGTACCACAGGAATGGCACCGTAGCGCATGGCGATTAACTGACCCAATCCGCAAGGTTCAAAGCGCGAGGGCATCAGGAATATGTCGCATCCGCCGTATATGAGGCGAGCTAATCGTTCATCCCTGGCAACGAACACCGAGATACGGTCGCGGTATTTTAGTGCTGCCTCGCCAAGCAATCTATGGTAGTGCTCCCTTCCCTCACCAAGAATAACCAATTGGGCTCTTGTTTGTGCAATAAGTCGGTCAATGGACTGAAGTATTAGGTCAATCCCCTTCTGCTCTTCGAGACGAGACACCATGCCAATCAGAGGGATGTCAGGGTTCTGTGGCAGCCCAGCTTTTTTTTGCAGGGCAAGTTTGTTCCCAACTCTTCTTTCTACTGTAGAGGAATCGTAGTTTCTTTCCAGGTAGAGGTCGGTAGCTGGGTTGTACTCATCACTGTCAATGCCATTGATTATGCCGAAAAGTTCCTTGCTACGATAGTCTAATAGGTGCTCCAGGCCCACACCATATTGCGGCGTCAGTATCTCTGAGGCGTAAGTAGGACTGACTGTGGTCAGTATGTCAGCAAGAAGAATTCCCTGGCTCATGAAGTTTAGGGATGGTTCGGGAGAACTAGGCGAGATAGATTTCTGCCACACGGAAGAGAGTCCAGACTCTAGGAAAAACTGCTGGTCAAAGGAGCCCTGATAAGCCAGGTTGTGAATGGTAAATATGGAAGGCACCTTCATCTTTGCTTTCTTGAGCCACAAAGGGATCAGTGCAGTATGCCAATCATGGCAGTGAATAATATCTGGATGAAGGCCGGCCTGGGAGATGAGGGCCGGGACGGTCAGTGAAAAAAAGAGAAAACGTTCTAAGTCGTCACGTGTATAGATCTCCTTGGTTCCAAAGTAATGGTCGTTTTCCACCAGATATACAGGTATCCTCTTTTTTAAGCTGGTTACTTTCAGGGAAACTGGTTCGTAGTTTCCCATGAAATTGACAGTAATATTCCCCTTCGGAACGTTCTGGGCAGGCACTGTAATGTCACTGTACCTGGGCAACATCAAGTGAAGCTCATGTCCTAAATCATGGAGAGCTATGGCAAGAGAGCTTGTGACATCTGCGAGTCCACCTACCTTAGCTAAAGGGAAGGCCTCAGCGGCAACGAACAGGACCTTCATCGTTGGGGTCAGGCTCTGAGAACCTCTTTGCCTCCTACGGAACTACCACTGGGAATGGAGAGTGTAGAGAAATCACTCTCCTTTACCCCAGGGTCAATCTTGCAGTTTCGCCCGACTCTCAATCCCTGGGGTAGCCTTGCTGCGATGCCAATTACGGTGATGCCGGAATTTAAATAATCGGGTTCGTCCTTGTTGGGAGTATAGTCCTCGCCGCAGCCAATCCAACATCCGGAGCCAATGTAGCATTCTTTATCAATGATTGAGCGCTGCACAACGGCGCCTTGAGCGATAGTAGTATCATGAAAAATTATAGAGTCAATCACATGGGCTCCCTCCTCCACGTATACATGAGGGGAAAGGACGGAACTAACCACGCTGCCGTTTATGATACAGCCATTACTGACGAGGCTTCTGTTAATCTGAGCCCTAGGTCCCACTTTTACAGGGGGCATATCTACGGAAAGCGTTTTCACCCCGCTCTCAGGATCATAGAGATTAAACGGCGGCAAATCGACAACCAGGTCCATATTGGCTTGCCAGTATGCTTCAACTGTGCCGACATCGCGCCAGTAGCCTTCATACTTATAGCCATAAATCTGGTATCTGTCTATTGCATCCGGTATGACCTCGCTGCCAAAATCCTGCAAGCCGCGCTGATGGGCTTCTTCCAGAACGTTGAAGAGGATATCCTTGTTGAAAACGTAAATGCCCATAGAAGCCAGGTTGCTTTTTGGCTGTGATGGTTTCTCTTCAAAGGCAACTACCTTCTTATTGCCATCGAGAAGCATAATGCCAAACCGATTTGTTTCGTACCAGGGCACTTCAGTTACCCCAATAGTAATAGCGGCTCCCTGTTGGCGGTGAAACTTAATCATCTCTTCGTAGTGCATGGTATAGACATGGTCTCCCGAGAGGACGAGAACTTCATCAACGCGGCTATCTGTTATGAATTGCAGGTTGTGATAAACAGCGTTGGCGGTGCCTTTGTACCAGTGCATCTCCCCATTGGTGCTTACGAAGGGGTAGAGCAGAGTGATTCCTCCCGCTACACGATCGAGGTCCCATGGTTTGCCGACGCCGATATGGCGTGCTAATGAGCGAGGGTTATATTGGGGTATGACAGCTACTGTGTTGATCCCGGAGTTAATACAATTGCTCAAAACAAAGTCAATTATTCGGTATTTGCCGCCGAAGGGGACAGCTGGCTTAGCGCGGTCGTGGGCCAACACACTCAGTCTTTTCCCTTCTCCGCCGGCAAGGACTACCGCCAATACCTTTTTCATTTACGTTTTGCCTGACCCAGCCAAATCGTAACAGCCTCGTAATTATTGTAGCGGTTCGGAGTTGGTATGTCTAATTCTACTCGAAATGGTCTCAGGTCGTGGCCAATTCTACTTACGGGCTGCCGGTATATACATTTGCTCGACATATTCCTTCAACATGCGCCGTGTGCAGAAGCGCGGCACAATCGAGTTAATTGCCTCTTTCACCATATGTACCCAACCGTGGGGTAGCCCATTTCTGTCTCGTTGGTAGTAGAGAGGCACAATTTGCTCTTCCAGAAGACGGTAGAGCGCCTCGGCATCCGATTTATCTTCCAGCATCGGGTCATATGCATCGACCTCATCTCCGATGGCCCAGCCATTAAGGCCATTATAGCCTTCGTACCACCAGCCATCTCGAACGCTGAGATGGAGGACACCATTCACCGTGGCTTTCATTCCGCTGGTGCCGCAAGCTTCATAAAGGCGGCGAGGCGTATTTAACCACACGTCTACCCCCTGAACTAGGTAGTGAGCCATATGTATATCGTAGTCTTCAACGAACGCTATTCGCCCCTGGAATTCACGGTTCGTGGCTAGACCGTATACATCGCGCAACAGTTGCTTTGAAGGAAGATCCGCCGGGTGAGACTTGCCGGCGAAGATTATCTGGACTGGATGCCATCTATCTGTGACAATACGTTTGAGATGTTCTATGTCATGGAAGATTAGCTCTGGCCGCTTATATGCTGCAAAACGGCGGCCAAAGCCAATGGTCAGAGTATCTTGATCAAGCAAAGAGCCCATGACCAGCACCTGCCTGGCTTTGCATTCACGTTCAGTGGAACATTGGCGAGCTCGCTCTACCATGGCGCCGATGAGTTTACGCTTGAGAATTTGATGCACCGCCCAGAGTTCCTCGTCGGGGATATTTAGCACAAGCTCTCGGAGGCCGATGTCATCATATCTTTCTGAGACATCTTGGCCCAGGTGTTTCTCGTAAAGGCGGCCCATCTCGCGCGCAACCCAGGTGGGTACATGAATTCCATTGGTGATGTAAGAGATCGGCACTTCGTCTTCTTTAACTTCTGGCCAGAGCGCATGCCACATCCTGTGAGTAACTTTTTCGTGAAGCTGGCTGACGGCATTGCGATGGTCAGCCAGCCTTAAGGCGAGCACCGTCATATTGAAGTTCTGATCGGATGGCCCATCCTGTCGTCCCAGCTCCAGGAATGTTTCCCGATTGATTCCCAGGGACTCCCAATAACTGTAGAGGTATTTATCTACAAGTGATAGGGGGAAGACTTCATGCCCTGCAGCGACTTTAGTATGGGTGGTGAAAACTGTAGCTGTCTGCACTTTTCGGAGGGCTTCGGGGAAGGTGGAACCTTTCTCTACCTCTTCCCGGACACGTTCCAGCATCATAAAGGCGCAATGTCCTTCGTTAGCATGCCATACGGAGGGTTTGATGCCCAGAGCTCGCAAGGCACGGACCCCACCAACTCCCAGCACGATTTCTTGCTGGATACGTTGCTCTTGGTCAGCGGTATAGAGACGAGCACAGAGTTGTCGCTCCTGAGGCATATTGCCTTCAACATCAGAACATAGCAGATAAAGGTTGTCCCGACCCAAGCGCACCTGCCATACCCCGATATAGAATGGCGTGTCACTCAGGTTAAGCTGAATCAGCGGGCCGCACCACTTAGAACGAGGGACTGGATTGATTGGGGTGATTGGCGCTTCATCAAAATCCAATTGTCCATAGACCTCTTCCTGCGAGCCCTCAGCGGAGATACGCTGATGGAAATACCCCTGCGGGTACATGAAGCCGACCCCGACGAGCGGCAGTCCCAGGTCACTGGCCTCCTTACAGATGTCGCCGGCTAGAACTCCCAACCCTCCGGCATATATGGGAAGGGAATTATGTATGGCAAACTCCATGGAAAAGTAGGCAACAGGGCCGTCTAAAACGTTGGGATGCTTGGTAGAAAACCAGCTGTGTTTGTCTGACATGTCGGCATCGAAGGCTGATATTACGGAATCATATAGATTGAGAAAAACAGGGTCAGTGGCAGCAGCCTCGAACTTATCAGTGCTGATTTCCCGTAATTGTTTGACCGGGTTGTGTCCACTCAGCCTCCATAGTGGATAGTCCAGGACACGGAACAGCTCACGCGCCTTGGGATGCCAGCTCCACCATAGATTATTGGCTAGCTCTTCCAGTCGGCCTATTCGTTCCGGTAACTTCAATTCTGATAACATGTTCTCTAAGATATGTTGTTTAGACGCTCGCTTGGTATCCGTCACCAACCGTGAGGCAGGTTTTGCCAATTGTTTCCAGTTGGTCGGCTATTATAACAGAACACTGGCTGGGTCATCATGCGGGCAGACAACCTTGTTCCTGTGAGCTAGGAGACGGATTATCCCACATGTCCGACTGTCTACAGTCGTGTCCGATCCTGACTCAGCCGTGGTTATGATATAATGCAAACAAGTATCAACTGGGAGGTGTGTGAACATGGTCAGGATTATCAAGATTAGCCACGAGGAGGCAAAGAGACGTTTAGAAGATGTGCCGGATGGTAAACGCTTCTGGTGTCATGATGGTAAGGTTATTAGAAATCTCAAAGAGCTCAGTAAGGCTTTGAATGATATGAGTGACGAAACCTTCCATTATCATTTGAGCGGGGCGAGAAACGATTTCAGCAAGTGGATTAGAGAAGTGGTGGGAGATGATAAACTGGCAGAGGACTTCAGTAAAACCAAATCTCGTACGCAGGCCAGCCAGGTAGTGGCAACGAGCATTTCCTTCCTTCAGCGTAAGATGTAGGGGAGTCGTGAGGCTTCCTCAGAGATGCACCGTATCGGGGACCTAAACTAGGCTGGGAATTATCACACTTCGCTCTCTGAGTGTTTGGTATCACTGTCCAGGGTAGGGAGAATTGTTCTTCTACCACTACTGTGCAAATAGTCTATCTTCGAGTTTGCTTCTGATTTCCCTGGCAGCAACGGCGCGGCGATAATAGTCCCGTTTCGTCTCTTCGTGGGCCCCACTCTTATTTATGGCCCGGTAGGCATTGACCACAGTTCGACATTGGTCAAGCAAGCCCATGTGGATGAGGTTAATGTCCCACATGGGGCGATTGCTGGCCCACCACATCTGGCAACTGTGCTCAGCCCGGTCCAGAAGTCCCCGGGCAATAGTGGCGGAGCGCCGACTTTCCTCATTATCGGCGCACTCCAGCGCTTTGTTCGTCAAATCAATGCATATGCCCAGGTGTTCCCACTGAAGCCTGTGCACCTCATTATTCTTGTCTTGCCAAAGAGGGTAATAGTTGGCGACTTTTATGTCATCGGCTGTCGTGCTCCATGAGGATGGCTTAGGTTCTACCGCTGGCGCTGAGGGAAAGAGATCAAGAAGTTGGCTGACCGTGACCATCTGGATTTTGCCGGCAGTTTCGCCATTCGCCAACAAAGCGGTATGTTGTCCAGCCAGGACATTAGCTTGCTTAACCTCTTCAAGGGGTTCTGCAGCCGATTCTAGCTCCTCGTAAACCTTAGCCAAGAATATCCTCTCCCACCCCTGGATGTGGTGGCCGTAAGTTTCAGCATCCATAGCCGTGACCACATAAATATTCTCTCTGTTACCCTGCCACTGTTCCAGGTGGGCAATGAACTCCTTGGCTCCCAGGGCTTGGAAGCTTATCCTATTGCTGAGCACATCATCGCGGAAGAACACCGCTATGTCCTGCCCATGACACTCTGCTCTGTAAATGATATCCATAGGCCACTGTGAGGGGCAGGCGATGCCGCTCACGACAATCCAGCGATAACCTGACTTGGTGACGGGCTGGAGGATGTCCTTGCTGTAGCACATCTCTGGGGGGAAAAATCCTTGAGGAGCGTAGGACCTACCGAAGAAGCGGCCATTGGTTTGCGCGTTTAAGTTTATCTGTCTTTCTACTTCCTCTCTGGGTATCAAGGGCAGAATAGGGTGGTACTTGCCGGTTCCGGTGAATTCAAGCTGACCACTCTCGGCGAGGCTTCTCAAGCCATCGATTACATCTCTGTGGCCACAGTCTATCAGCATGTCTGTCAGGACCCCATTGAAGTTTATGGTTAACCTGGCGTTCGGATACTCTTCAAAAACGTGGATCAAGGGACGATAAGATTCGTTGCATATCTTCCGTAGCACCGATGGTACTTGGGTCGGTGGCTGATAGAAATGCAGCAACTGAGCCCAATAGATCATGTATACCTCCCGGCAAAAATATTGTCTGTGTGTTTCAAGGAAGGTGAAAAATCCTGGTTATTCTAGCATATGTAGTCGACCACATAAATGTCATTCGAATCTTAACCGCCGTTGTGAGAGATGGGAGTTGCCAAGCAGTACGAGTGGCATGTTGTGGCTGAATATTGACAGGCCCCGATGAGTCGGGGCCTGTAATGACAATGTACCCTTACCCCCGTCTCTGATGGCGGAGGTATGAGAGAAAACTCAATTCAGATTCCACTCATTCACACTGCACTGCCCGTCGGTGTTGAATCCTGTGGCGACGACAGCCGCGTCAGATTCGAGCCCTACCGTGTGATAATAGCCTGCGGTAACCTGGACAATGTCTGCCCACGCGTCGACATTGCACTGTCCGCTGTTGTTGAGTCCCACAGCGACCACGGTGCCATCGGACTTGAGTCCTACGGTGTGATAGTAGCCTGCGGAGACTTGCGTGATGTTTTCCCAGCTACCGACACTGCATTGTCCGAAGTCATTCCATCCGACGGCGACCACGGTGCCGTCAGTCTTAAGCCCCAAGGTATGATATCCGCCTGCGGCAACCTGCGTGATGTTTTCCCAGCCGTCGACGCTGCACTGCCCGAAGTAGTCATCACCCATGGCGACCACTGTCCCGTCGGACTTGAGCCCCAGGGTATGTCTATAGCCTGCCGCGACCTGGACGATGTCATACCATTCATCTACATCACACTGTCCGTAGCCATTGTCTCCCACGGCAACTACCCTACCGTCAGACTTGAGCCCTACGGTATGCCTATAGCCTGCAGTGACTTGAACGATGTCCGTCCAGTTACCGACATTGCACTGTCCGTAGTTGTTGAGTCCAACGGCGACCACCGTGCCATCGGTCTTAAGCCCGACGCTATGATATCCGCCTGCAGCGACGTTGATAGTGTTCTCCCAGCCATCGACATCGCACTGTCCGCTGGTGTTGAGTCCAGTAGCCACCACCGTGCCATCAAACTTGAGTCCCACAGTGTGATACCCGCCTGTGGCAACCATCGGGTCGACTTCGAAGTTGGCCGTGACGGTCACAGCTTGACCGGGCATGGTGAATGTAGTCTCCACTGCATTCGCATCACTGAATATGCCTGCTGGTGCCGTCCAGTTGACGAAATGATAGCCTTGGCTGGCTTCCGCTTGAATATTGACTACAGTTCCTTCCGCATAAGGTGACCCATCGGTCATGTCGATCGCTGTGCCGCTACCCATGGGAGATACTGCCATGGTAAGTTCGTAGGTCGGTATCAGTTCGAAATTGGCGGTGACAGTTACAGCTTGACCGGGCATGGTGAAAGTAGTCTGTGTTTCATCTGTATTGCCGAACACACCGGCTGGCGCTGTCCAATTAACAAATCCGTAACCTAAGTTGGCTACGGCTTCTATACTGATCAAAACTCCTTCCTGGTAAGGGCCGGCATTCGTTTCATCGGTTGCCGTTCCGCTGTCGAGGGGAGACAGAGCCATGGTCAATTCGTAAGTTGGCACCGGCGTCAATTCCTGAAAGATGGCAGAGATTTCGTAATCGTCTTGCATGTCGATGACAGTCACGGGACTCATGACACCCGCTACGGGTTCACCCAGCCACTGAACAAACTCGAACTCCTCACTCGGGCTGGCCGCGAGGTTGACATCTGTACCCGCAGCAATATCGAATATGATCTCCATCTCACCCGGACCGATCGCCGTCTCTTCTCCATTGACTGTGACGGTAACTGAACCTCCAGCAGTGCTGGAGATACTGAGGGCGTATGGAACAGGTTCCTCAGGTGCGGGAGTAGATCCACAGCCTATCACCCCGGCAATCAAGGCTGCCATAATCAAAAAGATACCAATTCTTTTCATACAATTCCTCCTCCGTTCTTGTTCATATTTCTTCTCCTTTGTTAAATTTCACAAGATCCAATCTCGACAATATTTGACTATATTAAATATAGCAGAGCTTCGTTTAGCGTCAATCGCCCATCAGTAATAGGAATCCAGTACCATTTGACCACACACTCCCGAACTCATTAAGGAATGATGTAGAACGACACGCTGCGACCCTCTTCTCTCGAACCAGAACAGGCAAATGCTCGTCGGTGCTGCCAGACGCGAGACCTACTGCGTGATAGTAACGTGCAGACACCTGAACGATGTCTGTCCAGCCAGTGACATTGCACTGACCGGAGTCATTCCACTCCACCGCACCTACGGTGCCGTCCAGCTAACAAGCCGGTAACCTGGGCTAGCTACTGCCTTAATGCTGACTAAGGCCCCTTGCGGGTAAGGGCCAGCGTTCATTTCATCGGTTGCCGTTCCTCAACCGGGGGATATGCAGCCATGGTAGGTTCGTAAGTCAGAGTGGTACTATCTCAAAATTGGCGGTGACGGTTACAGTTTGGCCGGGCATGATGAAGGTAGTCTCCGCTGCATCCGCATTACCGAATACACCGGCTGGCGCTGTCCAATTAACAAACCCGTAACCTAAGTTGGCTACGGCTTCTATACTGATCAAAACTCCTTCCTGGTAAGGGCCGGCATTCGTTTCATCGGTGGCCGTTCCACTGTTGAGAGGAGACACAGCCATGCTCAATTCGTAAGTCGGCACCGGTGTCAATTCCTGAAAGACAGCAAAGATTCTGTAATCATCCTGCATGTGGATGGTAGTCACCAGACTGTCGACATATTGTATCGGTTCACCTAGCCACTCGACAAACCCATACTCCTCACTGGGACTGGCCGCCAGCTCGACATCTGTACCTGCGGGAATATCAAGTATGGTCTCCGTCTCACCCGGACCAATCACCGTCTCTTTTTCATCAACCGTGACGGTAACCGAACCTCCAGCAGTGCTGGAGACGTCGAGGGCGTACACAAGGGGTGTAGCAGTATCAAGAGCGGACCCACAGGCCATCATCCCTACAACCAAGGCTACCATAATCAAAAACATGTTAAATCTTTTCATATCATTCTCCTCATTTCTCGTGCATGTTTCTTCTAACGTCGCAAATCCTTCGAGACCCAATCTCTAATGAATTTGGACTATATCAAGTATGGCACAGCCTTGCTTGGCGTCAATCACCCATCGGTAGGGCGTACTTCGGTTTTGTTTACGGCCCCTTCTTTGAGTCCGTTAAGTGACGATGTAATGCAACATTGCATATACCATCGCCTGTGGCGGAGAAGCGAATCTTCACCCACACGCTTAATGTCATTTCCAGCCCCGACAGGTGGCAAATCGACAGCCGCGTAGTCTTCCTGCCGACGTTGCTCCATCATTTTGATCTCAGCAGCGACAGAGAGAAAGCCAAACAAGCTGAATGACCGTATTGTTAAACAACAGCAGGCTCAAAACTATCGAACAACTTCCGGGTCTTTAGAAAAATCGAAACGCGAGAGTCAGGCTAACTTATCCTGCCAAACTCTTTCTCCAGTTGATGAGAACTCAAGTGAATCATGGTCGGTCTGCCATGAGGACAGGCGCGAGGTTGCTTCGTTTGTTCTAGCTGCTTCGTCAGCTCCCGCATCTCTTCATTGGTTAGCTGCTGTCCCGCCCTGACAGCGCCATGGCAAGCCAAGGATTCAGCTATCTTCTCTTCCCAGGGAGTGAGACTTTCCTTGCTGGCAAGGCTATCAAGAAGTGCAGTTATTATCTCAATAACATTGGCGCCAGCCATCAGCGCAGGTATGGCACGTACCAAATGGCTCCTATTTCCAAAAGGCTCGATAGCGAAGCCAAACTCAGCCAGAGACTCTTTACTAGTTCTCAGGGTCTCTTCTTCTCTGGGGCTAAACTCCATAGTTATGGGTTGGAGCAAGCCCTGGATTTCAACTGTCTTTTGTGACCACTGCGCCAAGATTCGATCGTAAAGTATGCGCTCATGAGCGGCATGCTGGTCAATGAGGTATAGTCCATCAGGTCCCTCGGCGATGATATAAGTGTTGGCTAGCTGACCCAGCACTCGCAAAAGCGGCAGTTCTATCGTCGGCAACTGGGAGACGGCAAAAACCGGCTCGTTATCCATTATCATGCGGGGACTCTGCCACTGCCCTGAACCGCCCGAGAAAGGCACCGTTTTTTGGGTAGCTATAGATGTTTTGCCTAATGCCTTGTCTATGGCTTCCCTTACCACAGTGAAGACGGGTTGGTCCTGGCAAAACTTTATCTGGGCTTTGGCAGGATGAATGTTGACATCAAGCTGTTGAGGCGGCACGGAGACATTGATTACAACGATGGGATGCTGGCCGTCCATGAGTAAACCATGATAGGCTTCCTCCGCGGCCCGCGTTAGCAAAGGAGTGTGCACCCATCTGCGGTTGACGAAGAAGGTAAGGTAGTTGCGATTCGATCTAGCCAAAGAAGGCGGGCTTGTCAGGCCACTCACTTTAGCCAGACCGTCCTTTTGTTCCACCTTTAGCATCCTTTGAGCTAGCTCGAGACCATGTATCTTGCTTACTACCTCGCGCAGGTCCGCATTGCCTGTAGTCTGCAGGCTAACGCGTTTGTCAAGGACCAGGCTAAATCTCACCTCGGGGAAAGCCAGAGCATACTGACTTACTAAATGGGCAATGTGACTATTCTCGGTATTTGCTGACTTGAGAAACTTAAGTCGCGCCGGGAAATAGCGGAATAGGCGATGGACGGTTACGGTAGTACCCTGCGATCTGGCGCGGCTCTCGTTGCGAACTACCTCGCCGTTTCTCAAACACATGTAGCTGCCCACAGTCTCCGAAGATGTTTGCGTGAAGATTTCCACTTCAGCGACAGCGGCTATGCTGGGCAATGCTTCGCCTCGAAAGCCAAGGCTGGAGATTTTCTCCAAATCGTTCAGGTTATTGATCTTGCTCGTGGCATATCGGTGAAAGGCAAGGTCTAACTCCGATGCTGGAATACCCACTCCGTTATCGCTCACCTTGATTAGCTCCACCCCACCGCCTTGGGCTTCTACTGCAATTTGGGTAGCTGCAGCGTCCAGGGAATTTTCTACGAGCTCCTTGACCACTGAGGCCGGCCTCTCGACCACCTCCCCCGCAGCAATCTTGGAGACTACGTCGGTTGCTAAAACCTTGATCGGCATCTACGTTTCAGTTTACACGGTTGCGGGTAGTGGGTCAATTTCATTTTCTATCTAATCATTCGGAAATGATAGAATTAAAACATGAAATTGGCCAGAATAATCTTCTATAAAGGAGTTAGGATTGCTAGTTTTATAGTGGGGGCATTCGGCTTTGCCTTTAACGCTGTTGGTGGGAATTGGCATAGTATATCGTCTAACAACTGGGGGAAGACAGGGGTAATCGCTTTTGGTGTGTTTGCTATCTTAACACTAGTGAAGGAAATTGATTTGATGTGGCAGCATAAACCTAATATCGTAGTAATACCAGAGATTCACGATGGTAGAGCCACGTTAGTGGTTAAAAACACTGGTGGCGTGGCGGGCGATTTTACTGCTAAGGCAAGGGTAACAGCGTGTAGACCAGAGGCAGCATTGTATTCCATGTGCTGGGAATCATTGTCCGATGCTAGTTGCCATACAGATGGCGATGGTGGCACAGCTTCGATTCTTGTTGCCGAAAAATCAAGAGCAAGGCAAAAGACCGATGACATTGACACCACTTTCTTCGAGGGAGACCTTGTGTTGTTTAGGATAGGGCAATCGGGGGTAGAGAGATTCCCCACCTTCTCGCAGAAATCTTGGAAAACCATAAAAGGCGAGAAAGAGATTATGACATACACCCTTACGGAAAGATGTATTCTAGACGTTACGATTACCGCAACGCCAACACTAAAGAACAAGTGGGAAGGGCAGAAATACCTCTGCGAGATAGAAAAGGGACGTTTGGCTTTATCTAAGACTAGATTATCAAGCCCTCATGTCAGTGGTCAGCCTGACGATTTCCCCGATATTCCAGATATGGTTGTCTAGGCCTGCTGCCATAGCGGGCGATTTGGGATATGGACTCGTGAGTGTCTTATGTGGTCTGGCAAAGTTATAATACATAAAGTGGAGAGCTACGGCATATTCTAGATTCTCCACCTTCTTCGAGAACGCATTGGTTAATCTTGTAAATCGCCTCATGCTCATTCGCATAGTCAGATTTTGCCGTTCTACATAGCTTGTTGAAACCTTTCTCATATCTGGAGAGCCATTGATAGGTTTTGTCTGTGTGCTAGTACACTTTGGCGGACTATAGTGTCCAAACTTATCCTGATCAATGCCATAGTATTTGACCAGCATAGCGTAATCTATATCATCGCCAAAGGTACGTCTTACCGCTTCATAGTACATTCTGTGTCCGTCGGTAGTAAGTTGCACACGATTTGAAAGGCGTTCCTTAATATCCCTGAAAAACTCGCAGGCACATTCGGGATTTCGTAGACCTACAAGCCAGCTTACAACTAGTTTTGTATCGGCATCAATCGCTACAAATGTCCAAACATCGCCATATCCAAATTGGTTCTGTTTGTCTTGAGGCACATTCTTTGCCTTCGCATAGCAGAATGACCAGATTTCGTCACATTCTATCCTTTGACAAGATAGATTCCTTAGAGTCTTATCCTGGTATTCAGCACAAACCTTACCAACATCACGCAATAGCCTGATGACTGTGCCTTTCGCTGTATTTGTTATCCTGCAAGTGGCACGTATTGAGTTCCCTTCGACAAGTGCTTTTATCACTTGGGTTTTACGCTCCAGACTTAACTTGTTCATTATCCTATCCCCTTTCTATTTGATTATATTATACATGACCGCTCAAGCATTGTCAAGGGGTTTGAGGATAATTAGGGAGGAATTATTTTGATATGTATGATATAATTAGAGAAGAAGAATCAAAGACCTTATGGGAGATAATTATGGATAATGCTGAATCTACCTCTAACGATTTGAGCACGAAACTGCGACAGCGAATTACTGAATATCTCACAAGTGAAGGTTGGAGAGTCGGTGGCGCAAGATACCCGCAAGGTACTCAATGGGTAATTGATGCTAACGATGGTAAGGGAAGGCCTATTACTATTTATCAAGAATCAACCCCATTGAGAATAGTAGAGCGGATACTGATTATAACTGCTCTAAAATTGGGTGATGAGCATCAAGAGAAATATGCAGACCTTGGCATTGAAGATAGGCGTGATTTGATTTATGACCTAAGGCAACATCTTATACTTTTAGGCATAGGATATGGAGGGCTTATAGACCCATTAACAGAAATGTTGTTTGAGGATATAATTTATCTAGATGAGTTGTCTAAGGGAGGATTCCTGAAGTCTGTCAGAAAAGTTCGGGACGCAAGTATTTTAGTTGCTACGATTATAGCTAGAAGATTTAACGAACCGCCTCCCGCCGAACCGCCAAGACCTGCGCTGGGCTTCCAATTGCCAGAGAAATAGCTATATTTCTTTACTCCACCTAGCCCTAGCTGCTTTACTTGCTATTTCCTTGCGTTGTTCATTAGTAAGACTTTTAGCTCTAGCCTTACCACCTTTTAAGCCACCAAGTCTGCCAAGTGTTACAGCAGCAGGGTTTTTGACAACCTGAGCCTCATCAATAACTTGCCCAACAACATTAGCAGCTATTACATTTATATCTTTACTTGACCGCTTAGGCATACTTTAATTGTAGCATATTATACTAAGCTGTCAAGGTTTTGGAATTTCAAATTGACCCACTACCCGGTTGCGTGTATCTTGTCAATAGGTTATGAGGAAAAATCCAAGTCTTTATCGATTCTCTCCAGTGGTGCCAGGCTGGCGAGGAGTTTCTTAACTCCAAACTCTTCAAAGACTACAGTCAATTCTTGGTCATCCCTGGTAGGACTGCAATTCATTACAATGCCTGGGCCAAATCTGACGTGGCGGACATGATCACCGACCTTCAGTGTCAAAGTGCTGGAATGTCGAAGTGAAGGCCCGAGGCTTTGGCTAAAATCGAGACTAGCTACAGGAGTCGGGCTGTCTTCCCATAAGCCTCTCGGGCTTATCAGGTGAGGTGAGATATCCCGGAGAAAACGGGATGGCGGGTTTGCTGTGCTGCCGCCGAATAAGTTCCGACGGTAAGTGCGCAAAAGGTAGAGATGCTTCCTAGCCCTGGTTATGCCCACGTAGCAAAGACGACGCTCTTCTTCCATTTGTTCCGGGTCGTCGAATGACTTTCTGTGTGGGAGCATCCCTTCCTCCATGCCAACAATAAAAACCGCGGCAAACTCCAGGCCTTTGGCTTGGTGTAAAGTTATCAAAGTCACCGCATCGGCCTTTTCATCCAGTTCATCTATATCTGATACCAGGCTTACTTTCTCCAGGAATGCCGTCAAAGCTTCTTCAGGGGCAAGCGCATCATATTCGCTGGCGACACTGCGCAGCTCCATTACGTTCTCCCATCGTTCCTCACCATCGTCTTTGCCCAGGATGAATGCCCTGTACCCCGTGCGCTCCAGTATTTCATCGAGTAGACCAGAAAAGCTTGACTCACAACTCTGGTTGGTGAGCTTAATCATAAGAGCATCAAATCCGGCCAGAGCCTGGACAATGCGCGCGGACAGGGATTGTTTCGCTTCGCCGGCAGTCACATTCCGGCCCATCTGTTTCAGGGCTTCGAAAAGGGATGTGTCGTGGTCTCTTGCCCAGGATCGAAGCAGGCTGATGGTTTTTTGCCCGATACCTCTGCCGGGCACATTTATGATTCGAGTCAAACTGATATTGTCCTGTGGATTATGGATGAGCCTGAGGTAGGCAACAATGTCTTTAATCTCTTGCCTCTGGTAGAATCGGGTGCCGCCAACAAGCTTATAGGGCACTCCATACCTCAGGAAGGTCTCTTCTAAAGCTCGTGATTGGGCATTAACCCGATACATAACAGCGCAATCCTTGAGGGATATTTGCTCCTGACCAATCAACTTCTCTATCTCGTTGGCCACGGATTGCGCTTCTTCTTCGGCACTGTAACTTTCGATAACCATTATCGGCGCTCCATCTTCGTTTTCCGTCCACAACTTTTTGGGCTTGCGCAGCACATTGGTCGAGATTACATCTGACGCTACCTCTAGTATTGTCCTGGTGGAGCGATAATTCTGTTCCAAAAACACAACTTTGGCTTCGGGATAATCTTTTTCGAAACTCAGGATATTGCGCAAATCAGCAAATCTCCAGGAATAGATGGATTGGTCAGGGTCGCCGACTACACACAGATTCCGGTATTTTCCTGCCAGTTGTTTCATGAGCTCATACTGGGCGATATTGGTGTCCTGAAACTCGTCGACAAGAATATGAACGTATTTTGACTGGTATCTGTGGAGGATTTTAGGATGGTCACGGAACAACTGGACCGTCCTCATCAGTAAGTCGTCGAAATCTACTGCCACACCCTGCCTAAGTAATTGTTCATAGCGTTGATAGACCCTCTGAACAATTTCTTCAAAATAACTACCGACCCACTGGCCATAGTTCTCAGGGCTAATGAGACGGCTCTTTGCAGAGCCGATGGCTGAACGTATCGCCTGAGGGGCATACTGCTTGGCATCGAGGTTCAATTCTTCCATGGTTTGTTTCATCAACCTTAACTGGTCGTCGTCATCATAGATGACGAAATTAGACTCAAGCCCAACAGCTCCACCTTCATGACGGAGAATCCGAGCGCAAATTGCATGAAATGTGCCCAAGGTCAAGGCGGCTGCCATCTGGCCCAGAAGTTGCTCCAATCTCTCTTTCATTTCTCTGGCGGCTTTGTTGGTAAAGGTGACCGCCATAATGTGGTGAGGGGCAACGCCGCAGACCTTAACCAGATAAGCAACTCTGTGGGTGATCACTCTGGTCTTGCCGCTGCCGGGTCCAGCCAGTATAAGTACAGGGCCTTCGATGGACTCCACAGCTTCTCTTTGGGCAAGATTAAGCGCGGCCAAGATATCCATGGGGATTACGAGTTATTATAGCATTGAAGGGAGAAAGCCCCCAACACCTATAAATCATGGAGTCCGGGAAGACATTGCAGAAGCCCCTCAGATGGAAACATACTAGTCGAGGTGGAGAGAGTGTCGCCGATGACAGAGATCTGTCAGCTCTTTGCTGAATGTGCGAAGTCCTCGGAGTCGATGATTGGCGTGACGCAATATGAAGGGATATAATCTCACTATGGGCTGCTACAATTGCCCGGTGGATGAAGGGCAATCACTGCATTGTCGGTACAGGACGAAGAAGGGAGGCCGGTGATGAATGGCTTCAGTGACTATGATAAATATGACGGCCTTGGTCTGGCCGAACTTGTACGGAAGCGGGAAATCAAACCGAGTGAATTGATTGACGAAGCAATAAGCCGCATCGAAAAACTCAACCCACAGCTCAACGCAGTAATCTGCAAAATGTATGAGCTGGCTAGAAAGGCCGGGGATGGAGACCTCCCGAATGGTCCCTTCAGAGGCGTTCCCTTCCTGATGAAAGATATCCTGATGGCTTATGCCGGAGTTCCCCTAACCAATGGCCGCCGGTTCTTCAAAGACTTCATACCTGACCATGATAGTGAACTGGTGAAACGGTTCAAGGCAGCCGGCATCATCGTTCTTGGCAAGACCAACACACCGGAGTTCGGGCTGGTGCCGATTACCGAGCCAGAATTATTTGGTCCCACCAGCAACCCCTGGGACCTGAGCCGGATACCAGCTTCCTGCTGCGGGGTATTCGGTCTGAAGCCGACGCGAGGTCGCACACCGATAAGCCCTGATTTTGGTGAGGCTTGGCGCGGCTTGACTTGTGATCATGTATTAACCCGCTCGGTCCGTGATAGTGCTGCCATGCTTGATGCCACCGCTGGCCCGGACATAGGGGCTCCCTACTATGCTGTATCACCAGCTCGGCCCTTCCTGGAAGAAGTCGACACTGACCCGGGAAAGCTGCGAATTGCCTTTACCTCAGAGCCTTTTCTTAGTGCCACTGTCTACAAGGATTGTGTGAAAGGATTAGAGGCGACAGCTAGGCTATGCCGAGACCTGGGTCATGAATTAGTGGAAGCAACACCCCAGATTGATGGCAAAGCCTTTGCCAAGGCCTTCTTGACGGTAGTCTGTGTCGAAACGAGAGCCACAATTGAGGAAGGCGAGGTACTGTTGAACCGGAAAGCTTCGTTGAAGGATTTTGAACCAAGTACATGGGCGCTTGGCTTGCTTGGCAAGCGATGCCGGGCCACCGAATTCTCCAGGTCTCTTAACCTAACCCAACTTGCGGCTCGACAAATTGGCCAATTCTTCACAAAGTACGATGTCTTGCTGACTCCCACGCTGGCCATGCCACCAGTGCCCACAGGTGAGCTTCAACCCGATAGGCTATGAACGGTGGCCATGAAATTATTAGGTAGCATTAATGCTGGTGGGTTGATTGACATGCTGAGTGGAATAGATGCTCTTTCTCAGCACGTCTTTGGGTTTATGCCTTACACCCCTCTGTTTAATGTGACAGGTCAGCCGGCCATGTCGGCCCCACTCTACTGGAACGATGAAGGGTTGCCTATAGGGATGCAGTTTGTCGGACGGTATGGGGACGAAGCCACGTTGTTCCGTTTGGCCGGGCAACTGGAAAAGGCAAGGCCGTGGTCTGGGCGCATTCCTCCAATCTGTGCGAGGGCCAACTAGTCGGCACATAGATCTTTGAAGCTTCAAAATGCTTTCCCACGCAGCACTGGAGACCTTAGCATCAAATACATCGAGTCTGGACACAACTATCTACCTGACGCCGTGAGAATTTGTAAGAGAAGGACAGGTTGAGCTAGCTAGGCTTTGTTGCTATACTTAATCGCGAGAATGATTGATTGGAACGGTTGCCAGAGGAGCCTGGGAATATCTTTCCGCCAGGAGTCTTTGCTGGAGCAGGCTTTCGTGCATTCATCTTATTGTAACGAGAATCCTGGGTGTCCATTGCCTAGCAACGAGCGCCTAGAATTTCTTGGCGATGCCGTACTCAACTTTGTCGTAACGGAGGGACTGTATAAAGAGTTCCCTAATTCACCTGAAGGAGAGTTGACTGAGATTCGGGCTTCTTTGATTTGTCGCGATACTCTGGCTAGCCTAGCTTCTTCACTCAATCTTGGCGATTGGCTGGTATTGGGACGAGGCGAGGAAGCAAGCGGAGGAAGAACAAAGGCCAGTAACTTGGCAAATGCTATGGAAGCGCTGATCGGTGCTTTCTATTTGGATCAGGGATTAGCTAGGACCAGACGATTCATCCTCAAACAACTGAAGCCGGAACTGGAGGAAATAAAGTCAGGTAAAATACCGAGGAATTACAAGGCATTAGTGCAAGAGTTCATCCAGGGAGAGAAGAGACCGACGCCGGTTTACCGTTTGGTGGAAGCCAGTGGTCCTGATCATCGCAAACGATTTACGTCTGAGATTTTGGTCGAAGGGGAGGTATTGGGCAAGGGGACAGGAAAGAGCAAGAAGATTGCGGAGAGTCAGGCAGCAAGAGCAGCTTGGGAAAGACTGAGGTGTAGCCATGGGTAGACGAGACTATCGACGACGAGAGCCAAAGAAACCCAAGAAGGGAACCCAGAAGGGCCGACCCATTTCGGAACTCGTGCCACAGGTGGAGGTAGAGGTAATTAAGAAGAAGAGGAAGCCTGTCGAGGAATCTGAGGAATAGGCATCTGGCGGCTTACCTGGAGCTTCACCGCAGCGGCAAGCTCAGGGAACGGGTGAGTACGTCTCTATCCTTGTTGGAGAGATGCTGTGTCTGCCTTCGCAGTTGCGGTGTGAACCGCGTGGCCGGCGATGTAGGCAAATGCCATACAGGTCGTGAGGCGTTGGTGTCCAGCTATGGGCCTCACTTCGATGAAGAAGTTCCGTTAGTGGGCAGGTATGGCTCGGGCATCATATTCTTTTCAAACTGCAACCTTACATGTCTATTCTGCCAGAATTATCCCATCAGCCAGCTAGGCGAAGGGCGAGAAGTGAGCAAGAGAGAGTTAGCGTACATAATGCTCTCCCTTCAAGCTAAAGGATGCCACAACATAAACCTGGTATCGCCAAGCCATGTAGTTCCGCAAATCTTGGAGGCACTGGAGCTACCGGTAGAATCGGGCCTACACCTCCGTCTGGTATATAACAGCGGTGGTTATGACTCGCTGGAGACCTTGAGCATACTTGAGGGCATTGTTGAAGTCTATATGCCGGACATGAAATACGATGATGAGAAGATTGCCGGAGAGCTGTCGGGCATTGCGAATTATCCTGAGGTAAGCAAAGCTGCAATCAAGGAAATGCATCGGCAGACAGGTGACCTCGAGATAAGCCGGGAGGGAGTGGCCCAACGAGGACTTCTGGTTTGCTATTTGGTCTTACCTGACTGTCTGGCAGGAACGGAAGGGATCGTAAATTTTCTCAATAGAGAAATCTCCAGGGACACCTATCTCAACATCATGGCTCAATACTATCTCTGTCACAAGGCTTTTCAAATTCCGAGTTTAGGGTGGCGAATATCTTCTGTAGAATTCCAGGAGGCGTTATCTCTAGCCCACAGGGCCGGTCTAAGGCGGCTGGACAAGATCCATGCCACCGAGGGTCTTCTGCTGTGCCTAAAGTGACGGGAGATATGTCGAGACAACGAGGGTATCTGTGAGCGAAGAGGGCGACTCGGTGTGGTGTAAGGAAATGACTGACACCGCACGCCTTTCGGCAACCGTTTATGGACGGGTGCAGGGTGTTTACTTCCGCTACTTCACTCGAACCGAGGCCAGAAAATTAGGTTTGACGGGCTATGTGTGCAACCTTGCCGGCGGCGATGCCATTGAGGTTCAAGCTGAAGGAAGGAAACCACAGTTGCACAGGCTACTGGAGCAACTCAAGACAGGCCCGCCGGGAGCATGGGTCAGGAAGGTGGAAGTGGATTGGTCAGACTATTCAGCGCAGTTCGAAGATTTCAGGATAAGATACTGAGAAGACTCGAAGATCAAATTCAGAACTCCCAATGCAGAAAATGAAGGAACGGAGTACTCAGTAGTCAATGGAGATAGGTGGCTACCGGCTACTGAATTTCGTCTGCTGGGTACGGGATTCAAGATCCAGGTTACTCCTGGACGGACTCAGTCCTCAAGTTGAGGCCTGCCTTCACTAATCAGCTTTAAGTGCTGGCACTCAATCCCGGCTATTTGAGAGGCCCTCAGGTCAATTTCGTGGGGTTCCCCAATCAAAATCTTCCCGTAATCCTCCGTCTGTCCTTTCGTAGGGTCATCACCGTAAAAGAATTTTTGATGGGCTTCGATAATGCCCAGATCGAAAGGCAGAGTGAAGTAGAGGTCAGCAAGGACTTTCTCAATGCCCAACTCACGCAGAGTTCCCCAGCCCCCTGACTTGCCCTTTTTGTACTTGCTCACTGGCAGCAGACTCAGAAGGTTTGCCACACTGAAGCGGCCAAAACGACCACTCACCTTGAAGGGGGTCACGCTGATCAAGAAGTCGCTGCGCAACACCACATTGGGCACCCAAAAACTTTCTACAGCATAGAATTCAGTCAAAGGGTTCTGCACCTCGATGAAGATGGAATCCCTGATATCGAGCATTAGGACGTGATGAAAGTTGTATCCTAGAGCTTGATACACCGGATAAATCGATTCACCGCTGGGAGTGCCATCCGCAATAAGAATATCGGCATTGCTAATTCTTCTAATACCTCTGATAACGGCATTGAGCAGCTTTGGGCTTGTTGTTACAGGGTACGGCAAGGGATAACCGGCGCAAGGTTTAATCAAAACCCGTCTTGCCCAGGCTAGCTGTGGAGGGGGAGCAAACACAAAATCCGAGTCTTTCGCAATCATTGACTTCACACGAGCTGCCAAATTTCAACATTCACAAAGCTGGCTGCAATAGCAGAATCTCACGGGCAGCCGGCAGATTTTCACGGTCGAACTCTGCTTCGCTGTCCACTATCCTTCTTACATTCTCCTTGCCTCTAAGGAACTCCTCGACAGTGGCTATCGGATAGGTACACTTGGGCGTCTTGAAATGCATAGGAATTGTTATTCTCGGCTTCAATTGGTCAGATACCTGAGAGGCTACAGAGGAATCAATAGTGAAGAAGCCACCCACAGGGGCGAATAGTATGTCGACGTCACCAATTTCAGTGACCTGTGCAGAACTGAGCACGTGCCCTAAATCACCGAGGTGACAAAGCTTCATGTGGTCTACGGTGAAACAAAAAACTGTGTTAAGTCCCCTTTCCTGGCCGTGAGAAGTATCGTGAGACGTAGCAATGCCCTTGAACTGAATGCCTTTGACAGTCTTCTTACCACTGCCCTTAATCACTTCCGGTTTCCCCTGTACTGCGGAGACGTTGTTATGGTCACCGTGGTCATGACTCACCAGGACAACATCAGCAGTTTCCCTGATGGGAGAATAGTTGATGCCTCCACCCACGGCATAAGGGTCTGTGATTACTCTTAAACCATGTCGGGAGGTAATCAAGAAACAGGCATGACCTAGCCACTTCACTTTCATATCGCCTCCTGATTCCTTGCCTCGCTCAAAGCTAATTCGACCAAGGTTCTAACTCCAAATCCAGTGGCTCCTTTCACGATATAACCGCCATCCTTGTGAGAGAGACGGGGGCCAGCTATGTCGAGATGAACCCAGGGGGTATTATCAACAAATTCAGCCAAGAAGAGGGCAGCCGTAATGGCGCCGCCATATCTGTTGCCGGTATTCTTAATATCGGCGATTTCGCCCTTGTTCTGCTCTTTATACTCCTCAGCCAAGGGCATTTGCCACATCTTCTCGCCTGCTCTTTGCGCAGCCCTAAGGACCTTGTCTATCCAGCCCTGGTCGTTGCCAAAAAGACCACCATAGGACAGGCCCAAGGCAACCCGACAAGCCCCGGTTAAGGTCGCTAAATCTACGAGAGGGGATAGTCCAAGTTTCCGCGCGTAACTCAGGGCGTCGGCCAGAATAAGCCTTCCTTCAGCATCTGTGCTTATCACCTCTATGGTCTTGCCGTTCATCGCCTTCAGTACATCTCCCGGCTTCAAGGCGGTGCCACTGGGTAGATTCTCGGTAGCCGGCATAATGGCGGTGACATTAATCTTCGGCTTCAATTGAGCGATAGCCGCAAGCGCTGCCATAACGGCGGCAGCACCGGCCATGTCATTCTTCATCTCGTCCATCCCTTCCGACGGCTTAATGGAGATGCCTCCGGAATCAAAAGTTATGCCCTTGCCCAGAAAACCCAGGGCTTCTTGGGAACGTTCAGCTCCTCTATAAGCAAGAGTTATTAGCTTGGGCGGCTGGTTGCTCCCTTTTGCTACCCCCAAGAACGCTTCCATCCCCATCGCCTCCATGTCTTCTCGGTCAAAGACCCTAAACTCCAAATTATGTTTGCTGGCTATTTCCTTGGCTATTTCTGCCATCTGACCAGGCGTCATGTAATTAGCTGGTTCATTACCCATATCTCGCGCCAAATTGGTGGCTTCAGCTACCAGCTTCCCTTTGCCAATGGCCGCCTCTAAAATTGGCACTTTGTCCCCTTCTTTTATGACTACCAATATTTCTTTTATATCTTCATATTCCGGCTTTTTGTATTTGGTGAAGCTATAAAGCCCAAGAAGGGCGCCCTCAGCTATTGCCTCGGCTGAAGCCTCAAGCTCAATACCACCTATGCCAGTGCCATGGAGTATTGTAGCTATCCTGTGGCAATTGAATTTACGCAATGCCCGACAAGATTCTCCGGTCGCCCCGCGAACCTTATCCAGATTGAAATCCTGTCGCTTGCCCAACCCGGCAATGGCAACTATTCCTGCTGGCAGCTTCCCAAGTGTATGGAGGGTGCTAACTTCACCGAACTTGCCCTTGATCTCGCCGCGGCCGATTAGAGAGCTAATAGCGCCGTTTAAAGCCTTGTCTACAGCAGAGGTAGCGCCGCCCGGTTGTTCGACACCCTCAAAAAGGTTTACCACGATAGCATCACTGTCGACTTGAGATATGTCTCCAACTCTAACCCTAATTTCCAAAATTCATCTCCATAGAATGCACGGATTTTAGAACATTTATTTTACTTTATTTAAATGAATAATTGAAGAGGTTAGTAGAGGAGATTTCCTCTTATCTCGTTATTGCGTGCACTATCTTATCGATCATGGCAGTAATATGCTGCCTGGTATCGATAACAAGGTGATTGCGAGAAATCTTTTCCCTCCACAGCTTCATCTTGTTGTGCACTTGCCATCTCGCGTCCGATCCATCATCAGGCGCAGGTGTTTCTTCCCGTGCCAGAAGGCGCTGCCGCACGACTTCGGCGGGAGCTTCAACCGAGACCGGAATGAACTTTGCGTAGGCCCTTTGTTCGGCGCGGCAGAAATACTCTCGATGACGCTCCAACAGGTTTGTGGCATCAAGAATCGCAGGAATTTCCTGCCTTGGCCGTCCCTCGACGAGTAGATGCCAAGCAGAGGAGAGGCGATTGTTTTCATTCTCTTCGTAATGCGGAGAGGCAAACAGAGTTTTTCGCAGGCTGTCGCTTGCCGAGATTAGGAAAATAGACCTTTAAGCCGGTTGGCGGCAGGGAAAGGGCTTTCCTGTGCCTGGCAGACCACTGACCAGTAAAAGCGCGGGCTCTGCCCGTCGCTGAGGTAGGCTATCAAGACTTCGCTCTACTTTCTGTAAGTCTTCGTCCAAGTTGCTTGGCGTACATCACGATTATCACCACGGATCAGTTTGCGCGTCAAAGCATTGCTTTTTCCGGGTTTCTTGTGGCGGAAACACAAAGCCGCTTCGCAGTCTGTGAGCCTATGTCTTTGCCAGTCCAACGGTGTTAAGGAAAGCAGCTACGATAAGCGGATCGAACTGAGTCCCAGCACAACGCTTTATTTCTTCTACAATATCAGTGATGGACATTGCCGATCGATACGGTCGGTCGGACATCATAGCGTCAAAGGCATCGGCTACAGCCAGGATTCTGGCTCCCAAAGGTATGGCATCGCCAATTATAACCTGATGAAGTCCGCCGCCGTCATAACGGGCGTGGTGGTGCTCAATCATCTCAGTTATCTTCCCGCTGACCAGGGGCCGCACAATCTCGACACCGACGTGAACATGAGTCATGATGTGCTCGTACTCTTCGGGTGTCAGCTTGCCGGGCTTATTCTGGATAGCGGCGTCGACCGCAATCTTCCCGATATCATGGAGCAAACTTCCCCAGCGCAAATCTTCTAAATCCTGCGCAGATAGAGAAAGCTCATTACCCAGAGCTAATGATATTTCGGTCACTCGGCGAGAATGTCCGCCCGTATACTTGTCTTTCGCTTCCAGAGCAGATACCAGCGCCTCAATGGCGCCCAGGAAAAGTTTTTTGATCTCTCCCGTCTGCTCTTCAATCCTTTCCTCTAGGTATTGCTGGTACTCCCTTATCTCAAGCTGTAGATGTCTTTTCTCGAGAGCTCTTTTGACGGATAGAGAAAGTTCTTCCAGGTTGAAGGGCTTACAGATGTAGTCGTCAGCCCCTTTCTTCAAGCACTCAATGGCAATAGTAATGTCGTTGACTGCCGTGGCCATAATAATCGCTGTGTCATGGTATTCTGCTTTTATCTCGGGCAGGAGTTCCATCCCCGATTTACCGGGCATCTTCACGTCCAGCATAACTAGGGCAATGGGGACGGTTGCCAGCATGTTCAGCGCCTGTTCTGCATCAGCCGCTTGCCCACATTGGTAACCCTCTCCTGTCAGTTTCGAGCAAAGGAGTCTCCTGATTCCAGGTTCGTCATCAACTATGAGCAGTGTATCTTGCTGGCTAGGCATACTTCAGTTCTTTCTGGTCAGAAGTACTCTCGGTCATTGCTACAGTTGTCTTTTATCTCTAACCGTTGAAATACTCTCCGCATTGATATAGTCTGTCTCACAGCAGTCCTGAATCTGGCCGCTGCCTCTTGATGGGTAGTTCGACCAAGACGATGGCTCCTTTCCCTAGCTCGCTCTTCACATATATTTGGCCGCCGTGCTCGGTCACTATTCCGTGGCAAATGCTCAAACCAAGCCCCGTGCCCTTGCCTGCTTCTTTGGTGGTGAAGAAGGGGTCAAATATCCGCTTAAGATTCTCCGGTGGAATACCCGGACCGTCATCGGCAATTGAAATAACCACAGCACCATTCCGTTTCTTGGTCGTAATGGTCAGGGTCCCTCCGTTATGCGCTTCATTCATGAAGTATTCAGCATTGATGATGATGTTGAGGAAGACCTGTTGCATCTGGAAATAGTCAACCATGAGTTCAGGCAAGTCTGGGGCAAGATGTTTCCTGACTTCAATACCGTTCATTTCGTGTACATAAGCTCGCAATTCCAGCACATCCTCAATAACACTATTTATCTGGTTGGGCTGCTTCACAGGCGCCTGTTTTCGGGCAAATGTAAGGAGGTCTTTTGTTACGCGGGCGGCGCGCTGAGCCTCGCTGTAAATAATCTTAACATCATCGCGAATATCGTCAGGGACTTTCTTTTCCATTAACAACTGAGAGAACCCCAGAATGCTTGTCAGCGGATTGTTGAGTTCGTGGGCAGTGCCGGCTGCCAGTTCGCCAAGGGAAGCCATCCGGTCAGTCATCATGAGTCGTTCTCGTTGCCGCATTTGCTCGGTAATGTCCGTAAAAGAAATTAGGGTCGCCACCCTGCCCTCATGAATAATCTTGGCAGCTGTCGTATTTATCCATATTTCTCGGCCGTCTCTGGTCAGAGCTTTGAACTGATACCCCCCGTGTGGGTTCTGCTCAAACGCGGCCGGGTTGGTAATCTCCATGTATCTCTCTTTATCGTCCGGAAGAATGAAGAAAGAAGGCTCTTCTTTAGAGACTTCCTCTGCAGAGGTGAACCCGAACATTTTCACAGCGGCTTGATTGACCATTACAATTCTCGCAGTCTCGGCATCCAAGACGACGGTGCCGATGACCGAGCTATTGAACAAGGTTCTGTAATTCTCCTCGCTTTGGCGCAGTTTCTTTTCCGTCTTCTTGCGCTCGGTGATATCGCGCCCAACGCCACGGAATCCGATGATTTCCCCTATGTTGTCCCGCAAAGGGGAGATCGATGTTTCGGCGAAGCCCTGGACACCGTCTTTGCGGATTGTCCTCCATGGGAAGCCCTTGTTTGGTACTCCGGTCTGATACACTTCATTAAAGATGCGAAATACGGACTCGATGTCATCTTCTACTGTAAACGCTTTGTAGCTCATTCCAATCAGCTCTTCCCTCGAGTATCCCAGGTCTCGGCACACCGAACGGTTGACAAAGGTGAGGTGTCCACCGAGGTCAACCTCGAAGTAGGCATCTTCCATCTCCTCCAGTATGGTCCGGTATCTCTCTTCAGATTCCCTCAGCGCTTCCTCTGCCTTCTTGCGCTCGGTGATGTCACGGGAGACGCAAAAGATTAGTTTCTGGCTGGCGCACGTGGCTCCGTTGATACTGATATCGACATCGATGACGGAGCCATCTTTTCGGGTGTGTTTTGTCTCTAGGCGGAAGCCCTTCTCGTCAGCATTTCGACCCATCTCAAGTATTTTTTCGGGTGGAAAGTTCTTGTCCCAGTCCCAAGTATGGAGCTTGTGAACTTCCTCCAGGGCATAGCCTAGCATCTCAGCAAAACGCTGATTGGCCTCCACTACGCAAGCGTCTACATCAAGGACGACTATCCCGTCGAGAGATTGGTCAATGAGCAGGCGGCGCCGGGTCAATTCATCGGCCAGAACCTGCTCCTGCCTCTTGTGCTTGGTGACGTCCCTGGCGATCTCAAGACAGGAAACAATTCTCCCCTCGGCATCTCTAATCGGACTGGCCGTATTCTCCCAGAAGGCAACCTCTCCGGCGAGTTCTGTCTTCCTCTCCGCAGTGTGCGATTTACCATCCTTGAATGCCCCTTCCACCGGGCACCCGTCACATATCTTGTCTCTGCCTTCATAAGCCCGATAGCATTTCTCCCCTAGGTGGTCACCACCAGAAGCTATCCTCGATGGCTCATTTTGATAGATAATGTTATATTCCGTATCCTGTATGGTGACGGTGTCTTCCAGGGAATCTATCAGTGATTGTAGCTTATTCCTCTCGGCTTGAAGTGCGTCCTCTGCCTGCTTATGCTTGGTAATGTCCCTGACCAAAACTGAGATGTTGCCATGGGAAGGATAGGCACTGATCTCAAAGACGTAGCGTCTACCGTCAATATCAAAATCGTTAACAAAAGTCTGGGGTTGTCGCGTCTTGAGCACATCACGGTACACTTTTTCCGCCCTTCTCAGTCCAGGCGTGTCCAGGAAGACTTCTGACAAGGATTTCCCAATAGCATCCTCCGTCCTGATCCCCGTGAGGATTTCCGATCCCTTGTTCCAATAGGTATATCGTAGATGTTCATCCATCGCGAAGAAGGCGTTGGTGATGCTGTTGGCAAGCTCTCTGTACTTCTCTTCGCTCTGCTTTATCGCTTCCTCTGTCTCCTTGCGCTCGGTGACTTCCATGTAACTGCCCAGAATTGCCTGTTTACCATGGTAGTCGATGGACCTCACAGTCGCCATAACCCAGACAATGCTGCCATCTCTGCAAATGACTCTGAATTGATATGGGGAAAGAAGCTCTCCTTTCAGCATTCTTCGAGTATTTTCGTTGACCATTCCCCTATCTTCGGGAACGACAATATCCAAAGAATCCTTGCCTATCAATTCATCTGCCGCGTAGCCGATGGCCATCGGAAAGTAGGGGTTGACATAGCAGAATCTCTTGTCCTGCATGATGCAGACTCCAACTGGCGCTTCTGCGGCCAGAGCCTTGAGCAGCGTCTCTTCATCCTTTCGTTTAACCGTCGGTGTCAGTGACTTCATCCGTTTACCTCTTTAGCCGCTCCTGCTTATCGCGAAAACGTGGTTGGTCTTCGTTCTGATAGTTTCTACTTGAGCTGCCGTGAATAGTCTCCAACCCCGCCAGTCTCGGTACTCGACATCGGAGAATATGCCTTCTTTCAACCACCTGAAGAGGGTATTCCTACTGATGCCGACTATCCGACAGACTTCGGATGTCCGGTAATAGGTCTTCCCATTGACAACAATAGCCATATATTTCTCTTATGAGAATACTCAACTATGCCAAACTATACTATTGACTAATATAGGCGTGTGTGTCCGTAAGCGTCAATCACCCATTCGTACCGATTGTGTATTACTTTAGTCCCAGTATGTTGTGCTACTTGTATCGGCCAAATACAGCCTGTGAAGTAGTAGCGCTTTTTGCCATTGTCTACTGATATTGAGCATCAACTGACCAGACTCGTCAGGTTTCTCATCGCGGAGTAGAGCAAGATGCAATGCGTCACTTCAGCGGGGAAAATGGATAGACAGGAATAGACTCAAGTGGATTCAAATCTTGGCGAACAATTGGCCGATTATCATTTGGTCAGAGGTGGAACGGGTTTCTCGTCTTTTCTCAATTCGATGATGCGGTCGCGAATCATGGCAGCTTTTTCAAACTCCAGGTTCTTGGCCGCCGCCTTCATCTGAGATTCCAGTTGTTTGATAAGTCGGGCCATTTCTTCCTGGGAGACAGGGGTGACCGCATAGGGAGTCCTTGTCTCGGCTACCGCTTGAACTCTTTCAGTAATGTCTTTGATTGCCTTCCTGATTCCCCGCGGGGTTATGCCGTGCTCTCCATTGTAGGCGTCTTGCACCCCTCGTCGTCTCTGAGTTTCTTCTATCGCCCTTTGCATTGATTTAGTGACGGTGTCAGCATACATTATGACGTGGGCATTTATGTGTCTGGCGGCACGACCCATGGTTTGAATGAGGGCCTCCTCTGATCTAAGGTAGCCTTCTTTGTCAGCATCAAGTATGGCTACTAGGCTCACCTCAGGCAAGTCCAATCCCTCGCGCAAGAGATTGATGCCCACCACCACATCATAGACGCCAAGGCGCAGGTCACGGAGGATCTCAACACGTTCCAAAGTCTCCACTTCTGAATGTAAGTAATGGGTTTTGATCTCCATCTCCTTCAAATAATCGCTCAACTCTTCTGCCATGCGCTTAGTCAAAGTGGTCACCAGACAGCGCTCTCCTTTAGCCACCCTGTTCTTTATCTGATGAATAAGGTCATCAATCTGTCCCTTAACTGGCTTAACTTCCACAGTAGGCTCCAGTAGACCGGTGGGGCGGACCAGTTGCTCCACTATTTGCTGGCTGCGCTCATATTCGTAGGGCTTGGGTGTGGCAGAGACATAGATAACCTGGTTGACGCGCCCGCTGAACTCCTCGAAATTCAGCGGGCGGTTATCCAGGGCTGAAGGGAGACGAAAACCGTAATCAACCAATGTCTGCTTTCGAGCAATGTCGCCGTGGTACATACCTCTTATCTGGGGCAGGGTCATATGTGATTCATCGATGAACAGGAGGAAATCGTCAGGGAAGTAATCCAGCAAAGTCCAGGGAGTGCTCCCTGGTGCCCGCCGCTGGAGATGCCGGGAGTAGTTCTCTACTCCGCTGCAGTACCCGACTTCTTGGAGCATTTCGATATCGTAATTGGTCCGCGTCTCAAGCCGCTGGGCTTCAAGTAGTTTGTCTTGGCTCTTCAGTTGTTCTATTCTTTCCTTCAGTTCAATTTTAATATCCTCAACGGCTGCCAGCAATTTCTCATGGGAGGTGACAAAGTGCTTTGCCGGGTAAATATCCACCTGATCGCAATGAGCCATCATTTCACCGGTCAAAGGGTCAACCTCTACAATACGCTCAATCTTGTCTCCCCAAAATTCTATTCTCAGGGCTGTTTCCTGATATGCGGGCTGAATCTCCAGGGTGTCACCCCGGATACGGAACTTGCCTCTGGTGAAGTCATAGTCGTTTCTCTCATACTGCATATCCACCAGATGGCGCACCAGTTTGTCCCGGGGGTAGTCTCTGTTTGTTCCGATAGTGAGGGCAAAGCCATGATATTCCTCAGGTGCGCCCAGACTATAAATACAGGAGACAGAAGCAACGATAACCACATCCCGGCGGGTGAAGAGGGACATGGTAGCGGCATGCCGCAGCCTGTCAATCTCCTCATTTATGTCGGTTTCCTTCTCAATATAGAGGTCAGTACTGGGGATATAGGCTTCCGGCTGGTAGTAATCATAGTAGCTAACAAAGTATTCCACAGCATTTTCGGGGAAGAATTCCTTGAACTCGGTTGCCAATTGGGCAGCCAGAGTCTTATTGTGGCAAATAACCAGGGTTGGCCTTCGTACCCTTTGGATGACATTGGCCATAGTGAAGGTCTTGCCGCTGCCTGTGACTCCCAGCAGTGTCTGCTCCCGGTAACCTTTGTTCAAACCATCGACCAGTCTGTCTACGGCCTGCGGCTGGTCACCGGTAGGGCGAAAATCGGAAACTATCTTAAACTGGGGCATCAATATCACTCATCATAATGGATGAAGACAACCCCTAATATATAGGAAACAAAGAAATTTTGCAGGACCGAATTAAGAAGCGGCACTATCCACGGATGTTGTGCTAAATCGAGGTCTTGTTTGAGACATCAAGCTATGTTAGAATTTGATATCCTGTACATATACGAAGAAAGGAAACCGATGACATGAAATCCTACGAGGAACTCGCTAAAGAGCAGGGGAGGAGGGAAAGTAGTTTCTTGTCTAGCTTGGGAGAGGCCGAGATAGGGGAATTGCCTGATTTTGAGGCTGACTTGGGCCAACGACGACAGGAAATTATGTTCAAGATAACTACCGAGATGGAGGATACTAAGAACGCCCTGAATCAGGTTGAGCAACTTGCTCAGCGACTCAAGAAATATCTGGACCGTCTAAAGAAGATACATCAAACACTCTCTCAGTAACGGCAAGTCACACGGAATACAGCGTAATGCAGTCTGAGTCGGGAACATCTGTCAGAGTTCGCTTCGCCCCCAGTCCTACAGGGTATCCACATTTAGGCAACATTAGGACTGCCCTGTTCAACTGGCTTTTTGCTCGTCATCATGACGGGAAGTTTATCTTACGAATTGAAGACACGGATATCACTCGTAAGGTAGAAGGGGCGGTGGAGGTAATCCTGGATAGCTTGCAGTGGCTGGGATTAGACTGGGATGAAGGACCTTACTTCCAATCGCAACGATTGGCGATTTATCGGGAAACTGTTCACAAACTACTTAAGGAAGGTCATGCATATCTGTGCTACTGCTCTCCAGAGCGGTTGGAGACGATGCGTCATGAACAGGCAAAACAGAAACAGCCGCCCAAATATGACCGCCATTGTCGAGATTTAGCGCAGGAGGAAAGAACTCGATTAGAGTCGTCAGGTGCTACTCCCGTCGTTCGCTTTAGAACGCCCCTCGAAGGCGAAACTACTTTCCATGACCTAGTTTATGGCCTGGTGACTTTTAGACACGATACGCTGGATGACTTCGTGCTGCTGAAATCCGACGGTTACCCCACATACCACCTGGCCAATGTAATAGATGACCATGTAATGACCATCTCCCATGTTCTCAGAGCGGAAGAGTGGCTGTCCAGCACTCCACGCCACGTTTTGCTTTACCAAGCTCTTAACTGGCAGGCTCCCCAGTTTGGCCACTTGCCCATGATTCTGGGACCCGACCGCGCGAAGCTTTCCAAGAGACACGGTTCCACCAATATAAACGAATATCAAAAAGAAGGATATCTACCGGATGCCATGGTGAATTTCTTAGCGCTTTTGGGGTGGTCGCTCGATGACCGAACCGAGGTGCTATCACGGGAGGAGTTGATAAAGCAGTTCAGTCTCGAAAGGGTAGGCAAAACAGCGGCCGTTTTTAACAAAGATAAGCTAGAATGGATGAATGGGTTTTATTTGCGCAAACTGAACCTGGGAGAATATGTCCAACAGGCCATGCCATTTTTGAATAGAGATCTGCCAGGATTTGTGAAGCGTCCGTTGGACGAAGCGTATGTCGGCGAGGTTCTGTCGCTGATCAAAGAGCGAGCCAAGACCCTCGCTGAGATTCCTCAGCTTGCCAGCTTCTTCTTCCTTGATGAGATACAATACGATCCAGGTTTGCTTTTAGGCAAGAAACTGGATGCCCAAGCAGCTGCCAAGGCCATTACGGTTGCCTCGCGACAGTTACAGGAGGTAGAGATCTGGGATGCTACCACGCTCGAGGGTAATGTTCGCCCTCTGGCCGGAGAGTTAAACTTGGGTACCGGGGAATTGTTCGGTTTGTTGAGGATAGTTGTTACAGGACGTACTGCCGCGCCGCCGCTATTTCAAACCATTGCAGTGCTGGGAAAGAAGAAATGTCTTGAACGGTTCGATGCGGCATTGCGGTTGCTACCTGCCTAGCTAGGTCGGATGCTGTATGTAGTTTTGCAGCAAGATTCCAAGTAGTCGCGCCTGTCGCTTAGGTTGCCAGAAGATCCACAATCTCTGCCTGGAAAATCCAAAGGGTATTGACAAAGCTTTGCTCTTATAGTAACAATATAGGTATAGCAAAACCGAAAAAGGAGGGCACAATGGCAACAGCTTATTGTATGAAGTGCAGGAAGAAGAGGGAAATAAGCAACCCAAGGCGGGTTATGCTCAAGAACCGCAGACCAGCCACCCAGGGTGTTTGCCCTGTGTGCGGCACAAAAGTATTCAGAATAGAGAAGCGCTAATTATCTAGGGCAGCACTCAGTTCTGAAAAAGGTCGTGCATCGGCGGTGATTTCGCCGACGCCTGTGTGAACTCCGGAGGCGAGATGGGAAAAGCTCTGTGGGGTATTTGTCTCTTGGTGAGCCGTGTGGGGTTCTGGGGAGCGGTCTGACGCAAAGGGTGCGGGCAGTTACTTCCCGAGCACCGTCGGAGGCTTGACAGGTTTCATATTTTCGATCGGAGCCGCTTTTAGACATCTGCTAGATTCCTTACCGCGAATATTCTTTTGCTGCTGATAATTCGGCGCTTATTGATGTATTGGCGCTGGAGAGCACGTGATCCAATCTGCGTGTTCTGAATCTTTTTCCAAGTCTATCTATTGCGGAGGTCATTGAAAAGATTTGCCTTCTGTACTCCCGCCGGCTGCGCCAACCTCTTTTTGCGTCTTTCTCATATCCCATGTTTCCCATCTATTTGTCGCAGTAAACGTGGACTTTTAATTCATGCTGAATTAGGTTAAACTTGAGCAAATATGACTCCAAAGTATCACCCTCAGGAAATTGAGAATAAGTGGCAACAGAAGTGGGCAGCCGACCACATCTACAAAGTAGAAGAGCACAGTAAGCGCCCCAAATTCTATGCCCTAACCATGTTTCCCTACACGTCGGGGGATCTTCACATCGGCCACTGGTACGCCATGGCGCCTGCAGATACATATGCCAGATTCAAAAGGATGCAGGGGTATAATGTGCTTCATCCCATGGGTTTTGATGCCTTTGGGTTACCTGCGGAAAATGCAGCCATCAGCCGTGGAATTCACCCTTACGACTGGACCATGAAAAACATAAAGAATATGCGTCGACAACTGAGGAGTATGGGGGCAATATACGACTGGAACCGCGAAGTAGTCACTTGCTTGCCAGGCTACTACAAATGGACGCAGTGGTTCTTCCTTAAATTTTATCACGCTGGCTTGGCCTATCGGGCTAAGGCACCGGTTAACTGGTGTCCCAGATGCCAGACAGTTCTGGCTAATGAACAAGTAGTGGGGGAAGGTTTTTGCGAAAGGTGTAGCGCGCCAGTCACCAAAAAGGACTTGCAGCAGTGGTTTTTCAGAATTACTAGATACGCCGAGGAACTGCTCGACCATAGTCGGTTGGATTGGCCAGAGCGCATAAAGATAATGCAGACGAATTGGGTGGGCAAGAGCGAGGGCGCAGAAATTTCGTTCCGTCTGAAGCACGCAGGGGTGGAGGAAAAAGAGATACGAGTGTTCACCACCCGACCCGATACCGTTTTTGGTGTGACCTTCTTCCTGCTGGCTCCCGAACATCCTTTGGTTTCTCGACTGACTACACTGGAACACAAAACAGAGGTAACTGAATATGTCGTTTGGTGTCGGCGCCAAACTGAGTACGAACGTGTGGCGGTGGGTAGGGAGAAGACGGGGGTCTTTCTGGGAAGCTACGTTGTCAATCCAATGAATGGAGAGAATGTGCCTATCTGGATTTCCGATTATGTGTTGCCAACTTACGGCACAGGAGCGGTCATGGCAGTACCAGCTCATGATGAACGAGACCTGGAATTTGCCAGAAAATTCAAGCTACCTGTGCGAACAGTGATTGCCCCTCCGGGTTGGACAGGGGAGGAGTTGACCGAAGCATATGGCGGGTCGGGCACGATGGTGAATTCTGGGGAGTTTAGCGGCTTGTCCAGTGAACAAGGATATGAGGCAATCTGTGATTCACTGGAAGAAAAGGGCTCGGGTAGGCGGACAGTCGTGTACCGCCTCCGGGATTGGCTTATCTCGAGGCAAAGGTATTGGGGGGCACCTATCCCCATAGTCTATTGTGATAGGTGTGGCATAGTTCCCGTGCCCGAGAAGGATTTGCCCGTTCTTCTTCCGTCCGATGCGGAATTTAGACCGACTGGGGAATCTCCGCTAAAGTACTGCGAGTCATTCGTAAATACCACTTGCCCTAGGTGCTCTGGGCCAGCACAAAGGGAAACCGACACCATGGATACTTTCATGTGTTCCTCTTGGTATTTCCTGCGCTACACCAGTCCGAAAACCAGGGTGGCTCCGTTCAACCACTCCAAAGTGAAACAATGGTTGCCGGTGGATTTGTATACAGGTGGCGCTGAGCACGCGGTTATGCATCTGTTCTACGCTCGCTTCTTCATTAAGGCACTAAAAGATATGGGACTGGTCGAGTTCGATGAGCCCTTCACGCGCCTATTTAATCAAGGGACCATAATCTATCGTGGTGATAAGATGAGCAAATCTAGAGGCAATGTAGTTGCCTCTGACGAATATGTGGCTAGCCTGGGAGCTGATGCCGTTCGTGGTTATGTCATGTTCATTGGTCCCTGGGAGTTGGGAGGGGAATGGAATGATAGAGGTATTGTAGGCATCAGCCGCTGGCTCAACCGGGTGTGGGGTTTAGTGACAACAGGCTATACCAGCCGCGTTGTTAATCCTGGGGCCGAGAGGGAATTCCTTCACCTAACTCATAAGACAATTAGAGAAGTGACTGCTGATCTGGAAAAATTCCGCTTCAATACTATGCTGTCCGGTCTTATGGAATTCAGTAACTACCTATCTAGGGTCAAAGAGAGCGGAGTGGTGTCAAGTTCTCTATGGCGGGAAGCTATTGCCTATTTTGTGCTTCTCCTCGCTCCTGCCGCTCCACACCTTGCCGAGGAGTTATGGAACAAGACCGGGCATCCCTACAGTATTCATAACCAACCATGGCCTGAGTATGACGAAGAGCTAACCAAGGAGGACGAGATTACGTTAATCATTCAGGTAAATGGCAAACTTCGCGATAAGGTGCTTGTACCCTCTTCTATAAGTGACATGGAGGCAAAGGGGCTAGCGCTGAGCCGAGACCGAGTGAAGGCTTATATTAATGGGAAGAAACTTGCCATGGTTATTTATGTTCCCAAGCGAGTAGTGAATGTTGTGCTAGGATAATGATGGAAAGAAGAAGAGACAAGGAAAAGAAGAAACTGAAAATAGCGTTTATTGGTGGTGGGGCTATGGGGGAAGCGATGATCAGATGTCTTTTAACAAAAAAGGTAGTTATGCCGCAGGATGTTACGGTCAGTGATGTCAGCCCAGTGCGGCGTAAGCTGTTGACCAGAGAATATGGAGTCAACGCTGTGGCTGACAATAAAGAGGCAGCGGCGAAGGCTGACTTCATTGTTCTAGCGGTGAAGCCGCAGAATCTACATCAGGTAATTGAGGACGTAAGAGGTTTAGTGTCCCAGAAGCTGGTACTATCTATAGTAGCCGGCGCCACTCTATGCGATTTATCTGCAGGCCTAGACTACCCATTGATTGTTCGAGCTATGCCTAATATGCCCGCGCAGATTGGCGAGGGAATGACTGTCTGGACGGCAACCGCCGAGGTTCAGCAGAAGCAAAGAGAATTGGCCCGGCTTGTACTGGCAGCTTTGGGCAAAGAGATTTATGTTGCCGATGAGAAATATCTAAATATGGCCACTGCGTTGAGTGCCAGTGGCCCGGCCTACGTCTTTCTTTTTATCGAGGCACTCATCGATGCCGGTGTCCACGTTGGCTTGCCCCGAGACATGGCTCGAGAGATGGTTGTACAGACTATACTTGGCTCTACTCACACGGTTGAGAAGATGGGCAGGCACCCTGCTGATTTGAGAAACACGGTCACTTCGCCAGGGGGAACGACCACAGAGGCTCTCCGTCAGCTAGAAAAAGGAGGATTCCGTTCTCTTTTGCTGGAGGCTGTGGCTGCTGCCTACGAAAAAGCTAAGCACCTTTGAGCATTGTGTTAGATGGACTCACTTTTTGAATACCGCAAGTGTCCCAATTGTGGACAAGACGATTTTGAAGTGCTCTTCGGATCTGATATGAAGACAGACGATTTCAATGTGCTCTTTGACTATATGATGGAAGGACGCGATTCTCAAGAAGGTGTGGAAGGTTACCTGGTGCCGGGAAAAGAGTGGGGTAGACACGTCAAGTGCAGGAATTGCCATCTTATATATATGAACCCAGTGGAGAAAGTAAGCAAGACCAATGAATATTACTTCAAGGCGAAGAATACTCATGCTCCTACCATACGAGAAAGCTATTTGAAGACTGCTGAATCTCAGCTACACCTAATTCAAAAATATGCGACCGGCAAGAACCTTCTGGACGTAGGTTGTGCACAGGGATTCTTTCTATATAATGCCTCCAGAGGGGGATATACTACCAAGGGCATTGAAATATCACAGGATGCGGCGGAATATGGGATTAGGGAATTTGACTTGGATATAGAAGCCAAGCCCTTTGAAGAATTACGATTTCCTGAAAATCATTTCGATGTTGTTACTCTATGGCAAGTTCTAGAGCACGTGCCATACCCACTCACGGTTCTCAAAGAAGTTCATAGGATACTCAAGCCTCAAGGGTTGCTGGCGGTATCGACGCCAAATATTGAAGGAATCCCGGCGAGAATCTTGAGAAGAAAGTGGTGGGATATAAAGAGGCTGCATATCAACCAATTCAGTACAAGAACTCTTGGAGACATCCTCCAGAATGCTGGGTTCAGAAATACATCGTCAGTCTCTTATAGAGGATTTGTGAGCCTGTCTATATTGCTCACAATGATGTTAAAATACCTGAATATATATGAGCCGCTGAAAGCATTGTTCAATGCTGACTCGATTATTGGCAAGGTACTGAACAAGATAATGTTAATATATCCATCGAGTCTTAATCATTGTGTCGTGCTCGGCTTCAAATAGTAGATCGGGGTTATTACTGGATAATGGCGCGTCTTTCTCTTTCACAAGGAACTAAGATTGCCGCAGGGGCAATACGTAACTACATAACTAAGCGCCCTGTAGTGGTCTCTTATGAAGTAACGCTCTCGTGTAACTGCAATTGCCGCCACTGCGACCTTGGGGGAGTAGTAAAGGATGAAAAGCAAATTGAACCACACGAGTACAGAGACATAACTCGGCGCTTGAAACCAGTCGCGGCGCAAATTTCCGGCGGTGAGCCGCTTTTGCGTAAGGACATAACAGCTATAGTGCAAGCTGTCAAACAGGGCGGTGCGCAATACGCGATACTTGTTACCAACGGGGTGTTGTTGAATGAGAGCAACTATTTGCGCCTACGCGAAGCAGGGGTAAATCAATTTTCGGTATCACTCGACTTCCCTGATGAACGGCATGACGAGTTTCGACGACGACCAGGTCTCTATAAACGTCTGGAACAGACTGTGCCACAACTGGCCAAGCTTGGCTTCCGTGACATTATCCTGAACACAGCTATAACCAAGGCCAACGTGAAGGAAATACTGCCTCTGACAAGAAAGGCCATTGAGTGGGGCGTAGACATATCGTACAGCGCATATACTGCACTGCGCACAGGAGATCGGGATTATTGCCTCAACAATCAAGACGATCTGGAAATTCTGCGCCAGGCTATCGACGAGCTGATAATACTACGAAAGAATGGCGTCCATCTAACCAACCCGGAACTGACACTCCGAGACACTTTGAAATTCTTTCAACAAGGACACATGCCAGACTGCAAGGCGGGCATGAGATTTCTTGTCGTAATGCCCGACGGCAGCTTGGTACCCTGTTCACTGCACCGCAGTAAATACGACACTCGCGAAGATATGATAGAGGGTTTTTCCAAGATTAACCGATGTGATAGTTGTTACGTAGCCATAAGATCCTACAGCGAGATGTCATTCTTTAGTCACGCGAAGAATCTTCCCACGTACTTGCGGCAAATGATTTTCCACTGACAGGCACTACTAGGTGCAACCTAACATTGGGTGACCATACGGTGATTCATCTTCTGATCGGGGAGTGATAAGTGGGAAATGTCTCTCTATTGCGGGCTATGAAGCTTGTCACAAGAGGGATACACAACTATACAACTAAGCGTCCCCTAGCGGTTGGCTATGAAGTGACTCTTTCCTGCAACCTGAATTGCCGCCACTGCGACCTTGGGGGTGTCATAAAGGATGAAAAGCAAATAAGACCAGAGGAGTATGGGAATTTAACTCGACGCCTGAAGCCAGTCGTAGCCCTATTCTCCGGTGGTGAGCCACTGCTGCGCAAAGATATAGCAGCCATAGTCAAGGCTGTTAAGCAATCTGACGGTACGCCATACCTGATACTCGTCAGCAACGGCTTGCTGCTAAACGAAAGCAATTATCTGCAACTGCATGAAGTGGGAGTGAATCAGTTTTCCGTATCGCTTGAATTTCCTGATGAGCGACAGGATGAGTTTCGAGGGCGGCCTGGTCTCTACAAGCATTTGGAGCAAACTCTTCCCGGGCTGGCCAAGCTCGGGTTTCGGGATATTCTGTTGAACACGGCTATAAATAAAGCCAATCTGAGGGAAATATTGCATTTGGCGAGAAGGGCAATTGAGTGGGGCGTAGATATATCGTATAGTGCATACACTCCGCTGCGAACAAGCAATGAGGACTATTGTCTCAGCAATGGAGAGGATTTGAGAATTCTACGCCAGGCCATTAACGAACTTGTAGTGTTAAGAAAACGAGACAATCATATAGCTAACGCTGAAGCTATACTTGTCGATACCCTGAAATTCTTTGAACAAGGTTATCTGCCAGACTGCAAGGCCGGCATAAGATCTCTTATCGTAATGCCCGACGGAAGCCTCGTTCCATGTTCAATGCGCCGCAGCAAGTATGATACCCAGAAAGAGATGGCAGCAGAATTCGCCCCAACTAATCAATGTAATAGCTGCTATTGCGGACTAAGGTCTTATAGCGAGCTATCGTTCCTGAATCACGTAAGGAGTATCCCTCACTACAGCGAACGACTTTTCGCCCGCGATATTTGATAAGGTCTATTCTAAGTAGTGGCTGGAGTCTTACCAGGGTGCAGCTTGCGCCACTTGTCCAGTAATTGCTCCTTTGTCTCCTTATGAGCCGGGTCAGGAACGCAGGCATCGACGGGGCAAACTTCAGCACATTTGGGTGATTCAAACCAGCCCATACATTCGGTGCATTTAGCAGGGTTAACAACATAGATCTCTTTCCCCTCAGTTATGGCCTCATTTTTGCATTCTGGTTCGCAGGCGCCACAACTAATGCACTCTTCAGTAATTTTGTATGCCATCTCTCTGTTACCTCCTTAGTTTCTTGGCCCCTAATTTTACATCCTTCCCTTGCCAGTAGCAAGCGTGATAGACACTGAAAACTTGTCTCTTAGAGCTAGGGCTACATGGTCAGGGACCATGCCTTCCAGGCATCCTCCTAACTTGGCTACCTCCTTGATCAATGAAGAGCTTAGAAACTGGTATTGAGAGCTAGTCATCAAGCATAGCAGCTCGATGTCCGGTGCCAGCTTTCTGTTCATCAAGGCCATCTCAAATTCCCGTTCGAAGTCGGAATTTGCCCTCAAGCCACGGATCATGACCTTTCCGCCTACCTGATGTATGAAATCCACAGTCAGGCCTTTGAAGGCCCTAACACGGACGTTGGACAGGCCGGTTGCTGCTACTTTCACCAGTTCTACCCTTTGTTCCAGAGGGAAAAGTGGCTGTTTAGAAGGATTCTCATAGATACCGACAATCAATTTGCCGAACAGGGCTGTGGCTCGCTCAATGATATCCATGTGCCCATAGGTAAGAGGGTCAAACGTACCCGGATAGACTGCCACGACCATAGTCAAACCTCCTTGTCGAATTTCTGGTACAAAGAAATAAAAGTGTCACCGTAGCGGCGTTCTCTAACAAGATGAAGTCCATCATAGTCGGAATTTAGGGAGAATCGGTTTGCGTGACAAAGCACAATTGTAGAACCCTCCACGAGCAATTTCGACTTAGCTAGATTCACAAGTAGATTATTGGCCGACGGGTCAGAGTAGGGCGGGTCCATGAAGATAATATCATAGCTACTATCGAGGAAGGAAAGGGCTCTGCTCACACTACAGCAGTAAACATGTGCCCGATGCAATTGCCCTATTCTCTCCAAGTTGGTTCTGATAATATCACAGCAGTTTCTTCTGCAGTCAACGAAATCGACCCATTCTGCCCTACGGCTCAAAGCTTCGATACCTAGAGCACCAGTGCCAGCGTATAAATCAAGAATCTTACGCCAATTGGCAGGGCTGTTCTCCAGAAGAGAGAAAATAGCTTGCTTTACGACGCTAGTTGTGGGTCTAATAGAGCGCCTTGGCAAAGTCTTCAGATGAGTCCCCTTTACTTTGCCACCAGTAACTCGCATTCTTGTTGACCTTGAATATTAATTCGCCGGTACTATAGTATAGTACCATTTTGTCGCTTACTTCAACTAAGCTGGTCTTATTGACTGAAAGGATAGTATGGTCTATACTTTAGGTTGAAATTGCGAACGGAACTGAAATGAGCACAGGATTTGAAAGATTTTCCGAAGGAGCCCGCAGAGTATTGACTCGGGCTCAGGGAGAGGCACAACGCCTAGGTCACAATTACATCGATACTGAGCACATATTATTGGGGATAGCCGGTGAGGAGTTGGGGGTTGCAGCCAAGGTGTTGACTAATTTTGGTATCTCCATGAGCAAGATCCAGGCGGCTGTGGAATTTGTGATTGGGAAAGGTGAGCGTCGAGCCACTAAAGGAGAGGTTGACCTCGCTCCTCGGGCAAAAAGAGCAATTGAGTTTGCTGTGGATGAGGCGCGTCGTCTTAATTCCAGCTATATAGGGGTAGAGCATCTTCTGTTGGGATTATTGCGCGAAAGCGAAGGGGTGGCTTTCAGTGTTTTGGAGAGTTTCGGTATTACTTTGGAGCGAACACGTGATGAAGTTAGTCGAGTAGTTAGGCAGGAAACCGTGCGGGCTCGCGCCACAGGTCGCGTTGCTACACGTACGCCGACCTTGGATCAACTCGGAACCGACTTAACTGCCCTGGCCCGGGCAGACAAGCTTGACCCTATCATAGGGCGTCAGAAGGAGATTGAACGAATAATCCAGATACTAAGTCGTCGCACTAAGAATAATCCCGCACTCATAGGTGAAGCCGGTGTCGGCAAAACAGCTATTGTTGAAGGCTTGGCCCAGCGCATAGTAGCCGGGGAGGTTCCTGAGGTCCTGCAGGGCAAGAGGATAATAGCCCTGGATATAGGCGCTCTAGTGGCAGGAACAAAATATCGTGGTGAATTTGAGGAGAGGTTAAAGAAGGTTATCGAAGAAGAGAAGGCTGCCGGAAATTGCATCTTGTTTATCGATGAAATGCAGACTATTGTGGGCGCCGGAGCCGCGGAAGGCGCCGTTGACGCCTCTAATCTCCTGAAACCTTCGTTGTCGCGCGGCGAGATTCAATGCATTGGCGCGACTACCTTGGACGACTACCGCAAATACGTGGAGAAAGATCCGGCTTTGGAACGGCGGTTCCAACCTATCTTGGTAGCGGAACCTACTATGGAAGAGACGCTGGAAATACTACGAGGCGTTAAACATAGATATGAAGAATTTCACCAACTGGATATAAGCGATGAAGCCCTGCAAACGGCCGCCACACTAGCTACGCGATATATAGCCGACCGCTTTTTGCCCGATAAGGCTATTGATTTGGTGGACGAAGCCGGTTCTAGAGTACGAATTAAACGGGGTAGCGCCCCCATTGGCTTGGGCGAAGCAAGGCGAGCTTTGGAAAGTGTCCGCAAGGAAAAGGACTCGGCTATCGCAGCTCAGCAGTATGAGTATTCAGGCGAGTTGCGTGCTCGTGAGCTTCAGCTAACAGAGAAGATCGAGACCATGGAAAAGGAGTGGCGAATTAAGCAGGAACAGGGCCGACCTGTAGTTACCTCAGAGGATATTGCCGAGGTAGCGAGTATGTGGACAGGCATACCTGTAGTGAAACTGACTATCGATGAAACCAGCCGCCTTTTGCAGATGGAGGAGACCCTACATAAGCGTATTATCGGCCAGGATGAGGCCATAAATACCATAGCCAAAGCAGTGAGAAGAGCTCGAGCCGGGTTAAAAGACCCCAGGCGTCCCATGGGCGTCTTTATCTTTTTAGGCCCCACCGGAGTAGGTAAAACTGAATTGGTAAGGACCCTGGCCGAGTTCATGTTCGGCAGCGAAGATGCTCTAGTCAGGCTCGACATGTCGGAGTTTATGGAGCGCCACACTGTAGCTCGCTTGGTTGGAGCACCACCGGGTTATATTGGTTATGAGGAAGGTGGTCAGTTAACTGAGGCAGTAAGGCGGAAGTCCTATTGCGCTATTCTTCTCGATGAAATTGAAAAGGCTCATGAAGAGGTATTCAATATCCTGCTCCAGATTTTCGACGATGGTCATTTAACAGATGCCAAAGGGCGAAGAGTTGATTTTCGTAACAGCATCATAGTCATGACCAGCAATATCGGTGCTGAGCTTATTAAGCGTGATATGACCCTCGGTTTTGCTGCCCATATCGAGGGCGAGGCAAAGCAGCAGATGGAGTATGGAAAAATGAAGAAACAAGTGCTCGACAAGATGAAGGAAAAATTTCGGCCCGAGTTCCTTAACCGCATTGATGACACGGTCGTATTCCATGCTTTAAGCAAAGAACATATTCGCCAGATTGTGGACCTGATGCTCAACCAGGTTATCGCCTCCCTTAGTGAGAGGAATGTCACTCTGGAAGTAACTGATGCAGCTAAAGATTTCATAGGTAACAAGGGTTATGACCCTGTTTTTGGAGCCCGCCCCTTGCGTCGCACTATTCAGAATTTGGTTGAGGATCCGCTCTCCGAGGCTTTGCTGCGTGGTGAATTCCTGCCAGGAGACACGGTGCATGTGGATTGTGTTGAGGAGAAAATTGTAATGAAACCATTAGTTAAGGAGACTGTATAAACATGCCTCGAGAAACAATCGAAGCGCCGCTGCCTGGAAGAATAGTACGTGTTGAAGTGACTGTGGGTAACACAGTCCAGGAGGGCGGCGTGATTTGCACGATAGAAGCTATGAAAATGGAGAATCCCATATTATCTCCGGTGAAGGCCTCGGTCGTGGAGGTGGCAGTTTCACCAGGACAAGTGGTTAAGACCGGGGAAAAGCTAGCCGTCATCGAGTATTAACTATCGTGGCCGACAGACTTGAAATCCAGTAGTCAGGGCAAATCTAAATTCAGAAATGTCTTTGTTTGTCAGCAATGTGGCAAGGAAAGTCCTAAGTGGTTGGGACACTGCCCTGATTGCCAGACCTGGAATAGCTTCGTAGAGACTAGAATCGCCACATCTCGTACGCCCAGCCGATCTTACACTACTGAGAACAGACCCCGGGAACTTTCCCAAGTTGAGAAAGGTGACTTTCTTCGCTTTCCCCTTGGCTTTGCCGAGGTGAATCGAGTTCTGGGAGGTGGTCTAGTTCCGGGTTCTCTAGTGCTTGTTGGTGGCGAGCCGGGAATAGGCAAGTCTACGCTTCTGCTCCAGATTTCGGCGATGATGGCCCGGAATGATAATGTTGTCGCCTATATTTCCGGTGAAGAGTCTATTAATCAGGTTAAACTTAGAAGCGAGCGACTCGGAATAGAGGGCAAGGGGATACACTTTCTCTCTGAGCCTGATTTGCTTTCCGTATTAGAGTGCCTGGAGGGACTCTCTCCCCAACTGGCAATTATCGATTCCATCCAGACTATGTATCTGGAAGATGTAGCCGGGACGCCGGGAAATATTTCCCAGGTCAGGGAGTGCACTTGGAGATTGGAGAGGTGGGCGAAACAAAGAAATGTGCCCCTGCTAATCACCGGGCACGTGACCAAGGAAGGGGCTATTGCGGGCCCGGGAACGCTAGAACATATCGTTGATGTGGTGCTTTACTTTGAGGGCGAGCCATTTAGCAATTACCGGGTGCTGCGCAGCGTGAAGAACCGTTTCGGTTCCACCAACGAGGTAGGGATATTTGAGATGAGCGATAGGGGACTAATGGAAGTGGATAATCCTTCTCAGGTCTTCTTGTCGGCACACAAGGATGAGACCATGGGCTCAGTGGTCGTTCCCACTCTTGAAGGGAACCGTCCTCTATTGGTAGAGATTCAGGCTTTGACTACTCCTAATAGTTTTGCTCCCCCAAGGCGCATCGCTAATGGAGTTGATTTCAATCGGTTACTGTTGATAATTGCCGTGCTTACTAAACGTGCTGGATTGAAGCTTTTCAATCAGGATATCATAGTCAATGTTACTGGTGGGTTAAGGGTCAATGAGCCAGCTGCTGATTTAGGAATTGCCTTGGCCATTGCCTCCAGTTTTCTTGATGCCAGGCCAATTTCAAGCTTAGTTGCTCTGGGAGAGGTGGGCTTGAACGGAGAGCTCAGAGGGGTATCGCAAATAGAGCGCAGAATTGCTGAAGCCACGAGGTTGGGTTTCAAATCCTGTCTTATGCCTAGACTCAAATCCAAGGCGTCGACTGATATGGCTTATATTCAATTGCTCGAGGCTGGGTCGGTGGCTGAAGCCCTGAGACTGGGACTTACAAGGGGAGGTGGCAAAGAAAGTGCCAAGGGCGAAAGTACAGAACAAGAGTAAAAGTAGTAAGTTAGGCGTGGTTATAGTTGCTGCCGGCAGTAGCCAGCGGATGGCCGGCATAAACAAGGTCTTTGCCCCTCTCGGAGGAAAACCTTTGCTGGCTTGGTCCGTCGATGTCTGTCAGGAATATGGATTGATTCAACAGATAGTCCTAGTATTGAATGACAAGGATTTGGCCCGAGGGCAGGAATTGAAGGAGGAGAGAAGCTGGTCCAAAGTCACTTTATGTCCCGGCGGTACGCGCCGGCAGGATTCGGTGAAGAAAGGACTGGGTCAAATAAAGGGTTGTGATTGGGTTATGATTCATGATGGAGCGCGGCCTTTCTTGACCCCAGAGATGATTGAGGAGGGGCTTAAGGCAGCTAAGAAGACTGAGGCTGCTGTAGCCGCGGTGCCAGTCAAAGATACTATCAAGGCTGCCGGTGATGGGAGACTGATTAGAGAAACATTCCCTCGTGATAAATTGTGGGCGGCGCAAACTCCACAGATGTTCAGCCTTGATATGATAACCATGGCCTATGAGAACCTCGCGGCAGAGGTCACCGATGATGCTGCTGCTGTGGAACTCCTGGGATATAAGGTAAGGCTTTATATGGGCGATTATAGAAATATAAAGGTAACCACGCGTGAGGATTTGGCGTTGGCACGTATCATCGCAAGAGAATGGAAGCAGAAGAATTAAGGGTTGGTATTGGGTGGGACAGCCATCCATTGGTCTCTGGACGAAGTCTGGTTTTGGGAGGCGTCGATGTCCCTTACCACAAAGGGCTATCGGGCTGGAGCGATGCTGATGTGGCAATCCATGCCATAATAGATGCTTTGTGCGGTGCCGCCGATCTCGGTGACATCGGCACTTTATTCCCTCCTGGTGAACCGGAATATAGGGGTGTTTCAAGCCTGGTCTTGTTGAAGAACACCAGCGAATTGCTTAGAGCCAAAGGACTCAGAGTAGCCAACATTGATGTTACCATCATAGCGCAAGAGCCGAAGCTTTCACCCTTCATCTCAGAGATGCGGAAACGCATAAGCCAGGCCCTCGGTATAGATTCGACACAGGTAATGGTCAAAGCTACCAGCACCAACGGTTTAGGGTTCATCGGTAGGGCAGAAGGAATGGCAGCTCAGGCTGTGGTTCTGATTCGGCAAAAATGGAGTGTCCGAAGGTTAGGAAAAACATGAAGAACCCGCTTCCTTCATACGGAACCTCAGGAAGTGAACTCTTTCACTCCTCACAGATGGCACACTTCGATTACCACCATTTCGTAGCTTGGCTCGGCCTCTTTCCAACAAATTACGAATTTAACCTTCTTTCCTTCTATTAGATGTTTCTCACTCTGGTTGCGCAGCTTCTTGAAGTCCGCTGACTCTAGGAAAGGTCTCAGAAGCTCGATCCTCTCCTCAAGTTTTCTATCTGTCTCCCCACCTCCCACATATTGGCTTACCGAATTCCAGAATTCTTTCCTGGTTGCACTCTCTATGCAAGGGGAGAGGTTTGGAAAAAGCTCAATGGCTTCCATAGGTTTAATGTGTATCATCAGCCGGTGGCTGCAGTGAAAATTTGACAATTTCGACAGAGTACATTATCATTATTATGGACGTATGTTCATAATTCTTAGCAAAAATAAGGTGACCTTTGATGGGTAGACCGGCGAAATTGCGATGCGTTACTCACTTGCCGACTGTGGGGCTTTTCAAGCCGGCGGGAATTCCGGCGAATGCTTTGCAGGCCGTTCGCCTCTCACTTGAGGAGGTTGAGTCTATCCGTCTCAAGGATTTGGACGGGCTGGAACAGGAAGATTGCGCTCAGCAAATGCGGATTTCCAGGCCTACTTTCCATCGGGTATTGGAATCGGCTCGAAAAAAGGTGGCTGATGCCTTGACTAATGGCAAGGCAATTCAAATTGAAGGAGGCAACTTTGAGCTTGCCCAGCGTCTCTTCAGATGCAGTGATGATGGCCATGAATGGAATGTGCCTTTTGAGGCGATGGCACAGAAACTCCCTTTGTCATGCCCGATCTGCTTTAGTGGGAATATCCAGGCGCAGCCTCTGCCCTCATTTGGTGCAGGTAGAGGCTGCGGCAGAAGATTTCGCGGTGGCGGGTGGTGGCGAAGAAATACATAGAAAGGAGGTGATAACGATGCCATTCGGAGATGGGACAGGACCGTGGGGCTTGGGTCCGATGACCGGAAGAGCGGCTGGTTACTGCGCTGGTTTTGGCAGGCGAGGCTTCACAAATCCAGCACCCGGTTACCGACGCCCTTATGGCTACGCTTATTCAACGCCGCTATGGTCTAGCTGGGGATATGGTCCGGGTCGTGGTTTTGGTCGTGGTTTTGGTCGTGGCTTGGGCCGAGGCTGGTATAGACGGGGATTATATGGATATCCTTGGTAGCAAGTCTTAGAATTTCTTAAGGAGGTGAAAGATGCCTAATGGATATGGTAGAGGATTCGGGAGGGGAGGGTGGGGGTTTGGCTTTCGAGGAAGCTCTCCGCCTTGGCCTTTTGTGGGCCTGGGAAGAGGAGGATTGCCTAGATGCGGTTATTTCTTTAGTGGAAATGCAGGAGTGCCTGTACCACCGGCTTATCCTTCCTATGGCAGCCCTTGGGCTATGCCTTATTATGGAGAAATGGATTATCCTGCAGCTATGCCATATGGATATGCCGGAGCGCCTATGGGAGTGGATTCCTATGCTCCGCAGATGACTAGGGAGCAGGAACTGGACTTCTTGAGAAGCCAGACTGAAGCGTTGGAGACCGAATTGGACGTAATTAGCAAGAGGCTAGAGGAGCTTCGTAAGTGAAAAAGAGAGCGGTGTTTACATAATAATACTTGAATTGAAAGGGAGGTAAATTATGCCAGGATTTGATGGAACGGGACCACATGGAAGGGGCCCAATGACAGGAGGTGGAAGAGGTTTTTGCAGCTCCTGGGGCATAGGACGCATGTATGGGTCTGACAGGGGATATGGGTTCGGGCGAAGATATGGGTCTGGAATGGGCATGCCTTACGCTCGGCCCGCATCATATGGTTATGCTGGAGCACCTATGTGGGCAGTACCGGGAGCCGATCCCTATGCTTCGCAGATGACCCGTGAGCAGGAATTGGATTTCCTGAAAGGTCAAGCTGATGCAATAAAGGGACAATTAGAGCAAATAGATGCTAGAACAAAGGAACTGGAGACAGAATAAACTGAAAAGAGGTGCATAGTGAAAATTGCAGTATCAGCAACAGCTCCCAGTTTGGATGCTGAGGTAGACCCGCGTTTTGGGAGGTGTCAGTACTTCATTATCGTTGACCCCCAGAGCATGAAATTTGAGGCCTTGGATAACGGTAATGCTATGGCTTCCGGCGGCGCAGGCATCAGTACAGCTCAGATGATTGCCGGCAAGGGGGCAGAGGTGGTACTCACGGGTAATTGTGGGCCCAACGCTTATCAGACGCTTTCAGCAGCGGGGATTCAGGTAATCACCGGTGTTTCGGGCAGGATAAGAGACGCTATTGAAGCCTACAAGGCAGGCAAACTCCAGCCCAACGCTCAACCCAGCGTAGGCAGCCATTATGGGATGGGTATGGGGTCTGGCATGGGTACGGGTCGGGGTATGGGCGGGGGAATGGGCATGGGCAGAGGAATGGGAATGGGGCCAGGAATAATGCCTCAAGCATCGCCTCCAGCAATGAGCCCAGAGCAGGAGATAGAGACGCTTAAGAGCCAAGCTAAGATGTTGGGACAACAGCTGAATGAAATTCAGCGTCGTCTTGAAGATCTGAAAAAAGGGAGGTAAGCTATGCCCATCTACGAGTATCAGTGCACACGGTGTGGAGAAAGGTTCGAAGTCCGCCAAACTATTGGCGAAGATGGTTCGAGTTTGAGTTGTCCTAAGTGCCACACTGAGAACCCGAAAAGACTCTTCTCCTCGTTTTTTAGGCCCGGCTCAAGTGCAACCGAGTCATCGGAAACGAATTGCCACACGTGTAGCTCTGGAGTTTGCGGATTGCCGCCGATGGGGTGAAGAAAAGTTAAATTGTGGTTAAACGGGGAGTTAGAAAGAGGGAGACTTCATACTCATCTTAACCCTGTCTGATTGAAGGAGAAGGATTTCACGCAGGGCTAAGAAGAGTAGCTTGTGAAAGCCGAATTAGATACTCTAACAAAAGAGAAGCAACAAGGAGGTGAATTATGCCTAGAGGAGATGGTACGGGCCCTTATGGGCAAGGTCCCGGAACTGGCAGGGGATTAGGACGCGGCGCAGGCAGAGGCAGAATGGGTGGAGACCGTCCTGGAGCGGGCCCCAGTGGGAATTGTATATGTCCTAGTTGTGGGGAAAAGGTTCCGCACCAGGCAGGTGTTCCCTGCTATGACCTGAGTTGCCCCAAGTGCGGGGCAAAGCTGACCCGGGAATAGAATGATAATCTCTGTTGCCAGTGGAAAAGGTGGCACAGGCAAGACGCTGGTGGCAACCAGCTTAGCTCTTTCCTTAAAGGATAATCATAAGGTTCAACTGTTAGATTGTGATGTAGAGGAGCCAAATGCTAATATTCTTCTGCGTCTGCCTATAAAACAGAGCCAGCCTGTGTATATTCCCATCCCCAGGGTACAGGAAGCGAAATGCACCTATTGCGGCAAGTGCGCTGAAGTCTGTGCCTACAACGCTATTGCGGTGATTAAGCAAAAAGTGCTCGTTTTCCCCGAACTATGTCACGGCTGCGGAGGATGTTCTTATCTATGCCCTGAGTCTGCTATTACTGAAGAGGGAAGAGGGGTGGGGATAGTCGAAAGAGGCAGTTCAGGGAATTTGGAATTAATTCAAGGGAAGCTTAACGTGGGCGAAGCGATGGCTCCCCCAGTAATCAGGGAAGTAAAGAGGTATACCAACCCCGCAAATATAGTAATTATTGATGTTCCACCAGGAACTTCGTGTCCTGTAATAGAAGCAGTAAAAGGGAGCGATTTTTGTCTCCTCGTGACCGAGCCCACTCCGTTTGGCCTTAATGACCTTTCCCTAGCGGTGGAAGTCGTGAGTGAGCTGGACATCCCCTGCGGGGTGATAATAAACCGCGTTGGTGTGGGCAGTAAGGAGGTGGAGCAGTATTGCTGTCGAGAGAGGATACCAATTTTGTTGACAATTCCGTTGGATAGAGAAATTGCCGCGCTCTATTCCCGGGGCATTCCCTTGATAGAAGGAATGCCTCGGTGGCGTGAGGAATTTCTTAGACTCTTTCAGGACATTAAGGGCATGGTTCCCGCCAGCCGATTAGCAAAATAACGACTGACAACAAGTTGCCGGAGGCGGTAAGAGAGTCTACCGTATCTATCTAAGACGCCGACAAAAAGGCGTGAATATGATGAAAGAAATTGTGGTTCTTAGTGGCAAGGGAGGGACAGGGAAGACATCTATCGTCGCATGTTTTGCATCCCTAGCCAAAAGTAAGGTGTTGGCTGATTGTGACGTGGATGCCGCCGACCTGCATCTCCTCCTTAAACCAAGGATTAAGGAGGACAAGGAGTTTTGGAGCGGCAGGGTCGCGTCCATAGACGAAGGGAAATGCACAGAATGTGGCTTATGCCAGGAATTGTGTCGTTTTGGGGCCATTAAGGATTTTAGAGTCGACCCCATTTCCTGTGAAGGCTGCGGCTTCTGCTACCATATCTGCCCTGTTGATGCCATCGCTATGAAGGACAGCATGAGTGGGCATTCGTTCATCTCTGAAACAAAGTACGGTTATTTATGCCACGCCAGGTTAGGTATTGCCCAAGAAAATTCAGGAAAGTTGGTGGCGTTAGTGCGGCAGAACGCCAAGCTCATCGCTGAGAGAAGGAATTTGGACTACATCATCACCGATGGTCCTCCAGGCATAGGCTGTCCGGTTATCTCCTCGCTATCGGGTGCCAATCTGGCATTGTTGGTGACCGAGCCCACGTTATCAGGGATTCATGACCTCGAGCGCGTAATTGGTGTTTGCCGCCACTTCGGCGTTCCTGTCTTAGTTTGCGTAAATAAATATGACCTCAACGAAGATAATACCGATCGAATTGAACGCTATTGCAGTGAAGAAGGGATAGAGGTGGCCGCCAGGATTTCTTTTGATAATGTGATGACCCAGGCAATCGTTGAAGGGTTGCCGGTAGTAGAATATACAAACGGCAAGGTAACGCAGCAGATAAAAGAACTGTGGCAAATTGTCTCAACGAGACTAGAAAAATAGGAGGTAGAGATGCCAGTTTATGAATACAGATGCTTGGATTGTGGGAATATCTCAGAAATATTCTTCCGCAGCCCTGACGATCAAAATATCCGATGTCCAGCATGTGGCAGCTACAGGCTGGACAAACTCCTCTCCGCGCCGTATACTCTGAGGTCTCGTGCCTCTATACCTGGCACGACGTGCTGCGGCAAGGCAGAGCGTTGCGAGACGCCTCCTTGCTCCTTGGACGACACTTGCAGGAGGGATAACAAATGAGATTCGCAGTACCTATCACGGATGGTAAAGTATCTACCCACTTTGGCCATTGTAGTCATTTCGCCTTATTTGACGTTGATGAAGCTACCAAGGCGATTGTAGGAAGAGAGGTCATACCATCACCGGGACATCAACCCGGATTTCTTCCTGCGTGGCTGGCTGAAGAAGGGGTTTCTGTTGTCATAGCTAGCGGCATGGGTTCCCGGGCCCGGGCCATCTTCAATGAAAATCACATTGAAGTCGTTATTGGTGCGCTTGGTGACGACCCTGAGAAAGTTGTTCTTGATTACATGAAAGGGGAGTTAACAACAGGTGATAATATATGCGACCACTAAGGCCAATGGGAGAACAGAACCAAAACAAGAGTAGGTTCGAGCACCACCAATTTAGGCTCTGTGATTAAGGAGACAAAGAGAGACTAGATGATTGTTGTTGGCCTGACAGGAAGTGTGGGCACGGGGAAAAGCACGGTAACTAATTTTTTTAGACAATTGGGGGCCTACATAATTGATTGGGATGAGCTGGCTCGGACGGTAACCTGCCCTCACTCAAAGGCCTGGAAAGAAATAGTAGCGTATTTTGGGGAAGGTAATCTGAATGACGACCTGACGATCAATCGGCAGAAACTGGCTGATACAGTATTTTCCGACAAGGAAAAGGTGGCAAAGCTAAACCAGATAGTTCATCGCGAGGTGTTCAGGGAAGACGAAAGAATTACAAATGAGATCAGAAGCCATGACCCCAATGCTCTGATTATTAAGGACATTCCGTTACTGTTTGAGCTTACCCATCCTATATCTGTGGACAAGATAATTGTTGTCTCTGCCAGTGAACAAACCCAATTGAGACGCCTAAAAGAGAAGGGGATGAGTCGGGAGGATGCGCGCCGCAGGATAGACTCCCAACTTCCTTTGGAAGAAAAAATCAAATCCGCGGATTTTGTCATTAATAATGACGGTCCCCCCGAAAAGGCAAGGAAGCA
>Ga0154672_109_pt1 | contig 95983 bp, 114 predicted proteins | sample Rifle2008BG13ft_FD_116101 | JGI IMG/M metagenome (GOLD analysis project Ga0154672, IMG submission 116101) | Chloroflexi bacterium RBG_13_51_36
GGTATCGATATGTTGAAAATCAGCGGCAGATCGATGCCCACCGAGAAAATCCTGCGTGTTGCCACAGCGTATTCGTCACGTCACTATCAAGGCAATCTGTATGATATTTTGCACGTCATCACCCCGGGAACTGGATTTGTCAACTCTACTTTGCCGGGTGAACAAAGCAATGGTGTTGGAGTGCCGCCAAGATTCTACATCGACAACCAGGCTCTGGAAGGCTTCCTGGACTTCTTCAGGAAGCAAGACTGTTCATCCGGGTGCAGCCAGTGCGGTTATTGTCAACGAATAGCCGATAGAGTTATACAGTTCGATAGGGACGAAGTTGACGAATATGTAACCGTCCTCAATCAATCTTTAGACAACCTATCCAGTAGCAGGATGTTCAAAGTCAAGGCAGGAGCAAAAAAGCGCCTGCGTTAACGAACAAAGCGTTCAAAACATCATAACAGTCCAATTTCCCCTGAAAGGCGCTTCTCCCCATTTCTCTTGCCGTGAACCAGCACCCGAGGGCGGTCTTGCCGAAAATCGCTGCGCTCTGAGCGCACCTGTGGGTTCATGCGATGACAGTCTCATCATCTCTTGCATCGACACAGGATGATGGGCAAGCCTACCGGGCATACCATATTGTGATGGCCAGTATCCATTTGAATACAGACGAGAGTGCAGACCATATTCTGAATTTGGGAAAACATTGCTTCGCTAGTTGACAGCCTGATTGCCTTGTGTTACATTACTAAGTTGGCGTCTACTAGAAGGTAAAGACTTAAAGAGTTAAAAAAGCCGGCTGGCTGAAGCCGAGCAAGGTTTTCCTGGAGTAGACCGGCAAAGCAGGCGGCTTTTTGATTGCCTAAAACAAGGAGTATAAAGAATGCCGACAGTAAGTCAACTTGTTCGTAGAGGGCGGCGAAAGCTGGGCAAGAAGAGCAAGGTCCCAGCATTGCATTACACCCGAAATACGATGAAGGGCGAAATTAACTGGGTATCAGGGGCGCCCCAGAAGAGAGGCGTATGCATCCTGGTCAAGACAGTGACGCCCAAGAAGCCCAACTCGGCATTGCGCAAAGTTGCCCGCGTTAGGCTGACTAACGGCATGGAAGTAACGGCTTATATTCCTGGCGAGGGACATAATTTGCAGGAACACTCGGTAGTTTTAATTCGTGGTGGGCGAGTCAAGGATGTTCCTGGGATTCGCTACCATATTATCCGTGGCACCTTAGACACCGAAGGAGTAGCTAATCGGAAGCAAGGTCGCAGCAGGTACGGAGCAAAGGCACCAAAATAACGGAGATGTCAGATGTCAAGAGGAGATAGAAAAGCAGTAAAAAGAATACCACCGCCCGATGCCAAGTTTAACAGCGTCACGGTGGCCAAATTTATTAATAAGCTTATGCTACGAGGGCAGAAGGCCACAGCCGAGCGTGTTCTCTATAATGCCTTGCAGCTCACTGCTCAGCAGGTGAATAGCAATCCTGAAGAGGCTTTAGAGCAGGCAATCAAAAATGTTGCGCCACTTTTGATGGTTAAGTCACGCCGTGTTGGCGGGGCCACCTACCAAGTTCCCACGGAAGTGGACGAAGATAAGGGACGTGCTCTTGCTGTGAGGTGGCTCATTGCTTCGGCGCGGGCGCGTAGCGGCAAATCTATGGAAGAAAAACTGACAGGTGAGCTAGTTGATGCTGTTAATGGTCGGGGGGCAGCAATCAAGAAACGTGAAGATGTTCACAAGATGGCAGAGGCTAACAAGGCCTTTGCTCACTATCGCTGGTGAGAAATCGTGGCAAAAGCAGTACTTGAGGCAAAGGATAGGCTCATGTCGCGGACTTTCCCTTTGGAGAAAATACGGAACATAGGGATCATCGCTCATATAGACGCTGGCAAGACCACAGCTACAGAGATGATGCTCCATCATACAGGGCGGACCTACAAGGTTGGGAGCGTGGATGACGGGACTGCGGTAATGGATTGGATGGAGCAAGAGAGAGAGAGAGGTATTACCATTACTTCAGCGGCTACCACGTGTCACTGGCGCGAACATCGCATAAACATCATCGATACGCCCGGGCATGTAGATTTCACCGCTGAGGTGGAGCGCAGTCTCCGGGTATTAGACGGCGGTGTGGTGATTTTCGATGGTGTAGCTGGAGTGGAGGCGCAATCAGAGGCTGTGTGGCGCCAGGCAGATAAATACGGCGTGGCCAGGATTTGTTTTATTAACAAAATGGACAGGGTTGGCGCTGATTTTCAGCACACGGTGGCCATGATTAATACAAGGTTACGAAGCAAGGCCTTGCCTATCCAGATCCCCGTAGGAAGTGAAAAGGATTTTCGAGGCATTATGGACCTCGTGGAAAACAAAGTGATTATCTTCTCGGAAGAACCTGATACAGCTTCGATTGAAAAGAACAGTGAGACTTTGCTGGCCACGCATCGTCAAGCATTAATTGGAGACCTAGCCGAACTCGATGAGCAGATTATGATGCTCTATCTTGATGGAAAAGATATCTCATCCTCTCAAATGAAGGCAGCTATAAGAAGGCTGACTGTTTCCAACTGCGTAGTGCCTGTCCTTTGTGGTAGTGCCTTGAGGGATAGAGGCATCGAGTTATTACTTCATGCTATTGTAGATTACCTTCCCTCGCCGCTGGATGTCCCTCCCGTCTCGGCTACTGATCCTAAGAGTGGAGAGAAAGTCCTTCGTGGAGTGAGCGATGATGAGCCTTTCTCTGCGTTGGCGTTCAAAACGGTTTTTGACCCGTTTATGGGCAGACTGGTCTACCTGCGTGTGTACTCAGGCGGGGTAAGGGCTGGTGCACAAGTCCTGAATTCCAGCACGGGTAAGAAGGAAAGGGTGGGGAAACTATATGTTATGCATGCTAATCGCCGGGAGGAAACTGACCACACTGATACCGGCAGTATCGTGGCCAGTCTGGGGCTTAAAATGACCTCGACAGGGGACACGCTTTGTGATCCTGCGCGCCCGGTGCTTCTTGAGGCTATACGGTTTGCCGAACCGGTGCTTGCCATGGCTGTGGAGCCCAAGAGTAAGGTCGACCAGGACAAGTTAGATGATTCTCTGGCTAAAGTCGCCATGGAAGACCCTACATTTAAAGTCTACCATGACAAAGAGACCGGGCAGACTCTGATTTCGGGGATGGGCGAACTTCATCTTGAAGTGTTGATGGAACGCATATTCCGCGAACATGGTGTGAGGGTCAATGCAGGGAAGCCTCAGGTCGCTTATAAGGAGACAATCACCGTTCCTGTGGAATCTGAAGGGAAATTCATACGTCAATCCGGTGGTAAAGGACAATACGGTCATGTTTGGCTTAAAATTGAGCCTGGCGAGCGTAGCAGTGGGTTTGAGTTTTGTGACCAGATTCGAAGCGGGGCTATACCTAAGGGATTTACCCCCTCAATAGAAGCCGGTGCTAAGTCAGCCTTAGAAAGTGGCGGACTAGCTGGTTACCCCGTGATAGATGTGAAGGTGGCGTTGTTTGACGGTAGTTTTCATGAGGTCGATTCTTCGGATATGGCTTTCAAGATGGCAGCCTTCATGGCTATGAGGGATGGGATAAAGAAGGCTAAACCCGTTATCCTCGAGCCAATTATGGAGGTAGAGATAACAACTCCCAATGAATTCCTGGGGGACATCATTGGTGATCTGAACTCTCGAAGGGCTCATATCGAAGGCATTGAAAGTCGCGATGAATCTTCCGCCGTCCGTTGTCTTGTTCCTCTGGCGGAAACCTTTGGTTTTGCCGGAGATTTGAGGTCGCTCAGTCAAGGAAGGGCGAGTTACACTATGTGTTTTCATCGCTACGAACAATTGCCTCAGAGCTTGGCTGAGCAGCTTGTAACTAAGGTGGGAAGAACCAGATGACTGAGCAAAAAGTTCGCATTAAGATCAAAAGCTTTGATCATAGGTTGGCCGATCAAGCAGTGAGGCAGATAGTAGACGCAGTGGAGCGTACCGGAGCTATCGTGGTCGGCCCTGTACCTTTGCCCACACGTATCGAGAAGTTCTGTGTTATACGCGGCCCCAATATTGACAAAGATTCCAGGGAACAGTTTGAGATCAGGACCCATAAGAGGGTAATTGATGTTTTGCAGCCAAGTTCGAAGACCATAGATGCTTTGAGTCAACTGGACCTGGCATCTGGAGTGGAAATAGATATCAAATTGTAGTTAGAACCATGTTTCCAGGCATTATCGGCAGAAAAATAGGGATGACGCAACTGTTTCAGGAAGGCGGAGAAACAGTGGCGGTGACCGCTATTCAAGCTGGACCTTCCGTGATAACTCAGGTAAAGAGCCGGGACAAGGATGGTTATGATGCTATCCAGATAGGCTTTGTTGAGAGCAAGGTCAAGCAGTCCAGGCTTAATTCTCCACAGAAAGGACATCTCCGAGGTCTGGAGAATGTTCGCTACCTTAGGGAGTTCAGAACTTATGATGTTGGCTCGGTCAAGCGCGGTGACAAAGTGGATGTCGGCTTCTTGAAACAAGGTGACTTGATAAATGTCAGTGGCCTTTCTAAGGGTAGGGGTTTTGCCGGTGTAGTCAAGCGGCATCATTTCAGTGGCGGGCCAAAGACCCATGGCCAGACTGATCGCCATCGCGGCCCCGGTTCAATAGGCGCTACGACCTGGCCCGGTCGGGTGCTCAAAGGGAAACGTATGGCGGGGCATATGGGAAATAGAAGGGTAACAGCGCGTAACCTCGAGGTAGTTCAAGCTGACCCAGAACGCAATTTGCTTCTGGTGAAAGGTGCAGTGCCTGGAGCTGTTGACGGGCTGTTGGTAATTGAGAAAGCAAGGTAACGGGAAATGCAAGTGCCGGTGTACAGTTTAAGCGGTGAAGTCGTCGAGCAAACGGAGCTCAGTCAAGCGGTTTTTGCTATTCCGTTTAATGAGGCCGTGGTGCATCAGGCAATGGTAAGGCAATTGGCAAATGGACGCCAGGGCACTGCGTCTACCAAGACCAGGGGGGAGGTCAGTGGGAGCACAAGGAAACTCTATCCCCAGAAGCATACTGGCAGGGCGCGAAGAGGGGATATAAAATCACCTATACTGAGAGGGGGTGGGGTAGTCTTCGGCCCCAAGCCACGCACCTACCGCCAGTCGATGCCCAAAAAAATGAGGAGACTGGCTTTGCGATGCGTACTCTCCTCCAAAGTGAGGGAAGGAAGTATAAGGTTACTACAGGAACTTGATTTCAAGGAGCCAAAAACGAAAGATATGATAAATATTCTATCTTCGCTCGGTGTTGGCTCTTCTGTTTTGATTCTGACTGATGAATCCGCACCCAATGTGGCCAAATCAGCGGCTAATTTGCCCGAGGTGAAGGTTCTGCCTTCGGCTCTGGTTAACGTGGTGGATTTGCTTTCCTATGAAGTGCTGGTGGCCACTGTACCGGCAATACGCAATATTGAGGAAATCTGGGGCACATAGATTGAACCTTTACGAAGTTTTGCAGCGTCCTTTAATTACAGAGAAGGTTACTTCTCTTAAGGAGAAGTATAAATATGCCTTCGAGGTGGCGAACAAGACTACCGAGTCTCAGATCAAGGAGGCGGTAGAACAGGCCTTTAAGGTAAAGGTAAACAAAGTAAATGTGATGAGGGTGCCCGGTAAGACAAGAAGGTTTGGCAGGAGACAAGTGACAGGCCCATCCTGGAAGAAGGCAATAGTCACCTTGGCGCCGGGAGACAAAATTACTTTTTTTGAGGGTGTCTAATGGGTTCAGTTACCAAGTGGAGAAGAAAGAAGATGTCCAAGCACCAGCATAAGAAGCTTCTTAAAAAGACTCGCTGGCAAAGGACCCACAAATAAGGAGTGTTTCTTGGGATTAAAGACTTATGAGCCGACCTCTCCAGGCAGGAGATCTATGTCTGGCGCTACTTTCGAAGAGCTAACCGGAGTAGCTCCAGAGAAATCCTTGCTTGTGTCGCTGAAGAAGAAGGCAGGGCGTAACAGCCGGGGTGTTGTAACTGTGCGTCACCGCGGCGGGGGCAATAAGCGCAAGCTCCGCCTTATGGATTTTGAAAGGAAAAAAATCAACGTTCCGGGAAAAGTGGCTTCCATTGAATATGACCCTAACAGGTCAGCTCGCATTGCCTTGATTCATTATGCCGATGGGGAAAAGCGCTACATACTCGCTCCTTTGGAAATCAAATTGGGTGATACTCTGCGGGCAGGTGAGGACGTTGACATAAGACCGGGGAATGCCCTCCCCTTGGAGTTTATTCCTGTGGGGACTGCGGTGCACAATGTTGAATTCGAGCCAGGCAAAGGAGGAAAGCTTGTTCATAGCGCGGGGAGTTCAGCCCAGATCATAAACAAGGAAGGCCAATATGTGGTGCTTAAACTACCTTCGGGTGAACTGCGCAAGTTTCATCAGAAGTGCTGGGCCACTGTTGGTCAAATAGGCAACGTTGACCACGAGAATATAAACGTGGGCAAAGCCGGAAGGAACAGATGGTTGGGCTGGCGGCCTACAGTCAGGGGCTCTGCTATGACTCCCCGTGATCACCCTCATGGAGGTGGGGAGGGCAGGGCCAAGCGAGGAATGCCTCCGAAGACTCCGTGGGGAAAGCCAGCTTTGGGAGGTAAGACACGTCGCCGCAAAACATCGGATAAGATGATCCTTAAGCGGAGGAAACAAAATGTCACGATCGCTTAGAAAAGGGCCTTTTTGCGACCCTAAATTGCTTAAGAGAATAGAAGCGCTCAATAGTTCTGGCGAGAAGACCGTGCTAAAGACGTGGTCCCGTGCGTCTACTGTTATGCCTCAAATGATAGGTCACACTATTGCAGTGCACAATGGGAAAAAACATGTGCCCATCTTCATTACCGAGAATATGGTGGGGCACAAACTGGGAGAATTTGCATCTACCAGGACGTTCAGAGGCCATATCACCAAAGCTAAAATAACTGAACAGGCGGTGAAGCAATAAGACACGATGAAGGCAAAAGCAATCGCTAACGATATTGGCATTTCGCCTCAAAAGGTTCGCTTAGTGATAGATATGGTTCGAGGCAAGAAAGTTGATGAGGCTTTGACTGTCCTCAGGTTTTTGCCTAGCCCTACGGCCAAGGCCGTGGCCAAGGTAATCAAATCGGCGGTGGCCAATGCGGAAAACAACTTCCAGATGTCGCCTGCTCAGCTTAGAATCGCTGACATATTTGCTGATAAGGGACATACGTTGAAGAGATTCCGCCCGCAGTCGAGAGGGAGGATTAGTCCTATATTGAAACGGTCTAGCAGTATTACAGTCTTCGTCACCGAAGAGGAGGAATAGTATTGGGACAAAAAGTTCATCCTTTGGCTTTTAGGCTGGGTGTTAATCAGGATTGGCGAACCAGGTGGTATGCTGAGAAGAACTATGCTCGGTTTTTGTTGGGCGATCTGAGGCTAAGGAGAGTTATCGAGGAAAAATGCCAGGGAGGAGCAGTCGCTCGCGTGGAAATTGAACGTCCGGGAGATGAAATACATTTAACTCTGTACTCAGCCCGTCCTGGCATCTTGATTGGTCGGGGGGGACAAAATGTGGAAGTATTGAAGTCGGACCTCGAAAAGGTGAGTGGGGATAAGATTAGATTGACCATCAGGGAGGTCGAACACCCCGAGCTCGAAGCTCTTTTGGTGGGTCGAAGTATAGCTGAGCGGCTTGAAGAAAGAATCCCTTTCCGGCGGGCTATGAGGCAGGCGTCCTTCCGAACTCTGCAGGCCGGTGCTAAGGGCATAAAGATAAAGTGCAGTGGCAGACTTGGCGGGCTTGAAATTGCCAGAAGCGAAACGCTCCGTCAAGGTCAAATGCCGTTGCATAAATTGCGTGCCAATATTGATTACGGTTTTACTGAGGCTCATACTGTGATGGGGCGTATTGGGGTCAAAGTGTGGATTTATAAGGGCGATATTATACCTGAAGTGAAGGAGAGAAGTGTTACAACCGAAACGAGTGAAGTACCGCAAGGTACATAAAGGAAGGCGAAAAGGTAGTGCCCAGAGAGGGGCTACCATTGCTTTTGGTGACTTTGGCATGAGGGCCGAGGAATCTGCTTGGCTAACAGCGCGACAAATTGAGGCAGCCCGTCGCGTATTTGTCCGACAATTGCATCGTGGCGGCAAACTCTGGATACGAATTTTCCCTGACAAATCTGTGACAAAGAAGCCTGCGGAGACAAGAATGGGTGGAGGGAAAGGCGCGCCGGATCACTGGGTGGCCGTAGTTAAGAGAGGCAGAATCCTGTTCGAACTGGCTGATGTGAAAGAGGACATAGCCTCGGAGGCAGCCCGCCTTGCCTCCTACAAACTGCCCATAGGTACTAGCTTCGTAAAGAGAGAGAGACAGAAAGTTGAAAGCTAGCGAAATTCGTACTCTCAATAATGACGAGCTGCTAACGAAGCTCAAAGAAGCTCATGAAGAGCTCTTCAACCTGCGTTTTCGCCTGGCTACTAGACAGCTGGGAAATCATTGTGAGATTCCCAGAGTGAAGAAAACGATTGCCCGAATAGAAACTATGTTGAGAGAAAGGGAACTTGGCACAATAAGATGAGTCATCTAGAAAAAAGAAAGGTTAAAGAGGGCTTGGTGGTAAGCGACAAAATGAACAAGACCGTCGTGGTGGCTGTGGAAACCAGAAAAGTCCATCCGCTCTATAAGAAGGCTATCAAGGGTGCCGCAAGATACAAGGCTCACGACGAAAATAATGCCTGTAAAATTGGAGATAAAGTGAAGATTATTGAGACCCGCCCTTTGTCTAAGGGAAAGAAATGGCGGGTAATTGAGATAGTGTCCAAGAAGGGAACGGTTGAAACCAGACCAAACCGAGAGAAATGATTCAGGCTTATACTAGGTTAAAGATAGCAGATAACACTGGGGCTAAGCAGATTATGTGCATCAATGTTCCTGGTGGAGCAAGGAAATATGCTTATATAGGTGACACTATTGTAGCCTCGGTGAAACGAGCCATACCTCGGGGGATGGTGAAAGAGGGTGAGGTAGTGAAGGCTGTAGTGGTACGTGTGGCTAGGCCGTATCGCCGCCCCGATGGCACCTATATAAGATTTGACGAAGATGCTGCAGTGATTCTTGGTGACAAGAATAATCCTAAGGGCAGCCGCATTTTTGGGCCTGTAGCTAGGGAACTTAGAGACAAGAACTTTGCTAAGATAATATCCTTGGCCCCTGAGGTCTTGTGAAATGAAGATAAGAAAAGATGATACAGTTGTCATAATCGCTGGCAAGGACAGGGGGAAGAAAGGAAAGGTTCGCCGGGCCTTCCCCGACGAGGACAGAGTGATAGTGGAGGGACTCAATATGATAAAGCGCCACTCTCGAGCGCGCAGAGCTGCTCGACAAGCTGGCATAATTGAACTTGAAGCCCCAATTCATGTATCTAACGTTATGTTGGTATGCGAGAAATGCGGCAAACCCGCGCGAGTTGGTTTCCGCTTTTTGGACGATGGGAAGAAAGTACGAATTTGTAGTTCATGTCGAGAGGTGATTGACTAAGGGAGCTGATTATGAAATCTCGTTTGGAGGAAAAGTATTTAGCCGAGGTGACTTCCCAGCTTAAAGCTGGACTGGGCTATAATAACATAATGCAATTGCCCAAGTTGAAGAAGATTGTCATTAACATTGGCTTGGGCGAGGCAACACAGGAGCCCAAGGCTCTTGAAGCAGCTGAGAAGGACTTAGCTACAATTTCGGGACAGCATCCGGTGACGACACGCTCAAAAAAGTCTATCTCCGCCTTCAAATTGAGGGCTGGTGTGCCCATCGGGATGATGGTGACTCTGCGAGGCAAGCGGATGTACGATTTTTTTGATAAACTGGTCAATGTTGTTCTGCCCAGGTTTCGAGATTTCCGCGGAGTGTCGCGGGATTCGTTCGACGGCAGGGGCAACTACAGCCTGGGCATGAAAGAACAGATAGTTTTCCCTGAGATTGATTATGATAAGGTGGACAGAATTCGTGGTATGGAGGTAACCATCATTACTACAGCCAAGAACGATGATGAAGCCAGGACCTTGTTGGAATTAATGGGTATGCCTTTTAGGAAGACGTAATATGGCGAAGTTATCTAGGATCAACAAATCAAAGCGCGCACCGAAGTACGGGGTGCAACAACATAATCGCTGTCAACTATGCGGCAGGCCGCGTGCTTATATGCGGAAATTTGGCTTATGCCGTATTTGTTTCCGGGAGCTTGCTGTAACTGGTGTGATACCCGGGATAAGAAAGTCAAGCTGGTGAAGAGAAATGACGGTTACTGACCCCATCGCTGATATGTTGACCAGGATGCGCAATGCCGCCATGGCAAGCCACGAAAGTGTGCTTGTGCCCTCCTCTAGAATGAAGCTTTCTATCGCCAAAATACTGAAGGAGGAAGGTTTTATTGACCACTATGAAGTGCTCAAGGGAAAACCGCAGCCAATGATAAAAATCCACCTAAAGTATACAGACGAGCAGCCAGCAATTTCAGGTTTGGAAAGAGTGAGCAAGCCTGGACTGCGAGTTTACGCGGAAAGACACGAGGTCCCCCGCGTCTATGGTGGCTTGGGTATTGCTATCATATCCACATCCAGAGGCATTATGACTGGTCAGGAAGCATGGCGGCAGCGGATTGGCGGTGAAATTCTTTGCTATGTATGGTGAATCAACTCAGGAGTTGTGACTTATGTCTCGTATAGGATTGCTTCCCGTAGCTATCCCTCAAGGCACCGAGGTCAAGATTAATGGGAGCGAGGTAGTGGCAAAAGGAGGGAAAGGTGAACTGCGCCGTAGATTTCACCCTGCTATTTCTATTGCCTTGAAAGATGGAAGCTTGAATGTAACCCGGCCCAGTGATAGCAAAGTGCATCGTTCTCTGCACGGACTCACTCGCAGCCTTCTGGCAAATATGGTCAAAGGAGTGAGCGAAGGTTTTGAAAAGACCTTGGAAATAAATGGTGTGGGCTATAGAGCACAGAAAGCTGGTGACAAACTATCGCTTCAGGTGGGATATGCCAATACTGTGGAGTTTTCTCCTCCTCCTGGTGTTGGCATCACCGTTGAGGGTACAAATCGAATTCGCGTCACAGGTATTGATAAAGAAGTCGTTGGGGAGACGGCCGCCAAAATCCGGTCGATACGTCCCGCGGACTCGTACAAAGGGAAAGGTATTAAATACGCGGATGAAAAGCTACATCTTAAGCCTGGCAAATCGGGCAAAATAGGCAAGAAATAGTGACCACAATGAACGGGATAGGTTCAAAGGCAATCAGAAAGATACGACACAAACGGGTGAGGCAAAAAGTAACGGGAACGACGTCACGCCCTCGGTTATGTATCTTCCGTAGCTTGAATCATGTCCATGTTCAGCTCATTGATGATTCTAAGGGTCAGACTCTGGTCTCAATGAGCACTCTTGACTCCCAGGTGAGAAGCAAGACCGATGGCATGGGGAAGAGCAAGAGGGCCGAAACAGTGGGGACTTTGCTTGCCGAAAGAGCATTAGACAAAGGAATCAAGCAGGTGGTTTTTGACCGCGGTGGCTATAAATATCATGGCAGAGTCAAGGCTTTAGCCGAGGCTGCCAGGAAAGCTGGATTGGAATTTTGAGGATTAGCGTATGAAGGCAGTTACTAAGTCGAAAAAGAAGAGACCCAAAATCGATCTCTCAGGACTGACTCTCGAAGAGAAACTGTTAGGTATTGACCGTGTAACCAAAGTGGTCAAAGGTGGTAGGCACCTTCGGTTCAGAGCTTCAGTGGTAGTTGGCGATGGCCAAGGACATGTCGGATTTGGCTTAGCTAAAGCGGCGGCGGTTCCCGAAGCAGTTCGCAAAGCAGGCGCTGCGGCGAAGAAGGAGCTGATTGAGGTACCTATCAAAGATGGCACGATCCCTCATGAAATTCTAGCCAAGTTTGGTGCGTCCAAGATCTTACTGAAGCCGGCGGCGCCGGGCACGGGCTTGATTGTCGGCAGTACTGCTCGAGCAGTACTTGGATTGGCAGGTATAAAAGACGTTCTTGGTAAGTCATTAGGTGGGCCAAGCAAAATCAACGTAGCTAAGGCAACAATGCTTGCTCTGGCCAACTTGAAGAAAAGTGAGGAAGCGACGATTCCCCCGACGGCTATGGATGTTGGTGCAGGGGAAGCTCAAGAAGAAAAGGCAGATGAAACAAAATGAATTGAAGCCGCCTGTAGGTGCCAAGCGCGCGAGGAAACTTGTAGGTCGAGGAAATGGCAGCGGGCATGGCACCTATTCGGGAAGAGGCTGCAAAGGACAAAATGCTCGCTCCGGCGGCGGCGTACGCCTTGGCTTTGAGGGCGGGCAGCTGCCTTTGATAAAGCGGCTACCACGAAAAAGGGGATTCACCAACACTTTTAAGACTGAATATAGTGTTGTCAACGTAGGAAAGCTAGCCATTTTCCCGCCAGACACTGAGGTAACCCCTGAAGAATTGCTTCGGGCGAGGTTGATTAGTACCACTGACCGTCCGACCAAGATTCTGGGAGCCGGCGATATCAAGCATCCATTGACAGTCACTGCTAACAAATTCTCTTCATCAGCGGAGAAGAAGATTCTCGCTGCTGGAGGGAAGATAGAAAAGGTTTAGAATGGAGCGCAAGACGACCCGGCCGCGCCTCGTCCAGGCAATGATAGACATATGGGCATTGCCTGATCTGCGCCGAAAAATTCTTTTCACCATCGGCATCCTCGTCGTTTTTCGCTTCATAACTCATGTTCCCTTGCCCGGCGTGGACATCGCCAAGTTGCAGGACTACTTCGGGCAGAACCTCCTGTTTGGCATGCTTGACCTTTTCACGGGCGGTGCCATGGAGAAATTCAGTGTGGCTGCCCTGGGCGTTTATCCTTACATCACTGCGTCCATAATTATGCAACTACTGGTCCCGGTAATCCCCAGACTTCAGGCCATAGCTCAGGAGGGAGAACTTGGTCAACAAAGAATCAATAGGATTACTCACATGGCAACCATACCCTTGGCGGCTCTTCAAAGCTATGCCATGATTGCCTTGCTGCGCGCCCAGGGAGTTACAATCGCATCACTGACGCCATTGATCACAGCCAACATAATAATAACAATGATTGCTGGCACAATGTTCCTCGTGTGGCTGGGTGAACTGATTACCGAGCGCGGTATCGGAAACGGCATATCGATAATAATCTTTGCAGGTATTGTGACTGACATACCTTCGATAGTGGGTCGTGGTATTATAGCTGCTCAAGGCGGAAATCCCGGGGGATTGATCGCCTACATTGTTCTTACCTTAGCTATGGTAGTGCTTATAGTCGTATTTGTTGAAGCTCATCGCCGTATTCCTGTGCAGTATGCGCGGAGTACTTTTCGCAGTGGCCGCATGTATCGCCAATCGGGTTCCACCTATATCCCCCTGCGGGTCAATACTGCGGGGATGATACCCCTCATTTTCGCCATAGCCATGATGCAGCTCCCCGGTACGATAGCTACGTATTTTATGAACCCAACCGGTCAGGACCCGAATTTCTGGAATACAGTTTACAACCTGTTTCAATCGAACACCGCACTCTACAACGTACTGTATTTCGCCTTGGTAATTGGTTTCACTTTGTTCTACACTATGGTCATATTCGAACAGATGAACCTGCCTCAGACTCTGCAACAACAGGGTGGTTTTGTCCCGGGAGTTCGGCCCGGCAAGGCAACAGCGGATTACCTGAATGGAATCATAAGACGCATTACCTTTGGTGGCGCCTTTTTTCTGGCTCTGGTGGCCATTCTGCCCTTCATTGGTACAGGGATTACCGGCAATCTGAATTTGGGAATCCAGAGCACCGCCATGCTTATAGCTGTTGGTGTGGCCTTAGATACTATGAAGCAATTAGAGGCTCAACTGACCATGCGCCGTTACGAGGGTTTCCTGAAGTAATGTACGTTATCATGCTGGGCGCCCCAGGGGCGGGGAAGGGAACTCAGGCGGATATTCTCTCTCAAGAGATGGAATTGCCTCACATAGCTTCTGGAGATTTGTTTCGTCGGGCGTTGGAAGAAAGAACCGAAGTTGGTCTTCTGGCCAAAAAGTATATGGACAAAGGAGAATTAGTTCCGGATGGGGTAACTGTAAAGATGATTGTGGAAAGAATTAATCAGTCTAACTGTGCCCCGGGCTGCATTTTCGATGGCTTTCCCCGGACTTTGCAGCAGGCCAAAGTTCTGGACGAAGCCCTTGGAAAGGAAGGGAAAAACATAGATAGGGCAATATACATTCAAGTGCCCAATGAGGAACTGGTGAAGCGCCTCAGTGGAAGATGGCTTTGTCGGAGGTGCCAGACGCCATATCACATGGTGAATTCGCCGCCCAGAGCGCCGGGGAAATGTGATAAGTGTGGTGGTGAATTGTATCAACGTTCTGATGACAAGGAAGAAACGGTAAAAGATCGAATTAGCGTGTTTTTTAATCAGACTGTTCCTATACTTGATTACTATCAAGAACAAGGTAAACTAGTTAGGGTCAATGGCAACCAGGGAATGCAGGGGGTAGCTGAAGAAATAATCTCTGCACTCAAGGCAGGGATAAAATAGATGGTGATTATCAAATCGGACGAGGAAATAGTTATTATGAAAAAGTGCGGCAAAATCCTCGCCGATATTTTGGACAGACTAATAACTGAGGTAAAGCCGGGGATTAAGACTGGTCAATTGGACGTAATCATGGCTGAAGAATCGGAGAAGCGGGGAGTTCTACCTTCTTTCAAGAACTATCGTGGCTTTCCTGCCAATCTATGCGTTTCCGTGAACGATGAGATAGTCCATGGCATTCCTGGGGAACGAATATTACAGGAAGGAGACATCGTCTCTTTAGATGTGGGAGCAAAACTTGGCGGCTTTCACACCGATGCCGCCGTAACTATTGGCGTGGGGCGGATAAGCAAGGAAGCCGAAGAACTTGTCTCGGCCACAGAAGGTAGTCTAAAGACGGGTGTTGCTAGAGCTATGAGCGGGGCGTGGATAGGGGATATTTCATCTGCTATTCAGCATTATGTTGAGTCAAGAGGATTCTCGGTGGTTAGAGAATATACAGGTCATGGAGTTGGTCGAGAATTGCATGAAGAGCCCCAGATACCTAATTTTGTGATTGGGAAAGGTGTCCTGCTTCGTAAAGGAATGACTTTGGCTGTCGAACCTATGGTCAATGTTGGAGATTGGCATACGAAGTTAGCGGACAACCAATGGACGGTGCTCACCGCCGATGGAAGTCTGTCGGCACATTTTGAACACACAATTGCCATAGCTGACAACGAAGCTGAGATACTTGTCTAGGTAATACGTATCAAATGGCTAAGAGAGAGAGGATAGAAGTCGAAGGCAAGGTGATTACAGTCTTGCCCAATACCATGTTTCGCGTCGAGTTGGCCAATGGACATCAGGTGTTGGCCCATATCTCAGGGAAAATGAGGAAGCACTACATCAAGATTTTGCCGGGGGACAGAGTTCTGGTGGAACTTTCCCCTTATGATTTAACCCGGGGCAGAGTCACCTATCGGCTTAAATAGTTTGACAGGTTGACTGAGAAGGTTTATCATAACAAGGTTTTTGTTTGAACGGTGACCGGAAATGAAAGTAAGAGCTTCAGTTAAGCCTATATGCCGAAAATGCAAAGTCATCAGGCGGCAGGGCGTAGTTAGGGTCATCTGCGAGAATCCGAAGCACAAGCAGAGGCAGGGGTAATACACGATGGCACGTATTGCTGGCGTAGATCTTCCTAAAGAGAAGCCAATTTGGGTGGCTCTACAAAGCATTTATGGCATCGGCGCTACATCAAGCAAGCGCATTATGTCTGCTACTGGTGTCAACCCGAGCATCAGAGTCAAGGAACTTACTGAGGAACAGGTTGGCCAGATTCGAGATGCTGTTGACAAGCAGCACAAAGTAGAGGGCGATCTCAGGAGGGAGATTCAATCTAACATAAAGCGGCTTATTGAAATTGGCTGCTATAGAGGCACAAGACACCGCATGAGGTTACCTGTTCATGGGCAGAGAACGCGCACAAATGCCCGAACCAAAAGAGGGCCAAAAAAGACAGTGGCCGGTCGAGGTCAGAAGCGTGGTGTAGCTAAGAAGTAAGGAGCTTGTTTTCGACAAATGCCGAGAAAGAAGAAAGCCCACAAAAAGGTTAGCGAAGGTAAAGCTTATATCCAATCTACCTTTAATAATACTGTTGTTACTATTACTGACACGGAAGGCAATGTTGTCTCCTGGGGGAGTTCCGGTACTGCAGGGTTCAAGGGTTCCAGGAAAGGCACCCCCTATGCCGCCCAGATAGCTGCCAGAGACGCAGCACACCGAGCAATGGGTGATGGTTTGCGCCGAGTCGAGGTGTATATTAAAGGTCCTGGCAGTGGACGAGAGGCAGCTATTCGTGCCTTACAGGCCGCCGGCATTACCGTTACAGCTATTAGAGATGTGACTCCTATCCCCCATAATGGCTGCCGTCCGAAAGGGAGGCGAAGAGTATAATATGGCGCGCTATACAGGCCCGAATTGCCGCATATGTCGCCGTTTTGGAGACAAACTGGTGCTCAAAGGCGAGAAGTGCGCTACACCTAAATGTCCTCTGGAGAAAAGGAATACTCCTCCTGGCGGGCGTCCGCCAACTCGTCGAGGGCGTGGTGGGGTTTCCGACCGCGGACTTCAATTGCGCGAAAAGCAAAAGCTTCGTTTTAGCTATGGTGTCTTGGAGCGACAATTCCGCAGATTCTTTGGGGAGGCTAAGAAGAGCCCCGGCGCTACTGGGCAGACGCTTCTCATATTGCTGGAAAGGAGACTGGATAACGTGGTTTACCGCTTGGGCTTTGCTGATTCACGTGCCCAAGCCAGGCAAATAGTTCGGCACCGTCATTTGGTGGTCAACGGTCGCGGAACAAATATTCCTTCCTTTCTGGTGAAATCGGGAGACGTCATAAAATGGCGCGAGGGCAGTAGAAAAACAGAATATTACAAAAGGCTGGCTGAGGAAATTGAGGTGAAGTTTGTCCCTAACTGGCTAACCTTGGACAAAGAAAGCATGACAGGCAGAGTGTTGAATCTGCCTGGCAAAGATGATATTGAAACCAAATTTAATGCGAAGACTGTTGTTGAGTATTACTCGAGGTGAGCTATGCCCGAATTGTCTGTCCCCACTATAACTTGTGCTGAAAGCAGTGTTAACTATGGCCGTTTTCTTGCTGAGCCTCTAGAGCCGGGTTTTGGCATTACCTTGGGGAATGCCTTGCGGCGTGTACTTCTCAGCTGTTTGCCTGGTGCTGCGGTGACCTGGGTTAGAATCGAAGGAATTCAGCATGAGTTTTCTCCTATTCCCCATGTCAAAGAAGATGCTATGGAGTTCTTGCTGAATATCAGACAACTGAGACTGTGCCCCCTTTCCCGTCAGCCTGGACAGTTGGTCTTAGACGTACAGGGGGAAGGCAAGGTCTGTGCAGCCGATATTAAACCCTCGACCGACTTTCGCGTTGCCAATCCCGAACTTCATCTAGCTTCCTTAGACTCTTCCAAAGCCAGGCTTTACGTCGAACTTAACGTAGAGTTGGGGAGAGGCTATGTGCCAGCCAGGTCGGCCAATGGTCTACCTGTGGGGGCGCTGCCAGTAGACGCCATCTTCACTCCGGTACGCAAAGTGAATTTCTCTGTGGAGTCTATCAAGCCTGGACAGGAAGGAAGTCCAGAGAAGCTTGTCTTGGAGATTTGGACCGACGGTACCATTCTTCCTTGGGAGGCGCTTAATCAGAGCGCAATCGTCCTGATTAATCAGTTCTCCTCCTTTAGGGACTTTGAAGTTCCCATGGCTAGAGTTTTGCCAATTCTGCCTGAGCAATATGATACCCCTCTCGAAGAACTAAATTTGTCAACTCGCTCCTACAACAGTCTAAAGAGAGCAGGCATTTTCACCTTGGGGCAATTGATGGAGAAAGGGAGAGAAGGTCTGCCGCCATTGCCTGGCTTGGGGGCAAAATCTCGAGCTGAAGTGGAAGAGTTGATGGCAAGATTAGGCTCTCCTATTGCTGAGAAGAAAAAGGAATGAGACACAAGGTAGCCGGACGAAAGCTAAGTAGATCGACAGGGCACAGGTGGGCGTTGTTTCGGAGTCAAGTTACTGCGCTCCTGGCTCACGAGAAGATCATCACCACGGAGGCTAAAGCTAAAGAGATTCGCGGTTTAGCAGAGAAGATGATTACTCTAGCCAAAGACGGCAGCCTTGCCTCAAGGAGGGAAGCCTCAGCCTTTGTCACTGAGAGGAAGATAGTCGACAAGCTATTTGCTGAAATCGCTCCAAGCTATGCTGACCGTAGTGGGGGATATACGAGGTTGCTAAAGCTGGGACCGCGCCCGGGTGATAACGCGCCTATGGTTCAAATTGAATTGGTCAAGTAAGTTTGTTTTGCTCATCGAATATGACGGTACCCGATATTATGGCTTTCAGTGGCAAGTCGGCTTGCCTACCATTCAGAATGAGCTTGAGGAAGCTATAAGGCGATTTTGCGGGCAAAGCAGCCGGGTCATGGCAGCTAGTAGAACGGATACCGGTGTGCATGCCAAGGGACAGGTGGTGAGCTTCTGGGCGAAATCCACAATAGATACCATGAGTATTGTTCGAGCCTTGAACTACTACTTGCCCGAAGACATTGCGGTGAAGGCAGCTTACAGGGCCGCTGATGATTTTAACGTCCGGCGCGACGCTCTGAGCCGGGAGTACCGTTATTATATCTCAGGTGGCAATACCCGTTCGCCGTTTAGTCGAAGATTTGCCTTATTTATGCACAAAATGCCGGATATACAGGTGATGAATGAGGCCTGCCAACTTATCAAAGGTGAGCATGATTTTGCCTCCTTTGCCAGTTCTCTGGAGGGCAACAAGAACACTGTGCGTAACGTCTATGAAGCGGGAGTTGAGAGGAAAGGCGATTTCATCGTTTTCCGTATCATTGCTAACTCCTTTTTGCCTCACCAGGTACGAAGTACGGTAGGCCTTTTGGTCAGGTTAGGCTTGGGTAAGAGGGGCATTGAATATTTTCGTGATATAATGGAGGCTAGGAGTTTGGGTTCAGCCGGTCCCGTGTCTCCTGCTTGTGGATTATGTCTCAAGAAGGTCAATTATCCCAAGCCTTTGGGAAGCTGAACTTGCCCTGAGTTTATAGAAGGAAGTTTATCTAAGGAAATGAGAACTTACAGTACTAGAGCCAAAGATGTCGAGCGGCAGTGGTGGGTGATTGATGCTGCGGATAGGACTTTGGGAAAGGTAGCGACCGAGGTAGCCAATTTGCTTATGGGCAAGCATAAGCCCCTTTATGCTCCTTATATTGACACCGGCGATTATGTTGTGGTGGTCAATGCTGCCAAGGTGACGGTGAGTGGAAAGAAAGCTGAACAGAAAACCTATTATAGATACTCGGGATATCCGGGTGGCTTGAAGAGCGCAAGCTTCAAGGAAGTATTTGACAAAGACCCGTCTCGTGTGATTGAACTCGCGGTTAAGGGGATGCTGCCTCATAATCGTCTAGGCAGAGCCATGTTCAAGAAACTGAAGGTTTACCCTGAGGATGAACATCCTCACCAAGCTCAAACTCCACTTCGTCGCCCCGAGCGAGGCGAAGGGCGCAGAGTGACCAGAAATGAAGAAAGCGAAATATCATCGAAGGAAAGGTAATGACTTATGAGCGAGGAAAGTTACATTTGGGGAACTGGTAAGCGCAAATGCGCTATAGCCCAAGCCAGGCTTCTCCCTGGCAAGGGGGAGATAATTGTCAATGATAGGCCCTATCAGGATGCCTTCCCTCGCGTCGAGCATCGCCGCATGATTGAACATCCTCTGCAAGTCACCAACAGTATGGGCAAATTTCTTGTCACGGTGAAAGTGAAGGGCGGTGGCCTCAGTGGTCAGGCCGGAGCTATTCGTCATGGCATCGCTCGAGCTCTAGCGAAAGAAAACGAACTATTCAAGCCGATGTTACGTAAAGAAGGCTTGCTTACTCGGGATAGTAGAATCAAAGAACGTAAGAAATACGGACTCAAGCGAGCCCGCAAGGCACCCCAGTATACCAAGCGGTAACTGTGCGCCTACCTATCAGTTGGCAGCGCCTGGCTGTTCTGGGCGTCTTTCTTGACCCAACTTTGACAATTTCGTAAGTGCATGCTCTCAGGTATCGTGCTATTGCCCCGGAGAAGGGTAACAGCTATAATATGAACACGCTGGGGATTAGTCTAGCGGTAGGACAGCGGGCTCTGGACCCGTGAGGCCAGGTTCGAATCCTGGATCCCCAGCCAGTGAAGGTAACAGAATCAGTCCGAACTATCTTCGAATTGATGCCAACATACTAATAGCAAAAGAGGCACAATCATGGACTATAAATATATGACGGCACCCTGTGGATTGGATTGTTTCAACTGTTTGATGTACTTGGCTAATGAGAACGAAGAGCTGAGAGCCAAGATTTCCAAGAACCTGGGCATCCCATCTGAACAGGCGGTATGCAAGGGGTGTCGTGGGGAGGCCGGGAAACCAGATTTTCTCAACTGGACTGAACCGTGTATGGTCTACAGGTGCATCACCAAAAGAAAGCTCGACTTCTGTCACCAGTGCTCTGACTTTCCATGTGACAATCTTCACCCGTATGCAGACAGAGCATCCGAAGTGCCCCACAATACCAAAGTCTTTAATCTGTGTTTAATAAAGAAAATGGGCCTGGAATCTTGGGCAAAGACAAAAGCCAAGAGTGTGAAGCATACCTATTTCAAGGAAAAGTTCAAGCTATAGCAGGGTGCGCATGATTTCAGCTATGAGGCCAGATAGGAATTGTCCCGAGAAGTCCTCGTGAAAGCATCTGAGCCCTGTGTTGCCTGTTGTACTTCTGTTGTATAATGGTCACGGCTGCGACGGCGGAGTCCGATTTGAGTCCCGAGCGGTCAGCCAATCTGGCGCATTCGTCTAGAGGCCCAGGACACCTCCCTCTCAAGGAGGAGATCACGGGTTCAAATCCCGTATGCGCTACCAGTTCTTTTGACAGGTAGGACTTCGTTTGAGGAAGTCCTTTTTTGTCTGGTGGACTGGTGGAAGAGCGCCAGAACATAGTCGCACCGTCAAGGATTTAAGTATATTGTTGGATTAAGGAGGATACCATGCCCTCAGGGAAGGACGTATTCGAACATAAATATGCTGATGTCAATAACATACGTCTCCACTATGTAACAGCGGGCAAGGGGAAACTGGTGATGTTTCTCCATGGATTTCCTGAGTTCTGGTATGAATGGAAGAACCAGCTTGCTGAGTTCGGACAGGACTACCAGGCGGTGGCTCCAGATATGCGCGGCTATAATCTTTCATCAAAACCTGCCGATGTAGAACAATATCGAATTAAATATCTGATTGAAGACATACGTGCTCTTGCCGAGCATCTTGAGCATAGGAAGTTCATTCTGGTGGCTCATGACTGGGGTGGTGGAGTCGCCTGGCCGTTCGCCATGCGTCATCCTGAATATCTGGAAAAACTGATAATAATAAATGCCCCACACCCCATTACCTTTGTGCGCGAACTCCGTGATAGCCCGGCGCAACAGAAAGCCAGCCAGTACATTCTGGTGCATCGGAGTCCTGAAGCTGAAGACATACTGGCAAGAGACAACTATGCAGTGCTTGTCAGTAGCCTCCTAGATAACGGTATTAAACAAGGCTATTTCACGAAAGAAGATAGGAAGGCATATATTGAAGCCTGGTCGCGGCCCGGAGCGCTCACCGGCGGCCTAAACTACTATCGAGCCGCCCATCTCGGCCCTTTTACAGGTGAGAGCGATGCCAGTCTGTCCGCAGACCCTTCTTTGTTCATGGTCAGGGTGCCCACACTGGTCATCTGGGGAGAGAAAGACAGATACCTGCTTACAGGAAATCTGGAAGGCCTGGAAAAATATGTACCGAACCTGACCGTCAAACGCATTCCCGATGGTTCGCACTGGGTCATTCATGAGAAGCCTGGACTGGTTAATTCCTATATCAGAGAGTTTGTTGAAGGCTGAATCTGCGGTGGTCATGCTTCCAATGTAAGTTGTCAGCTGCCTATTCATAGTCTTGTTACCAATTTCTTCTATGTGCTACACTTTGGCACAAGTAAATGAGAAAACGCGTTTTCTCCGGCGCGCGCCCCACAGGCCGACAGCATATCGGCAACTATCTGGGAGCGGTGCAGAATTACGTTGCCCTCCAGGATGAGTATGACTGCGTCTATTGCGTGGTAGATATTCATGCCCTCACCACTCTGGAAGACACAGAGTCTATCAGGGAAGACATTTACGAAATGGTGCTTGACTGGCTGGCGGCCGGCATTGACCCGCAAAAGAGTATCGTCTTCGTTCAGTCTCATGTGCCTCAAGTAATGGAGCTCCATACTTTGTTCAGCATGGTGACTCCATTAAGCTGGTTATTGCGCGTGCCCACATTTAAAGAGAAGGTTAAGATGCAGCCCGATAACGTCAACTACGGGCTGGTCGGCTATCCTGTCCTCATGACTGCCGATATCGCACTTTACAAGGGAGAAGTTGTTCCTGTGGGCGAGGACCAGCTTCCGCATCTTGAATTGGCCCGGGAGATAGTGCGTCGGTTTAACGGCCTTTTTGGATCTGTATTTCCTGAGCCGCAGGCGAAACTTACTAACTTTCCTTTAGTCCTTGGCCTGGACGGGGTGCAGAAAATGAGCAAAAGCTATGATAATCATATTGAAGTATCTGCCTCTCACCAAGCAGTTGCCAAGCGAGTTATGACAGCCGTTACAGACCCGGCACGGAAGTACCGCGCTGACCCCGGGCACCCTGAAATATGTAATGTTTTCCGCCTCCATAATTTCTTCACGCAGGCCCGTGTAGAGGAGATTGCCGCGGCGTGCCGTAGCGCTGAGATCGGCTGTGTAGACTGCAAAAGAATACTGGCTGAGGGCATAAATTCGAGTTTGAAGCCCTTCCGGGAAAAGCGGGCAAGCTTGGCCTCCAGGCCTGGTTATGTCAATCAGGTTCTTGCCGATGGGGCCAGTCGAGCTGAAGCCATAGCTGAAGAGACTATTAAGGAAGTCAAAGAAACAATGAAGCTCCTTCAGCGCGCCGATCTGGAGCGACCCAGATAAGGAATTATCAGTCCTTACCGACAGCTATCGCTTAGCCTTTCTGAGCGGCATCATAGCAGCCTTGCTTGCGGGTATTCTTGTCTATCTGGCGCCGAGGGCGCACTCCCGCTGATGCCGTTAAGGCAGAAGGTGTAACATCGATTGTTTGGCCCAGGAATGAAAGGAACCGCGTTTGGCGATTGGGTTACCAAAGAGACTGGCAGCAAAACTGATAGGGCCTCCGGGGGCTCTGAAGTGCCGTTGACGGCATTTTGACGCCGAGCGAGAGTCTTGGTAGGTCGCTTGCGACGGGGTGCGGAGCGAGGAGATAGAATTGCGATGCTGATTGCGTGTATGGTAGAGTTAATATATCTTGGTAGACAGCAAGCATTGATCACGGGCAGTTGGCTCAGTGGTTAGAGCGTCGGTTTCACATACCGAAGGTCACAGGTTCAAATCCTGTACTGCCCACCATCGAGTAAGGAGGAAAGCAAATGGCATCTAATGGTAGTAAGGGTGGGTTACTTACGGCAGGTGGAATCTTAAGCATAGTGGGCGGGGCACTTGAGGTAATTGGCGGATTGGTAATAGTGGCTTTGGCAATAGGCGCTAGAATACTGCTCAGGCTGGGGCTTCCTCCAATGCACCCTGGAGACTGGTTTGAGCACGTCATGCCTTTTATACCTGTCATCCCAATGTGGTTGGTTGTAGTGGGGGGGCCTCTTCTAGTTCTAGGTGTAGTAGCCATAGTGGGTGGCGTCTCAGCCGTACGAAGGCAGAGTTTTGGCTTGTCCTTGGCCGGGGCTATCTGCGCCCTTCCATCACCAACAATTCCTCTGGGGATACTGGCAGTTATTTTTGTCTCCCTGTCCAGAAGAGAATTTGAGGCAGGGAATTAGATGCCGAAGTGGCGGAATGGCAGACGCGCTACGTTCAGGGCGTAGTGTCCTTAAGGACGTGAGGGTTCAAATCCCTCCTTCGGCACCATTTGTGTGGCCTGATATACGCCTGTAGCTCAGCTGGATAGAGCGCAGCCCTGCGGAGGCTGAGGTCGCGGGTTCAAATCCCGCCAGGCGTGCCACGGGCGGTTAGCTCAGCGGTGAGAGCGCCTGTCTTACACACAGGAGGTCAGAGGTTCAAATCCTCTACCGCCCACCATAGGTAAATGTACCATTTCTGTCTACGTAACCGCTTTTTGCACTTCCCAGTTCTCGCCAATTCGGAATCCGATGACCTCGATATCAGAGAACCACGACTGTACAGTTCTGATTGCGGCAAGTATCTGTTTTGGTTGAGTTTCTTTGTCTGCCGGATTACCGGCACAGTCGTGGTGGCCAACAATGGCAACAAGTTTCGAATTATGGCGGGTTACTGATAATTCAAGGCGTTTCCCTATTGATTCAATGCTCCTTCGGTCTTTGCGTTCTGCCAGCAATCGCTCTGGTCCAGGCTCGGTAATCATATCTACATAGTCCACACCGTATTGCCTTTTCAACCATTCAATTACTGGTATCTGTACCCTGCCATCCATGCAGTTAATTGCGGTGGCAAATCTCTTGTCAGTCACGCATGTCCTGCCTTGGGTCTATCCTCTTATTCTCTGAAAATTCCCCCTTGCCTGAGCAGAGTTTTTATGACTTCGATGTCTTGGGATTAGTCACCTGGGTCAAAGCAGCTACGGCAGCGATAGCAGCCACCCTTTTCCTTTCATCGAATATTTGAGACAGCTTTTCTTCCAGAGGTTTCTCCCGTTCGATAATCCTTTTCATGTCTTCCAGCAAGGAGGTTTCGTTTTCGATGAAATGAGTGCTAAGCTCCCCTTTCACAAAGCGGGGGTTTTCCATGACTGCCTTGTGGAAGGGAATATTAGTCCTTACTCCTGCGATGATGTACTCATAGAGTGCTCGTCGCATCCTGTTGATAGCCTCATTTCGGTCTCTCCCCCACGCTATGAGCTTTGATATCATAGGGTCATAGATGGTGGGTATAGTATACCGTGTATGGACGCCGCTATCTACGCGAATTCCGATGCCTCCTGGTGAGCGGTAGCCTTTGAGCTTTCCGGGCGAAGGAGCGAAGTTGTTTAAGGGATCCTCAGCGTTGATGCGGCATTCAATTGCCCAGCCACGCAGTTGCACATCCTCCTGTTTTATGCTCAGTGGTAAGCCCGAAGCTATTCTTATTTGTTCCTTGACAATATCAATTCCGGTCACCATTTCTGTGATTGGATGCTCGACCTGAACTCGAGTATTTGCCTCCAGGAAATAATACGCACCATCTGAATAAAGAAACTCTATCGTCTCAACCCCTTCGTAGTTGACCCACCGGGCAGCCTTCATCGCTGCGGCTCCCATCTCTGCACGAAGCTGTGTGGTAAGCACCGGAGAAGGGGACTCCTCAATCAGTTTCTGGTGCCGCCGCTGGATAGAACACTCTCGCTCTCCAAGGTGAATGACATTACCGTGCGAGTCTCCCAGTATCTGGAATTCTATGTGTCGGGGGTGTGATAAGTATTTCTCAAAGTAGACATCAGGCAAGCCAAATGTAGATGCAGCGATATCCTTTGAAGACTCAAGCGCCGTCTGCAGCTCTTCTTCGTTAGTCACGATACTCATGCCAATGCCTCCACCCCCACCTGACGGCTTACAAATCACCGGAAAGCCAACTTCTCTGGCGATTTCCCTCGCCTGTTTGAAGTCAGTGACACACTCTTCAGTGCCTGGCACCACAGGGACGCCAGCCTTCATCATCTCCTTCCGCGCGGCAACCTTATTGCCCATTAGTTCGAGCACTCTGCTGGACGGCCCGATAAATTTGATTCCTTCTTTCTCGCAGGCATAAGCGAAGCTGGGGTTTTCCGCCAGAAAGCCATAGCCAGGATGGATAGCTTCAGCACCGCATTCCTTGGCAGCCGCAATGATTTTCTTGATGTTGACGTAGCTCTCAATTGCCGGGGCAGGACCAATGAAATAGGCGTCATCAGCGTATTTGGCGAATAGCGCGTCTTTATCGGCTTCAGAATATACGGCTACGGAAGTGATTGCGAGCTCCCGGCAAGCCCGCATGACACGTATGGCAATTTCACCACGGTTGGCCACCAGAATTTTGTTTATCATCTTACCTGCCTCTTCGTCGATACCGGCGTGCTCTGAACACATACCGCATTAGACTGCAGACCTATTCTGTGGTTCTACCAACATCAAGACGTCGCCGGTGTTTACCAGTTCTCCCTGAAAGGTCAGTATCTTCCTGACCAGACCGCTGTGTGGAGCTGATACCTGGTTTTGCATCTTCATGGCCTCAATTATCAGCAGTGTATCGCCTTCCTTGACCTTGTCACCAACCTTTACTTTGATGACCAGTACCATTCCATGTATCGGTGAAACCACCGCGCCTGGGGGTGGCTCTTCATGCCTCTTTGGCTTCTCCACCTCCGTTGTCTTGCCGAGTACCGATGTTACCTTGATGTCGAACACCTCACCATCAACATCGACGCTGAACTCCATGGGTAAATCCGGCACTGAAGAAGTCCTCGCCACTGTGTCAGCCGGAGAAGGCGTGACTTCTTCTTTGAGTTCGCCGCGCAAGAATTTCACTGCCACCTGAGGATAAAGAGCGTAAGTGACTAGGTCCTCTTCCCGGTGAATAATGCCCAATTTCTGGCCTTCCTTTCTTAGCTTCGGCAACTCCGGCCTGATCAGGTCAGCAGGGCGACTAGCAATTGGCTGCGCCTCACCCATTACTTGCTTTCTCACTTCCTCATTGACTTCCCCTGGCGGCTGCCCGTATTGACCAAGCAGATAATTTCTTACTTCTTGGGTCACCCGCTTGTAACGTGCGCCTGAAAGCACATTCAGTAGTGCCTGGGTGCCCACGATCTGGCTCGTCGGGGTCACCAGCGGCGGATAACCCAGGTCAGCCCTTACGTGAGGCACTTCCTCCAAAACCTGGCTGTACTTGTCAAGGGCGTTTTGTTCTCTTAGCTGGCTTACCAGGTTAGAAAGCATCCCGCCGGGTATCTGGTGAAGCAGAACGTTGACACTGGGGCGGGTAGTCTCGCTAGTAAATAGCATTCGATACTTTTCACTCAAGGAGGAAAAGTACTCACCAATTTCATGAAGTAGCTCCAGGTCAAGCCTGGTATCATAAGGCGTGCCTTTGAGAGCGGCCACCATACTCTCGGTGGGTGGTTGGGAAGTTCCCCAGCCAAAAGCGGAGAAAGCGGTGTCCAAGATATCGACGCCGGCGAGAGCAGCGGCATAATAACTTACAGGCGCCATGCCACTGGAGCAGTGTGAGTGCAGATCTAAAGGTGCCTTCACTTTGCTTTTGATTGCTTTCACCAACTCCGTCGCCGCCGGTGGCGAGATCAATCCGGCCATGTCTTTGATACAGATAGAATCGCAGCCCAGGCGCTCCAGTTCCACCGCCATTTCGACAAATCTCTCCGTAGTGTGCATCGGGCTGGTGGTATAGCAGATTGCACCTTGAACATGCGCTTTATAATCTTTGGCCACTTGTATTGCCAGCTCCATATTCCGTATATCGTTCAGGGCATCAAATATGCGAAAGACGTCTATACCGTTCTTCACCGAAAGGCGAACGAATTCTCGCACTACATCGTCGGCATAATGGCGATAGCCAACGAGGTTTTGCCCTCGAAGAAGCATCTGCAGGCGAGTGTTCTTAGCCTTTTCCCGCAGGGCCCTGAGCCGCTCCCAGGGGTCCTCGTTTAGGAACCTGATGCACGTGTCAAACGTGGCTCCTCCCCATACCTCAAGAGAGAAAAAGCCCACCTTATCAAGTTCCGCAGCGATGGGGAGCATGTCTCTGGTGCGCATTCTAGTGGCGATGAGTGATTGATGCGCATCCCGTAATGTGGTATCAGTTATTAGAATGCCCATCTGAATTCGCTTTTACCTTCCTTTTCTCACACTAGGCAACGCCAATTTGCTTCGACTTTGAAACGTCAAGCGTGTGACCTGGCTGCAATTCTTGACATTTCTTCAAGCTGTTAGAAGGTGATTGACATAATTGCTGAGTCATGCTAATATATGAACAGTAATATGCGTATCACATTTCATAATTATATATTGGTGCTTGGGTGATGTCAATGCATCAACGTCAGGAGGACTGATTGGAGAAAGGGTGGTGGGCTTTTCTCTCTAACCACGGGCGGGTGTTCGTATATATTACCAAACACCCGAAAAGCACGACGGAGGTAATATCTCGGGAAGTAGGGCTTACCCAGAGGGGTGTCCAGAAAATAATCGGCGAACTTGAGGCGGGCGGGTATGTTACCCGGCGCAGGGAAGGCAGATGTAATGTCTATGCGGTCCGTCCCGAATTGCCGATGCGTCACAAGCTAGAGCGAGACCATGCCGTTGGAGACCTGCTGGTCGCGCTGGGATGCGAGCCCGAGAAGTAGTGCTCCACTTAACATAGCCCGTTCTACACAGGAGGTCAGAGGTTCAAATTCTCTACCGCCCACCATAGGTAGTTAGATTGCCTCGCAAGGTATGGTGGTGTTGTGTATAGGATCCTTTAGCCGCTGCTGGCTTTGAAGAACAGGATGCTATTCGAGAGGCATTGAGACTACTTCTGTCTAATGATGCTCTTCTGCTTCAGCCTTGTCGGCCTCAGCCTTCGTCTTGTGCACAGTCTTGTCAGGATGGTTGGGAGGAGAATAGATTGTGTATAGCTTCACCTTAGCGGTCTTTGAAGCGTTTGTTACACTATGGTACGTGCCCGCTGGCACTATGACGGCATCGCCATCTTTCACCACGTGTTTTTCCTTTCCTGCCAAAACAAATGTTGCCTCACCCTGCTCGATGCGGAAGAACTGGTCCACGTTTTTATGCACCTCGTTGCCAATTTCCTCCCCCGGTTTTAGGGTCATCACGACGAGCTGAGCGTGTTTTCCGGTAAACAATACTTTTCTGAAATACTCATTGTCCAGAGTCTGTTTCTCAATTGCGCCTACGTATCCTGCCATCTTTGCGTTCTCCTCCTTTCCTTTGCTTCATATTATATAAGGCCGATAGGTCCCGGACAACTCGAAGCAACCCCAAAGGCACCTGACGCTCTCCGATTCCAGTAACTTGACTGGTTCGGCGCACCGGATGTTTTTTTGCCTAATCCATATGTTCGAATGTTTTTTGCGGAGGCACAGGTTCTTTCCCTGACAACACCATACCAAAGTGCTCCAGCTTCTGCTGTGTTCTGGGGTCCACATCGTGCCAGCGGGCCAGGAATTCCTCTTCCGTCAGCCATGTTCTGTGAAAAGATGACGGGTCTTCAAAAACAACAATATTGCCGGAGTGAGCAATAACAATCACGTAGTGGCCATCGTCGTTGTCCGACTTCCAATCTTCAAGGGTCATGTATCTTTCTGCCCACGCCTGCACCAGTACAATCACCGGACGGTTTCCATCCACCAAGCGTTTCACTTGATCCAGAGAAAACCCACATTGCGCGACGACCTTGAACCCTTGTGCTTCGGCCACAGATATCATATTTCGCACAGGGATTCCGTCAGCGTCGCATCTCAGTTCTTCTATCAGTTCGCCTTCCGGGATATCTATGCCGTAATAAGCCATGACAATCTGCAAGGCTTTCGCCCCACAGTCAAAATCAAATGTCTGTCTACCGGTCGGCAGTTCAATCATTGCCATGGGCTCCGGCTGTGTACATATCGGCTGGAAGTCAGATAGCCTCGTTCACAGAGCATTATGTCTTCAATTCCCGAACCTATCTTTGCGTATTATACATCCCAATAGGCGTTGTCGTCTCATCGAGGCGATGCAATAGACTGCTGCAGCGCCAGAATCAACCTCTTCTCGAACAAGAGTTTCGAAACGATTCGCCCAGGGCTTTGATTGATGACCGAACAATGTCGATGCTATATTCTGTCTAGGGAATGCATGTGAACACTCGCCTGTTGAAGATAGGCATCCGTGTTTGGCTCGTTGACACCTTGATTGCCGCCTTCAACTTCTTCGTACTCATGAATCTTGTTTACGAACCACGGTGGGGCCCTCTTGTAGCGCATCAAATCGGCATGTCTACCAGAATTGTCGTGACATTTGTCCTGGCATATTTCCTGCTCAGGTACGTCAAGCAGTACACTCGCAAAGGCTTGATTCTCATTGGATTGGTATGGTTGGGTCTCGAGGAAATATTCGAATGGGGAGGTAGCTTCATCCTCCGGCGATCGGTTGAAGAAATCCTGGTTGGCTGGAACATATTTGCGGGCTATATGTGGCCTTACGTAATGTTGGCGTATCTGCTGTCAAATCTGATTGTGGGTGTAACGCTACACCCGGGCAAGAAGGAGGCGGTCCCAAAAGACATTCGATGAGATTGGAGACAGCCTCTTGTCGTACATTGGCTGGAGCCAGCTCACTCTCTGGGAATTCCGAGCCTTGGCGATAGCGTGCAGAATCCTCTCAAATACTACTGCTCTGGCTCTCACGATACCAGCCGGATATGAACGGGGGCACGTTCGAAATCGGCCGCAGCGAGCAAAGCTTGCGGATGGAGTCCGGCCATAGCTGCCACAAATCGGTCGGGTATTATATCTAGCCTGGTGTTGTAGAAGGTAGCAATGTTATTGAAGTAGTCGCGCGCCAGGGCAATGCGCTGTTCCGTATCTGCCAGTGCGTGCTGGAGTTGCAGGAAAGATTCACTGGCTTTCAGTTCGGGATAACGCTCAACTATTACGGCGAGCATCGGTGCGATTCCTTTAGGATCAGGTCCCGGTTCACCTGGCGGCGTTGTCTCTATCTGCCCGCGTATTTCCGCCAACAGCCTCTGTGTTTCGCTTTCGTGGGTGCGATATCCTTCTATGGTTCCTACCAGATTGGGAATCAGGTCGTGCCGTCGCTTAAGTTGTACATCAACCTGTGACCTGCCCTGACCGACCATGTTACGGAGGTTGATTAGGCTGTTGTACGTAGTCCAAACCCAACCGAGTAGCATTGCGGCAATAAACGCGCCGGTCGCAATTGCAGGCGGTTGCCATATGATGCTTCCCGTTTCGAGCACACTATAACCTATTGCACCTGCGATGACCGCCCCCAACCCCGGAATTGACCATAGCCAGAACGACAATGCGTACCTTCGGCTAACTTGCTTCTCCGTCCGGGTTGAAATCAAAAACATGGGCGCGTCCTTATCATGTGCCACTTCAGCAGCAACGATGTCCTCTCTCTCACGCGCCTGTCCCACGATATAGAGCATGGAATGTAGGGGCACCGCGGTCTCCAGGAAATGCCGTCTGTGAGTAGAATCAGCTACCTCGCTCGGCGGCCCTTTGCCAAAATAGACAGAACTACCTCTGGAGCAAGTCTGGTCAAGTACCTTGACACCATGGATAGTGGCGCCTTCAGGAACGATACGGATGACACCGGAATCGTCCCTCAAATAGAATGGGATAGCCTGACCGCCGCCGGCCACTCTGGTCCAGCCGCTCTCCGTGCGGGTGCGCCTCTGGGTGTGACCTTCGGAATCGGTATATGTCTCGACGACAGTCCTTGACCAGTGTTCATCGACTTGCCAAACATATTGTACGCAGCGAGTCTCAGCCAGATAACTGGTCAGAGGGTTCTCGGTTTCCGCCGTGCCCTGAAGCTCGACAAAACCGATAAATACGCCCTGCGCTTTCGAAGTCGGCACGTCATCGGTGAGGCGCTTCCGACGCAAAGCAAAAAAGGCTCCAACCAGACACCCGAGGGATGCCAAAGAGCCGGCGAGCACCGATAACAGGCTATATGTCATGTCTTGATTGTGCGACGCAGATGAGCCTTTTGTCAAAGTGGGTGAGGGAGCTGCTGCATCTTTCATAGCGGCGGAACCACCGGCTTATTCTCAAACAAGCGTCAGAATCTGTGTCGCGTGACCCATGATTGGCAATTGGATTACAGATTTTCTCTAGAGTTCATAGCCCCTGGATGAAGTGCCTCTTGACAAAACTGTGGCCGAGTGTATAATAATATCTAGATATATCTAGATATTATTTACGCCATATTGGTTAATGAGGCAGAAAGGAGGTTTAAATGTTCAGAGGCCGCATATTTCACGAAGAGCGATTCTTTCGCGGGTCACGGAGAGGGGCTTCATTTCATAGAGGTGACCTCAAATACGTAATACTAGACCTGTTGAAGGACAGACCAAGACACGGTTATGACATTATTCGGGAGCTTGAGGAACTTTCCTACGGTTTTTATAAGCCGAGCCCCGGAGTCATCTATCCTACCCTCCAGATGCTGGAAGAGATGGGATATGCCAGCTCCACTGAGCAGGAAGGCAAAAGGATTTACTCTATTACGGAAGAGGGGCGCAAGTTTCTGGAGAATCAAAGTAATATCGCCGACGACGTGCGACGGCACATGAAACATAAGTGGGGTTTCAAGAATATTGGCAGGATGGTCAGAGTGATGGCAGAATATCATGCGCTCGAAGATTTGCTTGGCAAGGGCTTTCGCAGACTGGATTCCGACAAAGCGGAGCTGATTTGCGGAATTCTCTCTCGGGCTTATAATGAGATCGAGTCTGTGCTACAAGAATAAGACGAAGGAGGGCTAAAATGGGTTACTTTAGAATATTGGCGGCGATACCCGGTTTCTTCCTGAGTTCGTTCTTCCTCATGCTTCTCTGGGGTCCTATTGCTGCCAGACTGGGTATCGGTGTGGATATTGACTATGTCACAGCCATGCTGATAAACATTACCCTCTGGATAGCGGTAGCTCCGCTGGCGGCGGTCGGCCGCAAAAAGATATGTGGTTGATTAGGACTGTGCCGTAAGCGCTTGGCTTGGCGGCGAGCGCGGCAAGCCTACATACACGAGGGCAGAGTTTTAACTCCTCTGCCGCCCGCCGCTCGCTGGGCCATGAAGTTTTCGCAGAAGCTGGCAACCGAGCCGCCGGAGAGGGCCATCTTCATAACGCCACTCTTGAAGGAAATGAGGTCTTGATAGGGAATTCGACAAAAGATATAATGCCCCCATAGCATGATGGGTTACCTGGTCACCTGCCCCAGGCGTGGAGGGATTGCTTCCCAGGTAACGGCAACGCTGGAGGTGTTTAAATGGCAAGAGGGAAAAAAGCTGAAGTGAAGATTCGGCGCATGACACGTAACGACATTCATGAGGTCCTATTTCTCGATAGAATAATCACGGGCCAGAGGCGTGATGTCATAAAGTATGAAGACCTGGCTTCCGCTGACCCGGGGACACCGCCTGACTTGAGTTTTATAGCTGAGATTGACGGCAAGATGGTGGGTTTCTCAATCAACCGGTCGACATATCTGATGGTCCCGCTTACTGAAGTGTGCATTATTCACGCTATACTTGTCCACCCGGACTATCGGGGGCTGGGCATCGGTGGCAAATTGGTTGAGGCGCTGCTGAAGCATTGCCAAACCGAAGGTATTGGGACAGTTCGGGCTCTTATTCCGACAGGCAACAAAGAACTGCAAGACATCTTCAAGAGGCACGGTTTCAAGCGTAGCCGCATAACTAATTTCGATAGGGCATTCGAGAGTTAGATGAGAAGCCTGCAGAACAGAGTTGCCCGGGAATGGTTGGGTCGGCGGGGATAGTCGAATACTCATCGGGACTATCTGCCATATCTTAGCTTGGCATATAACATAGCCCATCCCAGGGCAAAGGTTATTGCGTTCCATATAATTAATGACGCCAGCCCCATTGAAATTCCGTAGGACAGCCAGAAACCTATGCCCGCGATGAAGAATGCTGTGAACGGCAAGCTTATCTCATGGGCGCTCCTGAGCCTGAACAGACGCCACACCTGGGGGATGAATCCCATTGTGGTCAAAGCTCCACCGACGAATCCGAGCAATTCCTTCCAGTCCAAGATGTGCCTCCTTTTCCGTATGTTGTGACAGCCTATCTGTCGCTTTCTCACACCGAAGCCCTGCCGCCAATTATACCATCGGAGCCAGGGGGAACACCGTCTGGACATGTTCAGGGGATGCGCCTGTGAGGAAAAGACGGTGAATGCCGCCAGCGCCGATGACGGTATCCGGGGGCAAGGGCCTGAACGTGCAAGAAGTGCAGAAGACTTGACATTGGGCGCTGTCAGGAAAGAGCCGACCTTGACAGAGCGACGCAGAAACTCACTCCTGAGATGTTGGGAAATAGCAGATTTCCCTCCCTCACTCTGGAACCTCAGGTCACTATTATCAAGGCCGTAATCCGTAACAGACCGGTGGATTAGTATCTGCGTCGTCCGCCGCCACCACCTCCTCCACCACCAAATCTACTACCTCCTCCTCCTCTACCTCCTCCGCCAAAACCACCACCGCCAAAGGGCCTCCTGCCGCCTTCGGTGCGAGGGCGCGCCTCACTAACACTGAGCGTGCGCTCTTTCATCGATGTTCCGTTAAGGCCGTTAATGGCAGCCTGCGCCTCGGTTTTGGTTGCCATCTCAACAAAGCCAAAACCTCTAGATTCGCCGCTGTATCGGTCCTTGATGATGCTTACAGATGTGACCTGCCCGAAAGCCTCAAATGCCTTGCGTAGTTCGTCTTCGCTGACCTCGCGAGATAGATTACCCACATATATGTTCACACTATTAACCCCCCTTTCGATTTTTATTGTCCTGGCCTGCGTGCAGGCAGCCCTTCCTGGGCATGCTGAAACCCACTGTTTCTAAACCTTCGGGGGCTGGCTTTGGTTCCAGCCCCCTATGAATCCAGCTACGGCAGATTACGTGCGAGTGCTTGGCTTAATCTTGGTGTAGCATTCGCTACAATACACTGGCCGGCCCTCTCGAGGCTCGAAGGGCACTTCACATTCCTTGCCACACTCAACACATACCGCGGCATGCATCTGGCGGCTGGTTCTGGGCCCTCTGGCGTTGTTGTACTGAGACCTCTTTGCCTCACGGCAAGCAGGGCAACGCTTGGGCTCATTAGTGTATCCCCTACCAGCATAGAACTCCTGTTCCTCGGCGGTGAAGGTGAATTTGGCACCACAGTCAGAACATTGCAGCGTTTTGTCCGCAAATCCCATTGGATGACCTCCTTTCTTTCAAAAATACTTGGCTCGAGTCTCGGTCATCCAACGTTCGCGAATGGGCCCGGAAGAGCTCTCACAGAGACGTGGCAACCTACACTGATAATCACTGTCTAAGTATAATAAGGCACCTGAAAAATTGCAACTAGTCGGGTGCAAAAGGGTCAAGGCCGGTAATGGCTACATGAGTAACGCTACTTTTTCAGGGCGGGGATGACGGCCATTACTCCCAACACGATAAGAGCGATCCCCAGGATCCATCTTATCAGCTCAGGGAGCGCTATAATCAGTATTCCGACAATGATCGCAATTATCCCCATCCATAATCCGGTTATTCTAAGCATATTAATCCTGTACCTCCTTTGTTCGCTTTGAGGCTATAGCCTTCATTACAATTCTAGGGACGAAATATCACGAAGTCAATAGCCCGTCTCACGTCCACCATGTGAGCCGAAGCTAGCCATTACTCAAATTGCTCAGGGGCACGGGGAAATGCTGAGCAACTATTATGTTGACCCATAGCAGTCTTACAACTATAATGTCGTGATCAAAAACAGAGAGGTGACGCTATGATCAAATCGAGATTGTGTGACCGGCTGGGAATCAAATATCCCATTATACAGGCAGGGATGGGCCCCTTCAGCAACAACAACCTCTGTGTGGCTACAGCCAACGCAGGTGTTCTTGGGTTGCTTTCCACCAGCGGCGTTTTCAACAGAGATGATCAGCCGTGGATTTACCGCGACTTCGTCAGGACGGGAGAAGCCGACCCCGAAGACGACATGGCTACGGTATTGGAAAAAGTACTGAGACGGACATACAGGCTGGTGAAGGACAAGGGTGGTATTTTCGGAACCAATGTGATGGTTTCGACCGAAGTTCTCCCGGCTGCACAAATCATGATTGACACAGCCATCAGGGTCCGTGAGGAGACCCCTGATATGAAGAAGCATTTCAAGGTGATGTATACATCCGCCGGTGACCCTCTTGGCTGGGGTGAAAAAATAAAGGGAGCGGGATTTACCTGGATACATATTGTCCCATCTGTTAGGGCAGCTTTGCGCTGCAAGAAAGCTGGCGTCGACGTAATAGTTGCGTCCGGCCACGAAGGCGGTTTTCATACATCATGGGAGCCGGTACATTCAATGATTTTGCTTCCAGCCGTAGTGGAGGCGGTATCAGATAACGAGGCATTGGTTGTCGGTGCCGGTGGGTTCTGCGATGGCAAGACACTGGCGGCTGCGCTGGTCATGGGGGCGGATGGTGTCCTGATGGGGACGCGCTTTCTGGCGACACAGGAGAGTGATTTCCATCAGATTTGGAAACAGGCAGTGGTGGATGCAGGCGATAGGGCAACCCTTGTGGCGCGTGGCTTTGTCGGGCCTGCCCGCTGGCTGAAAACACCCCGCAGCCAGGAACACGCCAGGAACACTCTTCAGAAATCTCCCGGCGTTTTTCTGGGTACGCCCGATGATTACACAACGATTGACATGTCTTTGATTGAGTATGAAATCGAATCAATGAAAGCCACCTTCGAAGGAAATAAGGAAAAGGCACTCATGGCTGCGGGTGAGGTGGCTCAGCGAATCAAAGATATGCCCAGGGTCGACGATTTGGTGCAGCAAATTGTCAGGGAAGCAGAAACTGTCCTCAGGGAAGTCCCAAAAAAGCTTCTGGGGTAATGTCTGAGCCGAACCGATGGGAAAGGCAGTTCTCTCAGTTTGCCCGGGGGCTAGTGCTACTTCTCGAGCTTGTCTAAATGTGAAACTCGACTATGTCTCCGTCCTGGAGGACGTGTCCCTTGGCGACCCTCTGTCCGTCATACTTTCCTGAGCCCCAGACGACGGCATACTTCAAGTTCTGGTAGAAGTCCTTATGGAGCGCCTCGGCGGCTTCCTCCAATGTGCTGCCCTTCTCCAGCACCATGGGATCGGTCAGGTCGGCTTTACTGCCTGGGGTCTTAGTATAAACCCTGATTATATTCAGGGCTTGATAGATTGCTCTTTTGAACTCCTCCAGGCCCCGACCTCCCTTGGCTGAAACGGAGACCAGAGGAAACAGCTTAGAATATTGCGAGCGCAAGCGCTCCCAATTTCTGCTGGAATCTGCCAGGTCATTCTTGTTTCCCACGACCAACATCTTGCGAGGATAGCTTCCCGGAGTTACTTGCGTCCCGTCAGCTGTTAAGGGCTCTATTCTGGCCTCTCTCAGCCCCTGCAAAGCTGTCTCTACCTGGCCTACCGGCTCCCGGGATAAATCTATTACAATGGCAATGATGTCAGCGCTTCTCAGGATATTTGATAGCAGCACTCGCACCTCTTTGTAGCCTATGGGCGGCGTATCCACCAGCTGTATCTGGAGACCTTCAAACTTCATCATGCCCGGCACAGGAGTCTTGGTCGTGAAGGGATATTCAGCTATCTCGGGAATGGCTTCAGATACCGCCGCCAGCAGCTGTGATTTTCCGGTATTGGCCGGTCCGACTAACATCACCTGTCCGGCACCCTCCCGCTGGATATAGAAACCCGCTCTGCGGGCCGTAGCCAATTTCCTTTCTGCCTCCTGGGACAACTTGGCAATCTTCTGTGTTAGGACAGCACGGAGCCTATCGGTGCCTTTATGGTGGGGCATAATGGCCAGCATTTGCTCCAGAGCCGCAATCTTCTCCTCTGGCTCCTTGGCTGCCCGTAATCTCTTCTCGGCCTCGAAATACTGTGGCGGTAGATTTGCTGGCATATTGCCAATTTTAGCATTATGTGCCCTCCGTCGGAAATTCAGTGGTCTCTCCGTCCGTTTGCCAACCCGGAGGATGATATAATCTACGCTAACATTCTTGGCAGGCCAGCCATCAACGAAAAGGAGGACAAAGATGTGGGATGCTTCAAAGTGTAACCTGTGCGGCGACTGTCTGGTGAACTGCAGGTATGTCAATTACGACAGGGATAAGGCGATTGCAGAGATTGAGCTGCTCATAGAGGGCAAAGGCGCTGAAATACTGAACAAGTGCACTACCTGCATGGCCTGCAGCAGTTACTGCCCTACGGGAGCTGACCCTGCCGACCTTATCTTCAAGATGCAGGAGAAGATAGGGACATCTCCCATAGTAGCTGTTGGCAAACCCGCACGCGAAGCATTGGTCAGGGCATTTGAGAAAGCAGAAGACCCCGCGCAGTTGATACCGGGCGATCCTGATAAGCCGGCTCTGTCACTCGACTCCTTCCGCTTCGAGAACTTCCCCGAGGGCACATTCGACAGCCAGCTATTCAAGGGCATGACCATAGTGAGAGGTGGTCAGTATGCCTCTCTTGCCGGCTACGTGCATATGGGTGGGGCGAGCCTGGTCGAGAAATACGGTCGGCGGGTCCTGGATAATCTAGCCAGCCTGGGCAAAGACATTGTGTATCTTCATAATGAAGGCTTTGTCCTCGCGCACGTCAAGGCCAGGGAGTACGGTTTTAGAGTTCCCTTCAAGTACATGCACCTCTTCGAGTACCTGCGCAACTATCTGAAGGCCCACAAGAAGAACATCACCAGGCTGAACAAGAAGGTTGCCTACCAGGCTAACTGCGGTACCCGGTGGATACCCGAGTATGATGCCTTTCTGGACGAGGTTTTCAGGCTTGTCGGCGTGGAGCGGCCCGAAAGAAAATACGAGCACCTGGATGCCCTCTGCTGTAGCGGCCCACTTATCTACACTAACCGGGAGCTCGCCGTTGAAATTCAGAAGAATAACTTCGAAGACGCCATTGCCTGTGGCGCGGATGCCATTATAACCTCCTGCCCTATATGTTACGGAGTGTTCAGGCGATCCAGCGCGCAATTCAATCTACCCGACATATTCATTACTGACCTGTGCCGCATTGCCCTTGGCGAAAAGCCCTGGCCGGATAGCTCCCGGCAGTAGGGCTACAAGGAGTCTATCATACGGGGAGCGCCGCTGTTCTGCCATAGCCTTGCAGGCTTTCGTTCAACATAAGCGACCGTAGCTTGGCATGTGGTATGATTGTCCGTACCAGGGCAGTGACTCATGGTCAGTTCCGGAACAATTAAGAAGAGGATAATTCAATACGGAGCAGACATCTGTGGGGTGGCTCCGGCGGCCCGGTTTGTGTATGCTCCGAAAGGCTTCCATCCGTGTGATATCTATCCCAATTGTAAATCGGTAATTGTCTTTGCATCTCATTTTCCCTTAAGCACGCTTCAAGCCAAAACCAATGCGCCCTATACTCTGGTCAGAAACAAAATGGTCGACAAATTGGACGGAATTTCCTTCTGTGTGTCCGGTGAACTGGAAACGGAAAACATTGTGTCAGTTCCGGTCCCCTCCGCTGAGCCGTATGACTATTGGGATACGGGCCGGAATCACGGGAGAGGGATTCTATCCTTGAAACACGCAGGCGTCCTCGCCGGGCTGGGTGTACTTGGGAAGAATACTCTTCTCATTAACGAAAGATTCGGAAACATGATCTGGCTGGGGGCTATTCTTGTACCTGTTGATTTAGAGCCCGATCCGATTGCATCTTATGAAGGTTGTATCTCTGGATGCACGTTGTGTATGGATTCATGTCCGCAGCATGCTCTTGATGGGACAACCATTGACCAGAAGCTTTGTAGAGAGCGTTCTATTTCCTACAACCATGGTGGCGGCTGGGTCCTTTCGTGCAATGTCTGTCGAAAAGTTTGCCCCTATCACAAAGGTCTTCTGAAAAAGCGACGGAAAAAGACATCGGTTAAGGCTTAGTCGTGGTCTGCATTTGCTCGTCTGGCTATTCAGTGCTGAGACCTGAACAGCCTATGCCACCATCTTTGCTTATGGGTATGCTTATGGGCTTCCAGGAGCAATAATCGTTCTTGGAGGAATTCTGCTTTAGCTTTCCAGTACCCGACTTCCTGGGATAGTTGCTCTATTCTGTTGATGAGGGGTTGGGCTGGCTGGCTGTCGTCTGATAAGGGCTTGCTGGGCAGGGGCAGGTCTTCGATAACATAGGACTCCCCGAACTTGGTAGGGACCAACCTGGCCTTGAGCTTGCCGGACTTGATATAGCGGCGGATGGTGACTATGGAGACCCCTAATGCCTGAGCAGCCTCTCTCAGTGTATAACCACTCATCAATAATATTGTAACACCTTAGTCAATGTCCTTGAAACAGGGCTGATCAGTCTGATGGGGGTACGGCTAAACATATTGAGCGGGGAGAAGAAGAATGAGCCGTGCGAGACTCGAACTCGCGACACCCTGATTAAAAGATACAAGAGATTTGTCCGTGAGCGTGAAAAGGGGTAATCCCTGATACCTTTCTGTTGACAATTTAGCTGCGATTTGTACCGTTAGATACCTTCTGGTTTTTCGTGGTGGTGAAAAGTTCGTTAGCAAAAATGTTAGCATCTCTACTAGGATGTCAGAGGTAGCGGACCAATATTGGCATCGGTGTTGGTTGGAAGGTAGAGTTTGTTGAATCTAAGATTGTTTTCAACAACATCAATTTCGTCGTCTGAAAGACCGAGTAGTCTGTATATAGCCTGGTCGATAGCGTAGAAATGGCCAGCTATTCGAGCATTGTAATTATTGACGAACTCGACTTGGACATGGGTGTTCTTTCTGACGTAGGATTTGTTGAACTCAGCAATGAACTTGTGTTCTTCTCTAATGATGTGGTCGAAGGTATCGTTAATTAAGGTGATTTGCTCTTGTGAATCGGGTCTATTCAGTGTGATTATAGGAAGGCGCAGGGTGCTGAAGACTCTAGGGTCCGTGAAGTCTGTAGTGCCATGTCTATTGAGCAGATACCATAAGCAAAACGACGACTTGAGGAAGGCTACGAGGAATCTCATACCATAGAATGAAGTCAATGGTTCGGGATGTAGCTTCATAAGCGGGTGTCTAGCTATCTTACAATAGAAGGGGTAGTCGTACTTTGAGTAATAAATGGCACCTTGCGGGACAATGTAAATGGTTTCTTTCAATTTGGCCTTGGGGACAGGATGTTGGACGAGCCATAGAGGCAAGGTATGTCTCGAATATGCACGGTCTAGACGAGCTGGGGTAGTGTCTTGGATATAAAAGAGGTTGCCGCGAGCACAACCAATTATATGTGGGAATTTTAGCAATCGTTGGAGCTGACTATCGTTTAAAGTGACAGGTTCAGGAATAACTGGTGTCGCCCTTATTTTGAAGCTATTCATTTCGAATTTCCGCAATACGGGTAGTGATACGGTGAGATTCTTTATTTGAAGACAGTCAGCTTCAACAGCTTGAAGTCGATTGACTATATTGGCCTGAACGTCTTTGAGGACGTTCTCTTGTACCAGTGATTCTATCTCAGAGGCAGAAAGAGTAACGATTTTGCTTTTGCGGATTGAATATATTGAAGGGTCGCCCTCTATATTTACCAAGCTAGTTCCCTTGGTGAAATAGAGAGAGAGTATGAATCTTCTGTTTTGGAGTTCATAGTGTTTCACTTGTGGTATGTCCACAGAAAAGAATGGTTCAAGTTTACGGAGGTGAGGGAAAGCCGTATCGATAATATGTGAAATCTCGGTGACGATTGTGTTGTTTGCAGATGGGGATATGCCGACCTTGCTCTTATTCTCTGTTAGTCCCAGGAGAATATAACCACCCGCAGAATTGTTTAGGGCACAGGTGAGTTTGAGAAAATATCGGATGTCATCTTCAGATTCGAGTTTTGTTATACCGAAGGAATTATTCAGTTCTGTAAGGTTATTCAATATTTTAGTAGTTGATGGTTGCTCTGTAAAGAATGACTCCAATGGATTTAGGAACGCTTTTCTGAGTGATTGAAAGGACGGGTCTTCAAGTTTTGCCCAGGTGAAGACGTTGCCAACATCTGAAGGAACATGCGCATCCGAGCATTTTAGAAATGCTAGTGGTCTTGTACGCTTATATTGAGGGGTCGATAATAACCTGACGATGTTGTCGCGCTGAGTCTCGCTTTTGTAGCAAACGCCAGATAATTGTTCGGACCGGAAGCAGTGAATTCTTTCTGCTCCCTTCAATTCCTGCCAAATACCTTTGTCGGAATCGGTATGAGCATCAATAAGGATGCAGTCGTGAGTTGTTGTTTTTTCGAGGAGAGTAACGATATCCCAGCTAGGCAGAATCGGTGATTCCGTCTTAGCCAAGTTCTCAGGTTTGTGGCCAGCGTCTGAAAGGAATTGCTCAATTGACTGGGGATTAACCGAGGTGTTGAATATTAGAAGAATATGAATACCAGGCCTGACCGTGAGTTCTACGCCCGGAAGGACCAAAACACCTTCGAAGAGTGATAATCTGGTTTTAATCTCTGCTAATCTCTTGTTTGCTTGTTGAGAGTCTGTGATTGTTGACAGGGATTGTTGTTCAAGCAACAACTTATCCTTGAGGGAGTTTATTTTCTTGTATCCCTCAATTGTATTGTGGTCCGTAACTGCAATAATTCTGATTTCCTTGGATTTCGCATTTTGAAGAATATCGTAATATTCCTGGTCATTTGTGTCGCCGGTGTCGCGATTATAGCCTGAAGAGGCAGGCGTATGAACATGGAGGTCGACTCTTACAAAATCTTCTTTGGTATCGGTTTTGCTGGCCATTTTGTTGCTCACCTCTCGTCAATAATTCTAATCGGTGATTATATCGCAAATTGGTGTTTTTGACTATTGATTTGTAAGTGGTATAGCTTGGGCTGGTACCGATAGGTCAGTCTTCGTCTTTCGTGGTGAAAAGTGCGTTGGCAGAGATCTTGGCGGAATGAGAGACTTGACAAATCATTAAGAATATGGTACTGTGGTACTATATTTGCTAGGGTGTCAAATATGAATGAATATGGAATGAGTATAAATCCTCGGAGTAAATGGAGCAAAGACTCAAGGGAAGCAAAAGTATCTGTGAGAGAGCTGGAGATACTGATTTTGCACAGCGAAGGAAGGTCGAACGAGGAAATAGCTGAGACCCTTGATATTAAGTATCAGACTGTAAAGAACATGTTGTACAGTCTGAACAAGAAGCTAGATGCAACAACCAATGCGCAGGCTATTATGAAAGCGATTTCAGAGGGTCTAGTGAGGGTGAATATACATAACAAGGATGAAAGGGACCTTGCCGAGAAGATAATGTGGGCTATACAAACCGATGTATTGGTGTCGAAGGAGGACGCGGGTCTAATAAACATAATAAAGAAGTGGAGAAGAGAGCGAAAGTCGAAGAGTGAACAAGGGGGTAAGTGAAAGGTGAGGGAATCATTGAGTCGGTGGAGCGAACAAGTAACGCGAGGCGATGCTGGCGAGGGCGGTGGCGGCAGCCACTCGCCCGCCCATCCTTCTTTCCTTGTCTTAATATGAATAATGTCAACGCTGAGCTTTGGAGAGCACAGAGTTTATTGGCATTGTGGGACTTCCTGGAGTATAAAGGACGTATTGGTAGGACGCATGTGATTCTGCATAAGGTGAATGAGCCTTCACTTTTGAAGATTATGCCTACAAAGTGTAGAAGTAGATACTTTGATGATGGGCGGCTGTATATGTCAGGGAGAATCCGAATACGGCTTGGTAGATACCATAAGGTGCCAGGATTGATGGAAACGCTAACCTATGATACGAAGAGAATTGGGAAGAGAGAGGCATGGGCTAGCTTTGGGCAAGATACCAGGCGGTTTCTAAATGGGGTAAACCAGTATAGAAAGAGAAGAGGCTGGCGAAGGTTACACTATTTGTGGGTTGTAGAAGTGCAGCGTGGGACCGGTTATCCGCATGTGCATATCTTCTTTCCGAACCTAAGGTGGCTGGCACCGCTTAAGGTTATCAACGGTAATTGGGGAGAAGGTAGGGCTAACGTTGAGAGTCCTAAGAAGATCAAGGTTAGTTGTGCGGCTTATGTTTCAAAGTACCTGCGCAAGATGGAGGGGTGGCTAGACCTTCACCTAGCCATGCTTTGGTGTGGCAAGTGCCGGATGTACGGCTTTTCCAGAGGCTTCTCGTGCAAGATTGGAAAGAGAGAATCGGAATGGCGGAGATGGCAAATTGTGGAAACTGGGGATCGTGAACGGTTGGAAAAGGTCCTTGAGGAGGGGGCATATGCAATTGAACAGGGGTGTTGATAACAGGCTGTGCATAACAGTGCCGGAAGCAGCGGAAATGCTCGGCATATCAAGGAATTCTGCCTATGAATTGGTGAAGCAAGGGAGATTTCCTGTGATAAGGTTTGGGAAAAGGCTTCTAATACCAAGATTGGCATTGGAGAAAATGCTGGAGAAAGGCGTCACGAAGTAGGTCAAAGGAGGGCCGAAATGGATGAAATGCTGGTTATTTGGACTGCGGTGAATGCGTCGGCAACAATAGCTATGGTGGTGGTGTTGTTTCGGACACTGAGAGGTACATTTGCACAAGTTAGGGCGATGCGACAGGCGCAGGAGTTGCAGGGACGTGCACATGAATTGCAGGGATTTGTGAAGGTTGCAGATTGGCTGCAAAGAGAAGAGGTTAGGAGAGCTAGAGGAAGAGTTTATGAGTTAGAGGATATAAAGTACAAGAGATGGGCTCGGGCAGACAGGGAAGAAGCTAGAGTCGTGTGCTACAACTTTGATGTTGTGGGGGACATGTTAGACAGGAAACTGATAGATGAAGGTGTGTTGGATAAGTGGGGATGGACAATAAGTAGGTGTTGGGTAACAGTGGAACCGATGGTGAAAGAGGAGAGGGAGAAGAATCCGCGATTATTTGATCAGTTCGAGCGGCTGGCGGAGGTGGTGTATAAAGAATACACGAACAAGTTGAGGTAAGAGGTGAGAAAGGCATGAAAGGTCATATCTGTCAAAGAGCGAAAGGTAGCTGGACAATTGTTTATGATCTACCGATGGATGCTGTAACAGGTAAGCGGCGGCAGAAGTCGCAAACGGTAAAGGGTACGAAAAGGGATGCTGAACGCGCCTTGCGTGAGGTACTGCTGTCACTTGAGCAGGGGTCATACGTTAAGCCCAACAAGATGACGTTAGGTGAATTGCTGAGGCAGCGGCGGAGAAGTTTGACAGGATTTTTGATGTGGATGAGGATGAAAAGTCATATGCGAACGTTAGCAAAATGTTAGCAGATTCTGGTGATTTAGCTAGTGAGCCGTGCGAGACTCGAACTCGCGACACCCTGATTAAAAGTCAGGTGCTCTACCAACTGAGCTAACGGCCCATGATTCAGCGAAACTATGTGCAGCCTATTTTTCTACTGACAGAAGATTGGAGATGTAGATGGCGAAGGCAGGATGAATGTCGCAGACAAATCCCCCATCCACCGCCTCCACAGAGAAGGTTACCCTGTTGGGCTTTCTGAGAGGATCGCCAAATTTATTAAGCCCCGTTTCATCCCAGGGCATGTTGTGGCCCAAGATTTCCAGTAGACCCTTGACGTCCCTCGGGTCTTCTACTATAACTTCGAAGGGGAGCTGATGTGCCAACCCTGCCAACTGGCTATTATTTAACTTTATCCTCATCTTCTAATCCGCATTCTCGTTGTTTGTAGATATCACCACAGCGGGTGATGGGATTCGAACCCACGACGTCTTACTTGGGAAGCGCATATTTGCAGGGAATGACTATTGACCTCCTAAGCCCCATAATTCATAGTATGTCAAAAATGGCGAAAATGTCAAGGCAAATGAGTGAGGGAGTGAAAACGTTAGAAGTCTCGGCTCATATCCCGTTTCGGAGACTTTATAGTGAGATGGTTTTAGTAGTATCGGAGGTTCTGAGCCCTGTATCGGAAGATTGTTGGTGAGTTTGACTCTGGGGCTGGTAGAGGTTACGATAAGAGCAGGAAGAAAGAACATGGAATCTAGTGCTAATCGTAGGAGTGGGCTGCTTACCGCTGGTGGAGTACTGAGCATAATAGCAGGGGCATCTCAGATAATCTTCGGACTGATAGTGCTGGGTTTAATGATAGGCTTTGCCATCTGGGGTGGATATAATCCTTTTCCACATATACCTTGGATGCCAGACAATCGGTTAGAGATTACGGTATATCCTTTGTTCCCAACGTGGCTCACTATTGTGGGAGTGCCTGCTCTAGCTTTAGGCATAGTGGCCATAATAGGCGGTATCTACGCCCTAAGAAGGAAGAGTTTTGGCTTGTCCTTAGCTGGGGCTATGTGCGCCCTGCCATCAGTCATTTTGGGAATACTGGCAGTTATCTTTGTATCACTGTCAAAGAAGGAATTTGAGGCATAGAAATAGATGCGGAAGTGGCGGAATGGCAGGTGAAGCACTGGCGGTTGGCTGAGTGATTAGGATAGTTAGAAGGGAAGTGAGCGGGAGACGAGACTCGAACTCGCGACTCTCTGCTTGGGAAGCAGATGTTCTACCACTGAACTACTCCCGCGTGAGTGCTGTAATGGCTATTGGTGGCGGAATAGTTCATTATCAAATGGAATGAGCATTGATGTCAAGAATGAGTCGGCTCGGGTGGTATGAGCGTCAGCAGCTTCCTTACAATCTTAGGATATTTGGCAATGAAGAGCAATTCATCTTCGATCAGGGGTTTTTGGGCCTCCACGTTAGCATACCTGGCTAATTCCAGAACCTCTTCAGCTTGCGTCGCGTTTTCGAATGACACCTCGATTTTGCCCATTACGTGTTTGAAACCGGATATTCCGCTGTATTCTCCCGAGCATATCTCTCTGCCGGTTTCCACAAGCTCCGGTTCGCCTCTGCCTACTTCATCAAAGCTGTATAGCTCGTAGTTGTGGGGGTCCTTCAACACACCGTCAGCGTGAATACCGGATTCGTGGGCGAAGGCATTGGCTCCGACGCCCGGCTGGTTTATGGGGACCGGGACCTCAAAGGCGTAGCTAGCGAATCTGCTTATCTTCCAGGCCTTCTTGAGGTCTACGGGCTTGGCCAGTTGATATTTTTCGGCGAACCCCTTGGATTTGGTGACAGCCAGGACGGTGGCGACAAGGTCAGCATTGCCGGCCCTTTCTCCGATGCCGTTGATGGTGGTGTTGATGTAGGCATCTTGCCCACCGTCTATGGCCCCTTTAGCCCCGGCAATCGAATTGGCCACAGCCATGCCCAGGTCGCCATGACAATGGAGTTCGATGGGGATTCCGACGTTCTCTGCGACAGTCCTGGTGCTTTGGTAGATGGTAAACGGGTTGTCATAGCCCAGGGTATCGCAATATCTAAATCGTTGAGCTCCATGTTCCTTGACTGCGGAGGCGAATGTAATCAGGAAATCCGTATCGGTTCGGGACGCATCCTCGGCATTTACGCCTATGCTTTGAGTTCCGTGGGAGCGAGCGGCTTCCAAAGCATCGACCATCATGCTCACGACATCGTCCCGGCTCTTGGCGCCCTGGAATTTGCCCTGAATCATCTGGTCCGACGTGGAAATAGAAAGATTAACGTGCTGAAGTCCCGGGACAAGCTTGAAGGCCTTTTCAACATCATCTACGACGGCCCTTATCCACCCCCCCAGCCGAATGGGTTTCAGGACGCCCGTCTCGGCCAGTTCCAGGTTCGCCTGAAGATAGTATTGTTCGTGTCTGGTGGTCGGGAACCCAAATTCGGACTGAAAGACCCCCATTTCGTTGAGGTACATATTTATCATGGTCTTTTCCAGCTTGGATAGACCGAGGTGTGCAGTCTGAACGCCGTCGCGATTGGTAACATCTATGAGATAAATCCCGGACATCTTTGCCTCCCAGGAAGTGTGAGTACAACAACGATAGCATTATTCTTTCACGTTATCAAGTTCTGGCTGCGCTGGGTTTGTCTGTCTTCCGAACCTGAGAAGCAGCGCAAGGTCTGGATTCTTCGCTTCGCCGAGAATGACAGCAGGCAAAGGGCTCAGAAAGGCAAGAGGGCGTTACCAAAGGCTTATTCAGAACTTCCTTTATGTTCGTGCTTTCGATTATACTAAGAACGATGACGACTAAAACAATAGAATGGCTTGATGGCAAGCTAAGAATATTGGACCAGAGCAGGCTTCCACGTGAGCAAATCTTCGCTGATCTGGATAATTACCACGATGTAGTCCTAGCTATTAAGGAAATGAAGGTCCGCGGGGCGCCGGCCATCGGGATCGTTGCTGCCTATGGGATAGCGCTGGGTGCAGCAGGCATTAAGACGACAAACAAGGATGATTTTCTCGCTCAGTTGAATCAGATTATGCAGGCCTTTGCCACCTCCAGACCTACTGCGGTCAACCTCTTTCAAGCAATCAGCAAGATGAAGAAGGCTGCTGAAGGAGATAGCGTCACTGAAGTTAGAAAGTCGCTTATCAATGAAGCAAGGCGGATTCACCAGGAAGAGATAAGCGCAACCGAGAAGCTCAGCCGGCTGGGAGCCAGACTCATCAGGGATGGATTCACCGTGCTTACTCATTGCAACGCCGGTTCTCTGGCCACCGCGGGTTATGGCACCGCCCTGGGCGTCATCAAAGCTGCTAGGGAGCAAGGAAAGAAAATGAGTGTCTTTGCCACGGAAACCCGTCCCCTTCTCCAGGGAGCCAGACTCACTACGTGGGAACTAATGCAGGAGGGCATCCCGGTGACTTTGATTACCGATTCCATGGCTGGCTATTTCATGAAGCGGGGAGAGATAGACTGCGTCATCGTGGGCGCCGACAGGATTGCGGCCAATGGCTATACTGCCAACAAGATCGGTACCTACGCTCTGGCGGTCCTTGCCAATGCCCACGGTATCCCGTTCTATGTCGCTGCTCCGACAAGCACCATTGACCTCTCCCTGACCAGTGGCTACCAGATTCCAATTGAAGAGCGAAGCCCTGAGGAAGTAACTCATATCCAGGGAGTAGCTATTGCTCCGGTGGGCGTGAAGGCAGCTAATCCGGCCTTCGACGTCACTCCCCCTAGTCATGTAACGGCCATAATCACTGAGAAGGGCATAATAAGGGCGCCCTACACAGAAGGACTGAAAGAGGTAAGCTCCGGATCTTCATAGTCCAGGTCTTCAATGGTCGTGCAGCACAAAGACAAAGCCGTGCACCTCGTTTGCTTACAAGGCAATTTTGAGGGGCAGGGCTTGTCCCTACCGATTCTTTCTTATTGGTGGATATCTCACTAAGCTTTGAAGGGAAAATGTTGCTTTACCTTTCAACAGTTGCAGTGGTAAAATAGTGTAAAGGATAGCGATGTCAGGACATTCTAAGTGGGCAAATATTAAGCGGCAGAAGGGAGCGGCTGATGCGAAACGCGGGCAGGTATTTACCAGGCTTGCTCGAGAAATCATAGTTGCCGTACGTCAGGGCGGGGTCAGTCTGGATAGTAATTTCCGATTGCGTTTGGCAGTCCAGAAAGCCCGAGATAGCAACATGCCTTCGGATAATATAGAGAGGGCCATAAAGAGAGGCAGCGGTGAGGCTGGGGAAGCAGCGCTGACCGAAATAAGGTTTGAAGGCTATGGGCCGAGCGGCATAGCAGTTCTGGTGGACGCCCTGACTGATAACCGCAATCGCACTGTCCAGGATGTGCGCCGTATGTTCACCCGCCACGGTGGCAATCTGGGTGAGACTGGCTGTGTCTCCTGGCTCTTTGAGAATAGAGGAGTAATCACTGTGGAAAGCGATGCCTCAGATGCCGAAGGAATAGTGCTGCGGGCTATTGATGCCGGAGCCGAAGATGTCAAGACCGATAATAGCTTTGTGGAGATTTACACGCAACCACAGGATTTAGAGAGGATAAGGAAGGTCATTGAAGAGAAAGAACATGTGGTTTCGGCAGAGGTGTCGCTGACACCCAAGACTACAGTGATACTGGACGAAAATAAAGCAGTTCAGGCCTTGAATTTCCTCGACGAGCTGGAAGCCTTAGACGACGTACAAAATGTCGTCTCCAATCTCGATTTTTCGGATACTACCCTAGAAAGGCTGCGCAGTCAAAGCTAATATGCGTATTCTCGGGGTTGATCCTGGTACTATAAACCTAGGATACGGTGTGGTGGATGGCGAAGAGGAGATGCGTATGGTGGATTGCGGAGTAATCAAGTTGTCGCGTAGACTTTCCATGGAGGAAAGGCTGCGCTCTCTTTACCACGAATTAAGCAAAATCATCGCCAGGTATCAGCCCGGAGAAGTGGCCATTGAAGAGCCTTTCATCGGCCACAACGTAAAATCAGCGTTCGCTATCGGCAAAGCACAGGCTATAGCTATCCTGGCAGCAGTCAACCAGGAATTGCCCGTCTACTATTACTCGCCAGCCAAGGTAAAGCAGCAAATAACCAGCTATGGACAAAGCGACAAGCAACAGGTTCAAGAAATGGTAAGAGTCCAGCTCGGGCTCGCTGAGCTACCTCAGCCTAGCGATGCTGCGGATGCTCTGGCTGTAGCTATGTGCCACATCCAGCAAAGGCACCTTAGTCACTGGCTCACCGAACATACGCCGGAATGATAGCTACATTAGAAGGAGTACTGGAGTATCGCGGTACCGACTCCGTTATCATTAATGTCGGCGGAATAGGTTTTCTGTTGTATGTCCCCAGCTCAACTTTGGGCCGATTAGGAGCTGGCAAGGGCAAGGTCTTCCTCTATACCCATCTCCACGTGAGAGAGGACAATATTTCCCTTTACGGTTTTGCCTCAAGCGAGGAATTAGCTTTATTTAAGAACCTTGTTTCCGTCTCCGGAATTGGGGCCAAGTTGGCTTTAGCTCTACTCTCGGCGTGGAATCCCGAGCGACTTGTGGTGGCCATAACCAGCGGCGATATCGATCTACTGAGCCAGACCCCGGGCATCGGCAAGAAAATGGCCGGCCGCCTCGTTGTCGAACTGAAGGGTAAATTGGAGAAGGAGTGGAAAGAGATAGGCCTGCCCCTGGCCCCGGAGAATACCGACATCATAGCTGCTTTGACTGGCCTGGGCTACTCTGTGGCGGAAGCCAGTAAAGCTATCTCCAGGCTTCCGAATTCTGAAGGGCTGAGCTTAGAAGAGAAGCTTAAGATGGCACTGCAGCAGATGGCAAAGGGATAGGTTGGCAGAGGCAGAGCCAAGGAAGAAAGGCATGATTGCTCTTCCTTCGAAGCTGATGTTGCATGATATAATGAGGTGTTGTTTTTCATTTTTCCTGCCCGAGCGGACAACGAGGCAGATTTGGCCGAAATAGAATGTGCAAATGCGACCATACTTCGTGAGTTGGAGAGGGAACTATGAAGTTTGTGAAATGGTTTGATGAGATCGGAGCAGAAGACGTAGCTTTGGTCGGTGGTAAGAATGCGTCTCTTGGTGAAATGATAAGAAGTCTGGGCAAGAAAGGGGTGAATATTCCGCCCGGGTTCGCCATTACTGCTGAAGCGTACAAGTATCTAGTGAAGAGAGCAGGCATTAGGCAGAGAATCAAAGGCATTTTAGCGGATCTGGATACACATGATATGGAGGATTTGGCGGACAGAGGCGAGAAGCTGCGGAATTTGATAGCACATTCTCGCTGCCCAAGAGACCTGGAAGAGGAAATAGTAATTTCCTATCGGAAGCTGGAAGAGAGATTTGGAAAGAGTGTGGATGTTGCCGTGAGAAGTAGTGCCACTGCCGAGGATCTGCCTACAGCCTCGTTTGCGGGACAGCAAACGAGTTACTTGAACGTGCGCGGAGAAGGTGATCTCCTGGAAAGGGTGATGGATTGCTTTGCATCCTTGTTCACAAACCGGGCGATATCCTACCGGGTGGATAAGGGATTCGACCATCTAAGTGTCTACGTATCAGTGGGAGTGCAAAAGATGGTGCGGTCGGATCTAGCCTGCGCCGGTGTCATGTTTTCCATAGATACAGATTCAGGTTTCCGGGATGTGGTCTACATAACTGCTGCCTATGGTCTGGGAGAAAATGTGGTACAGGGAATTGTTGACCCGGACCAGTTCTACGTTTTCAAGCCCACTCTGAAGAAGGGTTTCAGACCCATTGTCGAGAAGAAGCTGGGCCTGAAGGATAATAGATTGGTCTACATGAGACATGGGTCCGGAGCGGAGCAGAAACAGGTCAAGGTTGAAGAGCAAAGACAGTTCGCATTAAATGACGATGAGATCTTGACTCTGGCCAGATGGGCTTGCATTATAGAAGAACACTATGGCGTACCCATGGATATTGAATGGGCAAAAGATGGAACAAACGGGGAACTTTTTGTAGTCCAAGCCCGGCCAGAGACGGTGCATTCGCAGGTAGACTTAACTTCACTGAGGACCTACGTGCTTGAAGAGAGAGGGAGATTACTGGCTAGAGGGGAGCCGGTGGGTACAAAGATAGGGCAAGGTGAAGTACATGTAATAGAAGATAGCAGTGAAATCCAAAAATTCAAGAGCGGTCAGGTCCTGGTCGCTGATATGACAGACCCCGACTGGGAACCGATAATGAAGATTGCCAGTGGCATAGTCACCAACAAAGGTGGCAGGACCTGTCATGCAGCCATAGTTAGTCGTGAGCTCGGCGTACCATGTGTAATCAGCACGGGCAATGGGACGGAAGTCTTGGAGGAGGGACAAGAGGTCACGATAAATTGCTCAGGGGGTGAGGGCAGGGTATATGAAGGGAGACTGAAATACAGAATAGATGAGGTAGAAGTGACTAAGGTCCCCAGGCCCAGGACCAGAATAATGATGAATTTCGGCATTCCTGGCGGTGCGTTTATTCAAAGCCAAATTCCCAACGACGGTGTAGGTCTGGCTCGGGAGGAGTTCATCATTAACTCCTACATCGGCATACATCCGATGGCGCTAATACAATATGATGAGCTGAAGAAAGCAGCGAGCGGAGACGAGAAGCTGACAAAGGTTATCAAAGAGATAGATCAGAAGAGCGTGCCGTATAGGGACAAGAAGGGGTTTTTCATTGACAATTTGGCGATGGGGATAGCGAAAATAGCTGCGGGATTCCATCCCAACGATGTCATCGTTCGGTTTTCTGATTTCAGAACAAATGAGTATGCCAATTTGGTCGGGGGATATCGTTACGAGCCCAAGGAGAGAAATCCCATGCTTGGCTGGAGGGGAGCATCTCGCTACTATGATAAGAGATTCAAGCCCGCCTTTGGTTTGGAATGCCTGGCTATAAGGAAAGTGAGAGATGAGATGGGCCTGACCAACGTCAAGGTGATGATTCCTTTTTGCCGGACGCCGGAAGAGGGGATGAAGGTCATGGAAGCCATGGAAGAGTTTGGCCTAAGGCGAGGAGAAAATGGATTGGAGGTGTATGTGATGTGCGAGATACCATCAAATGTGATACTGGCTGAAGAATTCGCCGATGTATTTGATGGATTCAGTATAGGGTCGAACGATTTAACGCAGCTAACTCTTGGTTTGGATAGAGACTCCGAACTCGTGGCACACATATTTGATGAAAGAAATGAAGCAGTGAAACGATTGGTAAAGCAACTCATATATGCTGCACACCGCCACAAACCGAGGAGAAAAGTGGGGATATGCGGGCAGGCGCCGAGTGATTTCCCCGAATTTGCCGAGTTCCTGGTTGAATGCGGGATAGATTCAATGTCTCTAAATCCGGATGTGGTGCTGGCAACGAGGTTGAATATCGCAGAGGTGGAGAAAAGAATAAAGTCAAAGACCAGAAGAAAGCAGAAGTGAGGGTGCTGCTGAAGCAGACTAAGGATTTTGCGTTGACCTGCAATACTATAGTGATTCCATGGTTAACAAGCCTCATATACGCGAACAGACAGAAGAAAGAGAAGAAAGCCTTTCCCCCTGCGCCGCCAAGAGCAAGTTCAGTCGCGGCCGGCTGAAGTGGGAAGAACCCTGTCCGATAAGGACTAGTTTCCAACGTGACCGTGACCGTATCATCTACTCCAAGGCCTTCCGCCGGCTGAAACATAAGACACAGGTTTTCATCGCCCCGATGGGTGACCACTATGTGACCAGGCTCACTCACACTCTGGAGGTATCTCAAATAGCCAGGACTATAGCTCGGGCTCTAAATCTCAACGAAGACCTGGCCGAGGCCATCGCTCTCGGACATGATTTGGGGCATACTCCTTTCGGTCATATAGGCGAGGAGGTGTTGAATGGGTTGTATCCTGGTGGCTTCAGGCATAATGAGCAAAGCCTGAGAGTAGTTGATTTACTGGAAAGGGAGGGACATGGGCTGAATCTCACATGGGAAGTGCGAGATGGTATTCTTAATCATTCCAAGGGACAGGTTGATATCCTGGGAGACGGATGGGGAGATGTTCACACTCTGGAGGGACAAATATGCAAGATAGCTGATATCGTGGCCTATGTTAACCACGACGTCGAAGATGCTATTAGAGCCGGTATTATCTCCCAGAAGGATCTGCCCGAGGCGGTAGCAGCGGGTCTGGGACATACGCATTCACAGCGAATTAATACCCTGGTTTGTGATATCATAAATTGCTCCTGGCCTGTTAGAGGCAATGGCAATTTGACTAATCCAACCATAGCCATGAGTCCCGAAATCATTGGAGCTACTAACATATTCCGCCAGTTTCTATTTGACAGGGTATACCATCCCAGTTTGGCTGGCGAAGATGCAGTAAAAGCGAGGCAGGTATTGACTTTGTTATATTCTTACTTTCTAGCGCATGAGGACGGATTGCCTCGGGAATTTGCCTGTTTGCCGGACGATGAAGGGCGCAAAGTGATTGATTACATTGCAGGGATGACCGACCAATATGCACTGAGACTGGCTGACGAGATATCTCGATGAGCAAAATCACAGAGGTAAAACAGAGGCTAGACATAGTAGAGCTTGTCTCTGAGTACGCTACTCTGCAAAAAGCAGGGCGCAATTTCAAGGGCTTGTGCCCCTTCCACAGCGAGAAGCACGCTTCTTTTTATGTCTTTCCGGAGCAACAGAGCTGGCATTGCTTTGGCGCGTGTGGGACCGGCGGCGACGTTTTTTCCTTTGTCATGAAGAAGGAGAGCATTGACTTCGGCCAGGCTCTTCGTCTTCTGGCTCAAAGGAGCGGCATAACTCTAGGCCCTCCGGAGGCGCCAAGCAAGGCTGAGGATGAGAAGAAAGAGAAATTATTTCAGATTAATGAGGCGGCCACTGAATACTACCGTCACCTGCTTTCGAGCGCCAAGGCAGGGGAGGTAGCAAGAAGCTATCTGGCGAAAAGAAAGGTCATGCCCGAGACTGTCAAGGAATTCCGCCTCGGTTTCAGTCCAGACGCCTGGGAGACCATCAAGAATTACCTGCTGGGAAGAGGCTACACGGAAAAGGAGCTGGTAGAAGCCGGTCTAACAGTTGAGAAAGAGGAAGGTGGTAGTTATGACCGATTTCGCAACCGATTGCTGTTTCCCATATGTGATATCCAAGGGCGAGTCACCGGTTTCGGAGCGAGAGTATTGGATGATTCTCTGCCTAAATATATCAACTCCCCCCAAACGCCAATTTTCGATAAGAGTAGCAGCTTGTATGGCATCGATAAGGCTAAATCTGCCATCAGAAAGAAAAACCTGATAATAATCGTGGAAGGCTACATGGATGTCCTCACAGCTCACCAGCACGGGTGGCAAAATGTAGTCGGCTCAATGGGAACTTCTTTAACCGAGAAGCAAGTGGAAGGCATGAAAAGGCTGACCAACAATATAACTCTCGCACTTGATGCCGATCTTGCCGGAGAAGAGGCTACGTTGCGGGGCAAAGCGATACTGGCCTACTCTAATGCTGAAGCGAACGTCATATTATTACCTCCGGGCAAAGACCCGGACGAAGTGGTAAAAGAGGAGCCTGCTCTCTGGCAGAAGCTTGTAGAGGAAGCTCTGCCTATTATGGACTTCGCCTTCAAATCCGTGATAAGTAAGGTCGATATGAACAAAGCCAGGGACAAGTCTCTGGCTGTACAGAAACTACTGCCATCAATCTATGAGATTAAAGACCCCGTGCAACAATCCCATTACCTGAAGAAACTGGCACGTGAACTAAAAATCGAAGAGTCTGCCATAAGAACCGCCTTGCGAGAATCGAAAGTCGGTCCTAAAAAGTCTCAACCTGGCAAACCAGCAGGACAATCTCGCCTTGCCCGCCAGCTTGTTTCCAGCCCTATTGAAGAACGCTGCCTGGCACTCTTGCTTCAATTCCCGGAGCTCCGTCCCCTGGCACAAGAGCTATCACCAGAACACTTCGAATCCACGGAGAATCGGGAGGTCTTTTTGGCATGGCAACATTCCGCAGATGGCTCGAACCTTGAAGGCAAACTTGACACCAGTTTATTAGAACATTTATATTACTTGGTTAAAAAAAATTTCCCACCGGCTATACGGGAAAGCGAGCGAACGCGACAGCGTGATTTGGCCCAGTGTATTCGCCGTCTACAGGAGAAGTTGTGCAGGAGATTAGAGCTTGAGAAAGAGGCGACGCTTGAGATTGAGAGAGAAAAGGGCGGCGTAGGCTCAGAGTTGTCAAAACTAGAGGAACAAGGAATAGAGTCCGGGCAAAAACTTCAAGAAGTCTTTATCAAGAAAGAAAGAAACCATGGATTCAATTAAGGAAGAACGTATTAACCTGGATGGTGATGAGGTGGTGGCTGAGGGCCTCCTCAGTGATGAAGCCGAAGTCGAGGATGTCAGCACGTTAGCTGAGGAAGTCGAAGAGAAGGAAGAGGGCGAAGAGTTTCTAGCTGAGGAGACTGAAGAAATCAAGCCCCCGGCGCCGTTGGAAGAGCATGAGATAACCGATGACTCGGCCCGGATGTATCTTCAGGAAATCGGCAGAGTGCCACTTCTAAATGTTAGTGAAGAGAAGCTGCTATGCCGCAAGATAGAACTGGGCAGGAGCCTGGAGGGAATCGAAGAAAACCATTTCAGAAAATATAAGAAGCTTCCTTCACCCGTTGACATAGTCCTTCACGTAATGTCTCAATTAATTAAAGCATACCTCGTTGTTCAGATTGTCGTCGAGCACGTTGGTATAGATCGCTCCAGCAATGTAGTGGCGACGATTAAGAATCTTAAATTTCGTTCCGCCATTGATGATGTTATAGACGCATCGTTAATAGAGGCGACTGCTAAGGGCTTGGGCAAGGGAGCCGATGCAGCCGAGGATGCTATAGTGAATCTGTCCATAAACAGTCAACTTTTGCCGCCGCAGTTGCTAGAGATTTTAGCCAGGGACAAGACTTCATGGCAAAGGCTGAAAACCATTCATACCAACAACAAGTTCTTATCTCGTATGGAGCCTATTGCCAATGAGTTCAAAGGTTACTTTGGACAGGTGCAGACTGAAGCGAAGGCATCGGAAAGGCACCTCACTGAGGCAAACCTGCGCCTGGTGGTGAGCATAGCCAAGAAATATATCGGGCATGGAATGCCTCTCCTTGAGCTTATCCAGGAAGGGAATATTGGCCTTATTCGAGCTGTAGATAAGTTTCAGTACAGGAAAGGCTATAAGTTCAGCACCTATGCAACATGGTGGATCAGGCAAGGCATCACCCGATCTATAGCTGACCAATCCCGCGCCATTCGCATTCCCGTACACATGGTAGAGACAATCAACAAGCTGTTACGCACCATGCGGCAGTTAGTTCAAGAACTCGGACGCGAGCCAAGTTACGAAGAAATTGGCGGCCGCCTGGGTATGTCGCCGGAAAGAGTGGAGGAAGTCATGGCCCTATTCTTCCGTGAGCCCATATCGCTGGATATGCCCATTGGCGAGGATGAAGACAGCCGGTTGGGCGACCTTGTTGAAGACCATGCCAGTTTGGCGCCGACTGAAGCCACTTCACAGCAGCTGCTCAAGGAACAAATAGACAAAGTACTTGGCGAACTTACCGATCGTGAGAAGAAGGTATTGCAGCTCAGATTTGGCCTAAAAGACGGACATGCTCGGACCTTGGAGGAGGTGGGCAAAGAATTCAATGTGACTCGAGAAAGGATACGACAGATTGAAGGCAAGGCTCTGCGGAAATTACGTCATCCCACCCGCAGTCGGAAGCTCAAGGGTTATCTAGACTAGACCAACCTACGGAAATCTGGCAATTTTGATGAGAACCCAGCGGATCTGAAATCAAAGCATTAGAGGCCCCCAAGAGTCGCAGGACTTTCAGGGTGCTTTTAGAACGGTCTTATCTCAAGGGAATATCAAACATAGTCCCCATCTTCTTGGGTAGCTTGCCCCGTGTCAATGACTTGGTCAATTTCTGTATCTCCCGAAACTGGTTGAGAAGTTGATTGACGTCTTTGGACGTAGTGCCGCTCCCCCGGGCAATACGGCTTCGCCGTTTGCCATCGATGATGGCTGGATTGCGCCGCTCCTCATAAGTCATGGATAGAATCATAGCCTCTATCTTCTTTAGCTGTTTCTCACCTTGGTCATCCGGCAAATGTGAAGCCAATTTAGAGAAGCCCGGCATCATTTCCACCAGTCGCCCTAGCGACCCCATCTTGTGGATTTGACGCATTTGACCGAGAAGGTCCTCAAGGTCAAAATCCCCGCTACGCATCTTTCCTTCCAGATTCTTGGCCTGTTGCTGATCAAAGGCCGTCTCAGCTCGCTCGATGAGGGTCAGCATATCTCCCATACCCAGAATACGAGATGCTAAACGGTCGGGATGAAATACTTCCAGCGCGTCTATTTTCTCACCCGTGCCCAAGTATTTTATGGGCACCCCGGTGACAAATCTTATAGAGAGAGCAGCCCCGCCTCGAGCATCTCCGTCCATCTTCGTCAGAATAAGTCCTGTGAGCCCGATGCGGCTATGGAATTCCTCAGCGACTCTTACGGCATCCTGCCCAATCATGGCATCTACCGTGAGTAATACTTCTGAAGGCTGTACCAAGGATTTAATGTCAACCAATTCCTGCATTAGGGCTTCATCGATATGCAGACGACCCTGAGTATCTACTATGACCCAGTTCGCCTCTTTTTCTCTGGCCTGCTTCAGAGCGTGCTGGCAAATTGCCGTTGCTGTTGCGCCACCATCTTCACTGTATACCGGGATATCGTTTCGCTCACCCAGCAATTTGAGTTGTTCAATAGCAGCAGGTCGGCGAGTATCGGCAGCTACCAACAGCGGCCGCTGTCCTTGATGTTTAAGGTGAACGGCTAACTTGACCGCGGTGATGGTCTTACCAGAGCCCTGCAATCCTACCAGCAGAGCGACCGCTGGCAAACCAGTAAGCGAAGCTAAACGGCTAGCCTCTCCACCAAGGATAGCGATCAACTCTTCGTTGACAATCTTGATGATCTGCTGTGCCGGTGTCAGACTGCGCAATACTTCAGAGCCAAGAGCACGCTCTCGCACCTTGGTCAAGAACTGCTTGACCACCCTGAAATTCACGTCCGCTTCCAAAAGCGCCAGCCGTACCTGACGCAGCGCATCGTCAACGTCCCCTTCGCTGAGCTTGCCTTTCCTGCCAAGCTTATCAAATACAGCGGTCAATTTCTGGGTCAAAACTTCAAGCATGCTACCCCTGAACTATTCTATTCTTAGCTGAATCCCGCAGTCAACTCATCTCGCCACGTCCGGAATTCTTCGTCTCAGACCAAGGATCCTATTGCACTTAGCCCGGAATCAGCATACTATATAGATTTGATGGAACATCTTTGGGCGCCATGGCGGGTAGAATATATACATAGCGCCGCGGACAGCCGCTGCATTTTGTGTCAAAAACCGAGGGAAAGCAACGACGAAGCAAACTGCATTCTTTATCGTGGTCAACACAATTTCATAATCCTGAACGCCTTTCCCTATAATCCAGGGCACTTGATGATCGCTCCTTATCGGCATATAGCAGGTTTGCAGGACTTGACAGATGAGGAAGCAAAGGAACATTTCGACGTTGTCAAGAAAGGCTTAGAGCTTCTAAAGGAGGTAATGAATCCCACGGGGTTCAATATCGGCTTGAATATGGGCAAAGTCGCTGGAGCCGGAATAGCGGAGCATATGCATACTCACATAGTGCCGAGGTGGCAAGGCGACACCAATTTCATGCCGGTGTTATCTGATACGAAAGTCGTATCGGAAGCTGTAAGTAGCACATACAGCAAGCTCAAGGCGAAGTTGTAGCATAGCTGCCGGATTCTATTGAGACCGTTCAGTTACTCTCGTCGTAGTCAGAACGATAGCCAGATATAAAGGGGTTCGTCGTGTATTTCATCATTCTCCTGGGGATTGTCAGCCTATTCGGAGATATAACCTATGAAGGGGCCAGGAGTGTCACGGGGCCCTATCTCGCTACACTGGGGGCAAGTGCCGGTGTCGTCGGTTTGGTGGCTGGCGTCGGCGAATTCGTGGGCTATGCTCTACGCCTGGCCTCTGGCCACCTGGCCGATCGCACCAAGGCATACTGGCTTCTGACCTTTATTGGATATGGACTGCTCTTGTCCATTCCCTTGCTGGCATTTACTGGTCATTGGCAGCTTGCCGCTGTGCTTATCATTTTGGAGCGAATCGGGAAAGCGATAAGAAGTCCAGCGAGGGACACGATGCTTTCTTATGGTGCAAAAGAGGTGGGGAGGGGCTGGGGGTTTGCGGTTCACGAGGCATTAGACCAGATTGGGGCTGTCACTGGCCCTATCTTCTTTTCCCTTGTCTTCTTTTTCCACGGTGGCTATGGTGAAGGCTTCACTCTGTTGTGGATACCCGCTTCGCTGACTATGGTCGTTCTGGCCATAGCCAGAAAGAAAGTCCCTTTACCGCAGAGACTCGAGCCTCCAGAGGAAGCGGGCAGACAAGACATTCAGGGCAAGCTTCCGCGAGTTTTCTGGCTCTATACTGTGTTCACTCTGTTTTCGATAGCCGGATTTGCTCATTTCCAGATAATTTCCTATCATCTGAAAGTCCAGTCCATTGTCCCGGATACTCAAATTCCCTTGATTTACGCCATTGCTATGGGTGTGGACGCCGTGGCAGCTCTTCTCGCGGGCAAAACGTACGATAGAGCGGGGCTTATGTCATTGTTGGCGGTGCCATTGTTAGCTGTGCCCATCCCCTTCCTTGTTTTTTCCCATAGCTATACTCTGGTGATAGTTGGCATGGCATTATGGGGTGCGGTGATGGGAATCCAGGAGACGATTATGCGTGCCGCTATCGCCGACCTAACGCCTGTGGAGAGAAGAGGGTTTGCCTATGGGATCTTCAATACGGCATATGGAGCATCATGGTTTCTAGGGGCTGCCCTGATGGGGCAGCTCTATGAGCTTTCCATTTACTACTTAGTCTTGTTTGCCGTTGTCATGGAGCTAGTATCGATTCCGCTGCTTTTCGCGGTCAGAAGAGCAACCTAACGATTGCCACGTCTAGTCGCAGGGCATCGCGAGTACAAGAGACGGGGCTCGCCCAGACTATCTCTCGAGATTGCCGCGCAGAGTTCACTCTGAGTGAAGGTAAGTTGTTCGCTTAGCTCAGGATGACAGAGAGCGAAGTGCTTCGCAATGACGATTCGAGTTGCCAGATCACTTCAGGCGGCTTGGGGGTAGGAGCCGAGTATCTTAATGAAAGTAGTCTCTCTCTGTAATTCTGTCATGGCTTCTTGGCAAACCTCGCCATCTATATGACCCTCGAAATCAGCATAAAAAACGTATTCCCACGGCTTCCTGCGGCTTGGTCTGGACTCCAATTTTGTCAAATTTATGTTCCTCGTGGCGAAGATACCCAGAATCCTGTATAGGGAGCCAGGCTTATGTTCAGTGGCAAAGACGAGAGAGGTTTTGTTTCTCTGCGCAGGTTTAGCTTTCTGCTTCGAGATAGCCACGAATTTGGTGTAGTTACTGGCACTCGTCTCAATCTCAGGTGCCAGGATTTCCAGTCCATAAATATCGGCGGCTCTTTTGCTGGCTATGGCAGCGCAATTCTTCAACTTTTTCTCTTTTATCATTTTGGCACTGCCCGCCGTATCATAGACGGGCATAGTTTCGACATTTACCTTACCTAGAAATCTCTCACATTGAGCCAGGGCTTGGGGATGAGAGTAGATCGTTGTTATATCCGCTAATTTCTGCCCCGGCAAAGCCATCAGACAATGGCTTACTCTGAGAATGACTTCAGAAAATATATTCAGAGGGTATGCCAGTAACAAATCGTACGTCTCGTTGATACTGCCGGCTTGAGAATTCTCCAGGGGGACTACCCCGAATTCAACCCTGTCCTTCGATACAAGTTCGAAAACCTCTTTCAGCCGGATACACGGCGAGAAATCAATGCTGCTGCCAAAAAGCTTCGCCGCAGCGTCCTCGCTGAAAGCGCCTCTTTCCCCTTGAAAAGCAACCTTGACCATGAGTCTATGACGAAGTATAGCTTAAACCTGCTTTGAGCTTCCAGTGTAGCCTGATTAGCCCTTCCAGAAGCGCGGGGAGAATATCATGAAAACGGTAAACAGCTCCAACCGCCCCAGCCACATACAGAAGATCAAGATAACCTTGGCTGCACTGGGCAGCCAGGCAAAATTCGCAGCAGGACCTACTGCCCCCAGCCCGGGGCCACAGTTTGCCTGACAAGTCGCTACCGCCGAGAGCGACGTTTCTAAATCAAGTCCCAGGAAACAAAGCACTATTGAAGCTATAACTGCGACAAGAATATAGAGGAAGAAGAACGAGATCACATCTCTCATTACTCCCTCGGAGAGAGGCTTCCGGTTATATTTCACCGGAATCACAGCGTTAGGTGAAATAGCCTTTCTCATCATTACTCTCGCATATTTCAGTAGGGCTAAAATCCGCGCCACTTTTATTGCTCCCCCAGTAGAGCCACCACACGCTCCAATGAACATCAATGCCAGAAGCACGGCTCTGGTGCCGAAGTGCCAGGAGGCGAAATCGGCGGTGGCAAACCCGGTGCAAGTCATGATGGAGACTGCCTGAAAAAGCCCGTCCCTACATGAACTGAGACCCTGGGAAGCAACCAACACCAACGTAGCCACTAATAGGAGAACTGTGTAAAGTCTGAATTCTTCATCTTTAAGGATTCTGAAATTTCCTCTAAAGAATTGATAATGAATGGCGAAGTTTGTGCCGCCAAGGAACATGAAGACTATGATGATATATTCCGCTAGGGGACTAGCGTAGGCCGCAATACTTGCCGTGGTAGGGGTAAACCCGCCCGTGGAAAGAGTCGTAAAAGAGACGCAAATCGAGTCGAAGAGCGGAAGCCTGGCCAGGAAATACAGGAGCGCTATTTGAGCGGCGGTAAAACCTACGTAGATTGTCCACAGGAGCCTGGCTGTGGTGGTGAATCGGGGACGAAGCCTGTCAGGCATAGGACCAGTGGTCTCAAATTCAAAGAGCTGGGAACCTCCTACGCCCAATTTGGGCAAGATAGCAATAAAGAGAATAATCACACCCATTCCACCCAGCCATTGAGTGAGGCTACGCCACAAGAGCGCGCTCTTGGGTAACGCTTCCACCACCGTCAATATGGAGGCTCCGGTGGTGGTGAAGCCAGACATGGCCTCGAAAAAGGCATCCAGAAAACCTAGCCCCAAGAATACATAGGGGAGCGTGCCAAAGAGGGAGATGAAAAGCCATGTGAAAGCTACTATGCTAAAGCCATCGGCACGCTCTATTTCCCTCGCGGTTTTGAATCCGAATTGAAGAATTAGCCCGACGCCGAGAGTGAGCAGCAGAGCATACAGGTAGATACGCCACCCCTCCTCGCCATAGTAAAGAGCTACACATAAGGGGAAAATGTAGGCTAAGGCGAAGTACTTTAGAAGTGAGCCAGTGATGTGTAGGGTTAGACTTACCCTTTGGCGAACCATTTATTCATGAACTCGGTCCCGCGTTTGGTAACTTCCCGATTCACAATGAGAGTCAGCCAGTCTTTCGGCCGCATCTCCTTGTCCTCATCCAGATATTTTTCCACTCTCTGTACCACGAGGACCTTCACACCGATTGGAGCTGCTAACTCGGACACGCTCCGCCCGACACACTTCATGCCCTCCTCAATCTCTATTTCGAAGATCTCCGCCCTTTCGAAAGAGAGAAAGTCCTTGACATAAGGGTGTGAAATCAGGCGGTGGATGTGCCTGGCTGCTACTATGTCCGGGTTGACCTGTAGGTTAATTCCAGCCTGCCTGAAGGTTTCCGTATGCTCTGCTTCATCCACAAGAGAAATCACCGTTTTTACCCCCATATCCTTGGCCATCATGCAAATCATCAAGTTTTCCGAATCGTCACCAGCTGCAGCCACAAAGGCATGGGCGCTCCTCACTCTCGCCTCTTCGAGGGTAGACTTCTGACTGGCGTCTCCTGTGATCGCTACAACCTCAGAGTTTTCTGCTATCGCTGTGCATCTGGCGGGGTCCCGGTCTATAACCAGTACCTCATTCCCTTCTTTGGCAAGGAGCTCTGCCAAATTCTTCCCAATATCACTTAGGCCTGCTACTACGATATACATTGCTTATCTTTGATAGCCAGTCAACTTTGCCATACTTTCAATGAACTGCAGAACTGATACTGAATAGAAGGAGCTTCGAATCAAGAAGCAAACAGACTTGAAGACTGACCTAGAATGCTGGCCACACTCCATTCGCATACTTCAATGTTTCACAGCTTTCAAGCATCGAGCGATTTTACCCCCCACCAACATGCTTGTCAAGTACTGAGTTCACCGGGCAGGGATTTCCTTTCTCAACTCTGCTAGCCAGGTCAGTGACTTAAGCTCTCGCTGCAAAATGTATCTTATGTACTGCTGAAGTACCTGCTCCAGCTCGCTGGACAATTCCGGTTTCACTCTAACTCGCGTTGCCGTGGCATAGTCACAGCTTTGCCACAGACGAAGAACCTTCAAGGCCCCGACCGAAACGGGAAGATGGGGTGCTAGTGAAGTTGGTTCGTTTTGCTCGTAACGGTCAGCTTCTTCGGCACCACAATCAGGGCACAAGAACCCCCCCTTGCCGGGGCTGAAGAAATTGACTACTGGCTTGAGGGACGAATCGCAGTTAACACAACGGCGCAACTGTGGACGATAGCCGAGGTGGTGGAGAAGATGTAGCTCAAAATAACGCAGCACGGTCTCATTGCTACGCTGCTCGCTTAACTGGTTTAAGATGTCCAGCAACAAGTCAAACAAAGGACGACTTTCGCCCCCTTCAACAGTGAAGGAATCAATAAGCTCCAGGATGTAGAACCCACAAGCCATCCGCCATAAATCGCTTTTCAAAGCCAGGAAACCATTTATCGTTTGGCTTTGGGTAATAATGTCGAGATTACGTCCTTTGGCCAGCAGCATCAAGCTGTATGTCAGAGGTTCCACGTTGCCACCCAGTTTGCTCCCGGGACGGCAGGCTCCTTTGGCTACCGCCTTCAACTTGCCAAACTCTGGGGTATAGATAGTGACAATCTTGTCGGCTTCGCCCAGCTTGATTTGTTTCAAGATGATGCCTTGTGTTTGATAATTCCGAGACGCGCCCACCTTAGGCCTCAGCCTGCAGATACAGAATACCAAACGAATCCAAATGTCTAGTCAAAGTTCAAAGCTTCTTTTTGGAGGAGCGTTTGGATTCCAGCAAGTGTAATAGAGATTATCTTCATTGCCGCAAGACTCCCTTCTGGTATTATACCTTGGTCAGTTCGGCAATCATAATTGAGAGCAGCTACCTGAGTCTCAGCCTAAGACTTCTGGGAATGTTTCTCGGCGTGGGTCAATACTAGATCTATGGCATTGGCGGCAGTGGCAAAAGAGAAGTACACAGGCAACTCAGACGCAATAGCACCACGAATGGCAGCCAGAATGGCCGCAGCCTCTTCGGGCATAATACTGGGTTCAAGCACCATGGCCAGCGGCTTGGGGAAGAATCCCTGCTTTACTGGGAAGCTGGTCATTAACAAATTCCTGACCCAGGTGTCTGATATCCGAGATGTTGTGAATTGACCTGTTCTGACAAATATGACCAATAGATCAATTCCTTCCCACCTTGATAGTATATCGAATGTTTTGATTACGCCCTCAGTATTCGTCATGGCCTGTGAATAATCCACGGGGTTTCGCAAGATATTGCCTGCGACAGGAGTAAACTCTCGTATCTGTGCAACGATATGCGGGGGGATTGGAGGGATTTTTAGCCCTCTGCTTTCAAACTCATCGGCGATTAGGACGCTGGCCCCCCCTCCAGCGCCGAATAACAACGCATTCCTGCCTCTTAGGAGCGGGAGGAACAGAAGTGTAACCAATACATCGATCATTTCTTCGATGCTGCTGACTTTGATGATTCCCAGCTGCTTGCAGAGGGCATCCCAGGTGGCCTTGCTTCCAGCGAGTGCCGCAGTATGGCCGGCAGCGGCTCGAGCGCCTCCCTCAGTGGCGCCTCCTTTGAGCAATATCACCGTCTTTTCCTTCGTTGCCTCCTCCATGGCTCTGCGGAATCGCTTCCCATCCTTAATTCCTTCAATGTAAAGGGCTATTATTTTGGTATCTGCATCTTTGGCAAGATATTCAAGCAAATCACTTTCATTGATGTCGCATGCGTTGCCGTAGCTGATGACCTTGCTGAAGCGTATGCCTCGCAACGCTGCTTGCCTGACCAAGAAAATGGAATTGCCCCCGCTCTGACTGATGACTCCCACCGGGCCACTTTCTTTGGGGAATTCTGGACTGTAGGATAGGCGCGATTGGGGACAGTAGATGCCCATGCAGTTAGGCCCGAGAATCCTGATGCCTTTCTTGCGGGCTATTTCCGCCAGTTCGTTTTCCAGCTTAATTCTCTCTTCTTCACCAGTCTCACTAAAGCCCGCTGTGCAGAAGTGAATTGCCTTTACGCCCTTGTCGGCACATTCCTCCACGAGCCTGGGAGCAATCTGAGCATTAACCAGGCCAATTACGTAATCGACGTTGCCAGGCACGTCTCTGAGACTGGTATAGACCTTGTGACCTTTAATCTCGCCTCCCTTGGGATTAACAAGATAGAGAGGGCGGTCGAACCCAATCTCTAGGAGGCCCTCCAGGAAGGTGAGTGTCCAGTGCCAGGTCTGGGCAGTTGTGATGCCAACGAGGGCGACCGAATTAGGGTGGAACAGAAAGTCCAGGTCATCTTGGCGTGAATTCTTCATATTTCCTATTCCTTCATACTTCATTCGCTCAGGCGAATGGCCAGGCAATTTCAAGGTGAAGAAGTTGCGTGGTTATACTGATACGAATCTGCTAACTCTTTGTATCAACTTTCCTGAGGTTGCCATGCCATTCAGCGTCCTGTGAGTAAAAATGCATAGCTAGCTACCTTCCGCCGAAGTATAGCAAAGAGTCTGTGTATTGTAAATCTTGCTCTGGAATCGACGATTTACTCTGAAGGAGCTGCTCGACAGTGTTTCCAGAAGCACATTCGACGAAGTGATTTGATGACTCGACGGGAATGTGGTAAATTACGTTCGGTTTTTGGAACAACCAGAAGTGTTGAATGAAGCTTCTGCCGTAACTTGGCCGTTGTCCGGTCTAGGAATTCTCAGCTCACTTAGTAATTAGGAGACTTGTATTGAATGCAGAAAAACTGGCGAAACTCGACTATATCTTCTACCCAAGAACGGTAGCTGTAATAGGCGCTTCCGACAGCGATGGGTTCTCGCAGGCTATGATGGGCACGAGAATCAGAGAAGATCTGTTCTTGGTTAATCCCAAATACAAGGAACTTCACGGCAAGAGATGCTATGCCAGCATCTTGGATATAGAAGGTGAGATTGACTATGTTGTTATAGCGGTGCCGGCGTTGCTTGTGCCCCGAGTTTTGGGCGAATGTATAGAAAAGGGAGCAAAAACGGTCCATGTCTTCACAGCCGGTTTTAGTGAAACCGGGTCAGAAGAAAGGAAGATTCTGGAGGACGAAGTGCGGGAGATAGCCAGAGGTAAGGTCAGCCTGATTGGTCCGAACTGCATGGGAATATGTTGTCCTAAGTCCGGATTGGCTTTTGTTCCCGATATCTTGACTGAGGAAGGTCCGGTAGGGGTGATTTCACAGAGCGGCACTTTTGCTGAGCAATTCTTGTCTATCGGGAAGCTAAGAAATGTGAAATTCAGTAAAGTCATTAGCTATGGGAATGCCATAGACCTTGACTGTCCTGACTTTCTGGAATACCTAACGTATGACCCTGATACCAAGGTCATAGCTTTGTATATAGAGGGTACAAAAACGGGTGAGCGTCTCAAAACTGCACTGAGTGAAGCTGCGAAACTAAAGCCAGTGCTGGCACTTAAAGGCGGGGTAAGCGAGCACGGCCGGCGGGCAGCATCTTCTCACACAGGTTCATTGGCCGGTTCACCAGAAATCTGGAGTTCACTCTTTAAACAGGCCGGGGCAGTCCAGGTGGGAGATTTCGATGAACTGCTGGATGCCGCTCTGGCATTATCCTGCGTTCCGCTGCCCGCAGGGAAAGGGACCGCCATCATTACCAACTCTGGTGGTTTCAGCGTGGTTGAAACTGATTTGTGCGTGAAAGCAGGATTGGAGGTCCCTCAATTCACGAAGGGGACTATTGCCGAATTACGCAAAATGGTTCCCATAGCGGGAACAAGCATAAATAATCCCCTGGACGCTTGGCCGATATACTATAACATGACTGGAACGGCGGGGACACTTGCGGACGCTATCAAGGCCGTGTCTCATGATAAGAATATTCATGCAGTAGTGTTGCACTTCGATGAGGTGCGTTACCTGCGGCATGTCTTTGGCGAGGCAACTGAAGGCTTCCTGAAGGAACTTGTCAAGATCATGGTTCAGGGGTGTAAATATGCTCGAGATGAAATGGGCAAGACCGTAATGATTTGTGTTTCACTCGATGCCTATTCAGAGGATGAAAAGGACAGAGAATATCACTTTCTGGCCAAGAGAGCTTTCGAGGGCGAGCAATTCCCCGTATATTCCACGCTTGGTGCCTCAATCAAGACTCTGTCCAATTTGTACAGGTATAAGGCTCAGTGTCGCAACCGATAGACTCTGTCAATGTCACCTACAGTCAACTTCGGCAGACCTAGCGGCCTCAGATTTCTTGAGTCGCCAAACATATGTCAGACGCGGACCGGTTAAGGGTCACCCCCCAGATGATGCCTCGTAAACTGCCTATCACAGGAAGGGATTTCAGACCAGTCCAATCTTCTGGGCCACTATCTCTCTGTGGAAATCAGTGTTGCCAAAAGCGATATCCGCAGCCTTGCTTCTGCGGTAGTAAAACGGGATGTCGTGGTCAGCGCTGGTAGCGATTGCCCCATGCAGTCTCACCGCCCACTTGGCAACATCCTTATAGACCTCGTTGACATAGGCCTTTGCCATAGAGGCTTCCTTGGCGCAGGGAAGTCCCTCCGACTCCATCCAGGCTACTTCATAAACCAGATAGCGGCTAGTTTCCATCGCAGTCCACATATCAGCGAACTTGTGTTGAAGCGCTTGGAAAGAGCCTATGGGCCTCTCATATTGAACCCTTTCTTTGGAGTAGGCCACGGTCATTTCTACGCAGGTTTCTACAGCGCCTATGGATTCGGCACACTTAGCGATGGCGCCTTTGCGTAGCATCATTTCCACAATGGGCCATCCCTCATCCAGCTTGCCCAGTATGTTCTTCTTGGGCACACTGACGTCTTTGAAACGCACTTCACATAATTTGTCTGCGGCGGTGGTAGGCATTACCTCATGACTTATTCCCGGGGTTTTCGAGTCGACAATAAAAACGGTTACTCCCTTCTCGGGCGAGGCGCCGGCCGTTGTCCTAGCTACACAAAGGATGTAGTTGGCTACATGGGCCATCTCCACGAAGAGCTTCGTGCCGTTTATTACGAAGTCATTTCCCTTTGGTGTTGCCTTAGCAGTGATTCCAGAAGCATCGAAGACACCTTCAGCTTCGAGAAGCGCCGTGGTAAGAATCAGTTCGCCCTGGGCTATCTTGGGAAGTAAAGCCTTTTTTTGCTCTTCAGTTCCTGCTTGGAGTATGGGGAAAGTCCCAGTTATGGTAGCTATTAGTGGTCCGGGGAGGATATTCCTGCCTATCTCCTCTAGGAGAACAATAAGGTCCTGGAAGGTATAACCCATGCCCCCGTATTCCTCAGGTATGATGAGGCCCATCCAGCCCAGCTCGGCCATCTTCTTCCAGAGTTCGGGAGAGTATCCTTCCTCGCTCTGTTCCAGTTTTCTGACCAGGGTTTTGGGACATTCTGTACTAAGAAAGTCCCGTGCCATCTTCTTCAGTATCTCTTGTGTTTCGGTAAATCTAAGATCCATGATCCCTCCTTATCGAAGCGTGGTCATCTTATCCTGGGCAGGCCGAGGCCGTACCAGGCGATGATATTCCTTTGTATCTCATTTGTTCCCATGGACACAGTGGTTATAAAATGTTCGTGGAACATTCTCTCCCATACCCCGTTCATAGGAGCCCACCGTGAAGTCTTGACCTGACCATAGGGACCTAAAATGTCTGTGGCCACAAAAGCAAAACGCTCGCCCAGTTCACTGAAGAAAATTTTGCCTGCCGAGGCATCCATCAGAGACATTTCGTTTCTGTTCTGTAAATCAGCGACACGGTACGCCAGAGCACGGGCTGCCTCTAGTTGGCACGCCAGCTCAGCCAGCCGATTGCGGACAAGCGGGTTCTTGGCCAGTGGCTGCCCGTGGCGTTTGGTCTGGTTGCAGAACTCCACTAGGTCTTCTAACCCCCGGATCATGGTCATGATTTCGTTTATACCGGATCTCTCGAAACCAGCCAAAAGATTCACAACAGCCCAGCCTTCGTGTTCTTGGCCGACGATATTCTTGGCTGGCACGTGGACATCGTCGAAATAGACCTCGCAATAAGGAGCGTGACCATCCAGGTACGGGATTGGCCTTATGGTAATCCCCGGCGTCTTCATATCGAGTAGGATGAAGGTCATGTTATGATGTTTCCGAGCAGATGGGTCTGTCTTGAACACGCCAAAGCCCCAGTCACCTTTGTGAGCGCCGGTGTTCCAGGTCTTCTGACCATTTATGATGTACTCGTCACCCTTTCTTATTGCTGTTGTGGATAGAGAGGCAAGGTCTGAGCCGGCATTGGGCTCGCTCCATAGCTCACACCACATAGCTTCTCCGCGGGCAATAGGTGGTAGAAATTCTCTCTTTATTTCCTCACTTGCGGCCTGTAACAAGGTTGGGGCAAGCATTTGCACTCCGAAGATATCTACCCCGGGAACGCCATGGTATCCCCTGGCTTCAGCAAATAGGACGCGATCCATCATATCGCCTTTGCCGCCGTATTCCGGTGGCCAGCCTAGGGCCAGCCATCCCTTTTTGGCAAATTCCCTGGCACAATGCAGGTTGTACTCCCAACACTTGTCGTCTTCATAGATGGTCTCGAATCCTAGGAAGTTTGGTGGTCTCTTTTTTTCGAGTTCTTTGCATGTGTCGTAGAATTCTTGTTTGCGGACTTTCTGTTCATCTGTTAGGGCAAGGTCCATATGCACCTCCTTTGATTTGAAGATGTTGTAATAGCGTCGCTCGAAGCGGCCGCCTTATTTTATATGGTGGAAAGGAAATTGTCAAAAGACCTGTGGTGATGGTTCAGTATAAACGTGGTTGATTTTCATAGTATAATGTCTCCTGTGAAAAAGGGGCTAGAGTTATGGCAATATATCATCTCTTTTGCGATAACCATTCTACTAGGTATCCCTTGGACTATATTGTTTGATTTCCTTAAAACTCTACTTAATAGCACCCTATGGGATATATTCTGCTCAATCCTTTATATTCTCGGACTTATCAGCTTTTTCTTCTGGTTTTCCCGCTATCTTGGAAAATCTAGTTCTGATGACTCCAATTCTGATTAAGTATTTAGCTATGTAATAGGAATTGCCTATTCCTAGTACCAGAGCTACCATAATCAGGAAGTCCGTAGCTGAAAGGTGTCCCATATTCTTAGCCTCACTATTTAAGTGTTGTTACACTAGTCTGAATAAACGCTCTCTGTTTTAAGCCTTTTGGCTTTCTCTTCGGGTGTTTCCTCTTTACAATAGGCTTTTGTAGCATAGATTTTAGCCTTGTGAATGATGTTAGGTTTGGTTTTACGCTCGGTTTTACGTGCCATATAACCTTTGCTCGGCTAACAACTTCAGCCCAATTCCTGAAAGGTGTAGGTATGCCCATCTTTTGTGCCGGGGGTATATTGCCTAACGTCTCATGTTCCTTGAAGAAGTTGTAGTGGACTAGCCAAGCATCGGTTAGTAGCTCACCTGTTTTCATGCTCTTGAAGCCACGTACAATTTTCGTTCTATCCTTTAGTGTTCCTTGAAACCGCTCAATAATATTGGTCGAATTTACATCGGTGAAAGGCGTACTCTGAATGTGTTTCGTATCAGCCCCAAAGACAAGTTCTATTCCATCTATATACGCCCCCATCTTATCGGTAAGAATCCGCTTTGGCGATTTACCCGCTCTGCGTTTCGCTTCGTTCATTACTAAAGCTGCTTCTTTGGTTGCTCTGCTTTCCGTCAATCGGCTTGCGAGTAGATAGCGTGTCTTTTCGTCTATCACATCGAAGAACCAAACTTTCTTCCCCCCGACACGCAATACTGTCTCATCCGCTATCCAAGTGTCGCCGACAATCGGGTGAAAGTCCTTTATCCTTTCTACCGCTTCTTTAGAGAAACGCTTTACCCAGTTGTAGATGCCCATTTCCGAATAGTAAGTGCCGAATTGCTGATGTAGATGTCTCTGAATAGCATCTAGAGGCATACCGCCAAAGTAGCAACTTAAAGCTGCCGATATTATCTTCACGTCCGTTTTCATTTTAGGCAACGTGCCCAATACGAATTTTCGTTTACAGTCCTTGCACCAATAACGCTGGATGCCCTGAAAAGTGCCAAATTTGACTACGTTTGGTGAACCGCAGTATTTGCATAAGATATTATTCTCCATCTAAAAACTCCTCTTGGTCTTTCACATACTTCTTCATATCCACACCTAGTTGTGTAGCCATATAAGTAAGCATTAAGAAGGTTGCCTTCTCCCCCCTGAACTTTAGTTTCTCCCTTTCTTCCCTCAGTTCATATTCCTTTTGCCTTTGCTTCTCGATTTCATCATGTCTGCGTTCCTCTTTGATAGTGTAAACCCACCCTGCGATGAATGAAACGAATCCAGCTACTACTAGCACAAAGGCAAAGTCACTCCACGTCGGTTTCTCTATAAGGATTAAAGCACCTATAGGAATTAACATAGCCCCAATAGCAGTCCAAAATCCACTCATAATAACCCTCCCTTTTAACCTCTTTAAGAGGCTTACTATGTTAGTCATAGTTCACCTCCAGAGAGGTTTTTGGGGAAAGTATACCACCGCAAGGTGGCATCAACCATGAGTATACTGAACCAACGAGAACAGCCCCTTATGTGATTTTGGAGACTGCGTCTTCTGATTGCAGAAGCTACCGGGGAGCGACTAGCATCCGCTCCTACAAATCTTATTAGCCTCTCCAGGGACTGTGAAAGAGGCTGTGCATATGATTTCGAGATTGACAGCCGCTGCGCATTCGTTGCTATCAATCCTGACTATACTATTTCCAGTCTGACTCTGGTATCCTGTTTCGCTGCTTTCACGCGAAGCAGCGTCCGTAGCGCCTGAGCTACGCGACCTTGTCTGCCGATGACCCTTCCTTTGTCATCGGGGGCAACCTCTAATTTAATCAGCAGGCCTTCTTCACTAGTTTCTTCGGTGATCTTCACTGCATCAGGCTCTGCCACAATGGCCTTAATGATGTATTCCAGCAGGTCTTTCATTTCGCCTCCTTAACAGTTAGTTTTGGCCTGAGGTCGGCTTGATTCTGTCCATAATACCTAGTTTGCCTAGCAAGCTACGTACCGTGTCTGTAGGCTGAGCTCCACATCTAAGCCACTTTAAAGCCTTTTCTTCATCGATGCTGACAGTTGCGGGGTCAGTCAAAGGATTGTAATGGCCGATAATATCAATAGATTCACCGTCACGTGGAGAACGTCTATCGGTTACTACTATTCGATAGAATGGTTTGTTTCTCCTCCCCATACGGCGTAGTCTGATTCTTACCATTAGCGGTGATTATCTCTTAAACGCCAGTGTTTGTCAATGGCCATTGGCTTAGAGAGCATACTCTGTCGGCTCTGCGGCAAAGCAATGAAACAACTAGGCGACGGTCCGGCAACTCATACGATAATTCTGGGAGAGAATACATATACGGTCGTCGTTTTGAACTTCTTCCTTAACAAAGCAAGTTGCGGTCTGTATATCCTGATCCTTCTCTCCTCGCATGCAACGGGCATGCTAAGCGTTTTTGATATAACTTTCTCCTCTACTTTTCCTTCACACATTATAGCTGCTTCAGCTTGATTTGCTCCCAGCTCTATAAGCATGGGCAATGGCAGTGCTTGTTGCTCCTCAGTACTCAATATGCTTGTCAGATACGCAAGTTCACTTTTTTTGAAGAAATGAGTGCTACCGTCGCTGCACACTACGTGAGGATGTTCTTCGTTCAATACATCTGACAGCCTCTTCTGACTCTTTGGCAACCCGGCATTTACTACCCTGAGTTCGCCTCTCAAGCATTCCTGGAGCATTTTCTCATAGGGGGATTGTCTCGCTCCATCTTGCAGTGGATTAAGCATTTGTCTATTCTCGGGCAACCAACACCTTCACACGTTTGAGCCGTGCTTTTTCTTCTCTATCTCTTTCCTCAAACTTCATATTCAAGTAGCTTATTGTCGCGTGCAGTCTTGGGATTATCACATATTCTAAGGCATTAGTTATCCTTTTTGTCCTATTTATCTCCATTGCCAGTAATTCAAAACTCCTCTGGAGCTCAGCCAACTCCACAATAGCTGTAAGATATTCTTCGGACAACTCTGCTGCACGGTCTAACCACGAAGAGGTATCAACCAGACTATATCCTTTCATTGGCTTTCGAGCGTCTGTTAGTTCGAAGGATGGAAATCGTACACCAGCTATGTTTCTCAAGCCAGCGGTAACTTTCAATTCGGTCTCACTGGCAACTAATTCCTTCTCCATAGCTATATATCCGTGATATCCGGCGGCAACAGACAGCGCTTTATAGGCCTGTGATGCTTGATCAAGCAATTTGCTTTTGGCTTCCACTGTATCTCTTGCTGTCTGTAGAAATTCCATGGTTAATATAGAAAGCCTGTCCTTCACTATTTTTTGCACTCTCTGGGCCAGTGAAAGCCGGCGTTTGAGTTTGACCAGCTCGATTTTTGTAGGCCTGACTTTGATTAATTCCGGCATTTTCCCCCAGATTTGCTTCTACTTCCGGTATTTGGGAAGGTACTTCTTGATGAAGTCTTCTTTGATTAATTTCAAGTCTTCTTCAGGCAGTGCTGAAAATAGCCCCCAGGCGGTATCCAGGGTGTTTTCTACCGTTCTTTTCTCCGACTCGCCTTGAGATATGAATCTTCTCTCGAACTCATCCGCGGCAGTCAGATATATCTTGTCCCTTTCACCCAGTGCCTCAGCACCTATAATGGTGGATATCTCCCTGAGATAACATCCTTCAGCATAGGCAGCATAGGATTGCATGAAGACGTTATTGTGGTCCTCCCTGGTCTTACCCGGCCCGATCCCCTCCTTCATCATTCGGGAAAGCGACAAGAACACGTCTATTGGCGGGTATATCCCTTTTCTTTCCAGATTCCGGGAAAGGACGATCTGTCCCTCGGTTATATAGCCGGTAAGATCGGGTATGGGATGCGTTATATCATCGTCAGGCATGGTTAGTATGGGCATTATGGTTACCGAGCCTTCTTTGCCAGAAATCCTGCCTGCCCTCTCATACATCGTAGCCAGGTCAGTGTACATGTAACCGGGATACCCTCTTCTTGAGGGTATCTCTTCGCGCATGGAAGAGAGTTCGCGGAGAGCTTCGCAGTAATTGGTCATGTCGGTGAGTATAACCAGCACGTGCATATGCTGTTTCCAGGCCAAGTATTCGGCTGCGGTTAAAGCCAGCCTTGGTGTTGATATTCGCTCGATAACAGGGTCTGACGCGGTATTAATGAAGGCCACAGTTCTCTCCAGCGCGCCCGTCCTCTCGAGATCTCTCATGAAGAAAGAGGCATCATCGTAACTGATGCCAATCGCGGCAAATACCAAGGCGAATCTTTCTTCCTTGCCCTTCACGGTTGCCTGTCTGATTACTTGAGCCACAATTCGGTTATGAGGTAGGCCCGAGCCGCTAAATATGGGCAATTTCTGTCCTCTAACCAGTGCGTTTAGGCCGTCTATCGCCGAGATTCCCGTTTCGATAAACTCCGCTGGAGGCTCGCGGAGTGCGGGGTTCATAGGCTCACCGTTAATATCCAGGTAATCTTCGGGAATCAGCCGGGGCCCTCCGTCTATTGGCTCTCCCATCCCGTTGAATATCCTTCCTAAAATATCGTTAGAGACTGGCAATTTTAGAGTTTCGCCTTTGCACCTTATCGTGCTTCCCACGAGGTCCACTTCACTGACGCCGCCAAATACCTCGACTATAGTTGCATCCTCACTGATATCTATTGCTTGACCGCTTTTCACCTCGCCGTTGCCAAGCCGAACATCGACCATCTCATTGAATTGTATGCCAGGTATGCTTTCAGCTATGAGCAAAGCCCCCTTAGCTTTGCTGATCGCCCTTCCTTCTTTAACGTAAAGTGAGGAGAAATCCATAAAAACCCTCCTTTTTGTCAGGGAACGCGCTTACCAGTCACCAAGCTCTGTTCCATCTCCGACCACAATTCCTTGACTTTCTGTTCAAAATCCTCATTGGGTATATCCTTCATCCTGGATATTCTGTAGACCATTGCTGATGAGCGGATGCTCTCCATGCCTGCCCCCGAATTTAGCATCTCCTGAGTGAGTTCATAAAACTTCATTATAGTTTTGAGCATGAGGCCGGCTTTGGCTGGCGCACAGTAAGTGTCGACTTCGTTATAGGCGCTTTGCTGGAGAAAATCCTCGCGAATCATCCTGGCGGTAAGAAGCAATAATTTGTCTCCTTCGGGTAAAGCTTCGGGACCCACGAGTCTCACAATTTCCTCCAGCTCAGCCTCCTGCTGCAATATTCTCAAGGCACCAGCCCTGGTATGTTCCCAGCCTGGATCATGTTCATTCCACCAATCCTTTACTGCATCTACATAGAGGCTGTAACTGGTGAGCCAGCTTATGGCAGGGAAATGCCTCTTGTTTGCTAGCGAAACATCCAAGGCATACAAAGCATCTATTATTCTGAGTGTATTTTGAGTTACCGGTTCACTGAAGTCAGCCCCTGGGGGACTTACGGCACCAGCTACTGTCACCGAACCTTCTCTTTCAGGACTTCCCAGGCACTTGACCATTCCTGCTCTTTCATAAAAAGAAGAAAGGCGAGAGCCCATATACGAAGGGAAGCCTTCCTCCCCTGGCATTTCCTCCAGTCTTCCGCTCATCTCCCTCATGGCTTCAGCCCATCTCGAAGTTGAATCAGCAACCAGCAGAATGTCGTAACCCATGTCCCGAAAGTACTCGGCCATAGTTATGCCAACAAAAATACTTGCCTCCCTGGCCACAACAGGCATGTTAGAGGTGTTTGCTATAAAGATCTCTTTCTCCTGTAACAGTCTTCCCGTGTTAGGGTCCTTGAGTTCTCTAAAGCTACTGAGCACGTCTGCCATCTCGTTACCCCTCTCGCCGCAGCCAACATAGATGTTCAGATGTGTCTGAGCCCACCTGGCCAGCTGCTGCAGGGCAACGGTTTTTCCAGTACCAAATCCGCCGGGTATCGAAGCCTTGCCCCCAAGAGCTAAAGGGAACATGTAATCCAGAATTCGCATGCCGGTAGTGAGCAAGCCCGAAGGATCGGACCTCTGCTTATAGGGTCTGGGCTTTCTCACTGGCCACTCTTGCATCAACGTGAGTTCTTTTACTTCTCCATTGTACTCTACCCAAGCTACCGGCTCTTCAACAGTGTAGTCGCCCTGGCGTATCTCCTTTATCTTGCCTTTGATCCCCAACGGCACCATAATTCTGTGTTCTACGAGATTAGTCTCGGGCACCGTTCCTATTATGTCTCCCTGACTAACAGCATCCCCGGCCTTCACTTTAGGTGTGAACTGCCATTTTTTGTTGCGGGGAAGGGCCGAAGCTTTGGCGCCACGTTTTATGAACGGACCAATATTCTCACCCAGCGTTAGTAGAGATTTTTGTAGGCCATCGTAAATAGAACCCACGAGCCCGGGACCCAGCTCCGCACTTAGCACTCTTCCCATTCCTCTCACCACCTCGCCCACCTTCAACCCCAGAGTATCCTCATGTGCTTGGATTATCGCCTTGGTTCCCTCCAGTCCCACTATCTCCCCGACAAGCCCTTCCTCGCCTATCTCGACAACTTCATAAACCTGAGCGCCTTTCATATCATCGGCGATAACCAGAGGACCAGAAACTCTCCATATTTTGCCCATGTCTTTATCCTCCTACTCTTGCCATAATCTCAAATCTCTACTTCAAACCCTATCGATTCCCGGATGAGGGCCCTGTAATATTCCTTAGCATTCGGGTACTTTGTACCAAATTTCGAAGGGACTTCGACAATTACGAGAGTTGTTCCCCTCTTTTTTCTAACTTGTGTCACTAGGTCTTCAACATATTGTGCGTAGTCTTCCAGCATGATTGCTATACCAACATCAGGGTCAGCCAACAGCTCGGCCAAAGCTTTCCTGGTATCTTCCCGGGCATCGTGATTACCCTTCATTGTGTAATATTTGCTGATACCGGCCAATCGCAAGGCGTTGACCAGTTCCTCGTCTCCGATGACAGCTATATCTAGTTGTTTGGTAGACATCGCGTCACAGCACCAAATAGTCCTTTATCTCCTGAACGGAGCCGTCGTCAATGATTGTTTTGAGAATTAGCCGCAAGTTCCGTATTTCAACTTCTTTCAGGACTAAGTACCAGGCCATCACCAGCGGCGACAGCACACGGGGCGACAAAATTTCCTTGAGCATCCTGAACTTATGCTTATCGATAATCTCATCAACGGCTGTGATGGTCTTGGTCCTATCATAATTAGCGGACACTTCGTCTGCTATATCCTGATACTGGGAATCCCCCAACCTGGCGGGTATGTCCGCTATTTTAAGGGCTAGCAATTCTTTAAGCGTTTTATCCGTAATCCTATAGCCGCCAGCAATGATGAGGTCAGCAGCATCAAGTCCTATGCCTGCAATTATGGCTCTCGAGGCAATTTGTAGGTTTGTCAGGTCTATCAACAAGCCGAAGGCACTAGCGAGTACGAAGCCGTCTCTTATTCTTCTGGCCATGTTCAGGATGTTTCTATAGTACTCGCCATCCAGTTTGGCTTCAGCAGTAAACCTAGACTTTGTGCCCTTATCAACTTTGTACTGTTCCAGGGCAGGAACGTAATCTCCCAGTTTGCATTTGACAAGTAACTGGGCGATGTCAGCTGCATCCTCGGCTTTGGAAAGTGCGTCCAGCAGTCCGCTGCTGTGGATAGTACCGATAGGTATCATGCGGGCTCTTTTGCCAGTCGCAATGCCTTGTAGGGCAGCTTTGACATTTGAGACATCATATTTCACTACATATGCTTTGGATATCTTTAGTACATCTTCGGGCAGGAACTTGAATGATTCCACGTAGTCAATGCGTTGGGCGAGATAGCGCCACAAGCATTCATCTATATCATCAAAAGTCTTGACAGACAATTCCTCCAGATAGTCTCCTATGTTGGTCTCTCTAATAATTGCCAGAGCATCCTGAAGGTTGGACGTTGCCGTCATCCTGTCTATATGTTCAGGGGTGACAGTCTTGGCTTCCTCACCTTTCAGGCAAGCAGATATAAATGCGTATCTTGGATTGAGCACAACATTCCCTTACTGAGCCTCAAAGAGTCTCTTGCTTATCTCTGGCAACAACTTCGGTAGCAAGGTCTCAAGTCTGGTTTCGTAAGTATTATCTATTCGGAGCTTCCCCTCAACATCCTCAGCGATGACCCCTCCCATGATATTGGATTCCCTGACCTCCAATATCTTGCCGGACAATTCTCTATCTGCTGCAAGCAGCTTTTTTGCGGTAGCTACATCCTTTGGAGAGACGTAAATTCTGCCCTTGTCCGCGCCGAGTGCGTTTATGGCCTCCTTGATCAATTTCAGGAGGTGACTTTCATCGCTTGAAACTTGGGACAATTCCTGCCGCGCCCCCTCAACTATCTTGACAATTGTGCTAGCTTTCGCACTCGATAGCTGCTGCCGCGCCTTGATGGAGGCCTGAGCTAGAACTCTGGCAGCTTCCTCCTTTGCCTCTCCCAGTATCCTGTCCTTCTCTTCCGCGAGCCGCGCATCCTTTTGCTTCTTGGACTTCTCTATCTCTTCTTGTGCCTTCTTCTCAGCCTCTTGGGTTATGCTTTGGGCTTCTGCCTTCACTTTGCTTAGGACAGCTTGACTTATTTTCTCCATTTTCAGTATGTCCCTAGAAAAGTCCTAACAGGCTTAGCACCAATACGGTGAACACTATGCCCAATATACCCCACAGTTCAACCAGCACTGCCAAAATCATGGTGGTAGTTAGTAGTTTTCCCTTTGTCTTGGGTAAGAGCGAGATGCCTGAAGCGCAGATAACGCCCTGATATGCTGCCGAGAAACCCTCGGCGGCCGCCACGAAAATGCCGCAGCCCAGCACGGCCAGACCGTTGCCCATGGTAGTTATGTTGTCTAACACCGTGCTTATGATAAGGATAAGAATTATGAGCCCGTAAAAGGTCTGTGTCATAGGGAGAGACGATAGCAGGATAACATTCCTAAACTGGCCGGGCTCTTCGGACAACGTGCCGGCTCCCGCGGATGCCGCTAAACCAACACCTATCGAAGAACCGGCCATGCCGCCAGCCAGTCCTATGGCCCCGCCCAGAATTGCTAATGCTGTTGGATCCAATGCCATTTCACGCTCCTTTCTAAGATTTTGCTTTGACAAACACGGGTCGAGTCTTCAACCGGAACGGACTGTACTCTCTGCCGCTACCCTCGTAAAACTTGAGGAGAAATTCCACAAAACACAGCCTGAGAGAATGCACAAAACATGAGATACCGCTAAGGGCAGCATTGATTATATGGCCAACAAGCAAGATTATCACTGCCAGCACCGGGCCGGCAACGACTTGAATTGCCGCCGGCATCAAACCAGGTAATATGGTAGACATCAGATTGAAGGCGTAAGCGAGGTAATACGTAGCTAAGCCCACACCTGCCAGGCGGCAATACGACATGACATCGCCCAGGATTCCCGTCACTTCAGATAGTGAAAAAATCCCCCCCAAAAGGATGCCATTCATTCTGAGATAAGAGACAACGATCAAGATTAAGCCCCCAGCCGCAACATATAATAGTATGGGATATGCCTGTTCCGGCAATATAGGGATATCCACGTGAAGCAGCTTATGCACAATCCAGGGGATTGCTCCAATCTCAAGCAAGAATAGGCCAATCTTACTGACCACTGTTCCCTTACTGCGTGCCTTTGCCCCCTTAATGAGCGTCAGTACATGCGCTATGTTTACATGAATCAAACCTATGAATATTGAGAGAATTATGAACTTTATTGGATCTCCGAGCAGCGATTGAATCCACCCGGAAAGAGCCAGACTCTCAATCCCGAAAAGCTGGACAAAATTTCCGAGGTAGCTGCCCGTAAGCAACCCAAAGACAAGACCGGCCCCGCCACTTATATAGAGCATTTTCTGAAATAGCTTAAATCCTTCGGTTTCGGGGTCGTCAACGAACTTCCTCAAGCCGCGATTAGCGAATAACAGAAGTATGGCCGAATACGCCACATCGTTCATCATCAGACCGAAGAAGAAAGGAAAGGAGTACGATATTATGGGTGTCGGGTCCCATTCCCTGTACTTGGGAACGCCAAATAGCTTTATCACGACCTGGAAAGGCCGAAGAGCAGGAAAATTCCTGAATTTGGTGGGCGGCTCCTCAATCTCCTGAGGCTTCTTGGTGTCAATGAACACATAGTCCACCTTGTCTTTAATCTGAGAAATCGTATCCTCTGCGCTAGCCTCTGGAATCCACCCCTCGATTAGGGTAACGTATTTCGCCTCACAGGCTTTGGTCAGAACTGCCAGTCTTTCCGTTTCGGCTGACAACGCCTCCCGAAAAAGGATAAGCGTCTTCGAATTCTCCTTCGTCTTGTTTTCAATCTCGATCTGAAGTTTTGCCAGTTCCTCTTGAAATCTATTAATGTTACTGTCGGCGGCCTGGAGAAACTCCCTGAGGGCCAAATCCTTTTCTGGTATCTGTAGAATCCTGCCGCCGCCATCCTTGACCGAAGACTCTATGGCTTCTCGATCTTCAACTCTGGCAATAGCGTAGAGGATGGTTTGGTCTTCAGTTGTGACCACAGTATTCTCAAGCAGATAGTCTCCAAGTTTAGAATATGAAGGCTCAAATAGCTCATTGGGAAACACTAAGACCCGCGAGAATAGGTAACCTCCAGAAAAACTCAAATCAATCAACTTGAAGTCAGCTTGCCGCTCCAGAGGGCGAAGACACTTACCCAGTTCTGCTAGTTCCTTAATGTTCTCGTTGAGTTTGGCTGCTATTTGATGCATCTTACCGAGCTTGGTACACAATGCCCTTACTTCGCCGTCGATTTCGCCAAGGGGTTTGGCATAGATAAGCTCCACATCTTCTCCCAGGGACACTCTTTCTCCCTTTGGCAAATAAGCTAACACATCGTTGATGTTCGTCAGTAGTTCGTTGACCTTCCTTCTTTCCCGTTCAATGGTTTCTTTGTCTACAGGTTTTAGCTCTTCGCTTTCCTCAACGTGAAGCACGCCAGCACTATGTAGAGTTTTGAGGGTCTCTGTAGAGTAATCCTTGGGGGTCATTACCCTGACTTTAACCATGGGGTCAGGTGTATTGACGATTAGGGGTATCATGCTGACTTTTTCCCCCTGACAATATTCACCACAAGCTCCGTAATTTCCTTCACTTTCTTGTCGGCGGCGGTTTTGATTTCAGTAGCTTCTTTCTCAGAGTCCTTGATCTTTCTATCGGCTTCCGCCTTGGCCTTACCCACAATCTTGTCGCGCTCAGTCTTTGCCTCATCGACTATCAACCGAGACGAAAGTATTCTCTTGGCTTCCTCCTTGGCTTCAAGGAGGATTTCGCCGGCTCTGGTCTTTGCCTCTGCGAGTATCTTTTCGGCTTCACCCTCCAGGGCTTCTACGCTACTGGTGATCTCTTCAGGCATGTCATCGCTCCTTGGTAAGAGTCTGGGCTGATACTAGACAACGCTTGTACGCAAGCTGTTTTGTAGTCGGATGGATAATCATTTCAGTGACTGATGGTCAGCCTTATCTGTGATTATAACAGAGTAGTCGGTTTCCGCCAAGCTGATGTTTTTGATAAGAAGCCATGGCCTTCACATCCGAGAGACTTCAATGTTTGTTATTACAGTGGAATGCTTTATAATTCAACATATGAGAGTGCAGAAGTTGCATGGGTGGGTGGTGAGTGTTGCCCAAGCCAGGGCAATACAATTGAACCTGGCGAGACGAGTGGCGACTGAACGCGAAGTTGTTGACCCGCGCCTCGTGGCTGGTATTGACATATCTGCTCCTGATGCTCAGGGCATAGCCAGAGGAGCAGTGGTGGTTCTCCGTTACCCTGAGCTCAGTATCTTCGAGATTGGGATTGCTGAAGGTAAGATTACATTTCCCTATATTCCTGGGCTGTTGTCCTTTCGAGAAAGCCCCTTGATTCTGGCTGCCTGTGAAAAACTATGCAGCATTCCCGACCTTGTTCTGATTGATGGTCAAGGGATTGCTCATCCCAGAAGGTTCGGGCTGGCTTCGCATGTGGGGGTCTTTCTAGATTTGCCTACTATCGGCTGTGCAAAATCCATTCTTTGTGGCCAGCATCAGCCCGTGGGAGAAGAGGTCGGCTCTCATGCTGAGTTGCTTGACAAGGGGGAGCTTATCGGAGCAGCTTTAAGGACTAAATCGGGAGTGAAGCCAATGTATGTTTCCGTTGGCCATGGAATCGACCTGGCATCGGCTTTGCAGTGGGTGATAAGGTGCTGCCGTGGTCATAGACTTCCTGAGCCCACTCGTCTAGCTCATCTCGCTGCTGGAGGGATGTTGCGCAGGGAGCCGAGTTACCAGAAAAAGTCATTAGATTAGGGAGTATTCAACATGCAGGAAGAGAAAGAAAAGCTAGAAGCCTTGCTTCGCCAGATCTCAGACATAATGGTGCATCTTTGACATCCCTGGCAAGGAAAGAGAGATTACTGGCATAGAGGCCGAGTCGGCCCAACCTGATTTCTGGCGCGACCCAACTAAAGCCCAAGCTAGCATGCGTGAGCTCAGGGGCAAGAAGAATCTGGTCAATGCTTGGCGAGGGATGGAGAAGAAAGCCGCTGACCTTCTGGAAATGACTGCTCTGGCTGTCGAAGAAGAAGATTACTCTCTTAAGGAAGAGATACAACTGGAACTAAAGAAGCTAGGCTCGCGGTTTGAACAGTTCGAGAGCCAGCAGCTTTTTACTGGCGATTATGATAGTCGAAATGCTATGCTCGCTCTTCATGCTGGTGCAGGCGGGACGGAGTCTCAGGATTGGGCAAACATGTTGCTCAGGATGTACTTGAGATGGGCGGAGCGGCATGATTATGAGGCTGAGGTCTTGGATGTCTCCTCGGGAGAAGAGGCTGGTATCAAAAGCGCTATCGTCGAGATTAAAGGAGACTATGTATATGGCTATCTCAAAAGTGAACACGGGGTGCACAGGTTGGTGAGGCTGTCCCCTTTTGATGCTGACCATGCTCGCCACACATCTTTTGTCCTTGTGGAAGTCCTGCCTGAAGCAGAAGAAGCGGTGGATATCAAGATAAACCCGGAAGATTTGAGAATAGATACTTTCAGGTCCAGTGGTCCCGGCGGACAACATATGCAAAAGACAAGCAGCGCCGTCAGAATAACTCACTTGCCTACAGGACTGGTAGCTACTTGCCAGGGTCAGCGGTCTCAGCACCAAAACAAGGAAGCTGCTCTGAAAGTTCTTTATTCTCGTCTTCTGGAACTTGACCGCAAGAAGAAAGAAGAGGAGAGGGCCAAGCTGAAAGGGGAGCGTATTGAAGCGGCTTGGGGCAACCAAATCAGGAGTTATGTTCTTCATCCCTACAAGATGGTGAAAGACCACCGCACTGATTACGAGGTTCATGATGCCGAAGCTGTGTTGGATGGAGAATTAGATGGATTCATGGCTAGCTACCTTCGGTCTAAAGTGGGGAAATGATTAGACGCATCGCTTTGATAACACTGGCACTTCTCGTGTTTCCGATGCCTTCACTCGTGGCAGCCGAGTCTGGCATTACAGTTATAGCCAGTCATGTAGAAGTGGATTTCCCCGGCCAGGCTGTGTTCACTGTCGAGGCCGAAAGCAATGTTGATATTGTGAATGTTCGTCTTTATTACCAGGTGGATAAGATGAACTACGCTGAAGTGGTCAGTGAAGGTTGGGCCGATTTTGCCCCGGCAAACAGGGTAGGGGCTGATTGGGTATGGGATATGACGAATGCCAGCTTGCCCCCTGGCGCGGAAGTCACATACTGGTGGGTGATTGAGGATGCCGATGAGAATAGAGTTGAGACCTCTCCTGCGATAATGTATTTTGATGACGGTCGCTATACTTGGCAGAGCTTGACTAGTGCTGTACCGCAAGGTGGGGAGATGACCATTTTCTGGTATGAAGGTAGTAATTCCTTCGCTCAGGAATTGATGGATACTTGTGAGACAGGACTTGCCAGGTTGACCCAGGATATTGGCGCTTATCCAGACAGACCCATCAAAATATATGTTTATGCCTCCACCGGTGATTTACAGGGGGCTATGATTTTTCCTCAGGAATGGAGTGGCGGCGTTGCTTTCACTGACTTTGGCATAATTGCCATTGGTATCCAGCAGAGTGAACTTGATTGGGGCAAGGGGGCGCTGGTTCACGAGTTGACGCATCTTATTGTTCGTCAGGCAACTTTTAGCCCTTATGGGGAACTTCCTATCTGGCTTGACGAAGGGTTGGCTATGTACAACGAGGGCGAACTTGATCCCGCTTTTCGTTCCGCTTTGGAACAAGCTATTTTGGAAGATGAGCTTATTTCGGTGCGCAGCTTATGTAGTCCCTTTTCTGCCTATGCCGACAAAGCTCGCCTTTCCTATGCTCAAAGCTATAGCCTGGTGGAGTACCTTCTTGATAATTATGGACAGGAGAAGATGTTGGATTTACTGACTGTTTTGAAGCAGGGTAATACCTATGACGAAGCTTTGACTGAGGTCTACGGTTTTGACATAAATGGTCTCGACGATGGTTGGCGAGCGACCCTGGCGACCCCGGTAGTTGCAGATCAAAGGGCAGAGTCGCATTTTGCCTTGATTGCTGTGCTAGTTGCATTGGCTACAGGATTGATTCTGTGGGGCGCTCTGGCTCTCAAGAAGCGGACCAGGCGGACATCGTCTGGGGCATCGACTCTGTCGGACAAACCATGAAAGAGTCTTTCACAGTTCACGACCTACCAATCGATGAGCGCCCGAGGGAGAGGCTGTTGAAGCTGGGCAGCGAAGCTCTCTCTGCCCAGGAGATTCTGGCTATAATCCTGGGTCGAGGGACCAAAGGTGAGTCTGTCATGATGATTAGCCAGAAGATGTTGAGCCGGTTCGGCAATCTGAAAAGCATTGCCGATGCCTCCGTGGAAGAGTTGACTCAGACGAAAGGTATTGGACCAGCCAAGGCGGCGCAGATCAAAGCTGCCCTGGAATTAAGCAAGAGGCTGGAAGCGGATGCCGGTGAAGGGCCGAAGCCCATGCTCAAGTCCCCCGAGGATGTAGCTGCCGCGGTGAGGAGCCAACTGAAAGGCAAGAAGAAGGAGCATTTCTTGGTACTTTGCCTGGATACCAGAAATAGGTTAATTAAACGTATGCTGGTTTCCATGGGTAGCCTGGACACCAGCATTGTTCATCCCCGGGAGGTGTTTAAGGAAGCGGTATCTTCCTGTGCGGCCTCAGTAATTTTTGCTCATAACCATCCGTCGGGTGACCCCGAGCCATCCAAGGAGGATGTTGAGCTAACCAAGCGGTTGGCTAAAGCTGGAGAGATTATGGGCATCGATGTCCTTGACCACATCATCGTCTGCGATAAGAGTCACGTGAGCCTGAAAGCGAGGAACTTGTTCTAGGTCAATTTACTGCACGTTAATTTCTGGGATATACTGTTGAGCAAGTGAGTATCGTGAAGACCAGCGAAAGAAGCGAAGTTTTCTTCTTCCCCTATGACAAGGGAAGGGCTTTCCTCAGAGGGTTGAGGATTCTCTTCTCCAAGGTAGCCGATGTTGTCTCTGAAGGTGATTCGGTAGCAGTGAAGGTGCACATGGGAGAGTATGGAGGGAGTGCTTATTTGCGCCCGCCGATAGTGCGCCGGGCCTGTGATTTGATCAAAGAGGCTGGAGGCAGACCGTTTGTGACCGATACCACTACTCTCTATCCCGTAGGGAGATTCACTGCCAGCAAATATCTGGCTACGGCGGCCCGCAATGGCTTCACCGAGGAATCGGTGGGAGCGCCCGTGATTATCGCTGATGGAGAACGGAGCTATGATGGAGAATGGGTCGATGTCCCCGGACAGATCGCTGACCGCCCCTTGGATAAGGCAAAGGTAGCCAGTAGGATTTTCAGCGCTGACTCTATGGTAGTTCTGTCCCACTTGAAGGGACATGAACGGGCGGGCTTTGGCGGCTCTATCAAGAATGTGGCCATGGGCTGTGTTACCAAGGAGTCGAAAGCCGGTCAACATAGGGCAAATCGGGCTGTCATTGATATCTCCAAATGCAACGGCTGTGGAAAGTGCGTTGAGGCATGCCCGTTTGACGCTCTGTCGCTGGTCGAGGAAAAGATGGTGCGTGATGATGTGAAATGTATGGATTGCAGTCATTGCCTTTATCTCTGCCCGGAGAGTGTTTACTCTTTGCCGCCGCGGGCCAAGGAGAAGTTTCAAGTTTATCTGGCTCATGCTGCCGTTGGGGTGCTAAGCCGGTTTCACTCCAAAGTGGCTTTCATCAATTTCGTTCAGGATGTGACCCAGTCATGTGACTGTGTGGCGCCGTCAGGTTTTCCGGTCGTTTCCGATATTGGTATCCTGGACTCCACGGACGTGGTGGCCATTGACAAGGCATCGTTGGATTTGATTGCTCAAAGCAAGCCCTTGGGGAAATTTGCTGGCACTGGCTCTCCCGATATACTGGGCGAGATAAATGGCACGGATAGCCTGTCAAATAAGGACCGCCCAGGAGCTTGGCCTGGGCAACATAGAATACCACCTGTAACGGCAAAAATAATCGAACAACCGAAGTTCGCATGATCAGAGCAGATTTGATATTCCTCAGGATCTGAACACTGTTTACAATAACATGGAAGATATTGACCTGGCTCGCTCTCTTTTGAAGGACGACAAGCAGCATCTCGTTATAGTGAAAAAGGGACAGGTTCTTTTCACTTCCAGAGAGCGGGGAATAGCTCCCTTCTTCCAGGCCGTCAAGAGCATGGAAAAAGATTTACATAATGCTGCCGTGGCTGACCGCGTCGTGGGCTTAGCGGTAGCTATGCTGTGTCTCCATGCTCGAATAGCTTCGGTATACGGTGGCATAGCGAGCCAGAAGGCGCTTGATATGCTGAAAAAGAAAGGGGTGGCCGTTAGTAGTGGAAACACAGTGCCCTATATCTCGAACTACGATGGCACAGACTTGTGTCCTTTCGAGAAGCTGGCAGAGAGTTGCCGAAAGCCTTCTCAGTTGTTTGCGGCGTTATTGGCTCTTTTCGCCGAAGGGGGCCAGTGAAGAAAAACTGGCATCGTGTCGTATTGTCTATCCTCCTAGCGGCCTTATTGGCTTCCCCTTCGATCGCTTGCCAGTTCTTCAGCCCCCAGGGCGATCTGGCCCTCTGGGATACTGGACCGCTAACACTTGATCCGGCGATTTCTGCCGACACGTCTTCTCATAGCTACGTTATGCAAATCTTCTCTGGATTGGTCCGTCTCGACCGGGAGCTAAAAATAGTGCCCGATATTGCCGAGAGATGGGAGGAAAGCCCCGACGGCAAAACATATACTTTCCACCTCCGCCACGGGGTGAAATTCCATGATGGCAATGAGGTTGAAGCTGCCGATTTCAAATACTCATGGCAGCGGGCTTGTGACCCTGCTACTGGTTCTGGCACGGCCGCTACGTATCTGGGCGATATCGTTGGAGCCAAGAATATGTTGGCAGGAGAGACAGAAGAAATCTCCGGCGCAGAAGTCGTCGATGAGTACACCCTTCGAGTTACCATTGATGCTCCCAAAGCTTATTTCCTGGACAAGCTGGCTTATCCCACCGCTTTTGTGGTGGATAGGGCAAATGTGGAGTCCGGGCAAAACTGGTGGCTAGAGCCAAACGGCACTGGGCCATTCAAGCTGCAAGAATGGAGACCGGGACAGTGGCTGATTCTGGCGCGTAATCAGACGTATTACGGCGAACCTGCCAAATTAGAGCAGGTCGTTTTCCGACTTCTCGCTGCTCCGGCCATGGCCTTATACGAAATGGGGCAGATTGATGTCGCCCCCGTTTCCACGAGCTATATTGACCAGGCTAGTGATGAGGCCGGCCCACTTCATCTGGAGATGGCCGTAACGCCTGAGCTCGGTCTGTATTACGTTGGCTTTAACACTGCTGAACCTCCCTTCGACGATGTTAATGTGCGTCGTGCCTTCTGTCATGCTGTGGACAAAGAGCATATTGTCAAGGTGATACTGAGGGACATGGTAAATGTAGCCGACGGGATTCTGCCGCCGGGCATGCCTGGCTATAATGAGGCTCTCGAGGGACTGGACTACGACGTAGAAGAGGCGAAAGCTCTCATCGCTGCCTCGAAATACGGGGATGTCTCAAACTTACCTCCCATTACCCTGACCGTTGACGGCTATGGCAATAACATCCCCAGCTATCTGGGCGCCATCATTCAGGAATGGCAGCGAAACCTCGGCGTGGAAGTCTCGGTCAGGCAACTGGAAACAGGGAGATTCCTTTATAACTTGAAACAAGAGAAGGATGAGATGTTCATGCTGGGATGGATAGCTGACTACCCCGACCCGCATAATTTCCTGGATATCCTTTTTCATACCGGCAGTGAGAACAATATCTTCGAATACAGTGACCCCAGCCTGGATGCTTTACTTGACCAGGCAGCAATAGAACAAGACGAGACAGAGCGTCTGGCTATGTACCAACAGGCGGAGCAGTTGGTAGTTGATGATGCCCCTTGTATTCCCCTGTTTCATGGCGCCAACTATATCCTGGTGAAGTCCTATGTCGAAGAGTATGAGCTCAGCCCCCTGGGTATTCCCGACCTGAGCAGGGTGTACATCGACAACGGCTGAATGTCAGGCCGCAAAGGCCAAATTCCAAAATCCAAACGACAAAACTACTCCTTCCTGGAGCTTCGTTCGAGTTTTGAGCTTTGACATTTGAGCCTTGTCGGTCGATATTTCTTGCGGTCCAGGAATTAGTATTTGGAGGCTCTCTTAAGTGCTTGGGATTCAGCATTTTTGTGCCGCAGGGCTGGGGCTTATCCCTTGCCGCACCGCTGCCTGACAGTCCGATGGCTATGTCGGGGTAGTATGTGGTGGTATAATCATAAGGGATGGAAAGGGAGGCGATGTTGTATGAGGCGCTCCCTGGTGGTATGGCCAGGTGTCACGTTTGCCAGTGGAGATGCCTTATCAACCCCGGTAAGCTGGGCGTCTGTCGGATGCGCATCAATCGGGATGGCAAAATCTTTGCAATGAACTATGCCGAGGTGTCTTCCATGGCGCCCGACCATATTGAAAAGAAACCTCTATTTCATTTCTTCCCTGGCACCTATGCATTTTCCCTGGGCGGTTGGGGATGCAATTTTCACTGCAAAGGATGCCAGAATTGGGAAATTTCCTGTACGGATATCCCGCGCGGTTCCCAGCAATTGCTCCCGGAGAGAGAGATTGAGCTGACCAAGAACCATAACTGCCAGGGCATTGCCTGGACTTACAACGAGCCGGCAATTTGGCTTGAATATACCCTGGATTCAGCCAGGCTGGCCAAAGAAAACAAGCTCTACACCGTTTATGTGACCAATGGTTATGCCACGGCTGAGGCTCTGGATGCCATAGGGCCGTGGCTCGATGCCTGGAGGGTGGATGTCAAGGGCTTCACCGACCGGTTCTATCGCCAGTTAGCCAAAATCCCTCACTGGCAGGGCATTCTGGAGGTCGCCAGGCGGGCTAAAGAGAAATGGCACATGCATGTCGAGGTGGTAACCAATATCATTCCCACGATGAACGACGACGAAGAGCAGCTCAGGAACATTGCTACCTGGATTCGAGATGATCTGGGTGAGCTTACCCCCTGGCACGTGACTCGTTTTCACCCGCTGCACGAATTCACTAATCTGTCAGCTACCCCATTATCGACGTTGGAGAAGGCTCACAAGATTGGGAAAGAGGCCGGGCTGAAGTTCGTCTATCTGGGTAATGTGCCGGGGCACGCGTATGAGAATACCGTTTGTTATTCCTGTGGCAAAGAGATTGTTCATCGCATCGGGTATGACACTCAGGTAGTGGGTTTGGACGGCTCGAAGTGTAAATTCTGCGGAGCCGAGCTTAATTTCCGGGCATAGTAGTTGCCCAATTCATTGGGCAAGAGAAGCCTGTCGAATCAGGCAACTACATATGTTCTTGCCCTCACCTTGATCCTCTCCTATCCGGGGGAGGGAAAGGGATGGGAAGGGAGGTGTCATATGGCAGAAGGGGAGCTTCATCCTGTAGTGAAGCTGGCCAAGGAAGCGGTGGAAAGCTATGTTCGAGAGGGTAGAATACACAAACCGAAGGAGCTGACACCGGAAATGAGAGAGCAGGCAGGGGTCTTTGTTTCCCTTCATGAACACGGGCAACTAAGAGGGTGCATTGGCACCTTTGAACCCGCCAAATCTAATGTGGCTGAAGAAATAATCGCCAATGCTATCAGTTCATCTACGGCTGACCCTCGCTTTCCGCCGGTGGCTGTCTCCGAGCTTGATGACCTGGAATACAGCGTGGATATCCTTACCAAGCCTGAGCTTGTCACAGATATCGGACAACTTGACCCCAAGGAATATGGCATTATAGTGGAGAGCGGTTGGAAAAGGGGGCTCTTACTGCCCGACTTGGAAGGCGTAGATAGCGTTGAGGAACAGATCGTTATTTGCCGTCTCAAGGCGACGATATCATCCACCGAGCCGGTCAATCTCTATCGCTTTCAGGTGAGAAGATTCAAGTGACGGTTTGTGATTGCCGCTAATGGATAGGATGCCTCTTTTCGACATACCGGAGGAAAAAGACTCCTCTCATGGTATGCCTCTGGCGGCAAGAATGCGGCCACAGACCTTTGCTGAGTTCGTGGGGCAGGAGCATCTGGTTGCCGAGGGACGAGTCCTCCGCAAGTGCATCGAGGCCGACCAGCTACCTTCTATGGTGTTCTGGGGACCGCCTGGCAGCGGCAAGACCACATTGGCTCATCTTATCGCCAATGTCACCAGAGCGCATTTCAGCCCTCTAAGCGCCGTGAGTGCCGGAGTAGTTGATTTACGGCGTGTTATCGGGGAAGGCAGAAAGAGACTAAAATCATCCGGACAGAGGACTATTCTTTTTGTCGATGAGATTCACCGTTTCAATAAAGCGCAACAGGATTCCGTATTGCCCTTCGTGGAAGATGGTACGGTGACTTTCATCGGAGCCACCACGGAAAATCCATCCTTCGAAGTTATCTCTCCGCTTCTTTCCCGGTGCCGGGTCTTTCGATTGAATCTGCTGAGCGACGGCGATGTCAGGCTCATTGTGGAGCGAGCCATCAAGGATGTGGACAGGGGGTTGGGGAAATTGCGCATCACCGCAAGTGATGAGGCTCTGCGCCACCTGGTGACCATATCCAGCGGAGACGCCCGCGTGGCTCTGAATGCCTTGGAGATGGCGGCACCTGCCACTTTGCCTGATGCTGATGGCTTGCGGTCCATAGACTTGTCGGCCGTTGAAGAGGCATTGCAGCACCGTGCTTTGCTGTATGACAAGAGCGGTGACCAGCATTATGACCTGATTTCGGCGCTGCATAAGTCTTTGCGCGGCTCCGACCCGGACGCTGCTTTATATTGGCTGGGACGTATGCTTGAGGCTGGAGAGGACCCTCTCTATATCGCCCGCCGCCTGATGCGCTTTGCTTCTGAAGACGTGGGCGTGGCTGACCCTCAAGCACTGGTAGTAACAGTAGCTGCCCAACAGGCGGTGCACTTTGTAGGCTTGCCTGAAGGAAATCTGGCCTTGGCTGAGGCGGTGGTTTATCTGGCGACCGCTCCCAAGAGCAACTCCCTATACCGGGCTTATTCTGGAGTCCAAAAGGATGTCCAACAGGGCCGAAACGAGCCTGTGCCCCTCCACCTGCGAAACCCGGTGACTGACCTCATGCATCGAATGGGACACGGGCAGGGCTACAAATATGCTCATGATTACCCTGACCATTTCGTCGAGCAACGAAACTTGCCGCCTTCTCTTGAGGGGAAACGTTATTATGTTCCCACTGAGCAGGGCTATGAGAAGGAAATCGCTGACAGGTTGAAGAAGTGGTGGGGGGAGTCGCACGAAGAGGGTAAAGTATAGCGAGAATTTCTCACAGGGTGCTATAATGCGAAACGGATTTGAGGAGGCTTTGGAGATAGAAGACATGCATTGATGGAGGTACGCTTTGGCTAAGTTCTCATTAATCCCTAAAGATATGGAGTTCTACGACCTGTTCGAAGAAGGGACCAGTAATCTGGTCGTGGCTGCAAAGAAGCTGGTTGACTTCTTCGACCACTACGAAAACGTAGAGGAAAAAGCCAAAGAACTTAAGGCTTTGGAACACGAGGGCGACGTTATAACACACGAGATAATAGCTCGGGTGCACCGCAGTTTCGTAACGCCCATTGACAGGGAGGATATTACTCTTCTGGCCCATAGCCTGGACGATGTCATGGATTTCATCGAGGCTGCGGGCAGAACAGCTCATCTTTATCATATTGCTCAGCCCAGGGAGCCAGCACGAGAGCTGGCAAGGATTGTGGTCGAGATGGCTGTGAAGCTGAACGAAGTAGTACCTCGCTTGCGCCACCGTGACCAGTTTCCGTGGATTCTGAAACAGTGCGTGGAGATCAATACTCTGGAGAACGAGGCTGACGATGTGCAGCACGCTGCCCTAGCCGAGCTGTTCGAAGTCTGCAGTGCTGACACATGCGAGGTAATCAAGTGGCGTGAAATCTATGGACATCTTGAGAACGCCACGGACCGGGGTGAAGATGTAGCCAATGTTCTCGAAGGCATAGTATTGAAGCATGCCTGAGCTCGCTCTGCTCATCGTGGTAATTGCAGCAGCCATCGGCTTCGGCGTGGTTAATGGTTTCAATGATGCCGCCAATTCTGTCGCTGCTTCGATTGGCTCCCGGGCCATTTCACCTCGAAACGGGATAGTTCTGGCTGCCTTTTGTGACTTCGCCGGTGCTGCTACCGGCCTGGCAGTGGCCAGAACCATCGGCAAAGGAATTCTAGACCCCGAAATAGTCAAATCTCTCCCGGTGGTTACTGCTTTTTTGATAGTTATTTCCGCTTTGGTTGCGGTTATCATCTGGGGGGCTGTGGCTACTCGGTTGGGTCTGCCGGTGAGTATAACGCATGGCTTTGTGACCGGACTGGCGGCGGCGGGGGCATCGGTGGTGGGCTGGCACGTTGTGATATGGCATGTCCTGGAGCGGATTGGGATTTCGGTGGTCGCCGCTCCTACTCTGGGTTTTATCAGTGGTTTTGCCCTTATGGTTGTCCTGCTCTGGGTGTTTCGACGGAGTGCTCCGGCCAAGATGAGAGTTGTCTTCAGCCGTCTCCAGTGGCTTACTACCGCTTTCCTGGCTTATAGCCACGGTAAGAATGACGGGCAGATGCCCATAGGCGTCATCACGATGGCGCTGGTGATTTATACCGGACGGGTTGAGCTGTGGGACAGTATTCCCTGGTGGGTGATAGTCATCTCCGCTTTAGCTATTAGCTTTGGTACGCTTGTCGGCGGCTGGCGGGTTATTAGAACGGTGGGGATAAAGATCACTGCGCTGCAACCTGTCCACGGTTTTGCTGTCCAGGCCTCAGCGGCTACCGTTATTGAGATAGCTTCGCGCCTGGGCATTCCGGTAAGCACCACTCATTGTGCTACGGCAGCCACGATGGGAGTAGGTGCCACGAAGCGCCTTTCCGCGGTCAGGTGGGGAGTTACCAGGCGCATCGTGCTGGCCTGGGTTTTGACCTTCCCGATATGCGGCGCCCTCGGCTGGATAATGGCATCGCTTCTAAAACTTGTCCTGTGAGGTGACAAAACTCCTTTGCCTATATAGAACACTTGTGCTATGCTTGCCTTGTGAAGCTGTTGCCGGCGGCTCTTCAGAAGCAGGATTACAACCTGGCAGCTTATGTCCTCGTCTATGGCCTGGTCAAAGCATCGGTAAAGAACCCCAAGAATCCTCCGAGTGTTCCCCCTCTTAAGATAAGAGGGGCAAGGGGAGTTATGAAGACAGATTTCCAGGCACCCCGTAGGTGTTATGACAACAAAAAGAAAAGGCAGGAAAAAGAGTAGCCCGCGGGGTTTTTATGGGCGCGCTCTGGACGAGGCGGAGAAGCTGGAATTGGAGGAGGCTTCTCATATCGAAGGAATTGACGAGGAGATTGCCCTTCTCAGAGTAAAGCTCAGGGAACTGCTGGAAGAGCAGCCGGAGCGAATTGACCTGCACTTCGAGGCAGCCAACATCATAGCCCGGCTGGTGAAGACCCGATATCGAATTACCAGAGAGCAAAAGAAGTCCCTCAAGGAAGGCA
>Ga0154672_112_pt1 | contig 89491 bp, 95 predicted proteins | sample Rifle2008BG13ft_FD_116101 | JGI IMG/M metagenome (GOLD analysis project Ga0154672, IMG submission 116101) | Chloroflexi bacterium RBG_13_51_36
GTGGTCCAGGCCAGGAGAAATGCCGGCTTGCTCGATATACAACGGAGCGGCAGAACGGAATCAAGCCGTCCTCTCTTCTTAATGGAATCGGGGACGATCTTAAACTTTATATAAACCGATGGATCTTCAGCGTCATCTCGGTAGCCCAAAGCCACCTCGTGAGAGCTAAGAGACGTGCCACATCTGGGACAATGTGGTGTTACTTTGTAGCCCCGATAAATCAAGCCCTTGTCCCATAGTTGTTTCATTATCCACCAGCAGGATTCAATATAGCTGTTGTCTAGTGTTATATAAGGGTGCTCCATATCCAACCAGCAGCCAAGTCGCTCGGTCATGGTTTCCCATTCTTTAATATATTTGACGGCGCTTTGACGGCAACGTTCATTGAACCGAGCCACTCCATAATCCTCAATTTGAGCTTTACTGCCAAGGTCAAGAGAGCTCTCCACCTCCAATTCAACAGGCAAACCATGGGTATCCCATCCTGCCTTTCGTGGCACGTGATAACCCTTCATTGTTTTATACCGGCACACAGCATCCTTATATAGACGCGGTAGCACATGATGAACCCCCGGGCTGCCGTTAGTTGTAGGTGGGCCTTCATAAAAGGTGTAGTGCGGCCCTCTTTCTCTTATCTTGATGCTCTTGCCAAAAATTCCTTGCTCTTTCCAGAAGCGAAGGATATCTTCCTCCAGCCGGGAAAAGTTTATCTTTGTGTCCACTTCTCGGAACATGGCTAGTCCTGTTTCGGTGAAATAACTACCTTTCTATCCTCACCCACACCTATGCTTTGAGTTGTTACGTCGGGATTGTCAGCCAAAGTTAAATGGACAATACGACGTTCATCAGCAGGCATTGGTTCCATGGTTATGGCACGACATTTCGATTTAACTTGCTCAGCAAGATATAAGGCCAACTTCTGCAAGGAATCGTGACGGCGCTTTTTGTATCCCTCCACATCGACTGCCAATGGCACCCAAGTCTTTAATTGTCCGACCACTACCAGCTTAGTAACATATTCCAAAGAAGTCAGTGTCTGACCACGCCGCCCAATCAAGATACCCAGGTCGTCACCCTTAATATCCAAAGCTAATGGCAGCTCATCCGACAGCACTTCAACCTTCCCTTGTACACCCAGCAATCTAACTAACCTATCCAGAATCTCTGCGACTCTCTTCACCACATCCTCTTTTGGCAGAGTTACCGGAGTTACCCTGATTAGAGCCTCTCTGCCCCCTACCCCCAGAATTCCCGACCTTGCCTCCTTGATAACCTCTACCTTAAACTGGTCACGGTTTAGCTTTAGCTCCGCCTCTGCCTTCTCTATCGCCTGTTCTACTGTCGCGGCTGCTATCTCAATCCCTTCCATAATTCGATTCCTTTTTTAGAATTTACCTGATTACCGACACAATTTGTGCTTTGACTCTCCGGGTTTGTTCATCTTCCCTTCACTGATGTTCTCTGAAATGGCGAACTGAATTTAAGATAACCCCAGCCACCAGTGACAAAGTATTGAGTTACGATACCAATTATGTTGGAGACCGCCCAGTAGAGAGCCAAACCGCTTGGGAACATGAACGTCAGGAAGCCAAACATGAGGGGCATCATCAGCAACATCATCCTGCTTGTGGATTCCTGCCTCGGGTCAACGGCTGGTGCCTGGGTCATCTTCTGCTGCACCCACATCGTGCCACCGACCAAGATAGCTAAAATAATATTCCCCGGACTTGCTAGATCAAGCCCCAGGAAATAGCTACTTAGAGGAATCGCCTGACTCACTACGTCCCAGGAGTAAAGACGTTGAGCCAAATCAAGTAGGTTCTCCGGAGTGGTAGCCAGGGCTCTCATAATAGCCTGATAAAGAGCAATCCAGATAGGAAACTGAATTAACATCGGCCATAGGCAACCCAGAGGGTTCACCCCGGCTTCCTTGTAAAGCCTCATCATCTCCTGTTGAAGCTTCTGCTGATTCTTGCCATACTTCTTCTGCAATTCCTGGATTTTCGGCTGCATCTCCTGCATGGCCTTAGTAGACTTGAGTTGGCGCTTGGTAAGAGGCCAGGAGATCAAACGAATGATAATGGTAAGGACGATGATCGCCCAGCCAAACTCGCCACCCAGAAGATGGCTTAAGGCAATCAGCACATTAAGTACCGGGTTACCTATAATTAAATACCAAGCATTTGCCATTGAGCGCGACCTTCATTCTTCAGTGGTCAATGAAATTGGCCAACCCTCCGCCGCTCCCCCCTTGTCAATATCCACGGCATATACCGAATCCCCTTCGCTTCGAACATAAACCAGACCATCGTACGCACAGAAGGAACTCTTAACATCAGCGTCGATTGAAATAGTCTTCAGCGGCACTCCCTCGTTCCCATTCTCTGCAGTCACATCAAAAACATATACAGTGCCCGCCTCATTGGCTACTATTAGCAGATTACCCATCAAAACAGGCGAGGAAACTATGGGAGAACGTTTATCTTGTTGATCCTTGGTCATATACGACCATATTTCTTCTCCAGTTGTACCGTTTATGGCATAAAGTTTGCCATCAAGACAACCAGCATAAACAACGCCTGCGTTGACTATAGGAGATGCCCAGTACCAATTACCGGCCGGTTTTTCCTGGGGGAATCTCCATATTAGTTCCTCATCACCTATTTCTACGGCATAAAGATGGCGGTCAAACGAGCCCACGTAGATGACATCTCCATCAATCACAGGTGAAGAAGCAAAACCTGCTTCCGATCCAAAAGACCAGTCTAATAATTCGCCCGTTTCTACCGACAAGGCATAGATATGGCCTTCAAAAGTGCTGACATAGAGAGCATCACCTTGAATTACCGGGGATGTCCATAGCTTTTCAGCGAGAACAGGAATATCTTCTCGCTTCCAATTCTCATCACCAGTTCCCTTATCAAGAGAGTAGATCCTACCATTCGAACTGGCTACATATAGGGCATTTTCACTCATTGCCAGGTTAGCTACTATAGCATTGCTTTTTGCATTATCTGTGGGACAATCCCATTCCCATTCGCCATCCCCTTTCTGAGGAAAGGTCAAATTCTGGCTTCTAGCCAGCGTGTTCAATGCCAGAAGTCTGCCACTGTATGTGCCAACGTAGACCAGATCCCCGTCCACTATCGGCGTAGTATATATAGCCGCATTAATAATGTAGTCCCATTGCTGACTTCGAGTTGATGCATTTATGGCCACCACCCTACCATCTCTGGTACCCGTGTAGATGATGCCGTTGCCAAATGTGGTGCCTGCCCATCCTCCCGATACCGAACCTCCACCGAATAAACCACAGGAAATCAGCATCAAGGGCAAAAGGGCAATGACGACGAGGAATAATATCCTTGGTTTCTTCATTCTCTGCCTAAGGTACAGGGTCGAACCCACCTTCCGTAAAAGGATTACATCTAATTATCCTCTTGGCTGCCATCCGGCTACCCCGGATAAGTCCATATTTCTTTATTGCCTCAACTGCGTAGTGTGAGCACGTGGGCTGGAAGCGGCAAGCGTGGGGAAGAACCCTGGACACCGTATTCTGGTACAATCCAATCAGCCCCAGGGCTAATTTGGCCATTCATTACTCTCCAACAATTGTCCTCGAACTAGAAGCCTAGTTACTGCTCTCTTCAGCTGGTGATAGCTGCTATCGACTGCCACAGACCGGGCCATGAACACAATATCCCATCCCGGCCTTAGCAACTGCAACTTCATTATTTCCCTGAGCAGTCTCTTCAAGCGATTGCGACGCACAGCCTTACCTACTTTCTTGGTCACAGAGAAGCCGTACCGGCTTAGACCCAGCCCATTGGGCATCGCTTTCATCACTAGCAAGTTATCTGCCCATGCTTTGCCTTGTCGATAAACCAAAGCATACTGCGCTCGGTTAGTTAAAAAACGAGGCTCCTTCACAGGACAGAGTCAAACTGCAGTCAGCCTGTACCTTCCCTTAAGGCGCCTTGCTTTAAGTACACGTCTTCCACCTCGAGTAGCCATTCTGGCCCGAAAACCCAAGCTGCGCCTCCGGGGAATTTTTTTTGGTTGATAAGTCCGCTTTGGCATTGTTCAAACTGTGGAACGCGATAGGCCCACGCCTCCTGTCTTCCAAATATGGCTGGGTGCGTAAGGCAACATAGCGAGATACCGAGCCCTCTTTATAGCTTGTGCCAAGCTTCGCTGATGCTTAGCGCAGGTTCTGCTCCTCCGTCGCGATACAATCTTCCCCTGACTGGAAATGTATCGAGACAACATGGAAACATCTTTATAATCGATCTTCATTTTGCCTTTGCAGAACGGACAGACAGCTGGTCTCGCGACGAAACTCCTCGTACTTCTTACTCTCCCAGTATTAACCAAATCTTTTCTCCTTTACTATTTTAGTCAAAGGGCAAGTCCTCGGGCTCAACCTCTCCCTCCTCAGGAAGAGCCGCCGGAGCTTGCCTGCCAAGGAAAAGCACACGGTCCGCGGTCACTTCAAGGCTCGTGCGCATTTGTCCATCCTGCCCTTCCCAATTGCGAGCATGCAATCTTCCCTCGACATAAACCTGTCTCCCCTTGCTCAAATACTGATTACATTGCTCAGCTTGCTTGCCCCAAACGCTGACTCTGAACCAGTCGGTTTCCTCTTTGTTCTCACCCGCAGTAGTAGTGTAACGATGACTGGTCGCCATACGAAAAGAAGTGACTGCCTTCCCACTCGGCGTGTATCTCATCTCCGGATCAGAACCTAGATTGCCCACGAGTATTACCTTGCTTAAGCCTGCCATATCAACCGCTTACATTTACCACAAGATATCGCAGAATGTCCCCCGAAGCACCAATTTCCCTCTCAAGCTCCTTTATCGCCTTCGGCATTAGCTTAAACCGAGCCACAATATATTCGGCGTCCATAAACTTCCTCACAGGATAAGCTAACCTTCTTTTTCCCCAGTCTTTTATCTCCTCCACCGCCCCACCGCGGCTGTTGATGGACTGAGTCACCTTCTCCACAATTTTGGACATTCCCTCTTCATCAACTTCCGGACTAATTATAGCTACCAGTTCATAATCACGCATGTTTAGAATTCTATACCACAGGGAATAAAATGGCAACAATGCCTGTATTTCAGCCACTTACCATATGTACGAGCTAGAATGTCAAATGAAGCCAATGCTATAATTCCGTCGATGAAATTGTCTGACTTAGGGGAATTCGGCCTAATTAGGCTCATATCGAGCGCAAGCGCTAGATACGAGAATTCTAGAGGCGCCCCATGGCAAGAAGTCTTAGTGGGTATTGGCGATGACGCTGCTGCTTGGCAAGGCGATAATCGCATCCAATTAGCAACTACGGATACTCTAGTCCAAGACGTCCACTTCGACCTGGACATAATCGGCTGGGATGAACTGGGCTGGAAAGCGCTGGCTGTGAATCTAAGCGATATAGCCGCCATGGGTGGCATTCCCAAGTATGCTTTGCTTTCTCTGGCATTGCCTGCTCACATGGAAGTGGAGGACATCTCCAAATTTATTGACAGTCTAATGCACACTGCCGAGGAATTCCGAGTGGCCATAGTCGGAGGTAATATCGCTGCCGCCCCAAATGTGATTATCACTGTAACAATCATAGGGCACACCAAAGGCAAAGCCATGCTTAGAAGGTCAACAGCTTCCCCTGGTGAGCAAATAGCTGTCACCGGATACGTAGGATTATCGGCAGCTGGCCTGGAAATGCTCAAGGGAAAAGCGATCTCAGATTATGAAACAGCTAATCTCTTGAGACGAGCTCATTTCAAGCCCGTGCCCAGAGTACAAGAAGGGCAAGTCTTGATTGACCACGGAGTTAAGACAGCTATAGACGTAAGCGACGGCCTTGTTGCTGACCTCGACCATATATGTCAATCAAGCAAGGTCAGTGCTGAGATAAAGATAGGGCAACTGCCGGTACATCCTGTGGTCACGGCAAACTTCCCGAACTACCAAGATCTGGCTCTGTATGGTGGAGAAGATTATGAGCTTCTTTTTACCGCTGATGAGGCCACCATTGCCCGAGCCAGGCAAGCCCTCGGTTGCCCCGTGACCATAATCGGTAGTATAACAAGAGAAGAATTACCAACACGAGTGACTTTGCTAGACAACAAGGGAAATATCATCCCTTACAGAAAAGGGGGGTGGGAACACTTCAAAAATGAAGGCCCTCAAACTAAATTCTCGCAGCCCTGAATGGACCCAACTTTTGGGAGGCTACTTGGGGCAACTGGCTCAAAAGAATGATGTTTTCCTACTCGTAGGCGAGTTGGGAACGGGCAAGACTTGTCTGGTCCAAGGCATCGCCCGCGGGCTGGGCGTAAAAGAATATGCCTTCAGTCCATCCTTCGTTCTTCTCAGAGAGTATCACGGCCGTCTTCCTTTGTACCACATTGATTTCTACCGCCTGGACTACATAAAGGAAATTGCTGACCTAGGGCTCGAGGAATATTTCTATGGCGATGGAGTCTGTGCGATCGAATGGGCAGAGAAGGGGCTGCAGCTAATACCCGAGGATCATTTGCTTGTCACCATACACTATGTGCCTGCCTCCCACACAGAACGGCTCATTTCCCTGAAACCTCAGGGCAAACGTTACCATGAGCTAATAGAACAGCTCATAAGGAGAGCCAATTATGGCCCTGAATATGAAACGCCGAACCTAGCTGAGATCCAGAAATCGAAGGCCAAAAATCAAAGATGATAATCGAACAAGCGAATTTTGCCAGACTTTGCCCTGCTACTTTACACTTATATTCCTTCATTTCCCGTTCACATTTCTGATATGGAATTAGCTATAGATACTTCGTCCGATATCGTCAGTGTTGCCTTATCTCGTAAAGGTGAGATACTGGCGTCGTTAACCTGGCAAACAACGCAGAACCATACTATAGAACTGTTGCCGAATGTAATCTGTTTATTACAACAAGCCAAGGTGGAGTTAAGGTCCGTAGAAGCCATAATTGTAGCTAAAGGTCCAGGGAGTTTCAATGGACTCCGGGTAGGCATTAGCACTGCTAAAGGGCTTGCTTTCGTCTCAAATGTCCCCTTGCTTGGTGTGAATACACTGGAAATTGAAGCCTACCCCTTTGCATTTACTGGACTCCCGTTGCGTCCCATCCACAGGTCTGGCCGCGAGGAAATAGCTACTGCCCTTTACCGGCAAAAAGATGCTGAGTGGCGATGCTTGGAGGCAGAAAACATAACCACAGTCGAAACTCTATGCCGCCGAATCAAGCAAAGAACGCTTTTTTGCGGTGAAATCGCTGTGGAAATAACGACCAAACTACAGCAAAACCTGGGCAGACGAGCTATAATTCCACAAACCAATAACCTTTCTCGAGCTAGTTCTTTGGTTACCTTAGGTTGGCAAAAACTAAACAAAGGAGAACGAGATGACCCGGTCACGCTCCAGCCATTGTACCTTCGCCCTCCTCATATAACCAAGCCCAGAAATAAAACGCTCTTTCGGTCAACCAGCGTGGAGCAACAGAAACAAACAAATGGAAATTCCCAAATTGGATGTTGAATATACAGCAAAGTTCTGTTTTGCTTGCAGCCAAGAGAACCCTATAGGGCTAAAGCTAAAACCAGTTTACGACGGTGAAAAGGTCACCGCAGAGTTTACCGCCGGAAAGTTTCATCAAGGTTGGGGCAACGTAGTTCACGGTGGCATTCTCTACACCCTTCTCGATGAAGTGGCCGCTTATGCCATGCTTTGTCATGGGATTGAGCTTGGCGTTACTGCCAAGAGCGAGATAAGGTTCAAACAGGTAGCACCTATTAATGAGCCCATCCAAGCCTCTGCCCGGGTCACGAAACTGACAAGACGGCTCGTGGAGACTAAGGGAGTACTTACTCTCAAGGATAATACGGTTATCGCCACCGGCGATTCTTTGTTCTACGTCTGGAGACGGTCGAAGAAGACAATCATCTGGGACATGGACGGAGTTATTTCCGATTCCTATTCGTTTCACTTTGCTGCCTGGCGAGACACCTTTGCCGCGAGAAACATGCAATTCACCGCAGAGCATTTCACCAAGCTGTTCGGCACCAGGAATGACTTCATAATCACCAGCGTTATGGGCAATGAATTCCCACGGAGAGATGTTGAAATCATGGTACGACAGAAAGAAGAACTCTTTCGACGAAAGGCAGGAGGCAACATCAAGCCATTTCCCGGAGCAGTCACGTTGTTGAATTCTCTTAAAAAAGGGAATTTCAAACTGGGCTTGGCTTCTTCAGCACCCAAGGAAAATATCAACCTGGTCCTTAGTGAACTCAACCTGGAAGGAACCTTTGATTGCATTGTTTCCGGTCAGGAAGTGTCAGAAAGCAAACCGAGCCCACAGATATATCTTCTGGCCGCCAGGAAACTGGAAGCCCTTCCTGACGACTGCGTGGTAATCGAAGATTCCCCACTGGGAGTCAAAGCGGCCAAAACCGCGGGGATGAAATGCCTGGGCATAACCAATACTCATCCCCGACAGAGGCTCAGAGGTGCGGATATAATCGTCGATTCCCTGGAGAATGTAGATTTGATCACTCTTCTCATGAGGATCTAAACCAATGTGAGTCAGCTCAGCAAATGAGCTAGGACAATGAAGAAGGAGACGGAAATCATGGAGAGAAGCTTAGTTCTTATCAAGCCCGATGCCGTACAACGGGGACTGGCCGGGGAAATCATCTGCCGCCTGGAAAGAAAGGGCCTCAAAATCGTAGCGATGAAGATGTTGCATATGGACAGGAAGTTGGCTCAACGTCACTATGCCGTCCACAAGGGAAAACCCTTCTTCGATGATTTGGTAAGATTCATTACTTCCAGCCCGCTCATCGCCATCGTCTTCCAGGGTAAGAACGCCGTGGAAATAATACGACAATTGATGGGAGAAACCAACCCTGCAAAAGCGTCCAGCGGCACAATCAGGGGAGATTTTGGCATTGACATCGCGTACAACTTAATACATGGCTCTGATTCGCTGGAAAATGCCTCTACAGAAATAGATCTGTTCTTCTCAGCGGAGGAGATCTGCAAATATGACCGGAAAATGGATGCCTGGATCTATTGAATCCTGACTACGGCGACTGCCTTGTCCCACAATTTGTCCAGTTGGTAATAATCCCGCTCCAGCGGGCCGAATATGTGAACAATAACCGAACCAAAATCAGCAAGCATCCAACCCGAGTCAGGAGTCCCTTCATTATGATGAGCCCCAACGCCTCTAGCGCTCAACACTTCCTCAATACCTCGCCAGATAGCCTCGATATGTCGTTTGGTATCTCCAGTGCAAATAACAAAATAATCGGCGAACGAACACAGTGCTCTAACATCCAGCATGGCTATATCCCTTGCTTGCTTCTCAGAGGCAAGCTCGGCAGCTAAGCGCGCGATATCATCCGCTTCCAGAAAGACACTAACCTCCTTCTGCAATTATATCACTTGTGGCAACATTTGACCAAGCACTACTTGGCCAAGTATATTTTGAGAACAATGTACCCGGCATCCAGACTCCGCGGCAATACTACTCCACTTGCAGATTTCAGAGTAGGATTTTTCAGCCTGCAATATATTTGCTATAATTGAGCCAGACATTGAGATATGCAGACAAAATGGTGGCGTAGCAGTTTCTTCTATTTGCTCCTGCTGATAGTCGTAGGGGCTCTCATACTTGCGCGTGTTATGTCCGCAGAACGGCCTCAGGAAGTAAACCTGCCTGAGTTTATTGCCATAGCCAAGGAAGGTCAAATTGACACCATCAGGCAAAGAAGTTCCATGATTGAGGGCTTGGCAGACCTGAAGGTCACAATCACAACATATTTTGATGGCACCACCTATGAGCTAGTCAGCTTTTTAAAGGAGGAAGGGGTTGTCCTAGGAGCAGGCGGGGAAGGAATAGACTTCGTCGTTGAACCCAGTGGCCTTGATTGGGGAACGATAGGACTAACGGTCATTCTACCCATTGTGTTGCTTGGGGCGTTATTTTATTTTTTGTTCTTCCGTGCCGCCCGTGGCGCTGGCACGCAAGCCTTCAATTTCAGCAAAAGCCGTGCCCGATTAACACTCGACAAGAGACCTGATGTAACCTTTGCCGATGTCGCTGGAACAGACGAGGCCAAAGAAGAAGTTCAAGAAATAGTGGAATTCCTCAAGTCTCCCCAGAAGTTCCAGGCACTTGGGGGACGTATACCCCGAGGCGTGCTACTGGTAGGGCCACCAGGAACAGGTAAGACTTTGTTGGCCAAAGCCATAGCCGGAGAGGCCAGAGTGCCGTTTTACTCCATTAGCGGTAGCGAATTTGTGGAGATGTTTGTGGGTGTGGGTGCCGCCAGGGTCAGAGACCTGTTTGAGCAAGCCAAACGCAATGCACCATGTCTTATATTTATTGATGAAATCGATGCGGTAGGTCGGCACAGGGGTGCCGGCCTAGGTGGAGGACACGATGAAAGAGAACAGACCCTTAATCAGATCCTAGCAGAGATGGATGGCTTCGATACCAATGCCAACGTCATCGTCACGGCTGCCACCAACCGCCCCGACATCCTCGACCCAGCTCTCCTCCGCCCTGGGCGTTTTGACCGCCACATTGTGATCGACTTACCGGACATGAAAGGGCGAAAGGCTATCCTCGAGGTGCACGCCAAGGGCAAACCGATGGCCAAAGAAGTGAACCTTGAAACTGTTGCCAAAGAAACGTCAGGGTTCAGCGGCGCTGACCTTGCTAACTTAATCAACGAAGCAGCCATCCTTGCTGCGCGGCGAAATCGTAAGGATATCACATTAAAGGAGCTTGAGGATGCTACCGACCGCACTATAGCTGGACCGGAAAAGAAAAGTCGCATAATAAGCCCCAAGGAGAAAGAAATAATTGCTTACCACGAAAGTGGCCATGCCTTGACTGCCAAGATGTTGCCTAATGCTGACCCCGTGCATAAGATTTCTATTGTCGCTCGAGGGATGCTGGGAGGTTGGACGCGCTTCCTGCCATCCGAAGACCGTCATTTATGGACTAAGTCTCAGTTTGATGATAGGTTGGCGGTGAGCTTGGGTGGACGCGTTGCCGAGGAAATTAACTTCGGGGAAACAACTACTGGTGCTCAAAACGACTTAGAACAGGCAACTAAGCTGGCTAGAAAAATGGTCACAGAGTACGGCATGAGCGAGAAATTAGGCCCGAGAACCTTCGGTCAAAGGCAAGAACTTGTCTTTCTGGGTCGTGAAATCAGTGAACAGAGAGACTACAGCGATAAGATAGCCCAAGAAATAGATGAAGAAGTGCACAATATTATTCAACGGGCCTACAATACCGCCAAGAGACTTCTGACTGCGAATAAAGAAAAATTAAACCAGCTAGCTCAGGAGCTTATGGCTCATGAGACTCTGGATGAACCTGAGCTTGATAAGATCTTTGAGAATCTAGCAGCGCAACCAACTCCCACCTAAATTACAGGCCGCAAGTCAAGACTCAATTTGTCGATTTTCGTTTAGACAATCAAGTCGACTACCTTCTCCGGTGACGATATCATCATCTAGCTTGACAAATAGCGGCCGTGGTTCGCGAAGTTTCTGTCCCGGCGGCAAAAACTGAACTTTCCAACCTAGTTTCTCCACACCACCATCGAATCCAAGATAAGAATGCAGCTTTTCGGAACTGAAGGGAAGAAAGGGATAGAAAATAGTTTTCAATGCTGCCAGCACGGAAAGGACCGTGTAGACGGATCTAGCCGAACTCCCTGGCTCTGTTTTGATTGTTTTCCAAGGAGCTTGTTCATCAAGATAGCGATTAGCTTTCTGAGCTAGAGACATGGCCTCTTTGACTGACTCCTTGAACTCACAACGACAAAGCAATTTGTCCGTACTGTCTAAAGCAACTTCAGCATCATGAAGCAAGCCCCGACTATGTTGGTCCAGTTCACCAGGTGCAGGCACGACTCCATCGAAATTACGGTATGCAAACGTGAGAACACGATGAGCCAAATTGCCATATGTAGCTACCAACTCATTATTGTTGCGACGGAGGAATTCACGCCAAGAAAAATCGCTGTCCCCGTTCTCAGGCATGTTCGCTGCCAAAGCATATCTCAAGGGATCCGACTCATAGCGTTCCAGGTAATCATGAAGCCAGATTGCCCGACCACGGCTAGTAGACAGCTTCTTGCCTTCGATAGTAAGAAACTCATTAGCTGGAACATCATAAGGAAGATTCAGACCGCCATAGCTCATCAACATCGCTGGCCAGATAAGGGTATGGAAAAAGATATTATCCTTGCCAATGAAATAGAAACTTTTGGCATCACCTTGCCAGAAAGCCTTCCAGGCGGTATCGTCCCCATGCAACTCTGCCCATTCTTTGCTTGCCGACAAATAACCAATGACCGCCTCAAACCATACATACATACGCTTATGTTCAAAGCCGGGCTGCGGAACGGTTACACCCCAATTCAAATCACGGGTAATAGCCCTGTCTTTCAATCCTTCACTCAAAAACTTCCGCGTCGTGCTAAGCACATGATGCCGCCAATGAGCCTGCTCTTCTGTCCAGACGGTCAATTTATCCTGGCAAGAAGAAAGGCGAAAAAAGAAATGTTCCGAAGATTCAAAGCGAGGCGCCGTAGAACAAAGGACACAGCGAAGGTCTTTAAGCTCCGTCGGATTCAAGGGTTTACCGCACTGTTCACATTCATCACCTCTCGCTTCCGTGAAGCCACAGTTGGGACAAGTACCTTCCAGATAGCGATCCGGAAGTACCCTCTGGCATTTAGGACAATAAGCTTGAAGCATTTTATCCTTGTAGATATAACCCCTGTCGAGCAGAGTGAGGAATATTTCATGAGTAACTCGAGTATGATTTGGCGTACCAGTGGTGGTGAATAGGTCGAAAGAGATGCCCAGTCTCTTCCAGCAGTCAATAAATTGTTGATGGTATTTGGCTACCACCTCTTGTGGTGTGGTAGATTCTTTTTCAGCACGGATTGTAATCGGTGCTCCATGCTGATCGCTGCCGGAAACCATCAGCACTCTATTCCCCTTAAGACGATGATACCGCGCAAAAATATCCGCCGGCAGATAAGCGCCAGCAATATGTCCCAAATGCAGAGGACCATTGGCATAAGGCCAGGCAACACCGATAAAGATATGTTCGCTCAAATTATCCCCAAGAAAGTCACTTTGCTATGAATCACTGATCTGCCCGCGTCATCACACTTAACCCGGGGTCCCAAGCCATGATTGCCAGAGTCTACTCCTTCTGCAGAAAGGTCATTATTTGCTTGCCTTTCTCTGTTCCGTACGAAACGTAGCCACGACTCTGGCAGCAGTCAATACAAAGACGTTGTCTATCGTCGTCCTCTCCATTGATCAAAAGATAGCGCTCCCCAAAGTTCATGGGACGATGACAACCATCACATTCCACCTTTCCTACAGCAATACAACCACGCCGCATTTTAGCTCCTTTCTTGGAATTTCAACCAGGCTCTCGTCTTGCCTTCAATAACCAGGCTGAACTCTCCTCTCGGGTCGACAAAATGCTCTCCAGCCTGGCTTACTCTGCCCCGGAAGATCTCTTCGTGGACTTTCGTAAGCTCACGGCACACAGATACCCTTCTATCTCCCAGAATTTCTTCAATGTCACTCAATGACTCCTTAAGGCGATGGGGTGTCTCAAAAGCCACTATGGTTCTTAGCTCATCGACCAATGAGCTGAGAAGACGCTGTCTCGGCCCCTTACGGCGGGGCAAAAACCCGACATACAGGAACTGGTCCGTCGGTAACCCGGAAACCACCAAAGCAGCAATCACTGCTGAAGCCCCCGGAACTGGTACCACAGAAATCCCGCGCTCGATGGCAGCACCGATAAGTTCATAGCCGGGGTCACTTAGCCCGGGCATGCCAGCCTCCGAAACCAGAGCCAAGTTCTCTCGCTCGAGATGATCCAGCAAGTAGTCAAGCTTAGCCCTCCTACTATGCTCATGATAACTGGTCAACGAAGTCTTTATATCATAGGCACTAAGCAGGTGGCGTGTTTTGCGGGTATCCTCGGCAGCAATGAGTTTCACCTCTTTGAGAAGGCGCAAGGCACGAAGGGAAACATCTTCCAGATTGCCGATAGGAGTAGCAATCACATAAAGAATGGGCATGGGCTAGAATTATACTCGATAGCTAGAATTTTATCTACAGGGTTTCTTGACTTTGCGCCGCCATGCCTGTATAGTTTGTGGCAATCTCTGTCAAGGTAAACGGCATGCCACACCCTAAGTTCAAAGACATTGAACGCGCTTATGGATTTGACGAAATCGCGCTCGTCCCCGGAGATGTCACCATTAATCCTGACCAAACCAATATAGAGTTTGCCGTATCAGATTATACGTTTCCCATCGCTATTCTAGCTTCAGCTATGGATGCTATTGTTGACACGGCGTTCGCTATCAAGTTTAGCAAGCTTGGTGGGCTGGCCGTCCTTAATCTTGAAGGTGTGCAGACAAGGTACGAAAACCCTGATGAGGTCTTGAGCCAAGTCGCCAAAACTCCCGAAAAAGACGTTACCTCGCTTCTTCAGAAAATCTACTCTGAGCCTATCAAGGAGAAGCTCATCAGCCAACGCATTGGAGCAATAAAACAGGCTGGGGCTGTTTGCGCCGTATCAGTGACTCCAACCAACACCAAACGCTTGGCGCCCATAGCCAAGGATGCCGGAATGGATATACTCGTGGTGCAATCTACCGTTACCACGGCCAGGCACATCTCCAAGAGCTACCGCGGACTTATCCTGCCCGAGTTGTGCCAGCAGACATCACTGCCCATCATAGTAGGTAATTGCTGCACCTACAGCGCGGCATTAGAGCTAATGAGGACAGGAATAAATGGCATCCTCGTTGGAGTGGGGCCTGGGGCTGCCTGCACCACGCGGGAAGTCATCGGCGTCGGAGTTCCCCAGATAACTGCTACCTTGCATTGCGCCGCTGCCAGAGAAGCATACCTCAAAGAGAGCGGCAAATATGTAGCAGTGATAACAGACGGAGGTATTCGCACTGGCGGCGATTTATGCAAAGCGTTTGCCGCCGGTGCTGATGCCGTGATGATGGGCTCTCCTTTGGCCCAGGCAACTGAAGCCCCAGGGAAAGGCTATCACTGGGGCATGTCTCATTCTCACCCGGCATTGCCGAGAGGCACACGTGTGAGAGTTGGCACTACCGCGTCATTAGAGCAAATTCTCTTTGGCCCTACTTCCGTCACCAACGGCACTCAGAATCTAATTGGCGCTCTACGTACAAGCATGGGGGTGTGTAGCGCACGAACCATCAGAGAAATGCACAAAGTCAAGATGGTCATTGCTCCATCTATCAAGACCGAGGGGAAATATTTTCAGGTAACTCAGAACGTCCCCTGAGATCATAGGAAGGCGGACAGGCAGAACCACACCCCGAAGCCAGCCAAAACCAAAGCACAAACCCTGAACACAATCTTCTGTGCCCTCTCTGTCCACCATCGTCTTGATTTGAATGTACCCACGGAGACAAATTCACTCCAAGCCAAATCACAGGGCAAATGCACCATTGCAAACAAGACAACGCCGACAGGCCCGAACTTGGCGACCCCTGTTATGAGAGCCGCCCCAACCGTCGCCCACCATATGTAGAAAGCGGGATTAGTTCCCGTAATCACAACGCCCGTTATGAAGGATTTCGCCGGCAGACCACCCGCAGTGCCAATCGCCTCACCGGCGGCTCGAAATATCCGGAAACCTAAGTACAGCAACATCAAACCACCGGCAAGGTACATGCCCTGTATCACTCGAGGGGAGTCGATGAAGCGACCGAGTCCAAAATAAATCGCGACTATGAGTGGTATCTCGATAACAGCATGCCCTGCTGTAATCCAGGCGCCGGCGTGTTTCTCGTTATATCCCTTGGCTATGGTAGCCGCAGTCATCGGCCCGGGGAACATAACGCCAGTAAGAGAGATCCCTGCTGCCGATAGTAAGAATAGGCCGAGGCTTGTCTCCATGACTTACTTTGGGCAAAACCAAATTCAGGCTAGACGTCCTCCTGTTCCTCATCCTCTTCTGTAGACACAAGCCCTCCATGACTGGGAAGTGCCACACCCATCTTCGCGCGGCGACTTCTGGACCTTCGGGGCAAATCACTAATCATCTTCTTTACTTCTCCCAACGTGGTAGCCGACTGCGATGAGGAAGTCACCACCACATCTATCCCGGCTTGCCATAAACTCGTTAGTTCATCCTTCGTGACCAGAGAAGACAAGGCCACAACAACCGGCTTTTCCAAGAGTTCAACGAACCTTCTATAGACAAGCAGATGCTCTACAGCAACAAAAGGCTCTCCACCCTTACTACTGACGAACACCCCATCTACTTCCAGACTGTTGATTGCCCTCACAAGGCCTTGGTCTAATGAAGGCTCTATCGTCAAGAACTTCCCCACTTTTCCCTTGTGCAATACTGCCGCAGCTATCTTAATATCGAAGACCACGAAGTCGCACCCGGCGCCCGCAAGCTCATCCATTCGTTTTTCGTCTAGGCCTTTAGCAGATACCCCCACAGGAATATCTCTCACAGCTTCGACCATTTCCTTAACAACCTCTCCGCTTGCGTCCTCACTCAATATCAATCCGGCATCGGCATTGACATCAGTCACGATTTTGAATTCCTTGACCTGTGTTCCAGACAGCCCCACAACAAGCAACATCGCCGGGCTCTTTGATTCAGAGCCAGACGAATGGAAACCTATGGGCACGCTTGAAGCCTTAGAGATGCTCTGTAATTTATCTGCGAATTTGCTCATGCTACCCCCTAGCCAGCGGTCGGATTCGAACCGACGACCGACGGTTTACGAAACCGTTGCTCTACCCCTGAGCTACGCTGGCACAGAAACTAAATTTTAGCCCTTACTCGACCTTGTGTCCACTTTTTGACCTCTTTGGAGACAACGTTTAGCTTGACACCGCCCAGTGACATAAGCCTGGCAAGTGTGAATCCAGTATGACAGAGGCTGGTTTGGTGAGATTCAGGATTATGAGCCTTCCTTATCTGACAACACAAGAGTAAGGCTCAAAAATGGACGTTAGTCTGGCGTTGGAATGTTTGGGACGGGGCGCGTATAGCGAGACTGCCCGAACAAAACAGGGTTTCGGTGGTTGACACAAAGATTCTATTTCATACGTAGAGCGACTCTTTGGGACATCCATCTCGCAATCAAGAGCCAGATGCTCCACCAATTGAGCTACCGACCCGTCGAAGCTCAGTAGCCTTTACAAGGGATATCCATAGCCATATAATTGAGGGAATGCAAAGCTATGCTGTCACCTTCTGCTGAATCACCCTTCTTAGCCGGAATTGAGAACTGGTCGCGTCCATTCCGGCCAGAGTGCCTGAATCCGGCACGTTTCATGGCGTGTCTCTGTGTATCTTGGCTTGGTGAGAGAAGGCAGTCATCACTTTCTCCAGCGACGCAGGACACCAAAGGCTCGCATTATAGAGCTGGCATGTGTGAGATCGCACAATGACAAAAAGGAGCATTGGGATCCGGGTTCAATCAGCATCAGGTAATCTAGCCGCGCAGAAGAAGGAAGAAGGTGGAAATCAATGAAAGCAGTAGTTAAGACCAGAAAAGCGCCGGGTGCCGAACTTATCGATGTAAGTGTACCCGAGCCTGGAACTGACGAGGTTCTGGTGAAGCTGATGACTGGCTCCATCTGTGGCACAGACGTCCATATATATGCCTGGGATTCCGGTGCGCAGGTTTACATCAAGAATGTTCCCCAGGTGCTGGGTCACGAATTCGCCGGCACGATTGTCGAAGTGGGAAAGGAAGTCAGAAAATTCAAAGCCGGCGATTATGTTTCCGCCGAAACCCATATCTACTGCGGAAAGTGCGTTCAGTGCCGGAACGACCAGAGACATATCTGCGAAACGGGGAGAATCTTCGGCCTGACCTGTAACGGCTGCTTTGCCGAGTACTTCACCGTTCCGGAGCGGGTCCTGTGGAAGAACAGTTCGCAGCTGCCGCCGGAGATCGCCGCCATTCAGGAGCCCATGGGCAATGCTGTCTATTGTGCCCTGGGGGATTACGACAAGAACCTTGAGGGCAGGAGCGTGTTCATCATTGGCGATGGTCCGACTGCCATTATGGCTGCCGGCGTCGCGAAGGCTGAAGGAGCTCGCCTCGTCATCATGCTGGGTCGGCACGACAGAAGGATGGAAATAGCAGAAAGAATGGGTGCTGACCGGGCACTGAAGGATGGCCCGGGAGTTGAAGAGATCGTCTCCGACATCACTGCTGGCAAGGGATTTGACGTGGTCCTGGAAATGGCCGGCAGTCCCGAAGCTGTGAAGCTTGCCCTTAGATGGACCAGGATTGGCGGAAGGATGTCTGCATTCGGCATTCATGGAGAACCACTCGTAATAGACAATTACGGTCAGTATGTGAGGAGTGGCAAGAAAATCCTTCCCATATCCGGGCGTTTGATCTGGCGGACGTGGGAAGAGGTGCGGCGATTGCTGGAGTCTGGTAATCTGGATATCTCTCCGGTTATCACGCACAAGGTGCGTCTGGAGGAATTCGAAAAGGGATTCGCTTTCATGACTCAAAGGCCGAAGGTTTCGGGAAAGGTCATTTTGATTCCTTAGCAACGGAGGCAAGCATGTATTCGAAGGAAGTGAAGGAGTATCTCCAGGGCCAGATTAGGTCTATCAAAGAGAGCGGCCTCTACAAGGAAGAGAGAGTCATCTATTCGCCACAGGGGCCAAGAATCAGGGTGAAGGAAGGGGAGGTTCTCAATTTTTGCGCTAACAACTACCTGGGTCTGGCGGATGATCCAGAGTTGATAGCTGTGGCCAAGAAAGCCCTTGATGAGAGAGGTCACGGTCTGTCGTCCGTTCGTTTTATCTGTGGCACCCAGGACATTCACAAGGAACTAGAAAGAAAGATCTCCGAGTTTTTGAGGACCGAGGACACGATTCTTTATTCTTCCTGTGCCGCCGCCAACGAAGGCTTATTCGAGGTTCTGCTTGGCCCTGAGGATGTTCTGATAAGTGACCAACTGAACCATGCCACCATAATTGATGGCGTACGGCTGTGGGGAATGGTTCACAAGAAGAGACTTGGTTCGGGATCAATTGAGTTTCCGGAGAATCGCGTTATGAAGCATTCAGATATGGCAGACTTGGAAAACCACCTCAAAGAGACTCAAGATAGACGTTTCAGGATGATCGCTACCGACGGGGTCTTCAGCATGGACGGCGATGTGGCTAGGCTCAAGGAAATCTGCGACCTTGCTGAGAGATACAGTGCACTGGTCATGGTTGACGACTCTCATGCCACCGGATTCTTTGGCCCGGGTGGGCGGGGCACTCCCGAATACTGCGGAGTGGAAGAGAGAGTCGACGTTATTACCAGCACGCTGGGCAAGGCCCTCGGTGGCGCTACCGGAGGGTTCACCAGTGGCCGGACGGAGATGGTTGAGCTTCTGAGACAGCGCTCACGGCCATATCTTTTCTCCAATACTCTGGCGCCGTCAATTGTCGCCACGGGCATCAAAGTGCTGGAGATAGTCGGCCAAGCCTCAGACTTGCGTAAGAGACTTGAAGAAAACACCGTCTATTTCAGGACACAGATCACCAAGCTCGGTTTTGTTATAAAGCCGGGCAGCCACCCGATAGTCCCGATCATGCTTTATGATGCCAAGAAGGCTACCCAGATGGCGGAGATGCTTCTGACAGAGGGGATTTATGTGATTGCCTTTAGTTATCCGGTCGTTCCCAGAGGTCAGGCTCGAATCAGAGTTCAGATCTCGGCGGCCCACAGCAAGGAAGATGTGACTTTCGCTCTGCAGAAATTCGCGGAAGTTGGGCGACAACTGGGGGTAATAGCCTAAGGCAGCCGGAAGGCGCCATAGGCGTGTCCGTTTCCATCGTTGCGAATTCCAGGGTTAACGTTCTGTGAACGACTTCTCTCGTTGCCAGTTATTGCTGCCTTTATTGCTATGATAGCTATTGTTAGTTCCTTTCTGCGATTATCTCACGCACAGAGCAAAGCTAGGATTGTCGCCTGAACTTGGCGTAAAAATGTCTGGGGTGGGCTGGGGCGTAATGGCACTTTGCCAACAAAACAGTGTTCTGATGCTTGACACAATTGTTCTATTCTGAACGTAATGGCACACTCTGGGACGTCTAGTTCCCGAACACGGGATTGCGCCTATCTAAGAAAGCCCGCATTCCTTCTTTTCCATCTGGGTGTTCCGCGCAACTGCAAAGTCCCAGGCGCTCCCGCTCGATTTGCGCTTCAAAGGCGGTATTAAATGAATCCGTAAGCAACTGTTTGGACCAGCCGAAAGAACTCAGCGAACCTTTGCTCAATTTCCGAGCCATATTCATTGCTTCCTCAAGAGCGTGCCCGTCATCTACTACTTTGGTCGCCAGCCCCCAAGTCGATGCCTTTTCAGAGGAAATAGGAGCATCAAATCCAACTATTTCCAGAGCGCGTGCCAGGCCCACTATCTTCGGAAGCGTGAAGGTACCTCCGCCATCAATGCAAAGCCCGTTTGATGTATAGGCCTGCCTCAGAGTAGCAGACCGAGCCATAACTCGAAAATCACAAGCTAGCGCCAGCGAAAATCCACCACCGGCCGCAATCCCGTTAATAGCTGCTATAACTGGCTTAGGCATCCGACGAATCTCCAGTATTGCCTGATGAAAACTCGCCGACAACTTGTGAAAGGCAACAGATGGACCAAGAGGGAATTCGGATATCCACTTCAGATCACCCCCTGCACAAAATCCCTTGCCTTCACCCGAAATCACTACGCCTCGTACACTATCGTCTGCGGCAAGCATAACAACATGACGTGCAAGACGCTCAACCATATCATGATCAAACGCATTGAACACCGCCGGACGGTTTAGAATTATCTTGGCTATTCCATCATCCTGTGTCATTACTAACGGTTCTGACATACTCTTGGCCTCCTTTTTCACACCTCTGTTTTGCTGTCACCACTTGATTTTGAAGATGATATCACAGGTCCCGTTGCAGTTGTTAGTGTCTTTCTCATTCATCACCTCTCCATCAAGTCTCATGGCTTGACACCAGGAATAGAATCTCAATCTTGCTGCACACCGGTGAATAGCTGTAGTTCCCGCCTTACTCACCATTTTATGGACATAACACTCCAGCACATGACCCACGAACGTGTTATTGTCCAACACCTTGAATTCATATTTGTGTTCTTCGGGGAAATAGAGAAGTGAGGCAATCTCCATCAATGCCTGTAGGTCCTTTGTATTCCTGACCTCACCAAAGCTGGTCTCCGCCAGCAGTTGTCTCATTTCAGTTCTGGCTATCGACTTGACCACGGCGAGATTAAGTTTGGTGGCAGCATCGAAACCAAATTGCTCCACTGATTTTAGAAACCACCTGCCATCATGCAGCAGCCATATGTTGCGGAGCAGTTTCTCTTTTTGCTCTGGTGCCAGCCTGATTTTCGGTGAACTCATATGCCAGCGCTCTCTTTGGTCGGTTGAATGTGAATCACTATTTGTCAAAATTGAACGTGAATTCTCTGAAGCACTTCCCATCCGTGTGCATCATGCAACCTTCCACCTGCGGCGAAACGCTGTACTTGATTCCCATGCCGTCAAACCACCCATAGATTCTTTCAAAGATGGCGCACTGGTAACGTTCAATGGCGCCCAGCTGCTTTATTCCTTCATAGGCAAAGCAGTTTTCAAAATCGCCACGGAGAATGTTTTTCGCCGGATAGCTATAGGAGAATCTCATGAACTTCCCCTTGACTATATCCCAGGTAGCGTCACTCAGCAATTTGAAATCTTCAAACGCCTCCACTTTGTCTATTCCCAGGGCCTTCTGTATTCTTTTGATCTCTATTATCCCCATAGCTCTGACAGCAGCTTTGTTTATCTTGTTCGTCTTCTCAATGCCACATTCCTGCAGGCAGTGAAAGAACCACATGGCGTCGTGAGTCATCCAGTTCCTAATCAAGATCTCCTTCAACTCATTTCTTCCGAGTGTCTTCATCTTCTGCGCTGCTCCTGTCTGCACCAGAGGAACATTTGCAGGTTATTCTCTTTTGCGTTCCTCTACCCGCACTTCCATGACAATATGTCCCCAGCCACCGCAGTTCGCGCCCACATCAACACAACCTGTCCGTTTGAATCGCATGTCATTGGGGTCCACACCGGCATAGAACAGCTCTTGTGCCGCGTAAATCAGTGTCGGCATGGAATGCAGGGCACCGAAACAGACTCTCTTGGGACAGAGCTTGGTCAGAATGTTGCCAGCGCCGTCAAAATAGAACTTCTCACCAACCTTATGTTGACTGTTGCACCCCTCGGAGGCTACGACTTCCACAACAATCGTTTTGTTCATCAGTGCCGGCGCTTTGGAAATAACATCCTGATTTCTGGGATTGTCTCTAAACTTCTTCATCTCCTTATCGTTGTAACCCAGGTGCTGTTGATAGAATCTCCAGACATCTTCGCTGACTTTCATTCGTTCCCTCCCTTAATAACGATTTGTTATTTACAGAATAACAAGGCATAGTGACCCTGTCAATAGAATTTATAACGCATTGTTATATATCCTCAAGTTTTTCTCCCGGATATTACAGAATGTGATAAAATCTGGGTGTGGTCTCTCCCAGTATAGGCATGAGGATTCAGCAGGCCAGAGAAGAACTTGGCATCACCCAGCAGGAGCTGGCAGCCAGGTTGAGCTGTACGCAGGCAGCCTTATCCAACTATGAGCTGGGCAAGAGGCGACTTTACCTGGCCAATTTGGAACGAATCGCCAATGCTTTGGGAAAACCCCTGAGCTACTTTACGGAACCGGTCGATGAAGACGATAGCCGAGACTGGGCCCGGTATCCTCATCGCTAAGATGTGGCAAGTTAAACATCCTGCGTGTTTGCATGGCCAGCTGGATCACTGCTCTGTTCTGCGTTTCATCCACGGAATCATCCTAATTCCCTGCCGACCGGGCAGTCTTCTTCTTGCGTAAAATCACCCTGGCTACTACCAGGCCTACTGGCCCCGAAATTAGAAGAGCCTTTCTGCCATCCGGCATGGGATGCCAAAACGACTGCCAGAAGGAATCCATTACCTTGCTCGGGGCAATATGAGGAATCTGGAATTGCTTCTCACCCGTTTGAGGGTCAATTTTACAGTACTCGACCTCAGGATTCTCCATTGAGGTCTGATTCTTGCCCGCATAGTCCACCCAGATGTGTATAGGAGATACACGAACTTGATAGGAAATATTCTCCGCTTCTAAAATAGAAGCAAAGACCAGAGCTCGGCCGTTGCAATCCCCCTCTCCTTTCTCCAGCACTTGCTCGACGGTGGGACAGTACCAGGGCATGCCATAGACCTCCCAATCATAGCGATAGTGTATTCTAGCCAGCACTGTTTTCTCGATAGCTGCAGGATCAGAAGGAAGGTCATTCAGCATGAATTCAACAGCGCCGGGGTCAGCACCAAAGTTAAGGACCCTATGGATACTAATGATTAGGTTTGCGGGATTGGGATATAGCACAAAAAGAATCCACAGCACGAATATCAGCGGAAAGTATCTCCTGAAGACTCTCTTCCCAACCTTTTCTGAATTGTCAAGACCATCTTTCATAACTGTGATTCAAGCCAAACTCCCTGTAATATCTTGCTCCTCTGGCATATCTGCGGAAGGTTCTCCTCAGAGTCGAGAGACTCAAAGCAGCTACGATGTTGAGTCGCCGCAGCATCCGTCTCCTACTTCTTCCTGAGTTTCTCACTATTTATCTTCCGTAGAGTCTCATCGTCGAGGCCGAAGTGATGGGCTATTTCGTGGCGCACTACCTCCCCAATTTTTGCTTCAATCTCACCGTCAAGCCGGCACTGGGCCTCTATCGGTTTCTGAAAAATGCTTATCTTATCGGGCAGAACCAATCCGTATCCCCGATCCCGTCTGGTTTGAGGGACACCCTGGTAAAGGCCAAGCAACTGGGTGCGACGAGCATGTCTGGCCCGCCCCAGTTGCTCCGGCGAGGGCCACTCTTCGACCACAATATCAACATTCTCCAGTTTGCTCCGGAACTCCAGTGGCAAATTCTCGATTGCCCTCTCTACTAAAGCTGCAAACTCTTCTCTCTGCATACCTTTGGACCATGCATATTGTCAACAGATTAGGGACACATGCCTTCATCTTACCACCCAAGGTCGCTACTAGACAACCGAATGACGATTGGCCATAGCACTAAGACGGAGTTTCCTTGACGAAGGATGAGAATTAAGGTAGGCTATTAAGTTAAATCTGGAAAGGAGAGCTACTAAATTGCGGTGCCGTGGCATCAGAGGGGCAATCACGGTTCGTGCAAATACAAAGAGAGGCATCCTAGCAGCAGCTAAGAGGCTGCTTATGGAAATGTCAAACGCCAACGAAGTTGAGGTTGAGGACATCGCTGCCGTCCTCTTCACCACGACGCCAGACCTAAATGCTGAATTTCCTGCCGCGGCGACGCGTGACCTGGGATGGCCAGCCAACATCGCCTTACTTTGTGGACACGAAATGGATGTGCCTGATGCTCTGTCCCACTGCCTGAGAATTCTCATGCTTGTAAACACCGAAAAAGACCTTGAGCAAATCATTCATGTTTACGTAGGAGAAGCGAAGAAACTGAAGGACAAAGCGTCACCAGCGATTGGAGGCGAAACATGATTATAGTCATGAAGACTGGCTCCGGCCGCAATGAAATCGGCAGGGTTACAAAACGAATTGAAGACTTCGGTCTGAAGACACACATATCAGAGGGCGTTGACCATACCGTTATCGGCGTGTTGGGCAAAGTCTTCACGGAACTTCGTGACGCCTTGGAATTGCTTCCGGGGGTTGAACAGGTCTTGCTCGTGAGCAAACCTTACAAACTTGCCAGTCGCGAGTTCCACCCTCGAGACACCATAGTGGAAGCAAAAGGCGTGCCCATTGGTGGCAACGAAGTAGTCGTTATGGCCGGACCTTGCGCCATAGAAAGCGAGGAACAACTTCTGGCCACTGCCCAGGCAGTCAAGGCAGCTGGTGCCACTGTACTGCGCGGGGGTGCCTTCAAACCCCGCACTTCGCCCTACGACTTTCGAGGGTTAGGGGAGGCCGGGCTGAAAATACTGGCGGCGGTAGGAAAGGAAAACAAGATGCCCGTGATTACCGAGGTTATGTCGCCAGACCAAGTCGACTTGGTTGCCAAATATGCTGACATACTCCAGATTGGAGCCAGAAATATGCAGAACTTCATCTTGCTCGACGAGGTGGGGAAGACAAAAAAGCCCGTGCTGCTCAAACGTGGTTTGTCGTCCACTATTCAAGAATGGTTGTTAGCCGCTGAATATATCTTGGCACAAGACAACGAGCAGGTTATCCTTTGCGAACGAGGTATCAGAACCTTCGAGACTTACACGCGTAACACCCTGGACATCAGCGCCATACCAATTATCGAGAAGGTCAGTCATTTGCCTATTATCATCGATCCCAGTCACGCCACAGGCAAATGGTACCTGGTATCTCCGATAGCATTAGCAGCAGTAGCTGCTGGGGCGGACGGACTTCTCATAGAAGTCCACCCTAATCCCGACCTAGCGCTTGCCGATGGTCCTCAATCACTCAACTTCGATAGCTTTCGCTCGCTTATGTCCCAATTACTGCCGATAGCCAAAGCTAGAAATAGAAAACTGATTATTCCGAGTGCAAAGACCAATCCCTGAGACCATGGAGATCGAGCAAGAGCTAGCCGCAGTGACTCCCAAGGGAGAAACACTCCTCACTATAGGTGTGTTTGACGGTGTCCACGCCGGGCATCGATACCTACTGGAAGAATTGCAGCAGCGAGCAGCGAAGAGAGGATTACTCAGCGGAGTGGTGACTTTTGCCCCCCATCCGCAATCCTTACTACATCCGAACGATCAGCTACCCTGGCTTACCGACCTAGACGACAGAGTCAAGGCTTTTGAGGAGCTAGGGGTGAACCTAGTTGCAGTGCTAACCTTCACCACCAAGTTGGCCCAGCTACGTGCCCAGGACTTCATGTCTCTGCTCAAGAAACATCTTAGAATGCAAGGCATCGTAGTCGGGCCCGACTTCGCCTTAGGGCGAGGCACCGAAGGCAACATCGCCCTGCTCCGTACCCTCGGACAGGAAATGAATTTCGGCGTGGAAGTCATCCAGCCCTACGTACTTGATGGCGAAGTAGTCAGCAGCACTCTCATCCGCCGAGCATTAGCTCAAGGTGATATGAGACGAGTACAAAGGTTGATGGGACGCCACTTCTACCTGAAAGGCAAGGTCATTACTTCCGAGAAACGTGGCCGAGTCTTGGGATTTCCTACAGCTAACCTGGCTATGCAGCCACAACAAGCGATGCCAGCCAATGGCATCTACGCTACCATTACTCGGGTCGCCGGCAAACAGTTCCCCTCGGCGACCAATATTGGCATCCGCCCAACATTTGGCGAGGGTCAAAAAACGGTGGAGACTCACCTGCTACAGTATGAAGGCGACCTGTATGGCAAAGAAATAAGGGTGGAATTTGTGCAAAAACTAAGGGATGAGCAACGCTTTCCCTCCTCTGTAGGGCTAAGGATACAAATCGAAAAAGACCTTCGAGAAGTAGAGACACTTCTGGTCAAAGACCTAAAATGACTGACACAGGCTTTGCCACCTTATTGAAACGAGGAGTAGCCGAGGTTATAGCGGAGGCGGAGCTACTAAGGCTGCTGAAATCAGGCAGGATTTTGACCCTGAAGCAAGGCTTCGACCCCAGTGCTCCTGACATCCACCTGGGACATGTGGTGGGCTTAAGAAAACTGCGTCAGTTCCAGGAGCTAGGACATAAGGTCATTCTTATAGTTGGTGACTGGACCGCCAGAATTGGCGACCCCAGCGGTCAGTCAGCCACCCGCCCCATGCTTTCACCCACTGAAATAGAAAACAACGCTCGAACTTACATGGAACAATTTTTCAAGGTGGTAGACAAGGATAAAACAGAGTTGAGATGGCAAAGCGAATGGTTTTCCAGATTCACCCTGGATGAAGTAATTAAGCTTACCAGCAAGTTTACCGTTGCCCAGCTTCTGGCTAGGGAGGATTTCAGCAAACGGTACAATTCCCGTAATCCCATATCTCTAACCGAAATGCTTTATCCCTTGCTTCAGGGTTATGATTCAGTAGCTATCAGGGCCGATGTTGAATTCGGTGGCATTGACCAGAAATTCAACTGTCTGGTGGGCAGAGAGCTCCAGCAAAGCGTGGGCCAGGCTCCCCAGCAAGTCTTCCTAGTCCCCCTTCTGGTCGGTACTGATGGTAAACAGAAGATGAGTAAGAGCTTGCATAACCACATAGGCATTGCTGAACCTCCTCAGGAAATATACGGCAAGGTGATGTCCATCCCTGACCCCCTCATCGTGGACTATTTTGAGCTGGTGACCGATGTTCCTGAGGAAGAAATCACTGAGTTCAAGAAACAACTGAAAACGGGCTCAGTTAACCCCATGAACCTCAAGAAACGATTGGCTCACGAAATTGTAGAGCAGTTTCACGGCAAACAGGCAGCGGAGGAAGCAGAGGAGCACTTCCAAGGGCAGTTTCAGACGCGAGAACTTCACAAAATAGTAGTGACAGATAGTATTGGTATCAAAGACAGCATCGAAGTGATCCTGACTAGGGACATGCCAAGGTGGCTTGTAGATAACAAATTCGCGAATAGCATGGGCGAAGCCAAAAGACTACTTGTTCAGGGTGCAGTTCGAATAATCCGGCCAGATGGGACCAGCCAGGTAGTCAAAGGCGAGAAGGCTACACTTAGACCCGGTGACAAAATCAAAGTTGGGAAACTCCGCCTTGCTGAAATCGTCGATGCTGATAAAAAATAAACCTGACTAGGAGGTAAAAATGCAGCTACGCATTCCAGGACCAACGCCTTGCCCGCCGCAAGCCCTTGAGGCCATGGGTCGGCAAATGATAAACCATCGAGGGCCAGAATTCGGCAAAATTCTTAGCGCAATAACGCGGAAATTGAAACAGGTGTTCCAGACCAAGGGAGACGTCTTCGTGCTTACCGCTTCCGGCACCGGTGGCCTGGAAGCTGCGGTTGTCAATACCTTGTCGCCCGGAGATAAGGTTTTGTCACTTGCCAACGGGGCTTTTGGCGAACGCTTTGCGGATATCGCCGAAGAATATGGCGCTCAACTGACCCGCCTGAACTTCGAATGGGGGAAGCCAATTGCCCTTGATGCGGCAGAAAAGGCATTGAAGGCAGACGCCGATATCAAGGCGGTACTGGCAACTCATAATGAGACGTCTACTGGTGTGACCAACGATATCAGGGAGATAAGCGCTCTCGTCAAGAAGTCCGACAAGCTTCTCTTGGTCGATGCTATCTCAAGCTTAGGCTGCATCAACCTGCCTACCGACGACTGGAATTGTGACATAGTGGTCACCGCTTCACAGAAGGGGTGGATGGTGCCTCCCGGACTAGCTATGGTCAGTATAAGTGAAAGAGCCTGGCAAGCTTACGCTAAAGCCAAAATGCCACGCTATTATTGGGACTTCGCCAAAGCCAAAGATTTTTTCCAGAAAGGGCAGACTCCCTGGACGCCGGCCATCTCTATTTTCTATGCTCTTGATGTCACCTTGGACTTAATGTTGGGCGAGGGACTAGACAATGTATTCGCAAGGCACGTTCGGGTAGGGCAGGCAGCGAGAAACGGAGTAAAATCATTAGGTTTATCCCTCTTCCCCGACGAGAAATATGCTTCCAACACAGTGACAGCAATAAATGCTACTGACAAAATTGATGTCCCCAAATTGATTCAATTGCTCCGTGAGGAGTATCAGGTAATCCTCGCCGGGGGTCAGCAAAAATTGTCAGGCAAGATCTTCCGTATTGGTCATCTCGGCCTGGTATATGAAAAAGACATCAAGTCGATACTGGAGGCGCTCAGCAAAGCTATACCCCAAGCGAAGAAAGGCTAGGCAAATGATGAAAGTCTTAGTAGCTGACCCGATTGCCGAAGAAGGGATACAAGTTCTGAGTAGCTTTGCACAGGTGGATGTCAGGACCAAGCTGGAGCCTTCACAGCTCAAGGCTATAATTGGCGATTACGATGCCCTCATTGTGCGCAGCCAGACTAAAGTAGGGGCAGAGGTCATTGAATCCGGTAAGAAACTCAAGGTGATCGGTCGCGCAGGTGTAGGCTTAGACAACATTGATGTCGACGCTGCTACGAGGAGTGGCATTGTGGTGGTTAACGCCCCTACCGGCAATATCATAGCTGCCGCAGAGCACACCATCGCCCTCATGCTTGCCCTGGCACGTAATGTGGCGCAAGCCAATAGTTGTCTCAAATCAGGCAAATGGCAAAGGGAGGAACTGGTTGGCACGGAGATCAGGAACAAGACGCTGGGTATCATAGGCCTTGGCAATGTCGGCTCTGAGGTAGCCAAAAGAGTCCAGGCTTTTGAAATGCGCGTCATCGCCCACGACCCCTTTGTTTCCAAAGATTATGCCCGCAACCTCAAAGTTGAGTTGACGCCTCTAGACCAGCTTCTCAGAGAGGCTGATTTTATCACCCTCCACGTGCCTCTGACCGCAGCTACTAAGAGACTGATCGGAAGTAAGGAGCTGGCAAAACTGAAGCCCGCTGCTCGGATTATCAATTGTGCCCGCGGCGGAGTGATCGACGAGGAAGCACTACTTAAAGCACTTGGAGCCGGGAAAATAGCCGGCGCTGCTTTCGATGTCTTTGACCACGAGCCTGTGACAGACAGTCCGCTATTCAAGGAGGACAAGATAATCGTTACCCCTCACCTAGGAGCTTCTACAATCGAGGCCCAGACCAGCGTAGCCAAAGATGTTGCTACGGAAGTCTTGGCTGTGCTTCAAGGACAATTCAGCAAGTACGCCGTTAACGCCCCACACATAGCTGCTGAGATGGTTCCGTTTATGAGAGCAGCTACGGTTGTCGGCACGCTTGCCAGTCAATTAATGGAAGGACAAATAAACTCAACACACATCAAATACAGCGGCGGAGTAGCTAATTACGACTGCAGCCCCATTAAGACCGCTCTCATCAGCGGGCTATTGCAGCAATCAAGTGAAGAAAGAATCAACCTGGTCAACGTTGGTCTTATCGCTACTCAACATGGCTTGAAGATCAGCGAGGAGAAAGAGGCAATATGCCAGAACTATGCCAACCTGATTACGCTAGAGGTCAATTCAAACGTGGGAACCACCACAATCTCGGGCACAGTTAGAGACGGCGAGACCCACATTGTCCAAGTCAATGACTTCTGGATGGATATTGTGCCCACCGGGGGATATTTCCTTTTTTGCGATCATCTCGACCGCCCCAGACTTGTTGGCAGTATCGGTGATATAACCGGCAAAGCCGACATAAACATCAGTTCCATGCACTTATCTCGACTGAAGCCTCGAGGCAAGGCCCTCATGATTTTGGCCTTGGACGAACCACTGGGCGAGGAACACCTACAGGAAATACGTGGCCTTAGTGGCGTCTACAGTGCTAAAGCAGTAAGACTATAGATAACCTTTCCGTAAACCCGATCAATCCAGGGGATTAATGATCAACCCGGCGGGAACTTTAGGGTAAAAGTAAGTTGATTTGCGCGGCATCCTGTCTTGAGCATCGGCGACAGCCTTAATCATTTCCGGCTGCGGGGGATTCAATAAGAAAGCTAATTGATACTTTCCTTCCTTTATCTGCTGGTGGGCTTCTCTTAGATCCACAGTATAACCGAGATCTAGATTCTCCGCTCCGTTCAGGACATTCTCCAGAATAACATGATTAAGAATGCTGACGCCGAAGTCCCGGTAAGCCTGGGATTTGTTGCCGGGCATCATGGGCTCAAAAGAAACATCTTGACGTCTTTTTAACATAACCAATGAGCCGGGCTGTAAACCCAGAATTCCCAAACAGCTACCACTCGGCAGGCCCGGCCCTCCAGGGTCACCAACTTCCGAAGAGATGGACTCAAGCACAAAGAACCGATTCAGTTGGTCTGCCAAACCCATCAGAACAGAAGGCGCCACGCCACGCGCCAGTCTGTGCAGAGGCAGAACGACAAGCCCCGGGTCGGAGAACTCGACCAATTCCATCATAACATAGTTGAAGGCTTCGGTCGCCAGCTTACAGTCATCGGATTGACATTGTGTTCTCTCCTCTTGGTAAGTCAACGCTGTTTCGTAGCGGTGATGACCGTCAGCAATGTAAAGAGGCTGAGAAGAGAGAAACCGACTTAGCTGCAACTTGGTTTCCGGGTCGGTTACCGCCCACAAAATATGACCTTCGCCGGAATCAGGGAGATTGCTTCGCTGTGCTCGCAATGACATGAGTGGTCTTTCCCGCACAGCATAGGATAGTATCCGAGCAACTTCTTGCTCGGAATCATGATAAAGGGACAACAATGGGCTGAAGCTAGCCCGACAAGCTCGCATCAACTGCAGACGATCGCTTTTCGCCTTAGATGATGTTTCTTCGTGAGGATAAATACCGCGGCCCCAGGATTCGAGCCTGATACAAGCCATCAGCCCGCGCCGTATCATCTTTTTACCTGAATACTCAAATAGATGGTCATGCAAGTAAAAGCTGGATACGCTGTCATGCTGCAGAATTTCCTGCTTCAGCCACTGTTGAAAGGTAATAGATGCCTTTTCATACATATCGTGTGAGGTCTCGGCGAATTCCAAACGAATAACGTTGAAATCACTCCTTTCATAGTAGAGTTTCTGCTGTTCGGGACTGATAACATCGTAGGGAGGACAGATGACCTGCCCTAGATCGCCAATTACCCTTTCGTTATAGCGTATGCCTCGAAATGGAGATGCTTCCATACTCATGCAAAGATCCAGGGTCAAAACAACAACCCAAAGACAAAATCGTTGCTTGTCGCTCCGTATTCCTGCATTGTTTTCGGTTTCTTCATGTCAAGTTCAAAGTGCACACACCCACAAAAGAACAATGGCGGTCTTTTCTTACCGCCATCATGCCATAACATAAGAGGCTTCGCTCGGCTTTCAGAGTCAGCGGGTAGCAAGCAACTCTGAAACTACGTCGCTCACTTCTTTGCCATCGGCTTTGCCCTTCAGCTGAGGCATAAGCTGGGCCATGACTTTGCCTTTGTCGGCCTGTCCCTTAGCTCCAACCGCCTCAATCGCCTGCCGCGCCGCAGTGACAACTTCTTCACGACTTGCCTGTTTGGGAAGGTAACTCATAAGAACAGCAAGTTCTGCCTCTTCCTGCGCTACCAAGTCGCCACGATTCCCCTTCCGAAAGGCGTCGATGCTCTCCCGACGACGCTTTGCCTCCTTCGTAATAACATCAAGCACCTTGCTATCGTCAGCCGGCTTCTGCTGCGCAATTTCAGCATATCTTATCTCAGACAATAACAGCCTTAACGTAGAAACTTCTACGCTCTGCCGTCGCTTAAGTGCCCCTTTGAGAGCCTCCTGGATCCTATCTTTTAGCGTCATTTTCCGACTACCACCGGCTAATCAGAATTTGCTTCATATTTTCGAGTGGACCTCGCAGGTGCCGGTAAATAGATTTTCTGCCCTAAGAACGAAACTCTTGACTGGTAATTACCTGAAGCTCTTGCGTCTTTTCGCTGCCGCCTTCTTTCTTCTCTCTTCACTTGGTTTTTCAAAGTGCTTGCGGCGGCGAACTTCAGCTAAAATGCGGTCTTGCTGCACCTGCCTGTTGAATCTGCGTAGCAGAGCCTCGAAACTCTCGCCTGAACCAAGCCTTACATCAGCCATATCAGAACTGAGGCATTTTACCCCAGTCATTCCGCAATGTCAATCAGGGAAGGCAACAGGTTCTTCTCCATTTTGGTTGGTAAGCTATATTACCGTTAACTATCATCATGTCAGCTTCTAGTCTTGAGTTTATTTCTTTTCAGTGCCTCTAACAGACTAGTGGTATCTGCCTGCTCGATATATCTAAATGCGTGTATCCTGTTTGAATGTGAGGCACTGATTCTATTAGAAATAGCTTTCAACTCTTCCAACATCTGTTTCGTATCGCCAAATAATACGGGTTTGTTCAGCTTTTTGACACTAGTATCCCAATGAGCAACTCGCGTATTACGGTAATTCTTAATCGCCTCCAATGCCTTCTTGTGTTTTCTAAGGCATTTCTTTATTTCACGCACATTTATATCTGGGGCTAGGTTTGGATTTCTCCCCAGCATCTTAAAAATACGATAAAAACTTGGAGCGTTGGGTTCATTACTGAGAATATCGCTAACCTTAATAATCAGTCGGTCAAGATGAGCGTCTCTTGTAGGCTGGAAAAAACCTTTATACCGATTTATGGTATCTACTACTTTTTCAGTTGGCCAGAGCTGTTCCCAAATACGAAAGTGAACGCTAGCGGCCAATAGTTGCTTTTGTAAAATCTCAAAAACATTTTCAAATTCCTTAAGAGTGTCATCTGTGTTGGGTTTGTTGTCCATATTAGCACCTCATTGCTACTAACGCTGGCATAGGCTTCTCCCTGTGCCTGTGCAATCTGCCAAATCTCCTTCTAGCTACAATCGGCGGTCTTGGTCTTAATTCGGGAATTACAATAGTGCTAGTAGCACTAACTTTGGCAGGGGTAATGACTTCACGCTTAGCCACTACTTCCTGCCAATTACGATAGGGATATTTAACCCCTGCGACTTCGGCAGGTGTTTTGCCTTGAAGTGCCTCATGCGGTCTAAGATAGTTATAGTGCAATAGCCATCCCTCCGTTATCAGCCTAGCAGATTCAATGTCCTTCAGCCCACGCATCACCTTTGTCCTATCCTTCAAAGTCCCATGAAAACGCTCAATGTAGTTCGTGTTATTCTCAACCGTAAATGGCTTGCTCTGAATATGTTTCGTGTCTGCCCCAAAGACGTACTCTATGCCGTCTAAATAGGCTGCTAGCTTATCAGTAAGAATTGTCTTGGGTGATTTACCTGCTCTACGCTTTGCCTCATTCATTAGCAGGGCAGCATCCTTAATAGTCCTGCTTCTCGACAACCGAGAGGCTAAGAGGAATCTCGTCTTAGCGTCAATTATGTCCCAGAACCAAACGTTCTTCCCATCTATATCCAAAACCGTCTCATCGGCAACCCAAAGGTCGCCTACGTTTAGCTTGTAATTCTCTGCTTCGCTTACTGCCCGCTTGGTGAATTTGGTAATCCATCTATAAACGGTAGAATCGGAAGGGTAGCTATGATATATCTGTGTTAGCAATCGGCATATGCTGTTTAGAGATTGTCCTTCGTAATACATACCTATTGCAGTTCCTACTTGGTCAATAGGCGTTTTCATATCGGGTAAGGCGTCATTGTCGGCAAACTTCCTTTTACACTCTTTGCAGAAGAATCGCTGCATATGCCGATAGTGACCATACCTAATGACATTATGCCCGCCACAGTATTTGCACGTTACATCGAAGTATGGCACTTTGACCATACCACTGTCGCTGGGTGCGTAAGCCTTATAGACCATCAACAGCCCTTTATAAGCAGAATTATATGAATGCCTGTTAATATAGCTAGAACAATAGTCAGCCCAATTAGGATTCGTGTTAGGGATTCCAGCTTTGCAGCAAAATACATATTGATGAGGTCGGGCCTATAACCACCAAATTCCTCTTGAATCCTATTTACCTTGCGGACATTCTCTTGAATCTTGTCGTGTCGTTTCCTTGCCTTCTCGTCCATTGTCTCCCCTTTCCTCTGTATCTTCCAAATACAATAGTCTGGCTCGTTTCACCGTCTATATCCACGAGGTCTGCGTTTGGGCATACGGCGGAGAGCATATGCAGTCACACCACCACAACGCTCACATAGCCACTTTTGTCTAGGCGTATCGCCATAGTAATACATGCCAAATCTCCGCATTCGTCTGTGATAACAAAACGGGCAAATAGGCATCTTAATACCTCCATGTTTTATACTGATATAGCATATCCTTCTCTGTTTTTCTCTATTTCTCTGTCTATTTCTCTGTCTGCAATAATAATATAACATTGTCTAGCAATTTGTGCAATAATTAGTCTACAATAATTTGATTTGACAAAATTGCCCAGAGGGTATACCATTAGAAGAGATGTTAATGGAGCAGTGGGCGAGTGGTGCAAAAGTAGACACAGCCACTTTGGAAGTGGCGGGGCTGGTGACTCAGCCCATATGGGTGCGATTCCCATCTCGCCCACCCTCATAGGAGGCGTGTATGATGTAGATATATTATAGCACAGACTGGCAAGCCCTATTTTATTAAGGAGGTAAAAGACAATGCCTATTCGTGGCAAAAAACAAAGATTCACTGATACTAACATAAGCAAAGCTCCAAATTCTGATGGAGTATACGGGATTTACAGGGGTCAAGAATTAACATACATTGGCAAGGGCGAAGGTAAAAACGGGATAAAAAGCCGATTACAAGCTGCCCAGCGAGAGAATCGTAGCAAAGGAAACGCAACTTCTTTCCGAGTTGAGAAGTGCAGAAACCCATCCGAACGTGAAAAGTGGCTTTTAGAGCAATACAAGAAACTTCATGGGAAGTTGCCACGCTATAATGCCAAAGTAGGCTAATTGCTCTCATTTCATTTACCCTTTAGCCAAGTGCCTGCACCTACATAATCCCCCTCTTTGCCAAAGTGAATTTCACGGTTGCCTAATGGCAATATCGAGCCACTAAGGTAGAGCCTAAATTCGCCATCTTCTCTTGCCTTAAATTCTATTGTCAATCCTGTTGCCAGGTCTTTGACCACTTGTTGCTTGATGGTAAATACCTTCTTCGCTATCAATTTGAGCCTCCTGTGTTACCAACCACTACGGAGTAAAGCCAGGCAACATTGTTTTTGACAAATAGTGGCAAAACTGCTATAAATTATAGCATCTGAGAGAGGAGATGGCAGAGGAGACGGTGACCCAAGAAAAACACTCCAGGCTTGATTCTGTAATTAGATCCCTGGCAAAGAAGGGGTTCTTCCTTTTGGTGAAAGCCGTGGATAGATATGCTCCGGATAAACTGCTGCTCTTTGGCCTCAATTTCCTGGATAAACGTGTCCCGAACAGATTGATTTCGTTCGCAATTAGGGTGGTCAAGAAACTAGCCTCCAATAGGCTGCGCTCCATGATTATTGCTGCTGCTGATGAGTATGTTCCTGACGAGGTAGCGAACTCCAGAAAGGTCTGCACTGTTCTTGCCGGAGTGGGAAAATACATTCCCGACGAGATAATTCCACCGGACTCCACCGGAAGGTGGGAAAACCTTAGAACAAAGTTTCATATTCCGAAATTAATATCGAGCAGGCAGAAGTGAGCTTACACATTTGATATGTCTATCTTAATGGTAGACACTCGCGATGCTTCTCAGGGAAGAATAGGGTTATTGAATGCAGTACAGAAAGGTCTGTGTTGAGTCTTTTGGTTACGAACTGCCAGAGAATATCGTCACATCGGTAAGTCTGGAAGAGAAACTGGCCCCAATATACGGCAAGTTCAATCTTTCCTACGGCCGTCTGGAAATGATGACGGGAATTCGCGAACGGCGATTCTGGGACGATGGAGCAACACCAAGCCAAGCAAGTATACGAGCAGCAGAAAAAGCCATTGCCAAGTCGGGAGTCAAAAAAGAAGACATTGGCTGCTTGCTTCACACCTCTGTATCCCGCGATTTCCTGGAGCCAGCGACAGCTACTGTGGTCCACGATTCTCTGGGTCTTCCTCCGACAGCTACCATCTTTGACATCTCAAACGCCTGCCTGGGCTTCATTAACGGTATGGTGACTCTGGCAAATATGATTGAGCTGGGTCAGATAAAAGCAGGAATTGTAGTCGGCTGTGAGAGTAGTAGGCCCATGGTCAATGCTACAATCGATAGACTTCTAAGAGACCCTGACATTACCAGAGATAAGCTCAAGTTGGCCTTTCCCACATTCACCTTGGGATCAGGAGCAGTAGCAGCGGTGTTGACCCATTCCTCTCTGTCACAAGACGGCCATAAGCTTCTGGGAGGGGTAACACGCGCCGCTTCACAACACAATGGTCTTTGTCGTATAGAGGCCGATGTCTCTTTCCTCGACCTGGCTGAGCTCCCAAATATGCACACAGACTACGACGGAGTCCTGAAAAACGGACTGAGATTAGCGCCCGATACCTGGAAGGACACAAAACAAGAGATTGGATGGAACGACTCCGACATAAGCAGGTTCTTCACTCACCAGGTCAGCGCCGTGCATAGTAAACTATTGTTCCAGGCTTTGGGCCTCGATGCCACAAAGGACTTTTCTACGGTGGAGTATCTCGGAAACATTGGTTCGGTTTCCTTGCCCATTACCATGGCTATCGGAATTGAGCGGGGGTATCTTAAACCCGGTGATAAGGCTGCCATGCTGGGGATCGGTAGCGGCTTGGTCTGTCTCATGCTGGGTCTACAATGGTAGGCAAATTGGCCCCAGCCAGATGATTGCAGGGAAATTCCCCCTGACACAGAGATGCAATTAGATAGATTTCCTCAGACCGCTCTGATATCTACGTTTTTGATGGAAGTCATACCCTATGGTGGCAAATAGATCTGACGAAACGCGAGTCGTGATTACCGGGGTTGGCCTCACGGCACCAAACGGGAATAATCTGGCGGAGTTTCGCAAGAGCTTACTTACCGGCAAATCAGGCATACAGAAATTAAATATCCGCTATATTGGTGAAGTAGTCGCTGGTCTATGTGACTTTGACCCGCTCAAATATCAAAAGAAAAAGGAATTACGCCGGGGAACAAGGGCGGGCTCTATCGCCGTCTACTGCGCCCAAGAAGCACTCGCGGATGCCAGATTAGATCTTGCGTGCGCCGATAAATCGAGGATTGGCGTCTATCTCGGGATTACCGAGCACGGCACCGTGGAAACTGAAAATGAGGTCTATGAAATCAAGCAATTTGACTATGACGTGAAATACTGGTCTCACCATCATAATCCCAGAGTAGTAGCCAATAATCCCGCCGGTGAAGTTACTCTAAACCTGGGAATTACCGGACCGCACTATACGCTGGGAGCTGCCTGCGCTGGTGGCAACATCGGACTCATACATGGCCTGCAAATGCTACTGCTAAATGAAGTCAATCTAGCTCTGGCCGGTGGAGTTTCCGAGAGCACCGGCTCCTTTGGTATTTTTGCCGGCTTTAGAAGCGAGGGAGCTTTGGCTTCTCATCCTGACCCTGAGAAGGCATCGCGCCCCTTTGACAAAGACAGGAATGGCGTGGTTGTCTCCGAAGGCGGCTGCGTTTTTGTTCTGGAAAGGCTCAGCGATGCAATAACAAGGGGAGCCAAGATCTATTGCGAAATCGTGGGCTATGCCATCAACTCGGATGCCAGTGACTTCATTTTCCCGGACAGAGAAAGACAAATTCAGTGCATAAGACTCGCCCTCAACAAAGCCGGCATATCTCCAGAAGATATCGACATCATCAATACTCACGGCACAGGTACGGTGGAAGGAGATACCGTAGAGTGTCAAGCAATCAGAGAAGTCTTTGGTGAGTCTCCCCACGCCCATATAAACAACACCAAGAGTTTTATCGGTCACGCAATGGGAGCTGCCGGTGCCTTGGAATTAGCCGGCAATTTGCCCTCTTTTGAAGACTATCTCGTCCATCCTACCATCAATCTGGATCACTTGGATCCTAAGTGTCCTCTTGGCAGTCTGGTCATCAATGAGCCAAGAAGGATTGACAAGGTCGATTATATATTGAATAATTCCTTCGGAATGCTAGGCATCAATTCCGTTGTCGTCGTGAAAAGATTCGACAAATAAAGGCGAAGACATGCTCCGAATAAATGAACTGGGGGGTACATGACCAAGGAACAGATTAGAGCCGCCGTCCTGGAAATAATAGCCCAAATCATACCAGATGAAGATCTCAGTAACCTGAAGGGCGACGTTCCAATACGGGAACAAGTGGAATTGGACTCAATGGATTTCTTAGACATCATCATGGAGCTGCGAAAACGTTATGGCATCGAAGTACCCGAGAGTGAATATATGCAGTTAGCTACCCTGGATGGCTCTGTAGCCTATCTAGAGCCGCGGATGAGAAACCTCTGATCGACGGTGTTGGCACGCCAGGAACACATTGTTTCGTCGCATTCTTCCCGAGGATTGGGACTTAGTCAGCCTCTGATTTTGAAAAGACCCTGACCATGGATTATGACGTTCTAATTATCGGCGCCGGAATGTCCGGCCTTGCCGCCGGCATCAGATTGGCATACTACGGCAAAAGAGTTTGCATCGTGGAAAGGCATCATCGCGTGGGAGGCCTGAACTCTTTTTACAGCCTGGGTGGGCACAGATTCGATGTCGGTCTGCATGCCATGACGAATTATGTTTCCAAAGGCGCTAAATCGACGCCATTGCCCAAGCTGCTCCGGCAGCTCAAACTAAAAGCTGAAGATTTCGCCTTATGTCCACAAAGAATGTCAGTGATTAGATTCCCCGACAAAACCCTCAGGTTCAATAATGACTTCGACTTCTTCGTCGAGGACGTGGTTGACAATTTTCCCAGACAGACTGACAATTTCCTGAACCTGCTCAAGACCGTTTCTGAATATGACGAACTGAACCTATATATCAAACCGGTTTCGGCTCGCCAAGTTATGAGTTCTATTCTTTCCGACCCGCTCCTCATTGATATGATTCTTTGCCCGCTTATGTTTTATGGAAATGCTCAAGAGAATGACATGGAGTTCGGCCAGCTTGTTGTCATGTTCAAGAGTATCTTCTGCGAAGGCTTCGCCCGACCTCAAGCCGGGGCACGCCAAATCCTCGATGTGCTGGTAAGGAAATACAAGGCCTGCGGCGGTGAATTTAAGATGAGGTGTGCGGTGACAAGTCTCAAATGCGTCAATGGCAAGGTCGAATCAATCCTGCTCGAAAACGGTGAAGTCCTGACAGCGGATAGCATACTATCATCCGCTGGTTATGTTGAAACCATGAGGCTTTTGGCCGATTATGATTCCGCAAGTTTCAAACACGATGTGGGTAAAATCTCATGCATGGAGTCTATCATGGTCTTAGATAAGGAAATTGCCAAAATGGGTTATGACATAACAATCACCTTCTACAACAATTCAGATAGATTTAATTATCGGCAACCCGACAAGCTAGTTGACGTTTCCAGTGGCGTTGTTTGCTGCCCTAATAATTTTCAATTCACAGACCCTTTGCCCGAAGGCATGATTAGGATAACCAATCTAGCCAACTTTGAGCTCTGGAACAAATTGAGTGGAGACGAGTACAGAGCCCAGAAAGCCGCTTGGCTGGAAGCCGCGCTCCGAGAGGTGGTGAAATTTGTACCTGATTTCCGCGATTCGATTATTTTTGCCGATGTCTTTACTCCGAAAACAATCCACCGATTCACCGGCCACATAAATGGCGCGGTCTACGGAACGCCAAATAAAATCAAGACGGGGAAGACTCATTTGGACAATTTGTTTATCTGTGGCACAGATCAGGGTTTCCTGGGAATAGTGGGTGCGATGCTTAGCGGTATCTCCATGGCAAATCTTCACTTTCTGCAGAAGACGTAGTCACAAGCAAATGTTAAAATCAGGGTGACAAAGGGAAAGATATGAGCCACGATTGGGCAAACGATGTAAGATCAGAATACGACGTCATCGTCATTGGAGGCGGACTCGCAGGACTGACTTGTGCCAATATGCTGGCTAAGGGAGCACATTCAGTCTTGCTTCTGGAGCAGCACTACAATCTTGGTGGACTAGCCACGTGGTTCAAAAGAAAGGGGCATATCTTTGACATCGCCCTACATGGATTCCCCGTTGGGATGATTAAGACCTGTCGTAAATACTGGACTCCTGAAATCGCTAGCATGATTGTTCAGCTCAAAGGGATTAGATTTGATAACCCCCAGTTCTCCTTTACGACAAGTTACGACCGGGATGATTTCACACGCATCTTAGAGCAGCGATTCAAAATACCCCGGGAGAATATTGAAAACTTCTTCCACGCAGCCAGAAACATGAATTTTTACGATGACGAAAGCATGACCACCAGAGAGTTTTTTGAAAAATTCTTTCCGGGCCGTGAAGATGTTCACCGCCTGCTAATGGAGCCAATTGCCTATGCCAACGGGTCAACTTTGGGCGACCCCGGCATAGGTTATGGAATCGTGTTTTCCAACTTCATGAGCAAAGGTATTTATACTGTCCGAGGGGGGACAGACCAGTTTATCGAAAAAATGCGGGAAGAGCTCCTGCGAAACAGCGTTGACATTCGGACCAGGTGCTTGGTGGAAAAGATTGTGGTCAAAGATAAACAGACTGTTGGGGTAATAGCGAACGGGAAGACGATCAAGAGCAAGGCTGTTGTCTCCAATGGTAACTTGTTATCCACTATCCATAAGCTGGTCGGAGACGAGAATTTTTCTGAAGGCTTCATTGAAGAGGCTAACAAAGTGCGTCTGAATAACAGCACTTGCCAAGTCTATATCGGCATTAAGAAAGGCGAGAAGATTGACTACATCGGGGATTTGCTTTTTGCCTCAGAGGCGAAGAAACTCGACCCTCAAGAACTTCGCAGCAAGAATACTACCAGCAGGTCGTTCTCCATCTACTATCCCCAGACCCGACCGGGCTCTGATATGTACTCCATCGTTGCTTCCTCCAACGCTAACTATGATGACTGGGCGAACCTCTCCGAAGAGGAATATCGCGCCTCCAAGGAGGAATTGATGCAAAGGACGCTCAATGCTCTGGAGAAGTATATTCCAGAGATTCGAGAGAAGGTAGGCTATCTGGAAGCCGCCACTCCCAGGACATTTCAAAGGTATACGCTCCATCTAAACGGCGCTTCTTTTGGTACCAAATTTGAGGGATTGAAGGTCAGTATGGGACTTCCCAAGGAGATAGCCGGACTTTTCCATACTGGCTCCGTGGGGATTATTATGTCAGGGTGGCTGGGCGCAGCTAATTACGGAGTAATCGTCGCCAACGACGTGGACAAATTTCTGTCAGCAGGGGGCGTCAATTGAACTTCCTCTCTTAAGATAAGAGGAGCTAGACCTGCCCGCCGAACGACTTCTTTGGCAGGCAGGGGAGTCATGAAATGCATGATTTCGAAGGACAGACTGTCATTGTCACTGGTGGGACCCGAGGAATAGGCAAGGCTATTGCCGAAAGCTTCTTGCAGGCAGGGGCTAGAGTCATTGTCACCTATTCGACAAACGAGGCGGCGACAGCACAATTCAGACAAGACAATAGCCAGTTTGCGCAAAACATTGATATCCAGAAACTTGATGTCAGCAAGTATGAAGATGTCGAAGGGTTTTTCAGATACATAGATACGAAATATGGCAGCTTCGAAGTGCTGGTGAACAACGCCGGTATCCGAAAAGATTCTGTCCTGGCGATGATGAAGGAATCGGACTGGCACGATGTACTGAATGTCAATCTTACCGGTATCTTTTACATGTGCAAATTTGCCGTGAGGAACCTGATGCGGAAGCGATATGGCCGCATTGTCAACATAAGCTCCGTGATGGAAAGATACGCTTTTGAAGGCCAGGCGAACTATGCAGCCGCAAAGGCAGGCCTGAGTGCATTGACTAAATCGTTGGCCAAGGAAGTCGCTACTCGGGGCATTACGGTCAACTGCGTTTCCCCGGGATTCATCGCTACCGAACTCATCCGGGACCTTCCGGATAAATTGCGTGATACCTATCTCGACAGGATTCCCATGAAGAGATTTGGAAATACCGAGGAAGTAGCCGCTTGCGTTCTTTTCCTGGCTTCCAAGGAGGCATCATATGTGACGGGCTCGATTCTTGAGGTGAGCGGAGGACTATGACATGGAGGAAATCCTGAACGCTATACCCCATCGTCCGCCGTTCTTATTTGTAGATAGAATCGTAGAACTGAGCGGCACGAAAATCCGAACTGCGAAGGACATAAGAGCCGACGAGCCGGTTTTCGCGGGACACTATCCCGGGCAACCCATCATGCCCGGGGCACTTATTTGTGAATCCATCTTTCAAACGGGCGCAATTCTGCTATCCAAAATGATGGGCGGCATGACGGGAGGTATTCCTGTTCTTACTCGCGTCAATAATGCCAAGTTCAGAAGCATCGTTAAGCCGGGGAGCACACTGGACATCGAAGCAGAGTTGGTAGAGAAAGTCAGCAATGCCTATTATATGAAGGGCAAAGCCTCAGTTGGCGGCAAGACCTCAGTCACAGTCGAGTTTACTGTCACCTTAGCTAAAGAGGCACCTTGACATATGTTGAGAAGCATAGAGCGAGCATTAAATGGATTTTCTGGATATTGCTGGTAAAACTTTCCTTGTTTTTGGGGCGGCCAACAAAAAGAGTGTGGCCTTCGCCGTAGGTCAGGTCCTAACCGAGGCCAGGGCAAATGTAATCTACAGCGTTCGCTCCGCGGCCAGGAAGGAGAGCGTTACCAAAATTCTTCCCGGCGCTGATATCTACGTTTGCGATGTAGAACGAGAGCAGGAAATCAGAAAACTGGCTGAGGATGTGGCTAAAAAATACCCTAAGCTTCACGGCATCGTTCATTCCATAGCCTTCGCTAATTACGAAGAAGGGCTCAAACCGTTCCATGAAACAAAAAGGAAAGACTTCTTGCAGTCAGTTGATATCTCCTGTTATTCCTTAATCGCCATTGCCAATGCGTTTAAGAGCCTATTAGATGAAAGAGCATCTGTTGTCACTATCTCCATCTCAACCACGAAAATGGCAGCAGAACCTTATGGGTTTATGGCCCCGGTGAAAGCCGCACTAGATTCGACCATATGCTTCCTGGCCAAATCCTTCAGTTCTTTCTCCCAAATCCGATTCAACTCCGTGAACGCCGGACTTTTGAAGACATCGGCATCCGCAGGAATACCCGGATACTTAGACTACTACCTTTTTGCCGAACAGCTAACCCTGCGCAAGAAAGCTCTGACCACCAACGAGGTAGCCAATACAGCAGCATTTCTCTTGAGCGATCGATCTAGCGGCATCAATGCCCAGGGCATAATCGTGGATGCTGGAATGTCGATCAATTACTTTGACAAGGATATCATCAAGAAAGCCACAAGATCTTAAGCCCATGATTTTGTTTCCTGTAGTCATGCCGGTTACCGAACGCGACCATAAGCTCTCAGGTAAAGATGAGGTCGACCATCTGAGCCGCATTGCTCGAGAGGCTTTGAGACTGAGTGCTGAGCGAAGTGGACTCATGCTTGGAGAACTGCTCAAGGATGATAAGGGCGTACCATGTCCGGTCAACGGCAATTATTGGTCACTCTCCCATAAACCTAAGTACGTGGCGGCGGTGATTAGCGACGATAAGGTCGGGATTGATATTGAAGAAATGAGGCCCCGCAATGAGTCACTCTTCACTCGTGTGGCGACTGATAAGGAATGGGCACTAGAGGAAAAGACTTGGGACACCCTCTCCCGTTATTGGACGGCAAAGGAAGCGGTTCTGAAGGTCATCGGAATTGGCATAGGAGGGTTAAGGACCTGTCGAATAGTCGCAGTTCACGACGAGAATCATATTACTCTGAACTATAGAGGGCAGTTCTTTCTGGTGGAGCAATTACGACATAATAACCACATTGTCTCCGTCCTCAAGGACGATAACCAAATCGAATGGATTGTCCTCGACGGGAGACAAACCCCAGGCCCAAGGTAGAGTCCACCTCAAGACTGCTTCTCTATCGGTTCGCAACAGACAACTTCTCAGGGATGTCTGTTCGGCAGACTAAAAAGGCGCACACTGTGAAACATCCATAACCCCCTCTCATCCCCCTTACCTCAAGAGGGATAAAACAGAAAAGCTTTACGTTGAAAATTCCCCTCTTAAGATAAGAGGGGCAAGGGGAGTTATGAAGAAAACAATTCTTGCTAATCGGGTCAGAAGTGGGTTCTATCAAACTCTCTTGTCCGGTACCGCTCCCATCCGGGAAAAACCTCGCGATAGACCCCGAGTCTTATCCCGATTAGTTTCGTGGTTCGCAGAAGCAGCATCTTAAACATCCTGGGCTTACTTAGCAGTGCTTTCATCAAGGCAAGAAGGGTCTTGGTTAGCGTAGGTGGGCACCCCTCTATTTTGATGGCATTCTGTAAACCCTTATTACTTCTGATGGCACAATCCCCGTAAAGTAAGACGGCCTGGCTATCTCTTTCCGGCTTTAATCCCAGTCCATAATAGAATGCTACACCGCCAAAATCCATGCCAGGATTATCCTTGCCGAATATTGACAGCGCCAAGGCGAGTGTCGCACCACAGGCTGAACAAAGAGTCTGGCCCGGATAAGGGGCGGAAAGCCCTGTTACGTTCGATGGGCCTAATAACTCTTTGTCCGGTTCAAATCGCCACTCAAGTCGTTCCTTCAAGACTTCCATGTCCTGTCCCTTGATTTCAATCGCGCTTATGTCAAAAGAGCGATTGTGTCTCTGGGCGAATTCCCTCAGATAGTCAACATGTGATGGGTCAATTCCCATAACTGTAGCTCCGACAACATCGCACTCAAATATGTCCCGACTGGCGATAATTAAATCCTTCCGGTGAGCTACACCGGCAAGAGTCTCCGGCCCTTTTTCCAGCATATATATACCATCGATTATGACTAGGTCGCTCTTGATGGCTTCGTTTAATAAACAAATCAGGGTATCAAGGCGCTTGCTACTATGAAACCTCTTCTTGGACGCCTTGTTCAGACAGCCTTTCATGTTCTTGAAACCCAGAGAGACTCTGGCTTGAAAATGAGTCTTGAGCACTGGCACATTGACGAGAAAATCTGTCTCCAAGGCTGCCCTCGAAACTTGAACCTTTGTTCCTCCTAGATCCAATTCTTCAAAAGCGCCTTCATTGAAATCAATCAGTTTGATTCCGTATTTTTTCGCCATCCTCTCCATGCCTGTGCCTTTGAAGCCCCGTTTCGTTTCTGGCGCAAGTTCGTCGAATATGCCAATGATAGCTCCTTCTCCTATAGAAATATTCTTGCAGCCGTGTTCAAGCAGTAATCGCACGACTGCGTTCATAATCCATGATGTGGTGACCATTCCATAGGGTGGCATTATTCTGTGCCGGAAGCAATTATTGGGTTTTATCAACACTCTGTCATCTTTATCTAGCTTCTCAAACCCAGCACACAGGTCGATAGCCTTGCGAAGGGAATCCAAGGAGCCGTCAAATCTTACGAGCGATACCGTCATACAGTCGGCGCACCAACTTGATAATTCTTAATCTCTTCGACGTACAAGTCCAGAAACATCCGAGCTTTCTCCTTGGATAACAGAGCAGGCCTATAAGTTAGAGAGATATTCAGATTCCCATTATACGTACAAGTGGCTACGCTTATCCCCATCGGAGTTACCACGGGTGCCGAGCCGATGACATTGACTATCTTGGCATTGCCCATGTTGCAGACAGCCGCTTCTCCAGACCTCGATTTTGGCCAGATAAAACCTAAGTTGGTAATAAGGATAGTATCAACATATGTCCGGGTAATCATCAAAAACCGGGCCATTTCTTTCGTTACACACGGAGGAAACCGAGAGCAAAAGTAGAAGAAATAAATCAAGGAGAAGGCTATCCCATTCGTAATCGCATTTGCCGCATCTGCTCTTACCTTTCTCAGTAGCTTTTCCGAATCGGCCCTGTCTCCAGGTGTAGTAGTGAAGGAGCACCACGACACGTGATTAGAAACAACATAGCGAAAACCCTCCGGGCTTATGTTTACGGGAACCATCACTCGTATCCTTTTGCTGGCTTTTTCGTGCATACCATTCCACTTTTCCACCGCGTCATAACAAGCCGCCAGAAAGATATCGTTTAGCCCGACTTTGGCTGCTCTTGCTTTAGATTGGATTTGCTTTAGTTCCCCGGGCTGGACAACTCTGAGGCAGAAAGCGAGTTCTCTGGAATGTCCCGACCTGTCATGAAAGACCCTTGTTGGGGGAAAGAGGGCAGATATGATGAAGCGATGGAAAAGGCTAGAAACCATTTTCCTATAGTAATGCTTTACCTTTGACCTCTGGCTACGGGCAAATTCCAATAATTCATCCCCCTTACGATTTATGCGGATATCCTCCGAGGATTCATGATTCTTAGAAGGTTCGTTGTTGTAATTCTCGATAACCTTCCTTATGAAGATAAGAGCTCGGAGCCCGTCTGCCACCGAGTGATGAAAAGTGAAAACCAGCGACGATTTTCGCTCGTCCTTCTTAAAAAGAAGAACTCTCAATGGCAACTCTTTTCTGAGATTAAGAGGCCTGTTCATCCAGGAGGAAAGATAGTCCTCCTGCTTCCTATCGCGGAGTTCAGCTTGGTCTGCAACGGTCAGGACTCCTTTGCCCGGGTCTTTCTGCATCTCCCGAAGAAGCCTGAAATATCTACCACGAACAATCGTTCTCATTACGGGATGATCCTGCTGCGCTGAGAGAATTGCCTGATTCAATTTAGCCTGATCTACTTCTCCTTCAACGTCTATGATTCCGTAAATAAGCATAGGCTCATTTACTCTATCGAGAGCTATTAAGCATTTATCAACACAATTGAGGGGGATTGAACCAAGGGAACTCTTCGCTTCTCTTCGCATGGCAGTCTGAAGCTAGACCAAATAAGGCAGGCTTTCCCAGTAGCCCGATTCACCAGGCTTCGCTTTTTTCATTGCCTCCCTACCGAGATTGCTTCGTCGCTTCGCTCTTCGCAATAACAAAGAGGCAGCCCCAATAAGCCGGGTACCTGCAATCTTTACGCCGATTCCTCGACCTTTTTCTTCGCTGCCTGGGCAATCTCCGCCGAGACCTTTCTGCCGCCCCGGCATGCCATCAGGGCCAGAGCCCCTGAAACGTCGCCGCCGATGGTGACTTTTGTCTTGCCATTTACAGGTTCAAGATTATAGAACCGCGTCAAATTGGTACCCAGGGCCTTGCCATTCATGACCACAGCCTTCTCCGGGACAAACTCTGTAACCGTCATCAGTAACGTAACAGTGAGTCCGCTTACCTTGGCCGTAACAGAAAGCTGCGAGCCTACTACCAGAGGCCCCTTGGAGACCCTCTCAATCTTTTTTATAGACGGCATCCATTGCGGCCACTCTTCAAGCTTGTCTATCAGCTCCCATACCTTCTTGACCGGGCCATTAATTTCGATGCTGCTCTCAAACCTCATGGTACTCAGACTCCTCCTTTACATAGTACCCTAGATACATTATACATCATAATATTATTCAACGGACTCGCCAGTAAGCGTGCGCTCCCTGTTTCTCTAACCTGCCAAAGAAGAACAACGTGCCGGCTTAAACGCCAGCCCGTAGCAGTTTTCTTGAGGCCAAATTGTAACCAGTGATAAAATGACCCTCAAACGGTACCACCAAATCAGTCTAGGGTCCCGTGGTTAATCGGTGCATGAGCTTCAATAGACCTGATATCATCCGCCCTCCCAGTGAATGGAGAAGCTACTTTCTCCCGCTGACCAGTGGCTGCTCCAACAACACCTGCACTTTCTGCGGATACTATGGTTCAAAGCTTCATATCCGGGATGTTACCAACGTCAAGAGTGAAATAGACGCTGTAGCTTCATTCACTCAAAGTAGCATTCGCCTTCCCAGTATTCCCACGGTGGTATATGCGATAGCTCAAGATTGGGATGGCAGGAGAGTATTTCTCCAGGATGGTGATGCTCTCGTCTATCCCTTCCCCAAGTTGAGGGAAGTCCTCCAGCACTTGAATACAAAGCTGCCCGGCGTGGAAAGGATCGCCACGTACGCCACGCCCCAGGATATCATCCGCAGGAGTCTAGCTGAACTCAGGGAACTCAGGCAGCTGAAGTTAGGCATATTCTATACAGGGCTTGAGACCGGCCACGACGAACTGCTCCGGCGGATAGGCAAAGGGGTAAGTTCCGATGAGGTGATCGAGGCAGGACAAAGGGTCAAAGAAGCCGGGATAAGCTTCTCTGTGACGGTAATTTTAGGGCTTGGCGGCATCGAGGGAAGTCAGAAACACGTGTTTGAGACAGCCAGAGTTCTCACTGAGATCGATCCGGACTATGTAGGAGCCCTGACTCTAACCCTCGTCCCCGGCACTCCCCTCCATGAGCAGTGGGAGCAGAATGAATTCCATCCTCTATCCCCCTTTCAATCCCTGGAGGAACTGAAGTCAATAATAGAGAATTCCAGCTTCACCGATTGCTTCTTCAGCTCGATGCATGCCTCAAACTATCTCTCCGTCCGAGGAAACTTGCCGCAGGACAAGAACAGAATGCTCGGGGAGCTGGAGACCATCCTGACAGCTAGAAACCCTTCCCTACTCAAGCCCGAGTTCCTCAGAGGTTTATGACCGCCACGCCATAATAAGCGATTTCCTAGAAAGTGCAGTAGAAGACACTTGCCCTGCCAACTCCCTTTGCAGCTCTCCTGCTCCTACCCTTTCTCGCCGGTCCTACCCCTCCCATAAGCTAACGCAAACTTCATGCGATGATACGGAGATAGGAGAACGGCCCCTGGATTATTACCGGTGACCATGTCCTTAGCCACAACGTAGGTGACAGGAGCCTGGGAACGCTTGATGAAAATAGTGTCATGTCCCACGCACAGACCATATATGAAGTTCAGCTCCGTGCCTTCTCGGTTCATAATCTCCGCCTGGGCTATAGGATTACAGCTTATGCCCAGCTGGTTCACCCATTCATCGGGTATTCCTGTTTCCTGGGGCTTCAGTCCACCTATCATACAGGCTATAGAGACGACCTGGAAACCGGCTCTCTCCAGAAATCGGGCAAATTCTCTGCCCTCGCGGATTAAACCGACGCATACGGCCAATCCCACCTTTTTTGCCCCCAGCTCCTTGGCGAATTCGATGCACTGTTGCACTCGAGACCAATCATAGCCCCCTTTCTTCAGTACCTTGGCTGCCGCTAGATGAAACCTTTCGGTGTCAGGTTCAAGATACTGCCGCTTGCTTCCTTCTATTAGATCCAGGAATTTCCGCGCCTGGCAATACTCCGGGATCCCATTGGGATACTTCGCCAAACACTCATTGTTCTTGCACTGATGACACTGGATTGTCTTAGCTTCCTGAGCCATTTTCCCTCCTTACCAGAGATACGAATATGCTACGGTCACTTGAGCATGTTAACAGGTCATCCAGAAACCTCAACCCCATCACCATCAAGGCTGATTCTACACATGGGTCACAGTCAAAGTCAATTAACGCAATGATGCGGTCCAATGATTGACTTAAGAGTCCAGCCACCTGGTCGCGCTGAATATGCTTCAATCGCACAGAATGTAGTATAATTGTAATACGGAAAGCATGCTATGGCCAAAATAAGAGCAGGCATAATAAATGTCACGGGCTACATTGGTGCCGAACTCGCGCGGCTGCTTCACCAACATCCCCAGGTGAGGCTCGTCGCCGTCACGGGGAGAAGCGCAGCCGGACAAAAGCTAGGCGATGTTTTCCCCAGCTTGGCCGGGATCAATCATACAATAGAAGCCGAGCTCAATAGTGAAGTCGACGTTGTCTTTTCAGCAATGCCCCACAAGAGCAGTACAGATATAGTAGCACCCCTGTTGAAGCAGGGAATCAGGGTTGTCGACGCCAGTGCTGATTTCAGACTGAAGAACGCTGGCGAATACGCCAAATGGTATGGATTCACTCATCCATTGCCCAAGTTACTTGAACAGGCGGTTTTTGGTTTGTCTGAGCTACATAAAAATGAGATTGCCTCGGCTGCGCTGGTGGCAAACCCGGGCTGCTACAGCACGGGAGCCATCCTGGCGCTGGCACCCCTAGTCAAACAAGGGCTTATCCATCCCGATATAGTTGTAGATAGCAAATCGGGAGTCTCGGGCGCGGGCAGAACATTGAGCTTGACCACTCATTATTCCGAGGTCAACGACGACATCTGCGCTTACTCGCTTGAGGGACATCGCCATCTGCCGGAGATAGAACAGGAACTAAAAGAACTGGATCCGTCACTCTCTTTCTCGGTAACATTCATACCTCATTTGGTGCCCATGACCAGAGGCATCCTCAGCACCTGCTACGCCAAATCGGTTGACGGTTGTCGCCTGACTACCGACAGCCTGAAACAGGTATACTTGGAATTCTACAGGCATGCTCCCTTCATTCAGATAACGACCCACCCCCCACACACGAAGCACGTCTGGGGAACTAACTTCTGCCTTATTCATCCCACTATTGATTCAAGGACAAACAGGCTTGTAGTGATCAGTTGCCTGGACAACCTAGGCAAAGGAGGCGCGGGACAAGCAGTCCAGAATATGAATCTGATGTTCGACTTGTCCGAGACTGCGGGGCTGGAAGCGTTAGCCATTTACCCTTGAAGTGTCTAGGGATGACTCCACTGCCGGAACTACTTTGACTGTGACCCCTGGTTGAATCTCCCGTGTTCCGCTGATTCTTCGTAGTTAACCAGCAACATCCATTACCTGATTCAGTACATCTTAACTATCCGAAACGTTACTAAAGGACTATTTACAGTAGCTAATTACGAATGGTATAGTGAAAACACATCAGACTTGCTTGACTAAATCCGTGATAGGTTGCGAAACGGCGATGGTAATTAAGTTCACCGACACAGCGAGACCGGACAGCAAAAGGCCGACCATACAGGCCAGCAAGCCACGGAAAGACTCGAGGGCTGCCAATCCCTGCGTTGTGAATCAGCACCCGATAACGTCAATGGCGCAAGAGATGAAGCGATCATTAATTAAAGTCCTTATCTGCGATGACGACTCGACTGGCCGCGAACTGGTCCGAACCTATCTGCAACAGTTGACCGGCAGGGAAATCGTGTTGCTAGAGGCGGGGCATGTGGACGAAATCCAGAACGCGCTGGACAAAGGCAGAATTGACCTCGTCTTGATGGACAGTCAAATGCTTGGGAACTCAGGAATGGAGTGGCTTGTGGAAATATCGAAAAGGCAACTGGCTCCCGTGGTCATGTTGACCGGTTCCGGAACTGATGAAATCACGGTGCGAGCCCTTCAAGAGGGAGCAATTGGCTACCTGCCAAAAAACAGCCTATCCCAAGAAAAGCTAGGTAACATCATCGATGCCGCCCTGGATAAATGGACGCGGCTACAGCAAGCCAGAGCAGACAATGAAAAGTTGGAAAAACTGGCAACCGTCGATTCATTGACCGGACTGTACAACCGACCAGCAGTTTTGAGTAGGCTACGTGAGCTAATCAGTTTTGCCAATCGCTACAAAGAGGATTTCAGCCTGATCATGCTGGATCTTGACCATTTCAAAAAAGTCAACGACCGCTATGGGCACCTCGCTGGAGACGAGGTTTTGGCAGAAATTGCTGCCTTGGCCCGTCGGAATGTCCGCGACACAGACATAGTGGGACGATACGGAGGCGAGGAGTTCATCATTATTCTGCCTAAGACTGCTCTGGCCTCATCCTGGGTCGTTGCCGAGCGACTCCGCAGCATAGTAGAAAAGACTGAAATGAAAGACTCTGCCGGCAGTGTATTCTCCGTCACGGTGAGCCAAGGGTTAGCCGGTTGGGAACGAGGTGAAGATGCCACCTCTCTTATCTCACGCGCTGACGAAGCTCTCTACAAAGCTAAGGCCAAAGGCCGAAATCGTGTGCAGATTTTGCTCGGACCAAGTCTAAGAGACAAGGTTTAGCTCAATTATGCTATCAACCCCACCCACAATGACACACCCCCGTTGCTTGTCGTCTGCTTGCCCTTCATCGGCCGTTCGCCCAACAAATCACCAATTCCATAGCGAATCTAGAACAAACGGTTTATCGTCCTGCAACCCGGATGACGCTTGGCTGTCCCTCCAGATTCAAGATATCTTACTATATTACAGTGCCCCCATCTACAACTAGAGTATGTCCAGTCACATAACTGGAAGCGTCGGAAGCCAGGAAGACCACAGCCCCCACCATCTCGTCAGGTTCGGCTACCCGCCCCAACGGGGTCCTCATCATCACCGTTTGCTCGATATCTGGATTGCCCCACAGCGCTTCACTGAACCGGGTTTTGGTAAGCCCCGGCGCTATCGCATTGACCCTGATGTTGTACTGTGCCCACTGCTGTGCCATCACTTTGGTGGCCATAATCACCCCGGCTTTACTTATGGAGTAAACCGGCAGAATGTCGGGCGTAATCCCGGCTACTGAAGCAACGTTGATGATCTTGCCCCCGCCTTGTTCCTTCATAACCCTGGCTACCGCCTGGCTGAGAAAGAATAGCCCTTTCAGGTTGAGATTCATAATGGAATCCCAGGCACGCTCTTCTATGTCTATAGCCGATGCCATGGTCGGGTTGGTACCCGCGTTGTTCACCAGAATGTCAATCCTGCCAAGTTCGCCTTTTACCTTCGGGACAAGATTGCCAATCTCCTCCACCCTCCCCACATGCGTTGCCACGGCCATCGATTTTCGTCCCAATCCCTTTATCTCTTCGGCCACCTCTTCGAGATCAGGTAACTTGCGGCTAGTTACAGCTACGTCAGCCCCAAATTTGGCCAACCCCACAGCGATGGCCTTCCCAATACCTCGGCTGCCGCCAGTCACCAGTGCCACCTTGCCTGACAGTGAGAAAACATCCGGGGAAATACTCATTGTACACCTCCTGAATATGATTCGTCAGCCTCGACAGAAGCCAACGCTAAAGTATATATTGCAGATGATTCCGCACGCAACTTGAACAATGGGTACTCATCCTTCGTATCAAACGTCCCCGCTTCACCAGTACCCCCACCGTTATAGACCATTCCACCATTGCGTTACGATTGTAACCACCTCCAGGCTGCTCACAATCTCTGACTCACTCCGACCCTCTCGCATAGAGTGGTAGAGGTTTTGCAGAACCCTGCATAAAGGACTATTGACAACCCCTCCAATGGTGGCTTATAGTATTTCAAAGCTAATATAAGGTTGGTAACCAAGTGTGTGTGTCAAAGAATTGCGGCATTTCCCATGATACTGAGCCGACCGCATTTAGAAAACGAACGAGCTCTCTTCTTTCCTGTAGAAAAAGCAATCCCTCTTTTAGAACCCCGTGGCATCGCGAGGCATACTCGCCCAGTCTCTTGGGCGATTCCTGCCACACAAATCAAAGGAACTACGAAAACTCAAAGGTGAAGTATGAATATAATGCTTAGTTCAAACAGACGCCTTCACATCGTAAGAATCAGCATCTTCTTGGTTACCGTGGCCCTAATCGCCAGCGCAGCAGGCTGTGGTGGATCTTCTCCGGTTGAGCCTCAGTATATTACCCAGCTTGCTGCAGGCAGCGACCATACAGTGGGGCTGAAGTCCGACAAGACTGTGGTCGCTGTGGGAGATAATTCCTTCCTGCAGTGCAATGTCGATAACTGGAAGAACATCATCTATATGGACGCTGGCGGCGCTCATACGGTAGCACTCAAGAGCGACGGCACGGTAACCGCCGTCGGATCCAACGGCGACAAGCAATGTGCTGTCTACGGGTGGACGGACATCGTCAGCGTCGCTGCGGGTGGGTACCACACACTGGGACTCGAGTCCGACGGCACAGTGGTCGCCGCGGGATACAACCAGTACGGGCGGTGCGATGTCGGGAGCTGGACAGGCATCACCCAGATTGCCGCCGGTGAGCTGCACACTGTGGGACTCAGGTCCGACCACAGTGTGGTCGCCGTGGGATACGATTACTCCGGCCAGTGCGATGTAGGTGACTGGACAGGTATCACCCAGGTCGCCTGCGGCGACTTCTACACAGTGGCACTCAAGTCTGACCACACCGTGGTCGCGGCGGGATACAACTACTACGGGCAATGCAATATCGGCGATTGGACAAACATCATCCAGATCGCTGCAGGCACAAGTCACACTGTCGGACTTAAGGCTGACGGCACGGTGGTTACGGTAGGATACAACGGCCTGGGCCAGTGTAATGTCGGTAACTGGACGAGCATCGTGCAGATCGCCGCTGGCGGCGATCACACGGTGGGAGTCAGGTCCGACGGCACCATAATCGCAGTGGGCGACAACTTCTACGGGCAGTGCGATGTGGCAGACTGGAGCCCGTGACAGGAAGCCCCATGGTGTAGACTCGCCATTTTCGGTAGAGAAGACGCTTCTGCGGCCGGCGCCGATATCCACCCTCACTCTTCGGATCAGGAACCGACGAGCCCATTCCGAGACACGATTAAGGAATTCTCTTTCGCACGGCCTGTGTCATGTGTACGATTCGGCAAGCCGGAAGTAGCCCTGAGCAGCAGTCAATGCCTTTGTCTTCTCATCTTCAGAAATATAGAGGTCGTCGAGCTTGAAACTCTCCACCTTGCCCCTGACGCAAGCACGGTAACACTTGTAGAAGTTGAGCAACTTCAGAAGTTCTTCATCGTGGCCCAACTCCACATAGGCATCAACTAGATGCCGGGAAAGCGCAACCTGCTGGTAGCGGTCCAAATCCATAGCTAGAAAGGCAATTTCCGAGGCTACGTCGCAATATCGGAATCTATCATTGAACTCAATGCAGTCGTAGATGCAAACACCGTTGGTGAAGCAAACATGGGCAGCATGAAGATCTCCATGACAATCCCTTATTCTGCCTTCCTTGACCCGCTTGTCGAACAGGCCTGCATTGCCTTTAATGAAATCATCGGTGTAACTCCTAATACGCTCATATCTCGCTCTAAAAATGGTCAGGCCAATATACTTCTCGGTCTGAGCGAAGTTCTCATCGCAATTGTGCCGTATAACATCCAATCCGCCAAAAGCAGCAATCTGTGGATTCGTTTCGGCTCTCTTATGAAAGCCCGCCAGTTTCTCAGCTACAATTCCCACCATTTCCGGAGTTACCTGACCACGGGGCAGAAGCACGTCCATCATGCGGTCTTGTGGCAACTGCCTCATTTTGACAGCGTATTCTATCGCCTTACCCTCGCCCTCGACACAAAACCCACCTTTTTCCTCGACGACCGGCACCACGGCCACATAAACCCGGTCACAGAGGCGTCTGTTCAACTTCAGTTCTTCCTGACAGAAGGAAAGGCGTTTCTCCAAGGTGGTGTAATCCAGATACCCTAGGTCAACGGGCTTCTTAATCTTGTACACATATTTCCCAGCAAGGAAAACAAATGACATCTGAGTCTGCACCAGTTCTATTTTCCGTGGCCGATGAGGATAAGCTTCCGGTTTAAGAAGGGCTTCAACTACAGCTGGTAGTACTGACATCAGATTTCTCGCGACCTCTCAGGGCCTCTCCCACAGAGCTGCCATCCCCTGCCCACCACCGATGCACATGGTCTCCAAGCCACGATGCAGATTTCTATGCACCATGTCATAGATTATGGTGACTGCGATCCTCGCTCCAGTGCACCCAATAGGATGACCCATGGATATCCCGCTGCCGTGAGGGTTAACGCGTTCAGAATTCCAGCCAAGCTCTTTCATGCAACCTAACGCCTGAGCAGCAAACGCTTCGTTCAGTTCAACAACGTCCAAATCTTTGTTGCCCAGCCCCGTCTTTTTGAGCACCTTTCTTACCGCGGGTATAGGTCCCAATCCCATGTAGTTAGGATCAGTCCCGCCTGAAGCCCAGGCTCTGAGTTTTGCCATAGGTTTAAGGCCAAGTTCTCTGGCCTTTTCTTGGGACATAAGCACTACTGCAGCCGCAGCATCATTAATCCCTGAAGAATTGCCGGCGGTCACTGTCCCATCTTTTCGGAACGCCGGAGGCAGTTTGGCCATCTTCTCCATGGAAGTGTCCATCGGCCGCTCATCAGTGTCAAAGACAACAGGTTCTCCCTTTTTCTGCGGGATAGGAAAGGGGACTATCTCATCCTTAAATAGACCGTCCACTATGGCTTTGCGCGCGCGCATATGGCTGAGATAGCCTATCTCATCCTGCTGTTGGCGGGTGAAGCCGTATCTCCTGGCGATTTCCTCCGCCGTATTCCCCATATGATAGCCGTAGAATATTTCCCATAATCCGTCATACACCATGAGGTCTATAACCTCTCCCCTGGCTCCCACATCCATGCGATAACCCCAGCGCGCTTTAGGGAGAACGTAAGGTGTATTGCTCATGCACTCCATGCCTCCAGCAACCACGACATCAGTCTCGCCCAGCATTATGGCTTCTGCTCCCAGAGTGATAGCCTTCAGACCTGAGGCACAGACCTTATTCACTGTGAAGGCGGGGGTCTCTTTGGGAATGCCGGCATAGATGCAGGCCTGGCGAGCTGTATTTTGTCCCTGCCCTCCTTGAAGGACGTGCCCCATAATTACCTCGCCAACCTGAACAGGATGCAAAGAGGAATCGTAATCATAGTACTTCTTCTCCAGTTCTATGACTGCATCAGATTTGAGTGCGTCAGGACAGCAGCTCAGGAATCCTTCACCGGACTTTGGCCTTAGCCCTGCTCGCTTGAGCGCCTCTTTGATTACCGCGGCACCCAGTTCAACAACACCTATATCTTTCAGGGCACCACCAAACGCGCCAATAGCTGTCCTGGCGCCGCTGACAACAACTACTTCCTTTTGCATGTTTTCAGTCTCCTTCTATCAGAATTTCCCGGCAATTAGCCCGGCTCAGATATCCCAGTCAAGCCAAATCAGATTCTCGCACTACGATACGCAGCTATGAGGGCCTGAATGCCAGAAAGGTCGTCGCGTTTGTTCCCTCACCTCTATGCAAGAATTCTACCCGAACAGGCGTGCCAATTCCTATGGTTTCGGGCCTGCTACCGTCCACTCCCTCAATGCGCGCAACAACTTTCACCCCCTCTTCCAACTCCACAACCCCGGAAACATAGGGATGCTTCCTATCATAACCTTCCTTCACCATAGACGGAGGGCCTATAGCTATAGAAGTGAAGGCAACAAGCTTGCCTTTCCCTTTCATCGCAACCCATTCCATTTCGGAGCCATAGCACCTAGTGCAAATGGAGCGGGGAGGCACAGAAAGCAGACCACACTTCCGGCACCTTGATCCCATCAGCTTCTCTTCATTCAGAAATCGCTCATAGGAAATATCATTGAACGGTCTTGCTTCCATTTGCTGTCTCTCCGTACTATCTCTTCTCCAAAATTGTAAGCGTACAGGTGCCTCCCGTTCCTCCCAAACTCTGGGCTGCCCCGATGTGCAAATCCTTAATGGGAGCCTGCCTTTCTCCGGCTTCACCCCTCAACTGCTTCCATATCTCAACGAGCTGCCCTGTACCCGTGGCACCCACGGGATGCCCTTTGCACTTAAGTCCGCCCGATGTATTGATGGGCTTTGAGCCATCCAATCTTGTCAAGCCCTCTTCTACTGCCCTATATCCCTCCCCGGGCCTGAAAAAACCGAGGTCCTCGATGTGCAGAATCTCAGCTATGGAGAAGCAATCATGTACCTCGGCAATTTGAATGTCTTCGGCCTTAAGTCCTGAAAGCTCATAAGCTTCCTTTGCGGCATATCTTGTGGCCTCAAAGTAGGTAAGGTCTTCCTTGGCATGCAAGCCCTTGCCACTCCCCTGCCCTATACCGGCAACATATAGTGGCTCATCAGTGAAGCTTTTGGCTATTTCCTCGGCTACCAGCAACACACAGCTTGCTCCATCGCTTATTGGACAGCAATCGTAGAGATGCATCGGCCAGGCAACCACAGGATTAGCCTGTGGGTCACGTAGGAATTCCTTTTCATTTCTCCAGATAGGTATAGCCGCTCCCTTGCTCTTGGCCTTCTCTACTCTTTGATTCATAATGTCGCGAATCGAGACATTAAACTGCGCCTTGGGATTGAGACGGGCGTTGTTATGGCTCTTTATGGTGACATTCATTAGATGCTCTCGGCTAGCTCCATACTTGGCAAAATAAGCAGTGGCCATAGCACCGAAGACACCCGGAAAGGTAAATCCCGCTTTCACTTCGTAGGGACTGGCGGCCATGGCCAGACCTTGCGTAACTTCTTCCGTGCTGCGCTTCGACATCTCCTCGACCCCACCAACCAGAACCACATCATAAAATCCTGAGGCTATGGCAAAAACTCCCTCTCTGAAGGCAAGCGCGCTTGAAGCACAGGCACCTTCCGTCCGTGTCGCCGGTTTCGGCGTGAGGCCCAGCAAGTCCGAGATTATGGGACCCCAGTGTCCCTGACGCACAAAGAAATCGTTCGTGAAATTCCCCAGATAAAGGGCATCGATATCGTTTGGGTCTATCCCTTTGTCCACTGTAGACAGCATTTCACGGAAAGCCTCAGCAAACAAATACTTCGAGTCTTTGTCGCTGAACATGCCGAACCTCGACATCCCGGCGCCCACCATCGCCACCCCCCTTCCCAATTTTCTTCGCCCTCGCATTTCACCTCCTGAGCGGAACCCTATCTACAATCTCCCTACTATATCAAATTCCTGGGCGACATCAAAGAATTATCTTGGGGCGGCACATACTGCAAAAATGCGCCTCCTTCAAGTCGGTATCGGCCAGGCTATTGGAGAAGTGCATGACACATCTGTTGTTGGGACAGTGTCCCAGGCCGAATGTATGCCCAAGTTCATGGACTATCTCCTTGGCGGCTCTTTCCAGAAACAAAGCCTCGTCCGGAGCTAACCCATAATATTCTTGCCGTAGTCGATACAGCGATACAATTGCCGTTCCCGAGGCTATATTGGCTTCGCCAAATACGAAGTTAAGCCTGGGGACATAAAGATCAACATCAGCTATACCCACAACTCTTTCATCCCTTCCGGCCTTACCAAGAGCGGCTAGCAGTGCCGAGGAAAGATACTGTTTCCTTTGAGGATCGTAAACCTGAGTCAAATCGCCAAGACCCGCTTGTATCTCAACCGGGCAATGGAAAATACCGCCAACCCTATCCTTAAGCTCCTCCATTATTTCGTCAGCTATATTGCCTAACGGTTTAAGCGTGATCTTCACTTAATTCTATGCCTGTGTTCTTCTACCGAACGGTTTTTTGAGATTTTACCACAGACCGAGCAGTGTATTATGCGTAAGTAGTATAATTGCCCGATATTGAGGCAAGAAATTGAATTACCGCCAGGTAGAAGAGTATCTCAACAGCTTCACTAACTACGAGCAGATTCCGGGCATATCCTATGCCCAGCCTGGCTACAGCCTGAGACACGTGGAAGAGCTGCTGAACCGCATGGGCAACCCTCAATTGGCAGCTTCGACAGTCCACATCGCCGGCACAAAGGGGAAAGGGAGTGTGGCGGCTATGATTGCGCAGGTCTTGAGTAGTTCAGGCTATAAAACAGGTCTATACACCTCTCCCCATTTTCATACTCTAAGGGAGCGCATCACCATAGATGGAAACCTCATTTCCGAAGATGAGTTTGCCGCGACCATGGCAGAAGTTAAGCCTTTTATCGAATCAATGAAGCAAGACGTTACGTTCAGGCAACTGACTTACTTCGAGGCATTGACTGCCCTGGCATTTGCCTATTTCCACAAGAAGCAGGTGGACTTTCAGGTACTGGAAGTAGGGCTAGGAGGCAGGCTCGACGCTACTAACGTTGTGGCTAGACCTGCAGTCTGTATTATTACTTCAATCAGCCTGGATCATACTCAGATTCTGGGCAAGACTCTGGAGGAAATAGCCCGGGAAAAAGCCGGCATTATCAAGTCCGGCTGCTGGGTGGTGATTTCTCCCCAACCGGAGGAAGCAGCTTCGGTGATTACCGCCGCTTGTCGTGAGAAAGAAGCAAAGGTGGTCCAGGTAGGGAAGGACGTCACCTGGCACAGGACAGGCGGTGACCTCCATCGTCAGTCGCTACTAATTTCCGGTAGAACAAATAAATATCAAGTTGACATTCCTCTTTTGGGCGACTTCCAGCTTGAGAATGCCACCACCGCCGTGGCTGCTGCAGAGATCTTGACTTCCGAAGGGTTCACCATCTCCCCGGCCGACATAGCCCGAGGGCTGGCCCAGGTCAAGTGGCCGGGACGATTCCAAATTTTGCAGCAACAGCCTACGGTGTTGGTTGATGGCGCTCACAATGTAGCGTCAATGAGAAGGTTGGTGAGTAATATCAGGGCGTACTTCCCTCAAAAGCGGATCTTCCTTGTTTTCGGGACATCTTGTGACAAAGACATATCGGGCATAATAGATGAACTGGTTGCTCTATCTCCTCAAGTCATACTCACGCAGTCGTCCCACTCCCGTGCTGCCCCCGTTCCAACCCTGGTTGCCGAGTTTACCAAGCGGGGCATCAACCCCGAGATAAGAAACAACGTAACTGAAGCCATCTCACGCGCGTTATCCCTTGCAGACGGGACAGATATTGTCTGCATTGCCGGGTCTCTGTTCATTGCGGCGGAAGCGCTAGATTACTTCTCGGTGGGCTGAGTGTCCATAGGAGAGACAAGCGCTTCCTTGGGCAACATCTTGCTCAGAATTTGCTGGAGTGCCATAACGTGGCTGCATGTCTTCCATTGGGAAAAGAAAAGGCAGGTACAATGCCATTTTCCATTGGAATAGCTTAGCTTGTGGTCATCGTTCTCCCCATGGAAAACCGCCGTCAAACCTGAGAAAGTGATACGACCCGGTTCTTGAGCATACCTTTTGGCTTTTTCGATCTTACCGATAAGGCTGGAACGCATCTTACTCTTCAAGTATACAACACGGCGCAGAAGAAGTCCAGCCTCCGTAACCGGATGTAATTATGTTATCATAGTAGCTGGTTTGGAAATGACGTAATGGTCACTCAGCCGCAACTCAGGATCCTTATCAGCCGCGACGAGATAGCCAAAGCTGTAGACAGGCTGGCCCGCGAAATCAATAAGGATTATCAAGGCAAGCAGTCTTTGCTCATTGGCGTCCTGAAAGGGTCTTTTGTGTTCATGGCCGACCTTATTCGGCGGCTTGATTTGCCACTGGAGCTCGATTTTGTAAGACTCTCCAGCTACGGCGCCGCCAGGGAGAGTTCGGGCAAAGTGCGAGTAGTTCAAGGAATCAAGACGCCTATGAAAGGCAGAGATGTTCTGGTAGTTGAGGACATCGTGGACACCGGAATCACCGCCTCTTTTTTGCTCGATTACCTGAAGACGAAGAAGCCCGCATCTTTGAAGTTCTGCGCTCTGACAGACAAGCCTTCCCGTCGCAGAATTCCGATATCTATCGACTACCTTGGCTTTGCCGTGCCCGACAAATTTGTGGTGGGATATGGCCTGGACTGCGATGAGAAGTTCCGCAATTTGCCCGATATTTATGTTATAGAGGACTAGGAGATGAATCTAAAAGAGCTTATTTCGGTGGCTAGAGGAGAAATGTCCGCTGATCTGCTCCTGAAAAACGCCCGGATAGTAAATACTTTTGTCGGGGAAATAGAGCAAGCCGACGTAGCTATCTATGGAGATAGGATTGCCGGGGTAGGAGACTATGGCAAAGCCAAGGAAATTATCGATTTGCAGGGCGCGTTTTTAGCTCCCGGGTTAATTAACGGACATACACACATAGAAAGCTCCATGCTTCACCCGACGAGGTACGCTCAAGCCGTGGTCCCCCGGGGTACTCTAAGCGTGGTCACTGACCTACATGAAATCGCCAATGTTTGTGGACCCGAAGGAATAAAATTCGTCACGGATCTGGCGCGACAGCTCCCGCTGGATATGCTATTTATGGCTCCATCATGCGTGCCAGCAACCAATCTGGAAACATCAGGCGCCGAAATTAGCTCCAAGGAAGTGAAGAAGATTCTAGCTCACCCCAGGATAATCGGCCTCGGAGAGATGATGAACTTTCCCGGTGTCGTCATGGGGGACGAAGAGGTTTTGAGTAAAATCAGCGCTGCTCAGGGCATGATTATTGACGGGCACGCTCCGGGACTCACCGGTAAAGACCTGAATGCGTACCTGTCGGCTGGCATCCTTTCCGACCACGAATCTACGACTATCGAAGAAGGAAGAGAGAAGTTGCGCCGCGGCATCTACCTCATGATTCGAGAGGGCTCCTCAGAGAAAAATCTGGACGCTCTTCTGCCTCTGGTTACCGATAATACTTATAAAAGATGCTTCTTCGTAGTGGACGACCGCAGTTGCTCTGATTTGCTCAGGGAAGGTGATATTGACGCTGTGGTCCGAAAGGCCATTGGCCGAGGCCTTGAGGCAGTCCGGGCAATCCAGATGGCGACGATTAATACCGCGGAGTATTTCAGACTTCATGATAGAGGAGGCATTGGCCCGGGTTATGTAGCCAACCTGATAACCATCACTGACCTGCCTCAACTGGAGATAGACATGGTGTTCTACAAAGGGAAGCTGGTGGCGAGGGAAGGCAAGCCTTTGTTTCTTCCACCCCCTGTTACTCTGGACCTAAGAGACACGGTGCGCATCAAGTCTCCCACAGGAAAATCGTTGAGAATCGCTGTCGCTGGTGAGACCTGCCCGGTCATCGAAATCATCCCCGGACAGATAGTTACCAGGAAGACAATGGAAAAAGTAAAGGTTGTAGATGGTTTGGTGATGCCTGACGTGGAGAGAGATATTCTGAAGCTGGTGGTGGTGGAACGGCACAAGGCTAGTAGCAATATCGGAGTGGGACTGGTCAAGGGATTCGGCTTGACAAAGGGAGCATTGGCCTCATCAGTAGCCCATGATTCTCACAACATAATAGCCGTGGGCGCCGATGACCTGGACATCCTCAGGGCGATTGAGGAAATCAGAAGGTTGCAGGGCGGGCTGGTTGTCTGCGCCGACCTAGAGATCCTCGCATCTTTGCCATTGCCTATCGCTGGTTTGCTCTCTCCCGAGCCTCTGGACACAGTCGTGTTGCAGTATGAAACACTGGAAAGGGCCGCCGCCACCCTGGGCAATTTGCCCCCAGCCCCATTCTCCATTCTTTCCTTCCTGGCCCTGCCCGTGATTCCCGAACTCAGGCTGACCGACTTGGGACTGGTGGATGTCAACGAGTTTAGATTGATTTGGTAGAATCAACTCCGAATTCTCAGCGCCAGAAGTCCGCCGCGACTAAAAACCGTCAGGCGGACTCAGCAGTTAGGTGACCGTTCATCCTATATCCATTCAAACTTCTCAATTGTAACGTCACTTCGAACGTCACCGGTATTGGACACACCCTCCGGTTCAATAAGGAGGGCTTTGTATCCGTTCTGGGAAGAAGGCTTATGCTCGACTCCTTTCGGGATAACGATCATCTCCCCAGCGCCCACTTTCACCTTGCCGTCACGGAAGTTCATAACGAGTGTGCCCTCGATGATGATGAATGTTTCGTCTGTTTCGGGATGGCTGTGCCAGATGAAGTCACCTTTGAACTTCACGATTTTGAAGTCGTAGTTGTTCATCTTAGCGACCAAACGCACTGCGTAGTCACCGGCTGGCAATTTTCCAAACTTGTCCGAAAGATTGATTTTTCCCACGGTCATCCTTCATCCTCCTTGCATAGCGGGCGGCGGCTCAGCCGCATATTTCGGGGGACACCATGCTCAATTCCAAAGATTATATCGCCTCTTCATCTACCTCAACAGATATGTATAGGATTCCCTTCATTGCATCACCTTTCAATGTCGTCATCATGCTTACGCATTCCTTCAAGACGCTTCTTCGTTGCCTTCCCCCTCAAAGGCCAGAGCTCAAGAAAATGGCGTTCCGTTTCTAGTTCTGCAAGCCAAATATCAATCTCAGAAATATCAAGGATGTAGAATCCTTTACGGGTGCCGACGGCAAGCTCAATGATATAATCATTCACCATCGTGATGAAATCTTCCGCACGACGTCTTGAGGTTTGCTTGGGAGAAGTGAGACGCTTGTCGAAATCGATATTTTTGCCTTTACGAGGCATGCCGACATACGTTGCTTTTTGTTTGATGTTTTCTAACTCGCCTGTTTCTAGGACTCTAAGTAGTGGCTTCGATACAAAGAATGGGCCATAGTGAACTTGACTTGCAAACCAACTCTGTTTAGATGTGTGTGAGTAGACACCACGAAGAAACCGCTGTATATCTTCTATTGACCAAGTACCCCCTGTCCTGTTATGCCACCAAACGTCCTCATACATGAAATACTTACCGATTTCCTCTATTGACAAAGCTGACATCTGTAAGGCAGAGGGAATGCGGTCATTCTTGAACAGAAGAATGGCATCTTCATGCAGACGCACAGCGTTTTTAAATGAAGCGATGGCGATACGTTCGATTTTTCGTAAAACTGATTCTGTCTTGTCCATTGGGGACTGCGAACATCTGTTTTTATACCTATTTTCTACAGGCATTTACTGTCTGACGAGGCACAGCAAAGTGCAGAATGCTCACTTCTCCCTTGTGGCCCATAGTGACGAAGCATCGAAAGCTTCTCCTTTGAGCTTGGCCTCTATGACTTTCTCCAGTCCGTCTATGGGCACCCGAATTTGGGCCAGGCAGTCCCTTTCCCGGATGGTAACCTGCTTATCCTCCAAGGACTCAAAATCTATAGTAACGCAGAACGGCGTGCCAATTTCATCCTGGCGTCTGTACCTCCGCCCAATGCTTTGAGAATCATCATAATCGGTCATGAAGTTCGGGCATAGCCGCTTAAAGACTTCTTTAGCCAGAGGGGTCAACTTTTCATTCCTGCTTAAGGGCAAGACACCTACCTTAATGGGAGCCAGCGAATGGTGCAGATGCAGAACTGTCCTCTTTTCGCCTTGGACCTCTTCCTCATCATAGGCATCAACGAGGAAAGCCAGGACAGAGCGGTCAACGCCGGCCGAAGGCTCAATGACATAGGGAACGTACTTTTCGCCTGTCTCAGCATCACGGTAGCTGAGCTCTTTGCCGCTGCCTTTGGCATGCTGCGTGAGGTCGAAATCGCCCCTGTTAGCGATACCCTCCAGCTCCGACCAACCCATAGGGAAGAGATACTCGACGTCGTAGCAGTCCTTAGCATAGTGAGCTAGCTCATCTTTGCCGTGCTGGCGCAGGCGAAGGTTTTCCTTCTTGATACCCAACTTGACATACCAGTCGAACCTCTCCTTGACCCAGTAATCAAGCCACTTCTCGTCGGTCCCCGGCTTCACGAAATACTCCACTTCCATGTGCTCAAACTCCCTGGTCCTGAATATGAAGTTGCCGGGCGTGATCTCGTTGCGGAAAGATTTGCCTATCTGGGCGATGCCCAGGGGCAATTTCTTCCTGGAACTGGTGACTACATTCTCAAAGTTAACGAATATGCCCTGGGCAGTTTCGGGGCGGAGGTAGACAGTACTCGCTTCCTCCTCGACAGGACCCATAGAAGTTTTAAACATGAGGTTGAACATGCGGGGCTCGGTCAGCTCGCCACCGCATTTGGGACACTTCTCTCCCTCTACTGCGTCAGCACGCCACCTCAGGTGGCAGGACTTGCACTCCACAAGAGGGTCTGTGAAATTATCGATGTGGCCGCTGGCCGCCCACACTCCCGGGTGCATCATGATTGACGTGTCCAGACCCACAACATCATCCCGTTCATGAACCATAACCTTCCACCAGGCCTCTTTGACGTTGCGCTTAAGCTCCGCTCCCATAGGGCCATAATCCCAGCAGCTAGCCAGGCCGCCGTATATTTCGCTGCTGGGGAAAACAAAGCCCCTCCGCTTACACAGAGAAACGATTTTATCCATATCTACTTTAGAAGGCATCTTCAGGTCTCCTTTAAGTCTGTTAGCTTACCAGCTTTGTTCGCAGGCGTCAAAGGGGATAAACAGCGGCTGATGGTTCAGCGACCCGAACCGAAAGAGGCGCTGGAGCGAAGCGGCCTGCCGAATGACCTTCTATTTACTTTTCGCTCTGGCAGTTTTCCGGGCTGTGAAGCTCAGCTTATCCTCCTGCAAGCCAATAGCTATGGTGTCTCCTTCCTTGAACTCGCCCTGCAATATCTTGGTTGACATGGGACTTTCCACATACCTCTGAATAGCCCGACGTAAAGGGCGTGCACCATATACAGGGTCGTAGCCTTTTTGAACCAACCACGCTTTGGCTTCTTCATTCACTTCAAGCTTTATGTTGCGTTCACCAAGCCTTTTCTCTACCTCGCGGACAAGCAGGTCAACGACGCTCTTCAAGTGCTCTTTAGTCAGAGGGTGGAATATGATGACATCATCTATCCTATTGCGTAACTCGGGGAGTAAGTGCTCCTTCAGGGCGCTTTGCATATCAGTCCGCATTTTTTCTTCGTCGCCTTCCTCTTTACGGAGAAAACCTATACCTCCACGCTGGAATTCTTTACTCCCTAAGTTACTGGTCATGATTACCACTGTGTTTCTGAAATCCACAGTCCGGCCATGTCCATCGGTAAGCCGACCATCATCCAGTAGCTGCAACAATATGCTAAGGACGTTGGGATGAGCCTTTTCCACCTCGTCGAACAGGATGACTCGATAGGGACGACGATGCACGGCCTCAGTCAATTGCCCCCCTTCTTCGTATCCAACATACCCCGGCGGCGACCCAATAAGGCGGGACACAGTATGTTCTTGCATATACTCCGACATATCTATCCTTACCATCGCGTCTTCGTCGTCGAAGAGAAACTCAGCTAGAGCACGAGCCAGCTCGGTTTTGCCCACGCCGGTAGGGCCAAGGAAAATGAAGCTGCCGATAGGACGCTTGGGGTCCTTGAGTCCGGCTCGCCCTCGCCTGATAGCCTCAGAAACCGCAGCCACTGCCTCTTCCTGGTCCACTATTCTCTGGTGAATCCTTTCCTCCATGTGGACCAATTTATCGGTTTCCGTTTCCATCATCCGGGATACCGGTATACCCGTCCACTGGGCAACCAATCCGGCGATATCTTCTTCATCCACCACGCTGTCAATCTTCTTCTCTTTTTGCCACTTGAGTTTGGCCTGGTTGTACTCTTGTTCCAAACGTATGCTTTCCGCTTTCAATTCAGTAGCTTTTTGATAATCCTGCCGCTGCGAAGCAGCATCTTCCTCATCGCGCAGGTGTTTCACTTTGCGGTCCAAAATTTTGACTTCCTCGGGAGCGCTCTCCATATCAAGACGTAGCTTACTGGCTGCTTCGTCAATCAGGTCAATTGCCTTGTCAGGCAAGAACCTATCGGATATATATCTCTGGCTCAGTTTGGCAGCAGCCACCAGGGCGGAATCCTCAATCTTTATCTTGTGATGCGCTTCATACCTGGGGCGAAGCCCTCGGAGCATCTCTATGGTCGCTTCTACACTGGGTTCATCGAGATAGACAGGGCTGAAACGTCTCTCCAGAGCTTTGTCTTTCTCAATACGCTTCCTATACTCGTCGAGTGTAGTAGCCCCGATACATTGAATCTCACCACGAGCCAGTGCCGGCTTCAGCATATTGCTGGCGTCGATTGCCCCTTCAGCGGCCCCGGCTCCTACCACGGTGTGAAGCTCATCGATGAACATGATGACTTCGCCGGCCGCCTGCTTCACTTCATCCAGGACCGCCTTCAACCTCTCTTCAAATTCTCCACGGAATTTGCTTCCCGCCACCAGCGCTCCCATGTCTAAAGCCACCACCTTTTTCCCTTTCAGGGAGTCGGGAATATCTTCAGCGACAATCTTCTGAGCTAATCCCTCGGCGATCGCCGTCTTGCCCACGCCGGCGTCGCCAATAATTACAGGATTGTTCTTGGTGCGCCGGGAAAGTATTTGTATCACACGTTTTATTTCATTTTCCCGTCCGATTACAGGGTCGAGTTTGCCCTGACGGGCCAACTCTGTGAGGTCGTGTCCGTATTTCTCCAGCGAGCGGTACTTGCTCTCCGCCTGACGGTCGGTAACCCGATGACCGCCACGAATTTTCTGCAGGGCTTGATAAATCTTTTCCTGGTTGATGCCAGACTCAGCTAGAATTGTCGCTGCCTCACCTCTGGTTTCCCCGGCAATAGCAACGAGCAAATGCTCAGTGCTGACAAACTCGTCCTTGAGCCTGTCGGCCTCCTTATTGGCGCTTTCGAGAAGAGCAGAAATTCGCGGAGTAGCATAAATCTGCCCCGCCTCGTAGGTCACCTTGGGAAAACCTTCCAGCGTTGCTCCGACCCGCTTTTTTACCGCATCAACATCCACACCTAGCGCCTGGAATATGTCCCGGGTTATCCCCTTTTCCTGCTCCAACAAAGCCAGCAAGACGTGTTCCACATCCCACTGATTATGGCGATAACGACGAACCAGCTCCTGTGAGGCTGCGAGAACCTCCTGTGCTTGCTCAGTAAATCTCTCCGGTTTCAACTTTCTATACCTCCTTCCATTCTGCGTCTTCTATTATGTCCTCCACTATGTCTTCAATTTCAGCTTCCGCAATCTTCCTGACCTGCTTTTCCATTCCCTCAAGTTGCTCCTGCATGTCCTTCATCCTCTGCATCAACCTCAGCGCCACCTCCACTCCCGCCAGATTAACGCCACAATCGCTCATCAGAGCCTTGATATAGCGCAGCCGGTCAATGTCTTCCTCCGAATAGAGACGGATATTGCCACTTGAGCGCTCCGGCTGCACCAGCCCCAGCCTTTCGTAGTAACGCAATGTATGGGCCTCTATGCCTAACATGTCGGCAGCTATGCTAATTACGTACCTTGGTTTGGATTCTCGGCCCATCCTCACACCTCGCTTTATCCAGGTCGCAGCGACCGCAGCCTTTCAAACAGCTTCCTTTCCTCTTCGTTCAAATTGGTGGGCAGGACCACCCTTACCTTGGCAAACATGTTGCCATGACTTGAATCGCCTAGCTTGGGCATGCCCTTTCCTGCCAGGCGGAAAACCTTGCCGTTCTGAGTCTCCGCCGGAATTCTAAGAGAGAGATTGCCATTCAAAGTCGGCACCCTGACCTCGCCGCCCAGCATGGCAGCAGCCAACGGCACCGAGACCTCTGCGTAGATGTCATCTCCTTTGCGCTCAAAGAGTTGATGTGGCAGAACCTTCACTATCAGATAAAGATCTCCCTTGCTGCCTCCAGCACGACCGGGGCCGCCTTCCCCCGCTATACGAATCTTCGACCCATCTTTGACCCCGACGGGAATCTTGACCTCAAGGCGCCTGGGAATTGCCTTCGCACCGGCACCATTGCACATGGTGCAGACTCGATTGCCTACCCTGCCTGTGCCGGCGCAGGCGCTACACGGCTCAGCGGTTTGAAGCTGTACAACACGCGCAGACCCATGGTATGCCTCCTCAAGACTTACCTCTATCGGGGACTCAATGTCCTGGCCGCGTTGTGACCCCCGCTTCATCCTTGATCCTGTCCCGGCATCGCCAAACAAGCTCGAGAAAATGTCGCCGAAGTCGCTCACGTCACCATATTCGAAAGCTGTGCCACCTTTGCCAAAATCCCACCGCACCCTCTCCTGGCCCCCAGCTTTGGCAAATTGCTCAGCATATTCCCACTGGTCACCAAACTGGTCGTACTTCTTTCGTTTCTCAGCATTGGACAGGACTTCATAAGCCGCGTTTATCTCCTTAAACCTGGCCTCGGCCGACTTGTCGCCCGGGTTGAGGTCAGGATGATGCTTGCGAGCCAAACGCCGGTAGGCCTGCTTGATTTCCTTGTCGGAAGCATTCCTAGCTACGCCTAGAATCTGATAGTAGTCCTTGCCTGGCATTTCTGTTCCCTGATTACTTCGCTCATTATAAGATGCTTCAACAGTTTTGTCAAATATATTGAACAAACTTGATAACATTGTTTAGCCTTCTCATACCAGCTGACGGAACTGAGAGTGGGGCTCAGTAATAGAACAGAAGGGAGGTGAGATAAATGGTTAAGGAAAGAAGAAATGACTATTTCGGGGTCCCACTCTCAGACTTCAACAAACTGACCAACTGTCTTAAAATCCTGGCGGTAACCCCCCAGATGATATGCCCTTCATACTCATAGGCATAGGAATCCTGCTTGAAATTGGCTTCATCCATCAAAAACGACAGGGGCACAGAAAAGGTCCCCTTGACTTCTCTGCCGTCGGTCTTCAAAGAGTGCGGATGAGGTATGAAGGCAACAAAAGGCGAAATAACATAGTTAGTGACAAAGGTCAGCATATCGTCAAGCTCTCCCACAATCTCAATGTCTTTGGCCTCTAAGCCTATCTCTTCCTCAGCCTCCCTGAGGGCAGTTTGGAGTAAGCTGGAATCAGATGGCTCCTGCGTCCCCCCGGGAAAGCACACCTGTCCTTTGTGGAAAACTACTTCGTCGCTCCTCTCCGTGAAAAGGACGTGATATTGGCCCCGATTACGGAAAATAGGTATTAGGACCGCTGAAGCTTTGAGGTTCTGGCCGGTGATTTTTTCTTTCTTGCGATGACGGAGTATTCCTTCGATCCGCTCTTTCACAGCGCCGTGATTATATCACTTCTCAAGACGCCAAACCCGTCCCATGAAATAGAGGGTAGAGACCATAGACAGGGGCTTTGCCCCTTGCTCCTATAAAATACCCCTTTGCCTTGTCATCGGAAGGGGTCAGAGTGATATGTTACTTATCAGTTCATAGTGCAGAAGTTGTCAGTGTAGTCATTTAGGGGTTATACTTAAAGGTTATGGCTATAAAACACGATTACTACGAAGTGCTGGGAGTGCCTCGAACCGCTAGTGATGCGGAGATTAAAAAGGCATTTCGTAAGCTAGCCTTCCAGTGTCATCCTGACCGCAACAGAGAGCCGGGAGCTGAGGAGAAATTCAAGGAAATAAACGAGGCCTACCAGGTTCTTTCCGACCCCGAGAAAAGGAACAGGTACGACCGGTACGGCCGAATAGATGTCGAGGGAGGCTTCTCCGATTTTGGTTTCGGCGGACTGGGAGACATTTTTGAATCCTTCTGGAATGGTTTCGGCACCGTTTTCGGGGGCACAGCTCAGCGTGTTCCCCAGAAGGGCGACAGTCTACAAAGTCACCTCACTCTCTCCTTCGAGGAGGCGGTATTCGGCTGCAGCAAAGAAATTGAAATGGCCCGCGTCGAGTTCTGTCCATCCTGTCACGGCGTTGGCAGCAAGCCGGGGACAAATCCCGAGACTTGCCCTGACTGCCGCGGCACAGGGCAAGTGAGAAGAGTCCAGCAAAGCATCTTTGGGCGCTACACCAGTACCACCACCTGTTCCCGTTGCGGAGGCAGCGGCACCGTCATAAGCAATCCTTGTCCTGAGTGCCATGGGAGGGGAAGAATAAAGGCTAAGCGCAAGATAGGTGTCACTATTCCGGCTGGCGTCGACGATGGATATCGACTACGCATGAATGGGGAGGGGAGCGCCGGCATATACGGAGACCCCGCCGGCGACCTCTATGTCACTCTCTCCGTAAAGCCACATCACCTGTTCCACAGAGATGGCAGTGACATTCTTTATGAACTACCCGTCAATTTTGCTCAAGCTGCTTTGGGCGATCAGGTAGGAGTGCCATCCCTAGATGGAAAGGTCGATTTGAGAATACCGCCGGGGACTCAAAATGGCAAGACCTTTCGCTGCAAAGGGAAGGGAATCCCTTATGTTGACGGCAGGGGCAGAGGAGACTTGCTCGTGACAGTGGTCGTAACAACCCCACAACACCTGGACAAGGATCAGCGTCGTCTTTTTGAAGAGTTGGCTAAGGCACTGCCCCGGACCGAACCGCCCCAAGAGGCCTAGTCCGCAGAACAGTAATGGTTTGAAGCTAGTTTCCTAAACGCAGTCAAGGCTCGACTTGGAGCCAGACCCTCAAAAAGAACCCCCTGAATAAGGTCGAGAATGGGTAATCTAAGTCCCTGGTTTTCCGCCAATCGGTGAGCTGCCGCAGTGGTAGCAACCCCCTCGGCGACATGAGACATGGAAGCAGATATTTCAGACAGAGAACGACCCCTAGCCAGTTCGTAGCCAACATTATGATTTCGACTCAGAGTGCTGGCGCAAGTAGTTATCAGGTCACCCAAACCGGCCAGACCATAGAAAGTGTCAGCCCTGGCCCCCAGCGCCACACCCAAGGAAACGACCTCGGTCCAGCCCCAGGCGATAAAAGCCCCCTTAGCATTGTCTCCTAAGCCTAATCCGTCCATCATGCCGGCACCCAGAGCTATAATGTTTTTCAGAGCCCCGCCTAACTCAACTCCGATAACATCATCGCTAGTAGATATAACGAACTTGGGCGACTCCATCAACTTCCGCGCTTTCTCCGCTAGGGCTACATCATGGCTCGCAATGACCGTGGCAGCCGGGAGACCCTGGGCAATTTCCCCGGCCAGATTGGGGCCAGATAGAACACAAAGGTGGCCTGTCATTGAAGAGGCAATCTCTTCCGCCAGCACCTGCGACATCCTCTTACCACTATGTGCCTCCAGCCCCTTGGCGGCGCTCATCAGTAACATCGAATTGGTGAGATAGCCTCTGGCTTGGGCGACGTTTTCTCTCAACTTCTGAGAGGGCACCACCCAGATTACCAGATTGGCCTCGCTGAGCGCTTCTTGGAGGCAGCTGGTGGAGGAATAGTTGCGCCGTCCTTGACTTAACTCCTGGGCCTCAGCCTCGCTTCGCGTCCACAGCCTTACCTCCACCCCTTTTTCACCCAGCACAGCGCCCAGAGTATTCCCCCAAGAGGTATTGCCTATGATGGTGACTCTTGGGCGTGAACTCTGGCGGTCTTTCACCATAATCGGCGTTCCGTGCCCTGTCTTAAGCGTTTGATGTTGTCCCGGTGTTGATAGACGATCAGCGCAATGACTACGGAACCGTAAATCAAATAGATGGGAGGAAGCAAGTTGTAAGCTACGGTCAGAGGCAGCATCAGGCACCAAGTGGCCAGGGCTCCCAGAAGAGAACCCAGAGACATGTGCCGACTGCGTAGCGCTGCTATGGCCAGAACCTCGGCACCGAATATGCCGGCGGGAGGGAAAATTGCGAATACCGTGCCAAAATACGCCGTTACCCCCCTACCTCCCTTAAACTTGGCAAATACAGGCCAGTTATGTCCTGCCACCGCGGCCAGGCCAGCCGCAACCTGGGCTATATGCTGCCAGTAAATGGAGACGCCGCCAATAGTCAAGGCTCCGCTGTCACGACTTATGATCACTGCAGCCAACATTACCGCTCCAGCAGCTTTAACCACATCGAGGACTATAGCCAAGATGCCCAGCCTGGTCCCCGCGACTCTCATCAGATTAGTAGCGCCGGTCTTGCCACTTCCCTGCTCCCGAATATCAATCCCTTCCTTCAGCTTGCCTATTATCAGGCCAAACGGGATCGAACCAAGAAGATAAGCAATGACTACTGCAGCAACAAACTCACCTATCATTACGCTCTCACATTTGTCTTTCTATTGATTTTACGTGCGGCCTTGGTGAAAATCAACTTCAAAGGAACGCCGCCAAAACCAAACCCCCGCCGCAGCTTGTTCTCCAGGTAGCGTCGATAAGAAAAATGAATCAGTCTGGCATCGTTGACCTCGAGAATGAAAGTGGCAGGTTGAGATTCATCTTGATAGGCTCTAGCGATGCGCAGTTCTCTAGAGCCCGTGCGTGGCGGCGGATGGCTACTTAGCGCTTCTCTGACTAATTCATTGACAGCTGATTGCGGTATTCGCTTTTGCCTCTCTTCCCAGATTTCCCAGGCCTGGGATAGAATCCTGTTTATCCCCTGTCCCAATTTGGCAGAGATGTAAACGACAGGTGTGTGGGCGGCAAATGCGAGTCTTCGTTCCGTGCTCCGTTTGAATGTCTGTCTTTGCTCCTCGGGGACAAGATCCCATTTGTTGACCACAAGCATCATGCCCTTCCCGGCATCGATAATGTAGCCCGCGATATGCATATCCTGAGCAGTAATAAATTCACTGGCATCGATTAGCAGCAAGGCGACATCGCAGCGGTTGATAGCCTGGAGGGCCCGCAGCACGCTATAAAAGTCCACTCCAGCACCAATCCTTCCACGCCGTTTAATCCCGGCGGTGTCTACAAGTGTTATTCTTTTGTCACCCCAACTAATTACAGCGTCCAGCGTGTCGCGAGTCGTCCCCGGGGACTCATCAACGACGGCCCTTTCTTCTCCTAACAATGCATTCAACAGAGTCGACTTGCCGACATTAGGCCGCCCCACGATAGCCAATTTGGCTTCTCCCGGCTCGGTAGCAGTAACAGGTCGGGGAGGCAAAGAAGCTAACACAGCATCCATCAGCTCATCTATCCCCCGGTTATGATGAGCACTGATAGCTACAGGCTCACCCATGCCCAAACGGTAGAAATCGGCCACCTGATTTACCTGTTTGGCAGAGTCTACCTTGTTTACTGCTAGTATGACAGGCTTATTGGTGGCGTGAAGTACACCGGCGATTTCTTCGTCGCCAGCGATAGCTCCGTCCTTGACATCTGCCAGAAAGATGATCGCATCCGCCCGGGCGATAGCTACTTCCACCTGCTGCTTGACCTTTTGCTCCAAAGACCCCTGTGGCTTTGTCTGCCAGCCACCGGTGTCAACCACAGTCAGCTCCCGCCCCTGCCAGGAAACAAAGGCAAAAACCCTGTCCCTGGTAGTCCCCGGCAAATCAGCAATTACCGCCAACCGTCTGCCCGCGAGTCGGTTAAGCAAGGTGGACTTCCCCACGTTGGGCCTACCCACAATGGCTACAATGGGCCCGGTCACTTCCCTGGTACCTTCGAATCTGACAGCAGTTTCGCCAGTAGCGCCTTCTGCAGATGAAGCCTGTTTTCTGCCTGGTCAAATACCACTGAGCGGGGATCTTCCAGCAACCCGGCGGAAATTTCCTCGCCGTGATGGGCCGGCAGGGGATGCATGAACAGAACATCCTTTTTGGCTAAGCCTAATAATTCACTATCGACTTGATAGTTGGCAAAGGCGCGACGGCGTTTCTCTGCGTCAGCTTCCTGTCCCATGCTAACCCATACATCGGTATAAACTATGTCAGCACCTTTGGCTGCTTCATAAGGGTCGTTGGTGATCCGAATCTGGCTCCCACTCAGAGCAGCGAATTTCCTTCCCTTATTCAATACCTTCTTCTCAATCTCGTAGCCCGGTGGACAGGCAAAGTGGAAATCCATACCCACCAGAGAGGCCGAGAGGAGCAAGCTATTGGACACATTGTTGCCGTCGCCAATAAATCCCAAGGTCAAGCCAGAAAGCTTCCCTTTCTTCTCATAAATGGTCAAAAGGTCGGCAAGCGCCTGGCAGGGGTGTTCCATGTCGGAAAGGGCATTAATCACCGGCACAGAACAATTCTCAGCGAGAACACGCAAAGTCTCGTGCGAAAAGGTGCGAGCAGCTATGCCGTCAACATAGCGGCTAAGCACACGAGCTACGTCAGCCGTTGACTCCCGCTTGCCCAAGCCTACTTCTGCTGGAGACAGGTAGATGCTGTGGCCACCCAGTTGATGCATGGCCATCTCAAAACTCACCCTGGTTCGCAAGGAAGGCTTTTCAAAGAGGAGAGCTAAGGTTTTCCCCGAAAGGAGATCTGTCATTCCCTCTTCCTTCATACGGTGGGCTCGCTCTACGAGGCCTTTAACTTCCTTACGGTTGAGGTCAGCTATTGACAGCAAGTCTTTTTTCATCGCTAGTCTCCTTTGGATTTGATACTACTTCAGTGTATCACGTTTGTCAATCGCAGTAGAACACAGTTTTAAGACACGTGCCACGACTGTTTATGAGGCTCGTAAACTACTCGAACTGTGTTAAAATGAAACCAATACCTGACATTCGGAATGCCATACTCCTGATCCTATCCTGAGCGGCTAAACTAGATTATAGGGCTTAACTATTATGTCAACTATCCTCTGGTATGGCGATGGGACAATATGGATACGGAAGTCAAATGTCATTCGGGCTATGTCTATGCCGAAGAACCACGATACTTTGTCTGGCAAGGAAAGGAGCTGGAAATAGAATCGATAGAAACAGCCTGGCGGGAGCCAGGCCAAAGGCTATTCAGAGTCGTTGCTGAGGATAGCAACCTATTTGAACTGTGCTACAATGAAGCAGCTGACCGATGGTCTGCTGTTCAATTGATGCTTTAAGGAGAGCTCATGAAAGAAATTCTTAGGATTTTGGAGCAAAACGCCCGGGCGACACCGGCACAGATTGCCGCCATGGTTGATAAACCTGTCAAGGAGGTACAAAGAGTAGTCAAGCGGGCTGAGAAAGAGGGGATTATTCTGAAATACAAAGCCATAATCAACTGGCCTAAATTGGGCAAAGAAGATATCTGGGCTTTAATCGAAGTCAGAGTGACCCCGCAACGTGGTGTTGGTTACGATGCCGTTGCCGAGCGCATCTATCAATTCCCCGAAGTGTATTCCGCGTATCTGGTGTCAGGCACCTATGACCTAGCTATACTGGTGAGAGGCAAAAATATGCAGGCAATTTCCGGTTTCGTCGCAGAGAAACTGGCTCCTCTGGAACAGGTGCAAAGTGCCGTCACCCATTTTCTTCTCAAACGCTACAAAGAGAGCGGAGAGACCTTCCACCTTCCCAAGGAAGAAAACAGACGTCTGCCAATAACACTGTAACATGCCAAACAAAAAATCCACGTCAACCGTAGCCCACGACAGCCCCATCTCACAAAAAGTGGCTACGCTTCCGCCATCAGGCATCAGGAAGTTCTTCGACCTGCTTTCCTCAATCGAAGACGTTATCTCACTTGGTATAGGCGAGCCTGATTTCGTTACTCCCTGGCATATCAGAGAGGCAGGCATCTATTCTCTGGAAAAAGGCTATACCATGTATACTTCGAACGCCGGCATGCCGGAACTACGTCAGGAATTAGCCAACTATCTGGAGCTTCATTACGACGTGAGCTACCGTCCCGAGGATGAGATTCTTATTACCGCAGGAAGTAGCGAAGGATTAGACCTTGTCCTGAGAGCAATCATCAATCCAGGTGACGAAGTCATAATTCCCAGCCCCTGCTATGTGGCTTATCCTGCCGACATTATTCTTGCTGGCGGCGTGCCCGTTGCTGTTCATACAAATGAAGAGAACAATTTTGTCGCCAAGGCAGCTGATATCGAAGCCAGAGTCACCAAACGGACGAAGGCTATTCTTATAGGCTATCCGGCAAATCCCACTGGCGCAATCATGCCGAGAAAAGAGGCTCACGCCATTGCCGAGCTGGCTAAGAAGCATGACCTACTGGTAATATCTGATGAGATATATGCTCGCCTAGTCTACGGAGTCGAACATGTTTGCTTTCCCAGCCTTCCTGGGATGAAGAAGCGTACCATCCTGATCAGCGGGTTCTCGAAGTCTCATGCTATGACTGGCTGGCGTATTGGTTATGTGGCAGCCGATCGCCGTTTCATCCAGGCCCTGACAAAAATCCATCAGTATACCCTGCTCTGTGCCCCCGTTATGACTCAGATGGCGACCATCGAGGCTCTAAGGAATGGTGAGAGCGATGTCGAAAATATGGTTCAAGAATACAATACGCGCCGTCGCTTTATGGTCAAGAAACTGAATGAGATTGGTTTGTCCTGTTTCGAACCCAAGGGCGCTTTCTTTGCCTTTCCATCCATAAAAGCCACCGGAATGAATTCAGAGGAGTTTGCTGAAAAGCTCTTGTTGGAAGAGAAAGTTGCGGTGGTCCCTGGCATTGCCTTCGGCTCATCGGGCGAAGGTTTCGTCCGCTGCTGCTATGCTACCTCGTTGCCCAATATCGAGGAAGCACTCAGGAGAATGGGCAGGTTTGTAAGAAAGAATAGGCCAAGGGCAAAGTGAGTGATACCTTTGATGAAGCATAAGATGAGGCTATCGGCAAACGCCTTTCCTCACATAAATACCTGAATATCAGGGGCCCAATTCTCGCGCCGGAATAGCACGTCGAGAATCTGCATCACCGAGAATTGCATGATCAGCTTACATCCGCCAATAATACGGGTCAGCCAATTTGTGACGTGTAGAATGTTGCACAGATGGCTCGACTCCCATACTTTTCTGTGCTAGCATACATCGACTACCCGCACAGCACGCCAATTTCCTCAGGAGGTTAACTGGTTATGGCTGACGAAAAGAAGAAGACGATAAACCGACTGAAATCAATGTACCCGCTCAGGGCCAAGGTCAATGAGACATATCTGAAGAGTGTTGAAGCTATACAGGCAGGCAAGCCTGCTGTCTGGGCTATGCTCAATTTCTACTACGGTGACCCTGTTCTGAAAGCCATGGACGTAGAGGTGGTCTATCCTGAGAACTATGGCGCTATCGCAGCGGCCATGGGAGTTGCCCGGGAATACTTGGACAGAGCTGACGCCGAGGGCTTCCCCACCCACCTTTGCGGCTACAGCTTGACTACCCTGGGCTACGCGTCCCGGATGATGAAAGAATTGAAAGGCCAGATACCTCCGGAAGCACCCCTCGGAGGAATGCCCAAGCCTTTGTTTCTAATGTCTTCGGCTGCCATCTGCGATGCTAGATACAAGTGGTTCCAGGCGCTGGGCCGTTACATGGATGCCCCCGTATGGCCGCTGGAAGCCCCTATCCCCGGCATCAAGGAGTTTTTCATCGAGGGCTACTACGGTAGAATGGTGAAACTGGGAGTCAAGCACCTGAGGGACTTCGTTGCTTTCGTGGAAAAAATGGTGGGCAAGAAGATGGATTGGGATAAGCTGGACAAGACAGCAAACCTCATGATAGAGGTCAACCGTGTCTGGCATGAAATCAACGAACTCCGCAAGGTAAATCCCTGCCCCATGCACAGCCGGGACTTCTGGAGCGCCATGCCGGCTGCCCTGTTCCTGGCCGGCGACCTCGAGGACTCCCTGAGACTCTACCAGGATATGTATAAGGAGGTCAAAGACAGAGTCAATAGCCATATAGGCGCCGTCCCCAACGAGAAATATCGCCTGGTATTCGCCGAGCTCCCGCCGTGGCACAGCCTGAGCTTTTTCGATAAGCTGGCTGAGAGAGGATGGAACTTTGTCATCGAGAGTTTTGGCTATCATCCACCTATACCCCTTGACCTGAGCAAAGTCAGTGACCCGCTGGAGCGCATCACCAAATTCAGTCTCCAGTTCCTTGTCGGTTACTATGAGGATGCCCGAAAACAGAACGTGCTTGGTGGCACATCTGCCTATCCTTACCTCAAGTATGCAAAGGAATGGAAATGCGACGGAGCAATTCTCCACCCCCTTATCAGCTGCCGCAGCGCCTCTACCCACCTCCCATACGTCTCAGACATGCTCATGGAGAAACTGAAGGTGCCCTCCCTGAGCATCGAAGGCGATATCGTAGACCTCCGACTGTTTAACCCTGAAGACGCTCTGGCCAAGGCGGAACCATTCGAGGAGAGCATGGAGCATTACAGAAAGGTGAGGAAACAGGAAGGGCTCGACTGGTGAAATCAGCCAGCATTTAAGTCTAAGAAGGAGACAGCCATGTCAGACAAAAGCAAAGGTCTCAACAAAGCCCGGGAAATCTATTCAAATAACTCACAGAGAGCCAGGGAGCTGAAGGCAGCAGGGAAAAAGATCATAGGCTATCCTTGCGTCTACGTCCCGCTGGAGCTGCTTACTGCCCTTGACCTTGTCCCATACCGGACGTGTGGTGATATAAAAGAACCTGTAACTGAAGCAGACAGGGCTTTGCCTCATTCATTCTGCCCTATCATGCGCAACTGCCTCGATTGCGCCCTGAAGGGCAAAAACGATTTCCTTGACGGCATGGTTACCATCCACTCCTGTGACCCTCAGGAAAAGACCGCTCGCATCTGGGAGTCTTATACCAACTACCCATACTTCCACTTCATAGACATGCCCGTCACGGTTCGGCCCGAGGCCTTAGAATACTTCAAAAGCCAGCTGAACGATTTCAGAAAGACTCTGGAGGCCTTCACTGGGAAGAAACTGCCAAAAGACAAGCTTGAGGCAGCTATAAAATCCTATAACCAGCAGCGGACTCTGGTGAGAGAACTATATGAGCTGACAAAGCCGTCTCCACCCCGTATCTCGGGAACAGAAATCGTTCAGGTGGTGAAAGCTCTCACAAGCTTGCCTGTGTCTGAAGGAAATGACCTGTTGACCGAGGTGATAGGCGAGGTCAAAAGCCGCACCGATGTACCGGAAAAGAAACTGACCCGTCTCCTCATATGGAGCAGCACACTTGACGATGCCGACATCATGCAGGTATTCGAAGACAAGGCCAATGTGGTAATGAACGAAAGTTGTGGTGGTATCAGGGCTTACAGAGCCGCAGTGAAATCTACGTATGACCCTCTGGAAGGACTGGCCAGCTACTATCTCAACGAAATCACCTGCGCCCGCACGTTCAGACAGGCCACCCCCGGCGAGACCGGAAAGGACTACGCTCGGGACCTGCAAAGCCGTTTTGGCTATCTTAAAGGCATCATTAGAGACTGGAAGATCAGCGGTGCCGTGATGCTACTCGTCAGATATTGTGACCCTTTCGCCTTTGAGATGCCCTCGCTCAAAGACTATTTCGACAGTATTGGCGTCCCCAGTACCTATATAGAATATGACTACACCACAGGAGCCCTGGCCCCATTGCGAACCAGGGCTGAAGCCTTCCTTGAGACGATCAGTCAATAGCAGGTCACCAGGAGGTCCATTTGCACTTCGCCGGCGTTGACATAGGCTCAACCATGACCAAAGTCGTGCTCATAGACAAGAGCGACAATCAACTTTCCTGCATCAAGGGCCCGACCGGTCCGGAGCATCGCCGCCTTGCCAACGAGGTCATGCGACAGGCACTCCAGCAGGCCAGCCTGCAGATCGATGACATTTCCTATATCATAGCCACAGGTTATGGACGGCTCAACGTCCCTTTCGCAGACCGCCAGATAACAGAGCTTTCCTGCCATGCCCGGGGTGTCTCCACCCTTTTCCCCGGTGTGAGAACTGCCATTGATATCGGTGGCCAGGATGCCAAGTGCATGAGAATTCACGATGGCAGGCTCATCAGCTTCGTTATGAACGACAAGTGCGCCGCTGGAACAGGCAGGTTCCTCGAAGTGACTGCCACTGCACTTGGTATCAAGCTGGAAGATATGGGAGACATCTCTCTGAAAGCCACCAAGAGAATCCACATAAGCAACCTGTGCACCATCTTCGCCCAGCAAGAGGTCATAGCGCTCCTGTCGCGTGGGGAAAAACCGGAGAACATCGTAGCCGGGCTTCACGATGCACTGGCCAGTCGAGTAGCGGCACTGGCCCGCCGCCTCGGGATAGAGCCTGATTTGGTCCTCACCGGTGGCGTTGCTAAGAACATTGGCATGGTCAGGGCCATGAAAGACAGCCTGGGCTGCGAAGTCCTTGTCCCCGAAGAGCCGCTTATCACCGGGGCACTTGGCGCTGCCATTCTGGCAAAGGAAATCTACACGAAAGCGGTGGAAGCAGGTCAAGTTTTGCCTACAAAGTCACGGCGGCTAGAAAAAGCTACCTTTTTCGCTGAGGAGCACCGATGAGCTGGTTCATGGGCATTGACATAGGCTCCGCATACAGCAAAGGAGCGATAATCAAAGACTTCCAGCTCGTCGCTTCGCACATAGTCATATCCGGAGCCAATTACCGAACATCGGCCGAGACCATAAGGACTGAGCTAATAAGACAGACCGACCTGACTCACGATGACATAGGCAATACTGTTGCCACCGGTTCGGGTGCCGATAATGTCTATTTTGCCGGCCGGAAGGCAAGCGATATAGTCTGCACCGCCAGGGGTATAAACAACGTCTTCCCGCAAGTCAGGACTGTTATCGATGTGGCCAGCCAGTCCACCAGGGTAATACGGCTGGATGAAAAGGGAATTGTGACCAACTTCGCTGTCAGTGAGAAATGCGCCGCCGGCAGTGGCCGCTTCATCGAGGTCATCGCCAATGTGCTGCGAATAGATTTGAGTGATTTCGACGCCCTTGCAGCCCGGGCAAAGAACCCCATCACATTCAGTACGGGCTGCGCTGTCTTCGGTGAATCCGAAGCCATTACCAGAATAAGCGAGGGTATTGCGAAAGAAGACATCGCCGCTGGCGTCAATGAAGCCCTGGCAAGCAAGATCTCCTCACTGGTCAAGAAGCTCAAGCTAGAGGAGCCTTGCGCCATCTGTGGCGGCGGCGCCCTCAACACCGCTCTGGTCAAGACTGTAGAAAGTGGATTAAAGATTACGCTCCTCGTCCCGCCACATCCCCAGGTCGTCACCGCTCTCGGCGCTGCTATTATCGCTGCAACGTCAGCCAATTCCGAACCCCGGGAAGAAGTAGAACCAGCTAACACAGGGCCTTGACAAGAATTGAGGTAGGTTGTAGCATTTTACCATAGTTGACTTGTTCGAGAACGACGTACCCAATGCAGTAAGCAGCGGTTCGTCAGATTTGCAGGGGTAGATGAAGGTAGTAATCACAAGTATTGTCGCAGCCATTGTACTAGTCTTGATCATTTCCCTGCCGGCTCTCGCCCAGGACAGCACCACCATCACCATCACTATGACAGGGCTAAATGAAATCTCCATCAGTCTGGACAAAACACAATGGCCTCTCGGGACCATTGCTTCAAATACAGAGTATGTGACAAGTCCGCCCATAGAGTGGTGCACACTGACGGTGGAGGGCAACTGCAATGTGAACACCTTCATTGTGGGAGATGATGCCGCGTGGATTAGCGATCCCAATGCTTATGAATGGACACTCAGCAGCGATGGCACCAACGGCGAGCATATATACGGGTTATGGTTCCGCATGTCCGGCGATACCACACGAGGACCTTTGAGCGATGGATTTGTCCCCGTCACCAAGACGCAAAGCGAATTTTGGCCCTACTCCGGAGGTTCAGGCTCAAGCCTGGCCCCGGGAGACGCCAAGCAATTTGGCTTGAGATTGCTGACGCCTGCCTACTTCATTAGCGGCCGGCAGATGCAGACCCAGATAACCATAAGCGCAGTGGCTGCCTGATGGCAGGGCGTATCACGTTAGTCGGCCTCATTACCGCCTTACTAATCATCCTTTTGCCCTCTCTTGCCACGGCTCAAGATATTGACTTCAGCGTCATTCCCGCAGTGGTAAGAATCAATAGCCTGCCACCGGGAGAAGCAACAGCATTCAACCTGACCATTCACAATAAGGATGAGATAGCTCATGTTTTCACCCTCACTGCCTTTCCCCCTCCTGAAGAGGAAAGATGGGAAGGGAGGACTGAATTCCCCGACACCAGCTGGATAAGCTTTTCCTCTCCAGAGATTGAAGTGGCCGCCAACTTCGCGGCCAATGTTACGGTAACGGTAGCCATACCACGGCAGCAACAATGGGCAGGCCAGAACTGGGAAGTATGGCTAGGAGTCAATGCCGAATCAAGCGACCTCCTTGGTGTAGAGCTGTATGCTCGACTGCTGGTATCCACAGCCTCCGCAGTGAAAAGTAGGTTCAATGCAGGATTGTTCGCCGGGATTGCTGCGGCCATAGTACTTGTTGGCTATGGCATCTACTATTACGTCAGGCGCAAAGCCAGGTTCGACTAACCATTAAGCTTCCGTACATGAGGTCCTAGCCTCGTATGTCATTACGAGTGTCTGCAAACTCGTGGCAGTCTCCCGATCCAATAGCCCCTTAGAATTGCTTCTCCGTTTCGTTCCTCACAATGACAAAAAAAGAGGACGGGGCACAATCACAAACCAGCAATACTCGGTACGCAGTCGTAATTCCCCCAGGGGCATAGTACTAATTTCTGCTGGAAAACGGTACTGATAGGTGATTCCCACAAACGTAGCTAGCTGGTATTCTGAAGATATTACGTGAGTGCCACGTAATAGGCAGAAGCGATATGACAATAGCTGGTTCAACTGCTCAGAGTTATGAAGCCAAGCTGGTTGAGAAGCTGCGCTCGGGCGACAGCACAGCTATGGAGGAGCTCTATAGTGTCTATAGAGGTAGACTCTATTCTCTGATCCTGGAACAGGTAGGCCGAGATGAAGCCGCGGCTGAGGATTTGGTTCAGGAAGTATTCCTGGCTGCCCTGAGCTCGCTGCATAAATTCCGCGGTGAAAGCCAGCTTTACACCTGGCTGCGCAGTATCGCATTCCACAAAGTAAATGACTTCTACCGTCACCAGGCTCGAAGAGCTAAGCCCAACCAATCATCCTCTGATTCTGATTTCGTAGAGCTAGAACATATTAGCGATACTACACCGGCGACTTCCGCTCAGATGGAGTCCGAAGAGATTCGCCAGTCAGTTCACCAGGCTTTGGTAGACTTGCCCCACGATTATCAAGAGGTCCTTGTATTGAAATACCTCAAAGGCATGCCTGTGCTGGCGATAAGTCAGATTATGGGCCGTTCACCCAAGTCCGTTGAAGGGTTGCTGTCGCGCGCCCGAAAGGCTATGCGGGACAACCTGGAGAACAACGGCAACCACGAATCCTGATTGCAGCCTTCCACGTAATCTCCGCGCAGAGTTCCCCTCCAGGTTTCCACATGATACAGCTGTTTGATTCTGTTCTGGCCTCAAATTTGTCGGGCGGGAGCCCTCTGCGGGCTCCCGCTTCGATGGGAGGAGGTTGATGAGAAGAGGTTAAGGTGAAGATATTGTCTCTGTTACCGCCTGGAAAGCGTTGACCAGGCCCTGTCCCATACCGTCCCCGGCGACGGGAGTGCAGCTACTTTCGATAGCCCAACGAACTTCATCATTGACCGCGCCGTCGCCGTTAGAATCCTGCGCAACGCTGAAGACCAGCGCTGCCACGCCTGAGACGTGAGCGCAGGCCCCCGAAGTGCCGGTCTTATAGCCATACTGATTCTCGGGCAATTCGGAATAGATATTGAAGCCTGGAGCAGCCAAATCCACCCAGTCGCCGTAGCTCGACAACAGAGCCAGGCCATTGTCTTCATTGGTGCCGGCCACTGCCAGGCAATCAGGATAATAGGCCGGGTAGGAAGCCTCCGGTCCACCTCTATTGCCCGCCGCTGCTACAAGTACCGCTCCATGATTCCAGGCATAATTTACCGCTTCCCCCAAATTCCTCGATGCTACCATGGCCAGGCTTAGATTGATGATTTGGGCTCCGTGATCCACCGCCCAGATGATACCTCTGGCTACTACCGATGGCTGGCACTTCCCCGTATCATCAGCCACCTTCACATTCATTAGCTCACACTCCGGGGCGATGGCGGCAATGGTGCCTGCCATGTGCGTGCCGTGCCCGTAGAGATCATCGCTCGTCGGGCTATTGGTGAAATTGACCTCAGCCATCACCCTATCAGCCAAATCACGGTTGTCCTTGTCAATCCCCGTGTCCAGCACAGCCACTATAATTGACCGGTCTCCTCTGGTGATCTGCCAGGCCCGGGGTGCCTCAATCTTGCTTACCCCCCACCTCTCAGCCAGATCGTCGCCATTGAGAGAATAAGTCCCCTGCAGTGAAGAATCATGACTTGAAGAATCACTACCGTCTACACGCACCTCTTGATAAACGGGCGAATAGCTATAGGCCAGCGCGCTTTCTCTCGCAGCTAACACATCGTAAACCAGTCCGGCAACCAGTATTACCTCAATCAGTGTCAGAGCTATAGCTAAACACTTTAGCTTCCTCATATACATCATATCTAAACAGCTAGCCGACTCAATAGGAATCACCCGTCGGTACCGTTTTGGTACTGTATTGCCTGGAATTTGGTAATGTGACCTTTGACCCAGGACCCATCGGACGGGAAACATGAGGGCTGTCAGTGGAGGAATGTCCGGAACCGGTACTGGTACTTTCCAACCAGTACTATTTGACAGCAAAGAAGGAGTCGTGCTAGCATTGCACATAATCTTTGACTGTAAAGGGGAGGCTGGGCGAAGGAGGTAGGTATGCTAGTACTCTTGGCACTTTTCACTTGATTGGCAAATCCACGAAAATTCCCCCAAAAGTACCAAAAAAGTAAGGGATTTCCATCTTTTCGCCGACTATATATATGACCAAGGTAATATTACAAAGGTAATAGGCCGTTGGTCAGGCGAGGAGGACAAATATGAAAAGGACAATATTCTCTTTGGTGAGTGCGGTCATGCTGATTTTCATGACCCTGCCCGCCGTCAGCCCGCCGCCAGCTCTGGCGACGGAGACCACCATCCTCTTCCAAGATAACTTCGGCAGTGGTAGCAACATCGATAATGTGGAAGATTGGGACCTCCCCGGCTATGACGACTGGAACGTCGATAGCGATGGGGATAACTCCGATGCTGCCCTCAGGACCGTATCTGAGAATCGTTACCTGCGCCTCCGAGACGGGCGGTATGTCGAGAAGCATGATATCGATACCACAGGTCTGATGAACATCCATCTGGAATACACCTGGGGCCAGGATACTGATTGCGACAGCAGCGACGACGGTGATCTCGTTGTGGAGTGGAAGCTTTCCAGTTCCGGTACTTGGACCGCCGTCAATACGCACGACCTTGTCGACGATACGGAGACATCTCCGAATGCGAACTCGGTGGACGTAGCCCTTGACGCCAGTGCGGAAGGCACTGGCATTGATATCCGTTTCCGGGGCGACACCGATGAGGACGACGACCGGGCACGGGTGGAGAACGTCATCGTCAGCGGCGACCTCGCCTGCACCACTTACTACCGCGACAATGATGATGATGACTATGGCCAGACCGGTGACTCCCAATGTCTATCCGCTCCATCTGGCAATTACACCGCCACGGAGGGTGGAGACTGCGATGATACCGATGCCGCCATCAACCCCGGTGCCGCCGAGTTGTGCGACGATGGGAGAGACAACGACTGCGATGGGTTGACTGACTGTGATGATACCGGGGATTGCCCCACCTACTATCGCGACAACGACGATGATGGCTACGGCCAGACCGCTGACTCACAGTGTCCTGGCCCATCTGGCAATTACACCGCTACGGAGGGTGGAGACTGCGATGATACTGACCCTGACATCAACCCCGACGCCCCCGAGGTATGCGATGATACGATAGATAATGACTGCGATGGGTTAACTGACTGTGATGATACCGGGGATTGCCCCGCCTACTATCGCGACAATGATAACGATGGCTACGGCCAGACCGATGATTCCCAGTGCGTGTACAATGCGTCTGGCAACTACACTACCATAGAGGATGGCGACTGCGACGATGCTGACCCTGCCATCAACCCCGGTGCCACCGAGGCATGTAACGGGTACGACGATGATTGCGACGGTCAGACCGATGAGGAAGGCGCTGAAGGTTGCACGACTTACTATAAAGATGTCGATAACGACACCTATGGTGTGACTGGCGATAGCAAGTGTCTCTGTTCGCCGGTAGACCCGTACGATGCTACGCAGGACGGCGATTGTGACGACAGTGATGATGCCGTCAACCCGGGTGCCACCGAAGCGTATGACGACGACATTGACAACGACTGTGATGGGTTGACAGATTCGGCTGACCCTGACTGTGGCGCCGGCCAGCCACCTCACCTGAGAGTTGACAAGAGCGTATCTCCCGACCCTAACTGCGGACAGGCCACGATAACCCTCACCGTTAGGGGCGCTGGCGATCCGAGCACCGAACGGCTCCCGGTGGACATCATGCTCATTATTGACTGCTCAGGCTCAATGACATGGACAAAAATCGCTGCCGCAAAAGAAGCAGCTAAAGCTTTCGTTGACCTGCTCGATCCCTTGCAGGATCGTGTTGGTCTCGTTTCCTATAGTGATGTTGCTGTCCTAAATGCAGCCCTGACTAACGATTTCGCTGCCGTGAAAAGCGCAATTGACGGTTTGTCGGCAGGCGGATACACGAATATCGGCGACGCCATTAACACCGCCAATACCGAATTCGTTCCACCAGGGAACGTCGGGCGCCCAGGAGCCGTCTGGGTTGAGATTCTGCTTACTGACGGCTGGCCTAACCGCCCCAACGGAATGACTGGCGACTTCAATGAAGATGATGCCGAATATGCTCGTGATTTTGCTGAGGATGCTGCCGAAGCCGGCATTACGCTATACACGATTGGCCTGGGCAACGCCCCCGGCCTTTCTCACTATTTCCTCGACGACCTGCCCGCCAGTAGCCACACTTATCAGCCCGACGACCCTGCCGGCGACCCCTATTACCACGATGGCCTGGCCTACATCGGCGGCGGCGACTACTATCACGCTCCCACCCCTGCTGACCTAGCATTCATGTTCGAAGAGATATCAGCAGAGATTACCAGCATAGCCGGCAAGGATGTCGTGGTGACTGAGGTGTTGCCTGATGGCGTGGATTATGTAAGTGGCAGTGCTATTCCCGCGCCGGACTCTATGGTCGGCCAGACCCTGACTTGGAATGTGGGTATCATCAAGATAGGTGAAACGTGGGATGTGACTTTCGATGTAACCTTCGACGAGTCCGGTTATCAATTGGTAGATGAGTATCCTGACACACGGGTAGATTACACAAATTACCAAGGTGACCCCGCATCCAAAGAGTTTCCCGAAACGTATATCACGGTTCTAGACTGCGATGACCTCGACTACTACGATGACTGGGAGGATTACTGCGTTGACGGCGAGGTCTGGACGCACCGCATGTTCCATGACTTCTCCTGCGT
>Ga0154672_116_pt1 | contig 86713 bp, 87 predicted proteins | sample Rifle2008BG13ft_FD_116101 | JGI IMG/M metagenome (GOLD analysis project Ga0154672, IMG submission 116101) | Chloroflexi bacterium RBG_13_51_36
ATTCTAATGCCAGCAATTACGTTTCCAGCTTTAGGTCTATGGATGGGGATAGCAAGCCTTATTTTCGGCGTTATTGTTATGATTTTCCCCAAGATACTAAACTATTTGATTGGTATCTACCTTATCATCATTGGCATAATGGCTATTATAGCGTACCTCAGGTAAAGATGACTCTGCTGGTGCTGAGTTAGCCGCCGATAATTAGCGTTTTGCTTGTGCCCTGCATAACACAGAGCGGCATTATTAGGGAGGCTTGTATAATAACCAAACAGGCTCACCTTGCCGGGCAGCCAGGTGAGCAGTGATGATAGGTAAAAGGAGGTTAATATGCTCGGTTTTCTCTGGATCATTGCTGTTATCGTCCTGATTGTTTTTCTGCTCAGTCTATTTCTCCACTTCATAACGGGCCCGTTCCTCTGGATTTTACTTGTGATTGGAATCATCTTGCTGCTTGTCTGGCTGGTGCCGCGACTAAGAAGATAGACGTTAGTCTTAACATCTGAATGTAATGTGGATTGAAACGTGGGGCGTGCGTCATAATAGTTATATGAGGAGGGTAAAAAGGTGCCTAGAAAAGTGAGGAGTGATAAAAAGGTCGGGAAAATGGAAAAAGACCTTGGCCTACCAGCGGGAACCCTCAGGAACCCAAGTGGAAGAGATACAAGATCTGACAAAAAAATCGGAACGATTAGAAAAGAACGAAGTAAAAGGTAGATAGAACGCACAGCGTTATATAAAAGCTCGTTTTGTTGCCTGATTGAACGAAGGCCTGTTTTGTTACCTCATTACACAAACGGGGAATATCGTATTGTGACCATGCCACATTAAGCACGCACCCTGAACGGCAAAAGTTCTATGTCATTGTGTCCCCACAATCCCCTTCTCATTCCCTTTCACCAGAGGAATGAGAGGCAATTTAGAAAAGTGATGTTTTGGATAAATTCTTAAAACATAGGGATGGAGCAAGCAATAAGCGGGGACAAAGGCTACAGATATAGATGGGTCGTTCTGGCCGTCTATATGTATATATCCGCTCTTACTCAGCTCTACTGGCTGAACTTCGCGGCCATCGAAACGTTTGTCGAAGGGCGTTTCACCATAACCGCCAGCAGCGTCATGTGGTTCACGCTCGTTTTTCCTTTGGTACAGGTTGTGTTATCCATGCCCGCGGGTATGATAATCGACAGGAAAGGATTCAAATACGGCGTTGGCATAGGTGCGCTCTTTACCGGTGTTTTTGCCATGCTCCGCCTGGCGAATACTGACTCATTCACCGTTCTCCTGATATCTCAGATAGGAATAGCCATAGGGCAGCCTTTTGTGCTGAACGGCGTTACCAAGCTGGTGGTAACCTGGTTTCCCCAGAAGGAAGAGGCGACTGCGGTGGGGCTGGGGTCCCTGGCGCTGCTAGTCGGCATGATGGTCGGGTTAGGGGCCACGCCGGCGCTGGTGCAATTTCTGGGATTCCAGACGATGCTGTTGATATATGGCATTCTGGGCCTTCTGGGTATCCCGCTATTCTTCTCATTGGTGAAACCACATCCGGCGACCCCTGCCAGAGAGGCAGAAGTCCAGCAGGAAATCACAGGCTGGCAAGGTATTAAACACATTCTAAAGATGAGGGATTTCGTAATTCTCGGCTTCATAGCCCTGATAGGCATCGGAGTTTTCAACGGGCTGGCTACCTGGCTGGAGAAGATACTGAATGAACTCCATCAGATTCCCATGACTGACGCCGGCATCATTTCTGCGATATTGGTCCTCAGCGGCATAGTCGGCTGCATCGTCATCCCCTTGGTGTCGGACAAGGTAATGAAGAGGAAGCCATTTCTGCTACTGGCGTCGGCAGTTGGGGCTGTATGCATCATCGCACTGATGGTGGCCAAAGGTTTTGCGTCGAACATGGTCAATGGCATATTCCTGGGCTTCTTCCTGATTTCCGCATTGCCTATAATGCTGACGATGTCGGCTGAGATTACCGGTGCCAGGTTTGCCGGTATTTCCGTCGGTTATCTGCAATTGCTCGGCAACGCCGCTGCCGTAGCCATCGTTCCCATAATGGAATCCCTGCATGGTGTCACCGAGCAGTGGATTTTGCCTCTGGCTCTTATCGCCGGACTGCTAGGGATATCCTTTGTACTGGCGGTGGTGATAAGAGAACCTGCCAGAAACCCGAAGGGCTAAAGCTGGCCTTCATTCTTTTCTTCAATATTGCTCGGTTCTGATTCGAATTCCGGGTGGCTCATTCTATGATAATCGCTCTAGATTCAAGAGATCATAAGAAATATCCTCTTCTTCAGTAGAGTAACGTATCTTTTCCGTCTTTCTGATGTGAGCTTTGTAACGCTTTGGTAGCTCAACAGTCTGCTTTTCACTGATGTCAATGTCCTTTGTTAACGAACCTCTGATATCTTCACCTGTGTCTAAACGTAGGTGAAAGCTGCGTCTAGTTAGTTCTACACCCACCAGGCTTGCATGAATTGTTAGTTCACTGACACGCTCCTCGCTTGTCAGGCCAATCGTCCGGTGTAATCTTTCCAGTTCGGGCCCTTGTGCAAATAGCCGTCGCTTGATGAGCTCTTGGCGACGCCATTCAATATCCACACCAAGCCTTGATTCAGCATGGTCGTATGCCCACCTATAGAGCGATTTCACTGAAGCTGGTCCTAGTTTCTTTGCATACTGCAAGACTTCGGGCGAATCATGCACTTTCGTCATTTCTGAAATAATTCGCAAAGATTCATCGAGGTTGCTTTCACCAAGTAACAAACGTTGGTTAGGTATGGTGAGTACCACTCCCACGGAGCCCGGAAAAGTGTATCCGAACCTAAACTCCGTTTCTGCCGCGATTTGAGCACTAATTCTAGCGCGTAGCTTTGGCACAGCGGTTTTGACTGCATCATATACAGTGGATACCAGATTCTGGAAATCACTTAGAACGCTGGACAGTGCTTTGACAGTCGGGCGCTCTTCCTCACCAAATACGCGGTAGGCGCATACATCAACGCCAAGACTGTCAGCCTCACTCAAGAAATCGGTTTCTAGTTTCTCATAGCGCTTTTCTAGAGATTTCATCATCGCTGAAAGCGACAACGACGTACGGTCATTAGCTATAGCTTTCTCCATTTCCGCCATTGCTGCGTTCGTTTCAAGTAGCTTTTCCTGAATTTCCGATAGTCTGTTCATTGGATGCTCCTTTATAAGACCACAACGGGTATTCCTTTCATTTCATTGCTTCTAGAGAAACCGAACTGTCTCATCCAGTAATTGTACATATATTGCCCCACCCAATAATTTGTATGGTCCTCTGGCCATTCCATAAAGTAGTAGCTATGACACAGGTGAGTATTTCTGAGATTTGATGCCAACCAATTAACTGCCTCCCGCCGCGTTTGTGTAGCATTTTCATAGAATTGCGCTGCAATGCGCAACACTAAGTCGACATCTTCGGGATTCATTTTCTCTGTGACAAAGCTACCATCAATCCAAATCTCGCCCTCTATACTATTCACGCGAAGCTCTTGAACCACTTTCTCAAGGCCCTCCATAATCTTCGGACGAGTTGTGGATAACGGGAAACCGTCTACACAAAGGCGCCTTAATTCCAGAAGGCTCGTGTGATGCCTTCCTATCGGAAAAATTGAGGGAAACTCCGGTCTAGCGAAAGGTGTCGCACCTTGCACACACAGAATATACTACCCACATGTATTGAAGTCAATGCAGGCCAACAAGCTCGAAGTGTCTATCGGAAGCTCTATCCTTTATGTAGCAGGATCGCCATGCACGGGGGGAAGCCAGTGTGAATTAGCCGGACGTGGCCATCAGGTTTGGCATTATGCAGCAGGCATAATCTCGCTGGCCAGCTTGAGCTTCTGAGTGTCGGTCCACTGCCACCGCAAGCCGTTCCCTTTGGACTCCAGCCGCAAAACCCCCCTGGCTATCAGTTCGCCTATTCGCCGCCGGGCTACTGCGAGGTCAGTGCCTAGCTTCTTGGAAACCCGGCGGGCCAGTTCGGAATCGGTGTCACCCGGATTCAGGATAGAGGGTGATGCCATGCCCCCTAGTTTCTCTATGATATCTCCCTGGAACAAAGCCCACACGAATTCGTTTCTTTCTTTCCCTTCGATTATCTCAGCGCACCCGGCATCTCCGTCTTTGGCCCGCTGCTTTATATCGTCCCAGGCAGCTTCAATCCCCTTGTTATAGAAAGACATGGCTTCTTCTACCATCCCTGTGCTCATAGTCGGCGTCTCGGTGATGGGTTCGTTGGCGTTATAGCGGGCCCAGTTCCGGCTGAGGATGTGAATACCATAGTCGCCAGCTCTCTCGTATATTTCAGTTCCGGGTAGAGGCGACAGCATATGGAAGCCATATTTGGCGCCGTGTTTGTGATAAAGCTCGTCGCCAAAGGCCAGGGACTTGTGGGCCGTCTCGGGGCTTTCGCCGGGAAGCCCGAGGATGAAAGAGTTGAAGACGTTGATGCCGGCCTCGGCGGCTATCTTTACACCGCGCCTAACCTCTTCAGGGGTAATTCCTTTCTTGATGGTCTTCAGGATTCCCTCGTCCGCCGATTCGACACCGAAGAGTACCCATTCGCAGCCAGCCCTGTTCATCAAGTGAGCCAGGTCCTCGCTGATTCTATCCACACGCACAAAAACGCTCCATTTCAGCTTCAGGTTACGCCGGAGCATTTCCTCGCACACCGCTCGGGTGTGGCTATGATTGAGGGTAAAGGTGTCATCAACGATGTTGATTTTGGCCAGCCCGAAATCGCGCTGAAGTCTCTCAATCTCATCTACTACAAGTCCGGGGCTGCGAAAACGGACCCTTGGGCCGAACATGCGGTGCCCTGAGCAGAAGATACAACTGTAAGGGCAGCCGCGGCTGGTTATTACCGTGCAGGGCATACCTAGAGCTCGGTACCTCGCCATGGGCAACAACTCGCGTGCCGGCAAGGGCAGGTTGTCGAGGTTCTCAATGAGCGATCGGGCGGAAGTCTTGACCACCCTGTCCCCATCGGCAAAGGCAATCCCGGGCACCTGGTGAATGTCTTTACCTTCTTCCACTGCCCTGGCCAGTTCCACCAAAGTTGTCTCGCCCTCACCGATGACAATGGCGTCAATCCATGGTGATTTGAGCAGAGTCTCTTCCAGGGCAAAGGTCACGTGAGGGCCGCCGATGGCAGTGAAGATACGGGCGTCGAAAGCTTTGCATACCTTGAGCATCCTCCTGGCAATGGGATAGTTCAAGGTAACGCAGGTGGCGCCCACGAGTTGCGGTCGGTATTCCTCCAGTTCTCTCTTCAGCTTCTTGGGATCGTAGTGGGTCACCAGGAAGTCCAGAATCCTGACGTCGATGCCTTCTTGGACGAGGACAGCGGCCAAATAACTTAAGGAAAGGGGAGGGAGGGGGCTCTCCTCCAGGGGATGTGGTGTGCTCAGTAACAATACTCGCATAGGTATCAGCCAACAACTCGCCACCTCACATCCCTGACTTCTCGAATTTGGCGGCATGAGTATAGCTCTTGTCATACCTAAAATCAACTATAAAAGTAGAGAGATTGCTTGATAGCATTCCTTTGTCATTCTGAGCGAAGCGAAGAATCCTTCGCATAACTCAGGACGGCGTCTAGAGATTCTTCGTCGTCCGAATTCGTTTGGACTCCTCAGAATGACATTACTAAACTCTCTCAGAGTAGATTTTTGTTTTGTCACCATGAACGCTGAGTGCTTGCGCTGCCAAATCGAGGAAGGTTCTATGTTTTTGTGATTTTATGCTATAAAATTGGGTGTGGGAGGTGAGCATGTCTAAAGGAACGAGGATAACCGTGGATTTGGGAAGTGAGGAACTTCTAAAAGCGGTGAAGTTTGCCTCTGTCGAGCAGAACAAACCAATTCGGGAGATTATTGTCGAGGCGCTGGAGCAGTGGCTGGGGGGAAAGAAAAGCTCGGGGCAGCAGGATTACCTGGCTATGATGAAAGCCCTGGATGAATACCGGAAGACCCCGGGCAAGGGCAGCTGAGGTGGCGGTGGAAGGCCAGAGTCTTTTCATCAGGTTACTGGGTGAGCGACCGTACAGTCGGGGGAACAGGTAATGTGTCCAGGAGGACGATATGATAGTTGATATGCATACTCATCTTTGCGATCGTGATGGTGTGGCCAAACCATTCTGGGATGGTTGGGCGGAGGTTTCAGCGCTGAGGGTCAACAGGCCATTGGAGAAGGTGCAAAGACGATTGCCTGAGCTGTGGGATATTTCCGGTGACATGATAGTCAAGGATATGGATGCTGCCGGGATTAATAAAAGTGTACTGCTGGCGATTGATTGGGGTCTGGCTCGCCACCTTGGCGACCTCAAGCTAAGCGTTGAGGAGATAAACAAGGTCTATGCTGATGCGGTGAAGAATCATCCCCAGCGATTGATTGCCTTTGCCGGCATTGACCCCAGAAGGAATGACGCCGCTCGACTGGTTGAAAAATTTCTCAAGGAGCTGGGTATGAAGGGAGTCAAGTTCCATACGGCTGCGGGTTTCTATCCCAATGATAGGGTGTGTTATCCCATTTATGAGAAAGCACTGGAATATGGTGTTCCTATTCTCCTCCATACAGGAGAGGTGCTGAAGCCACTTCATTTCAAATATTGCCAGCCTATTTATGTACAGAAGGTAGCTATGGACTTTCCCGACCTGCCCATCATCCTGGCACATGCGGGCGGGTGTTGGTACCCGGAAGCGGTGGCAATCTGTGCCAACGCGACAAATGTTTACCTCGATTTGTCCGTATGGCAGGCACGGTTCCTCCGCCCTCTGAACTTTTACAGAGCTCTGAGGACATTGTTAGACTCGGTCTCCTGGCAGAGAGTGTTGTTCGGCAGCGATTATCCCTTTCTGAAGCTGCTGATTAATCAAGAAAGGTGGGTCAAAGCCTTTACCGAAATTCCCGACTCCGTGAAAGAGCAGAGGATCCGGTTCACGGATGAAGAAATGGCGGGAATAACGGGCGGCAACGCTGTCAGACTCCTGGGGCTTGCAGAATAGCCTTGTCGGTTGCTAGACTCCCATCCCTCCGCTGACGATGAAGGTGCCGCCGCTAACGTAGGAGGCACCTTCCGAAGCCAGCCAGATTACTGTTTCAGCCACTTCTTCAGGTTCGCCCATTCTCTTCAAAGGTACACTGCCCTGGATTGTGGCATCGGCGTCTTTTTGGGCGCGCAGTTCTTCAGTCATGCGAGTTTTGATCCACCCGGGGCAGACGGTGACCACCCGGATGTTATCCTTGCCGTACTCGGTCGCGGCTGCGTTGGAAATGCCCACGACAGCGTGTTTGCTTCCGCTGTAGACGGACAATCTTTCCGCCGTGGCCACACCGGCGATGGAGGCATTATTTATGATGACGCCGCCACCCTGTTTTTGCATGACCGGTATTTCATATTTCATGGACAACCAGATGCCCTTGAAGTTGGTGTCCACCACTTCGTCAAAAAGCTCCTCGCTTGTACGAACCAGCCGGGCCATTATGCCACCTACTCCGGCATTGTTGAAGGCGATATCCAGGCGGCCGTATTTTTTCACTGTCTGGTTCACCATGTTCTCAACCTGTGATGCAATTCGGACATCGGTCTGGACAAACATGGCTTCACCGCCGGCTTTTCTTATCATCTCCACCGTCTCTTTACTCTCTCTTTCCCTGCGGGCAGCCACCACCACCCTGGCACCCCGTTCCCCGAATTTGATTGCCGTGGCTCGGCCGATGCCGGAACTCCCACCTGTTACCAGTGCTACTTTCCCCGCGAACGTGTTCATTCTTGGCCTCCTTTTTGCCCGCTATAGCAATTTCGGGCCTTGCTCTCTCCTGATGTCAATTGGACAACTTTATCGGTGGCGTATCAATCTAGAACCATTCATAGGCGGTTGCAATTACAGCCAAAACACTGATTACAAGTCCAACGCCGATTGAGCCCCAGGTAGCATATTTCAAATACCTTTGTTGTTTCTGGGCATGAAAGACAGATTGGATAATGCACGAAAATCCAATGGCAATAATATCAGTCCCGATGCCTTTTATCGCTCTAATCTCATTCTGCATCGTAGAAGACAGGCCTCCCAACCCAATCATGATACCTACTACGATGGCAGCGAGCCCCAACCTTAATAGTTTTCTTCTATTCTCTGTGCGTGGGCTCTTAAATTCGGTCAAATGTTTCGTAGCCCTAATGATGGCTAAGGTAAATCCAAATACGAGCAGAAACCTACCTAGATCGAATAAGTCTAATCCGTTTAGTGGATTCACACTCATAACCTCAAATAATGTTTGCCCATTCTACCATACATATAGAGATCGATAGAGAAATAGTTACATCACCAGGATTGGCAAGGTGCAATGTAGGGTGGCTTAGCATCTGGGGATTCCAAGATAATACACTACCACTTTATCACCCGCAAACGCATGACTACAATATGGAGCGGTGGGACTCAATCCATGGCGCTATTAGCCAAGACAACTTAAGGCTTGGAGAAATGCCCAGTTAGCCATGCCATTTCTATTCCTTTTCCAAGAGCTGAGCTTCCAGTTTGGAGGGTTCGAAACGATGGCTGGATTCTAATATCTTCAACAGAGCCTCCCTCAAGTAAGAACGGGAGAGCTTGATAAGTTCTCGCGGAGCAAACTTCTTCTTTCCCTTTTTTATATGACCATGCACGATCTCTGAGCGTAAATCGTAAGACTCCTTCATTTGCTCGTATATCTTCTTGCGTTCGAGGCCATTTTCGCCAAGAAAAGTGGCAATCCGGAGAGCCGTCCGGTATCTCAACTCTTGGGCGGTGTCAGGAACGAACAAAGACTCTAGGGCTACCCAGTAGTCTATCAGTCTATCCTCTTCTGTAAGCCTGTCCGCTGCGCTATTCCACCGCGAAACTGCAAGCCCCATTTACTTATGTTAGGACCCGAACCCAACTTCTTGTAGAGTGCAACCAGAGCCGATTCCTGCGCTTTGTTGAGCATTGGTGAGGGACCGAATCGAAGAACCAATGGTCTCCAGCTAGTACTGAATCCCGGAGTAAGCAAACTTGAGGATAGTGTCTTGGTAAATGCCAACCGAGGAGATTCATCGGTGGTAAGACGCATAGCAGTAATAAGCCGGGCGACTTTCTCACGGGCATCTTTCGAGCCAAACGCCGAATATCGCTTCTTCTGGTAAACAACTTCTACGGCACATTGCAGCTCGATGAGTTCGGGAACGGGTAATGGTTGTAATGGCAGAAGTGTCTCTGTATTTAACCAGTCCTCTACTTCATCCGTTGAGAGTTGACGTAACCGCATATTGCTATCTATGTGGATTTGGTCAGATTCAATTCCAATACCGACTAGCGGGCTAAGCTCTGTAACCACAGTATCTGGTGATCCCATATCTTTATAAAGCTCACCAAGAAGTTGGTCGAAGATCTGCTCATTAAACTGAAATCCCTTGGCCTTGCCAACGTAAGCCTGTAATAAGCGCACACCTAACATGCTTTTAAGCCACCAGACCTCAGACTTCTCTTCGGCAATCGGCTTACCACCAGCGTCAACTAAGAAAATGCCTCGCAATTCGGGGTCTTCCCGGACAATCTTGATTACGGGGTCGAACGTAGATGTTTCACTTCTGAGCATATCTACTTGAAAGCGAAACAGGGTTTGGGAGAAATCGGGACGCATCTCCTGCGGGAGAGATGTCCCACCACCTTCTTCGCGCACGATGCGGGTCCAACTTCGCAACTGAGGAGACTCGCCCGTAAGTTGTCGGCAACATTCTACGAAAAAGGTCCTTAGAGCTGCCTTAAATTGTTCCACTCTCACCCTCTGTACGCACCAGCCTTTTTGTGACGCACTTTATCCGCCCCTCACCATCCACATAATCGCTTATCCGAAATCGGTCCCCAGAATCCGATTCGAAATCTCTTGGTCTTACTAATTCTACAATAAAATCCAAGGATGACAAATACGAGGGCACAGGGAAGGTTGAAGAAATATGTTTAAGGATTGATTAGTTGGTCGGGTGCTTCTCCTTCTAGAGACGAGTAGAGGTCTTGCTGGTCTTTTGGGGAGCTGAAGAGTTCCTTGAGCAGCATAATTTGCCCTTCGGACTTGAGTCTAGCGAGTCCTTCACCGCATTCGGGCCTGGACAAGCTGGGGGTCCACTCCCGACAAGCTTTAGGACGGGAGGGATATATTGTGCAGCGGGCTGTCCCGTCCGCATCCCAGGCTAGGAAGACGCAGCCTTTCTTTGCCTGTTTGAGCAGGTAACCTTCCTTTATCGGCACCTTCACAGCATATTTCGAGATGCACTTCAAGCGTGATATTTCCAGGGCTGAGGCAATATTGTTTATGTCTTCGCGGGTAAGTGGAGCCCGGAAGCAGGTGCAGCAGACGCCGCAGCGAAAACAAGGGATGGAAGTCTGTTCCGCTACAGTGATCTCTTTGCCGTCCAGTGTCTTAACAACTACCTTCTCTATTGACATAATAGGAATCCGTTAATAGCCCAGGCCTATCTTCTTAGTTATCTCGGCTTCGTCAAATAAGTGGTGTAGACCCTTGAGGAAGGAAGTTGAGCTACTTTCTAATAGCCACTGCCCGAACCTTGCCCCCTCTATTTCAAGCTCGTCAGGCGTGGTTGCGTGCCTGAACATCAGCTTGGCGTAGCTCTTTTCCTCGGACCGGGCAACGATGAAAACTCTCACCTCACTCATTCCCCCTCCTTCTTGTAGTGCTACCCTTCAGGGTCGTGCATCTTTCCCCCTTAAGGTAAGGGGGACCAAGGGGGTTATTGTCAGTATCGATTGCCCCATTCATAACTCCCCTAACCCCTCTTATCCTAAGAGGGGGATTTTGTCACAACTCTTTCTACATTTTTGAATAGCCGAATCATTCAGCAGACAGCAACCCCAGTATCTTCTCATGAAGTTTCTTATTAGAGACTAACAGGTCGCTTGTCCTGGGCTGCCAGGGGTTGCCTTGGAAATCGCTGACCTTGCCGCCGGCCTCTTCAACTAACAAGACACCGGGGGCGACATCCCAGGGCTCAATCTTGGTGGTGAAGTAAGCCTCTCTTTTGCCGGTGGCAACCCAGGCCGTTTCCAGTCCAGCCGAACCCAGCTTGCGTATGTCGGTAACCCGGGGATAGACTTTGTGCAGAAGCGCACCTGTTCTTCCCCGGTCTTTCTCTCCACCTTCACAGTAGAGAATGTAGCTATGATTGAGGTCTGATACGTCAGATACCCGAATTCTGAGCCCGTTTAAGTAGGCCCCCTTGTCCTTTTCAGCAAAGTAGAACTCATCAATCGCCGGGGCATAGACTACCCCCAATAAAAGCTCACTCCGGTGCATCAGGGCCAGACACACGGCAAAGAAAGGGTTGAAATTGGCGAAATTGCCGGTGCCATCCAGAGAATCCACAATCCAGAGCCATTCCGGGTCGCCCTGGAGAAAACCGCTTTCCTCAGTGAGCAGGCTGTGGTGAGGAAAATGTCTCTTGATTTCTTCGACAATCAACCTGTCCACTTGCTTGTCATATTTGGTGGCTGCTTCTTTAGCTGTGCTGCGCTCTTTGAGCAAAGCCCAGTCCTGGCGAAAGTGCTTCATCAGAACATTGCCGGCCTTTCTGCTCAGGCTGTCAACCAGTTCCTTTTCCTGCATATTCATAGTTATTCTATCATTGCTGCTAAAATAGAACCAAGCACAGAGGGTCTCGAGGGACTGGGGCGAAAGCGTATCTGTTTAGGTGACATAACAATCTGAATATGTAAGGGGGTGAGAGCATGGCAATAGCCGAGATAAGTGTTGTCCCGTTGGGAACAAAGACTCCCTCAGTAAGCCAATATGTGGCACGGGCGATTAAGGTCTTGGAACGGGAAAGAGACATAAGGTACGAGATAACCGCAATGGGGACAATCGTGGAGGGTGACCTGGACAGGATTTTAGCGCTGGTAAAGAAGATGCACGAGGTGGTCTTTGAGGAAGGGGTGGCCAGGGTATTGACCACAGTCAAAATTGACGAGCGGCGGGACAAGGCCCAGGGCATGAAGGAGAAGGTGGATTCACTCAGGAAGAAGCTATAGCATCAGCTCAGTCAGGCCCACGTTTATTTCTATCTTTCCCCCTCTTAAGATAAGAGGGGCCAGGGGAGTTACGGAGGGAAGCCATAATCCCAGGGTGGACCAGCCTAACGGCCTCCCGATAATTCGCAACCGTTTTTGTCTAACACTATAATGGTGATTTTCGACGGTCAATGAAGGACAACAGATGAATCTCTCCTGTTTGCTAACTCTGCTTGAAGATGTGCCTGCCTATCGACGATTGACAGATGAGTTGGCCACTCCTGAAGGCGAGCAGAGGGCAGTCATACTTGACGCCGCCAAACCCTACTTGATTGCTGCTCTTTACGAAGAGCTTAATCTACCCTTCCTGGTGGTGACCGGTCAGCCGGAGACTGCCCGGAGGCTTCACGAGCAGCTTAGAGCCTGGTGTTCCTCTTCAGCCCAGTTGCGCCGCTTCCCTGAACTCGACCTCCTGCCTTATGACAGTACTCAGGTATCGGCTGTCAGCTATCAGATGGTGGACAGGCTGAGGGCATTGGCTACCCTGGCGTTATCTGAACAGAGTGACAGAGCTCCCCTGGTAGTGACCTCGGCCCTGGCCATTATGAATAGAACCATCCCGAAAAGGGATTTTGTGGCGGCCTGCCATGTTCTGAAGCCGGGCATGGCCGCTGAGCCCCTGGAGCTACTTCGCCGGTGGCAAAGCATTGGCTATGAAACGCAGGATGTTGTCGAGGTGCCCGGGCAGATGAGCAAACGGGGTGGCATTATTGATGTTTTTCCCCCTTGTAACCAGTTGCCGGTCCGCGTTGAGTTTCTTGGGAACCAGATAGAAAGCATGAGGTACTTCGAGCCGGAAAACCAGCGCTCAACGAGCCCTGTGTCCTCGTTGACTGTCACACCCGCCAGGGAGTTCGTATCAATGACTGATGGCTGTGAGGTGGCGTCGGGGAGCGTCCTTGATTACCTTGACAGGGATGCCCTGCTGGTTCTCGATGACCCCAGGGGAATTGAACTTACCGTCACCAGGTTAAACGAGGAAGCTCAGGAATTGAAGACTGGAAAGATAGAAAGAGGAGAGCTGCCGGAGGGCTTTCCCTCTCCTTACCTCACCTGGGAGGAATTAAGGTCGCAGATAAAAGACAGGCATCGCCTGGCGCTGGCGGCATGGGATACCGTTCAAGGCTCTGGACAAGCTTTGCCCTTCATCCCGGCTCAGAGCTATGGCAGTCAGCTGGAAATGTTCCTCAAGACAGCGAAGCGGATGGTGGAACAAAGGCAGCGTGTGGTTGTAGTCAGCCATCAGGCGAATCGTTTGGCCGAACTTCTCCAGAAAGAGGATATCCATACTTCGCCGGCATCACAGATGGAACAAATACCTCCGTCCGGCTCCATCACCGTGCTCCAGGGCTCACTGGACGGAGGCTGGGGAATGGATGACAGCTTGACCCTTATTACTGATGTCGAACTATTCGGTTTTGTGAAGCAGCCTCGGGCTGTCAAGAGGAGGCCCATACCCCATCAGTGGTTTCTGCCGCAGTTGACTCCCGGAGATTATGTCGTCCATGTTGACCATGGCATCGCCAGGTTCCATGGTTTAACCAGGATGTCCTCCGATGGAACGGAGAGAGAGTATCTTGTTCTGGAATATGCCGGTGGCGACAGGCTCTATGTGCCCACTGAGCGCATAGACCGCGTCAGCCGTTACGTTGGTGCTGGTGACCAGACACCACACTTGAGCCGTTTGAGAACCCCGGAATGGCAAAGGACAAAGAACAGGGTGAAGGAATCAGTGGCGGAAATTGCTCGAGAGCTGCTCGACCTTTACGCCACCCGGGAGGTGGCTCCGGGCTTCGCCTTCTCTGCAGATTCACTATGGCAACAGGAGCTAGAGGCATCATTTCCCTATATGGAAACACCAGACCAGATTGAGGCAATCATGACGGTTAAAGAGGACATGGAACAAACCAAGCCCATGGACCGGCTCATCTGTGGAGACGTAGGCTACGGGAAAACCGAGATAGCCCTGCGTGCTGCCTTTAAGGCGGTTATGAACAATAAGCAGGTAGCTATTCTGGTCCCGACCACCGTGCTGGCCCAGCAGCATTTCGTGACCTTTACCGAGAGGTTGCAGACCTTTCCATTAAGAGTAGAGATGCTGAGCCGCTTCTGTTCCCCGGAAAAGGAACGCGAAATCCTGCAAGGCATGGCCCGGGGCACCGTGGACATATGTATCGGCACTCATCGCCTGCTGCAGAAGGACGTCACGTTCAAAGACCTGGGGCTGGCTATAATCGACGAGGAACAACAGTTCGGCGTGGTGCAGAAGGAAAAACTCAAGCAGATAAGGAGAGAAGTGGACACCCTGGCCCTCAGCGCTACCCCCATTCCGCGCACCCTGCACATGTCTCTAACCGGCATCAGAGATATGAGTATAGTGGGCACGCCTCCCGAAGAACGCCTGTCTGTCAAGACCTATGTCGGGGCTTATGACGATACTCTAATCAGACAGGTGTTGTTGAGGGAACTGGACAGGAACGGCCAGATCTTCTTTGTCCATAACCGCGTTCAGAGCATTGCTTTGGCTGCGCGCAAATTGCAGGATTTGGTGCCCGAAGCTCGCATGACTACGGCCCATGGGCAGATGCCTGAAGAACAATTGGAGAAGGTGATGACGGATTTCATTGCGGGCAAGTATGACGTCCTGGTGACCACCACCATTATCCAGCTAGGTCTGGATATGCCTAACGTCAATACCCTGATTATTGACCGGGCGGACAGGTTCGGGCTGGCCCAGCTTTATCAATTACGGGGCAGGGTGGGTCGCGGCATCAACCAGGCTTATGCCTATCTCTTCTTCGACGAGGGGAAGCAACTAACTCCACAGGCCAATAAGAGGCTCAGGACTATCCTGGAGGCTACCGAATTGGGTTCGGGATTTGCCATCGCGATGAAGGACCTGGAAATCCGGGGGGCGGGCAATCTTCTAGGTGTCAGGCAGAGCGGGCATATCGCTGCCCTGGGCTTTGACCTTTATTGCCAGTTGCTGGCCGAAGCGGTGGAAGAGTTGAAAGCGTCCTCTCCTAGCCTCTCCCTTGAAGGGAGAGGAACAGGTGAGGGTGGAATCAAGAAGAGTGTTATTGCAGGAGAAGCGAAGCAGTCTCCTACCATATCCCTGCCCATGGATGCCCACATACCGGAGGAGTATGTTCCCAATCTGAATGCTCGACTAAGTCTCTATCACAGACTTGCCGGGGTGGAGCGCCTCGAGGAGGTGGAGGACGCGGCTCGGGAATTTCAGGATAGATTTGGTCCTTTGCCCGAGCCTGTGGAAAATCTCCTGTACATAGTGAAAATCAAAGTTCTGGCTATGAAGGCTGAGGTCAGCTCCATTGCCACAGAGGGCAGGCAAATTGTCATAAAACCCCAGACCGCTGATTCCCCTCTTAAGATAAGAGGGGCAGGGGGAGTTATGAGCAAATATCTTGATTCCGCAGTCAAAATAGGCGCCACACAAATAAGGCTGGACATCAGGCTCTTGGGCGACAGGTGGAAATCTGTTCTGCAAGAGATACTAGGATATGGCTACGCCTGAACCCACCGCATAATCTCTTGAGAATTTTCTCCAGTCCAGGGAGAGGATCACGGTGAGGGTGAATTCCCCCCCTCTCTAGCTCTCTCCCATCAGGGAGGGGATCAACCAGAAGGAGAGAGCATCGCTCTAGCTCTCTGGCCTGGTGGATGTATTAGGAACGGCTCGACCCGTTTCAAGATGTCTTGGCGCCAGTACCATTTTCTGCGCAAAGCTAGTACCAAAACAGTACCACTCGGTGATTCTATTCTCGTCTGCTCAAAGATAGACTGTGACGTAGTGAAGAGTCTTCTCAGTTGCGCGAATTCTTGCTACGAAGGGAGGTGTAAGCACTTATGAGAAGAACGATACTAGCATTAGCGATAGTCATCTTGTTACTATCCTCGCTCCCGACAGCTGTTTTTGCCGCTTCGTTGGATGATCAGACTCCTGTCTCAGACTTCTCACCGGAGCGAATTCTGGTCAAGTTCAAACATGACGTCACTGTGCCTGAGGTGGCTGGCGTTCATCGCCAGTTGGGCGGGAAGGCCAAGACGACCATCCCGGGCATTGGAGTTCAGGTGGTCACGGTGCCCGAAGGGCAGACGGCGGCAAAGGTTAAAGCCTATTCTTCAAATCCAAGAGTAGCCTATGCCGAACCTGACTTTGTGGCCCAGGCCCTGGGCAGTCCCGACGACCCGTTGTTAGGGAGTCAGTGGGATATGGTCAAAGTCCAGGCACCACAGGCATGGGAAGTGACCACCGGCAGCGCCAGTATAAATATCGCCATTCTGGATACCGGGGTTGACCTGGACCATCCCGACCTGGCCAACAAGATTATAAGCAATGTTAACTTCAGCGGCAGTCCTACTGTTGACGATGTTTGCGGTCACGGAACACATGTTGCCGGCATAGCCGCCGCTATGACTAACAACGGCATTGGGGTGGCCGGGCTGGGCTACAGTGCAGCAATAATGAATGTAAAGGTCATGGGCGATAGCGGCACCGGAACTTACAGTGCGATAGCCTCGGGTATCATATGGGCGGCTGACAACGGAGCTGATGTCATCAACATGAGCCTGGGTGGCTCGTCTGCCTCGTCGATTCTTCAGGATGCTGTAAACTACGCCTGGAGCAAAGGCGCGGTGGTGGTGGCGGCCGCAGGCAATGGCGGTAGCACCGCGCCCATGTATCCCGCCTGTTATACCGATTGCATGGCTGTGGCAGCTACCGATGCTATCGACGGCAAGGCCTCCTGGTCTAACTATGGAGACTGGGTGGATGTGGCTGCACCCGGGGTATGCATCTATTCGACACTCAAGGACAATAACTACGGGTACAAGAGCGGCACGTCTATGGCATCACCACATGTCGCCGGTTTGGCAGCGCTGGTATTTGCTACAGTATTTGACGCCAATGGCGACGGTAGGCTCAACGATGAGGTACGCAGCCGGATAGAAGCCAACTGTGATGATATCGGCCTGTCCGGTATTGGCCATGGCCGGATTAATGCCGCTCGAGCTGTGGGCAGTGTTCCTGTGCTGCCGGGCGAAATAGCCGGTCAGGTCATCAGTGCCACAGACGGGTCAGTTATATCTGGCGCCCAGGTGGGTTACGACGTCAGAACTGCCCTAAGTGACGCTGCCGGCATGTACTCTATTGGTAGTGTTCCACCGGGGACCTACCAGGTATTAGCCAGCAAGGAAGGCTATCAGAGTTCCTTCTTGACAGTCACTGTGCTGTCAGGGACCACCGCCGTGGCCAATTTCCTGCTGAATGACATTACTGCGCCGGGCAGCATCACTGGCGCAGTAACCGATGCCAGGGATGGGGCACCCATAGTCGGCGCGATGGTAAGCGATGGCACCAGGACGACCACAACGGATGGAACAGGCAAATACAGCATCGCGGATATGGCGTCAGGCACCTACCAGGTAACCGCCAGCCAAATAGGGTATGAGAATGTCACATCGAGTGTGGCTATAGCATCGGGTGGGATTGCACTTGTGAATTTCGCTCTTAACCAGAAGCCACCTGCGACCAATGCCATGTGGGTAGATAGCATCCGCTTCATCAAAAGCGCGAGAAACCTGTTTGTCGAAGTCAAGGTAGTAACTGGCAGTGGCGTTCTCCCCGGCGCAAGGGTTGGTCTGAGCCTGGCGTGTAGCAGTGGCAAGGCGTGGAACTTCAGTGGCAGCACCGATACCGCTGGCCTGGTGAGATTCAAGGTCAGCAGGGCGCCTGTCGGCAGCTATGAGGCAAGAGTAAGCAGCCTGACATGCAGTGCATTCACCTGGAATACGAGCATAGGACTTGTTTCCGCCATTTATGCACTGAGCGGCTGAAATAACGAGATGAAAACGAAAAAGGCGAGGAGGTTTCCCTCCTCGCCTTTTTTCTCCCCTTTGCCTGCTCAGACCATTCGGAGCAATAAGAGTCAGAGCCAAATCTCAAGGGTCATTCAGCCCCGGTCGCAGTGCCTATTGCAGCTAATTCATTTGCAGCCCTTGGCTCAGGAAGCTTTGGTAATATCGTGTTCGTCTCCATCCAAAACAAAGAATGAGACCGACTGGGAAAGCCGGTTTCACTAGGGGCTCCTCGCCACTCAAATGACCATCTATGGCGGGCGCCTCAACGCTCCAATGCCTGGACACTATCCAAAGGCTAACCCGTTTTCCGCCTTCCTCTATTAGCTACTAACCACCAAATGTCCCAACTTCGCCCACTATCATCGGATGAATGGCGACAATCAGCGGGGCTGATCGCTTGTCAGGACATCGTATCCACTCCACAACCTTGAACCCCTTACCTCCCACGTGAACAAAGAGCCTGCCCAAGCTTCCATTGTCTTACGCCTGACTGACGTACACGTATCTCACGCCGCCGTCAAGAATGCAATAGGTGTGCTTATCAACCTCGGCGCGATGCAGCACTGGCTTGAGCAGGGCATCGGCGATCCCGACCAGTTCATTCACCGAGCCAACGGGTATGACCGCCTCCTCAATCCTCGCTGGCGGCAGTTCACCTACATCCACAATCACACCTTTGTGTTTCTTTTTCACCCGCAATGCTTCCTCTTCTATCCCAGATGCTGGCACTGTCTGTGCCTCGCGCCTGTTCCGTAGCACGAACAGGAGACCCAGCACTGTCAAGGTCAGTCCCACCAGAGCCAATGCTCTAAACACCCATGTCTTGCCGATAGGCACTGTCCTGTATTCCACAACAGTTCCCGGCTGCTGCTTACTCAGATCACCCTTCAGAGTAAGAGTGGTCATCCCCAGTTGCCCCTGCAGGCTGTGGGTAAATACCTGGTCTACATGCTGAGAATCAAGGTCGGCCGTAGTGTGAACCGTGGCTTTGATGGTCAGGTCATAACTTGCCGCGCCAAAACCCAATTCGCTTCGCAAAGTATTTGTCACTGCATTGAACATGTTGATGTCCACGGGGAAATAAACCACAAGTGGTCCCGATTCACTGGTCTCGGGCACCAAGGTAAAGCTTTTGCTCCACATCCCGGGATATTCGAGTAGCGCCGTAACCTCTACCTCTTCGACCAGATTTGTGGCCGGTTTGTCGCTCAGAAACTGATAGGAAAAACCTGCCTCGATACTGTCAACTATGTTAGGAAAGTACACCAGCCCCGGGCCCAGAGTTTGGGAAGGTGACGAAGGCTCTGCCGCAGGAACCGTGTTCGACCTGAGCACATCTGTTTCGTAAAGCATATTTGGCTCGAGATAGACTTCGTAATCGAACCAGCCCTCCTCGCGATAGCTAACGCCATCCTTGCTGCCCGTATCGCTGCTTCGGAAGCTACCCTCGAACTGCAAGGTGTATGCCTGAGCGACAGCGGTGATTTCATGGCTGAAGTCATCTTCGATAGTCTGTCCCGCGCTAGTCTCAGCCGTAGTGTGAACGGTAGCTCGGATAGTGAACTGGTTCTGGTAACTGCTGAGTCCTATCTCCTTCTCTATGTCATCTACCACACTTTCTAGAGCCCCAAGGTCTAAAGGGAAGTCAACTTCGAATTCCTGCTCTTGATGGGTTTCTTCCAGGATGGTTATCTGCTTCTGCCACATGCCCGGATTTTCGGCAACTGCTGCAATCACCACTTCGTTACTAATGCTGGACAGTGCCTCCCCGCAACTGAAATTGTAGCTGAAGATTAGCCGGGTCTCCTCGATGATATTGCGAAAGAAAACCGGGGATGTCTCCTCCTCCGTCTCTTCTTCCTGTGGCTGTGAGGAACCGTACAGGCTGTTAGGTTTGAGATACACCAGATAATCGAACGTTCCCCGATGTGCGTAGTTCGCCACCACAATCGGCTGTTCTGTTCTTGACGGCAGGGAAAAGGCGCTCCCCACCCCCACGAGAGCGGCGACAAGCAGCAAACACGCCCCAACCAGAGAGCCCAGTTTCAACCACGGGGACCTGGCAAAGGCCGCCCGGGTGGGCTTATTGTTTAGCTTCATAGTAACCTCCTGCAGCTGTCATAGCTGTGCATATCAAGCTAGACCGAAAACGCCCGTTTCCTCCACCGGCGCTGCCGCTCCAGCCGGCTAGCCAGCCTTTTTACTCTTACATTGTGTGACCGGTTCACGTCCCTGATGGTACTGCCAACGATAATTGCCGCGGGTATGCACACCAGGAAAACGAAGCCCTGCCAGGTGCGGACATAGCGCACAGCGTAACTAGCCGCATACCCCAGGTAGGGAATGCTGAAAATCACCTTGCCGTGCACATTCGCGGCCGGCACGTAGTACGGGTCAGTTTCCTCGGTGGCATCGCCCTTGGTGTCAAAAAGGGTCTGCTCATTACGATGCACAGCCATTACGCGGTGGCTGACGATAACATCAGGGTCCCAGGGTGGGTCAAAGGCAATGACGTCACCTACTTTCACGTCCTCGGGGTCTATGGGCAGCATCACGGCCAAGGCCCCAGCCCGCATCGCCGGCTCCATGCTGCTGCTGCGAACGATGGCCAGGCTCCCCGAAAACACCGATGGTATGAGGACGGCTAAGAGCACAAAACAAAGCACCAGCCCTAGAATTATGTTGACAACCCACTTGCCCGTTCGTTTCATAGTATCCTGCCATAAAATATATCATAGCCGACAACTGCAATGCTAGCCATAATTAAACGCCAGAGCATGCCGCTTCTGACGCTCACAATTGCGAGGGAGAGAGATTGCTCGCTGACGCTCTGGAGCAGGCTCTGCACAATGCAGAGATTCAAAAATCAAAGGTCAAGAGTCAAAATGGAGAGCTTTTGATCTTTGCTCTATCATCTTGCGCATTTATCTTTGCTTTTTGTATTTTAGCGGCCTTATCCGAAGCCTGGATTCTGGTACTTAGGATTTGGTCAACGTGGTTTCCGCGCACCTTTCAGGCGCCAGCATTGGCAAGAGCAACCAGTTCACAGAGCCGTATGATGCAGAATCAGAGCTTGTCTCAGGCTATGCCCACATTTCCGCGGGCTCCACCATCATGTATGTTGTCACCCGGGGTGTTTCGGTCAGAACCGTTTCAGCCTCTCGGAGCAGTTCTTGCGTTATACTGGATGCTTCCCATGTCTTCCAGTCTTCCAGTCTATCCCACGTGCTCACCATGGCCACGATAGAGACATTCTTCTGACTGACAATATTCTCAACCCCTCTGAAGCCCGGATACTGCATAGCATGTGACCTGAGTCTCAACAACGTGGGTTGTATGTCTTTGTCTTTTTTTACGTTGCATCCTACGATACCTTTTATCATTATCACCTCCCCTGTCTTTTGGGTTGCCCCAGACCTCCCTGGTGCGGTGCTAACCTGCCTGCAAAGCCCCTGCCTGCATCGCTCGCTCCATGCTGCTACGAACGATGGCCAGGCTCGCGGAAAATGCCGACGACATAAGGACGGCCAGAGGGACAAAGCAAAGCACCGGTCCCAGAATTATGTTGATGGCGCACTTCCCCACTCATTTCATAATGTCCTGCCGTGAAGGTATGTTGCAGTCGCCCGTCGGAGTCCTATCCATAATCGCGCAGGGCAACCCGGGTGCCGCCCAGGCCTACCTGCCGTTAATGCCCCGCGGGGCGGGGCTGAGTCACAAGGCTCATTCAGCCCCGTTCGCAGAGCTCTTAATCACCTGTTGTCTAGGGACAATAGTAACAGCCTACACCATGGGCAAATATGTAAGCGGTAGTCCAGCTGGTTATGTTGTCGTTTGTGGCCTCTATCCAGCCAGTCTCAGGTACCATGGGGTCCAGCGTGCCTTTGTACTCGCACTTACCGGGCACCGGATTCTTCTTGTTCATGACGGCCTTCTTAAGGTTGGCCAGCGAACTGTCAACCTGCAGATGATACTCGCTGAGTCCAGCCAGGGTACAACCGTTCATGTCCGTCAGCACGTAGTTCACGAAGATATGATTACCATTATCATAGACATACAGCGTACCGCACAGCTGAGTTATTCCGGTGTAAATGGGATATTCCTTGGGTGAAGCTTCTGTACCCCATCCCTTGTTGTAGTAGATCCAGGTGAACCAGTTCTCCTGTGCAGCGTCGAAGAGGTATTCACCGGGCTGTGTCTGAGCGGCACAGACGGTTCCGCAGCTCGGCGTCCGCTGTGTGTTAACGAAGGTCAGCTCAAGCGTATCACCGATAGTGACTGTCTGTGGGGCGGCTCCCTCGTAGCCCTCAGGAACTACCGTCTCTTCGACGGTGCAGGTGAGCCCACATATCAGCTCGCTAAGGCACAATACGCCGTCAGCCGGGCATTCATCGTTAAGCCCGTTGTCAACCACAGTAAGAGAACCGGTGTTCGTCTTGGGGTCAGGGGTAATGACGAAGGTAGCGCCGGCAAGGGCATTGCCCGCACCATCTACCTTCTTGATGATCAATTTGCCCCGTTCCGGCGTGTCGACGAAGGTGAGCTCGACTGTCTCTCCGGCTGTAGTTACATGTGCGGTCTGAGGCGGAGCCACAGTGTAGCCCGCAGGCGGTACGGTCTCGGTGACGGTGCAGGTGACGCAGACCTGGCATTCGCTGACCGACAGGACGCCGGGTATGCCAATAGCCTCGTCATTAAGTCCTTCATCCACTATGGTGAGGGCAGGCAGCTCGCCGGTTTTGGGGTTGGGGCTGATCTCGAAGGTGGCTCCCGCCAGGGCATTCCCCGCTCCATCCTTCTTGAGGATTACTATCTGTCCCACCTCCTGGACCTGCGCCTCGTTGTTGAAGGTCACCTCGACCTCGCAGGATACTTGCACTATCTGGTCGGGCAACTGCTGATAGGCGCTCCCCGGGACCAGTACCTCATGAATTATGGTTGGTCCCTTGATGGTACTGTAGATGACACCGGTGCCGGCCCCGGTTATGACCACCGTCCCGACCACGAAATCATCTCCGTCAATAACGCCATTGTTGTTCAAGTCCCGCCATGCTTCAAAAGTGAAGTCCTCTATTGGTGCGCCTGCCGGAATAGTCTTGTGAATGGTGATTGGAATAGGTTCCACAGCCGCGACCGCAGGCACCCAGATGATGCCCAGCGCCAGGGTCACGGCCAGTGCTATCAGTATCAGTCTCTTCATGATTTGTCCTCCTTGTTTTTCATTGTCTGTTTCTCATTCTTCACCAAAATTGCCACAAACTGTCTCGCCTCTTTTCATGTGCCCGTCAGACCATACACAGGCCTCCTTTCGCTGATAAGGTTGATCTGCTCCACCTCAAGGTCAGCTTAGGTGGGCTTCCTTCGTAGGATTTGCGCATCTTCTCCCCGCCTTCCCTAAGAGCTGATTTCATCTTCAGTGTTCCACAAATGCTGCAGTATTGTCAACTTTGGTTAAGAAAGCACATGTCGCAGTCCTGCGGTTTTCTGTTCATAGCTAAACAACCAACCGTATATTCACCAGAATGGCAATCATTCTGTTCTATATCTTAGTGGTGCTGCCGATAGCCAAGCTATCGCCCACCCCAACTCGAACACCCGCCCCAACCTGACCACCCGCCCCAGCTCGAGGACGAACCCCAACCCGAACAACTACCCCAACCTCCGCTCCAACTCGAACAGCCACCCCAGCCCGACCACCCGCCCCAACCCTGCCAGGACCACCATCCTCCCCAGCATCCACTCCCACACTGACTCTCGCGATAGTTGACGAATTTCAGACACTGCTCACAGGCAATGGTCACCGTCTGGGGCGGTCCGACAACATAGCCCGGGGGAGCCACTGTCTCGGTAACGGTGTAGGTAATGCCTTTGAGGCAGTTGGTGACCAGCAATATGCCGGCAGTGGGGTCTTCATCATTAAGGCCGTTATCAACCACGGTGAGAGAACCGGTGCCCGTCTTGGGATTGGGTTCGATCAGGAACTGGGCGCCGGCAAGAAGGCGACCGCAGTTATCCACCTTCTTGATCTTTAACTGGCCCCGTTCCTCCTTCTCGTTAACGAATTTCAAATACTGCTCGCAGGCAACGGTCACCGTCTGGGGCGGTCCGGCAACATAGCCCGGGGGAGGCACTGTCTCGGTAACCGTGTAGGTAATACCTTTGAGGCAGTCCGTGAGCAGCAATATGCCCGCAGTGGGGTCTTCATCGTTAAGGCCGTTATCAACCACGGTGAGAGAACCGGTGCCCGTCTTGGGATTGGGCTCGATCAGGAACTGAGCGCCGCCAAGGAGGCCACCGCACTTGTCCACCTTCTTGATCTTTAGCTGTCCCCGTTCCTCTTTCTCGTTAACGAAGGTCAGAGCCACCTCAGCACTGATGGTAACTGTCTGCGGCGGTGCCGGTACATAGCCAGCAGGAGCTACCGTCTCCTCAACTGTGCAGACAGTGCCGATTATGCATCCGGTAACCTTCAAGGTGCCCTCAGCCGGGTCTTCATCGTTGAGCCCGTTGTCAACCAGGGTCATGGCCCCAGCGCCGGTCTTGGGGTCGGGGGTAATGACAAAGGTGGCGCCGGCAAGGGCATTGCCCGCACCATCTACCTTCTGGATGATCAATTCACCCAATTCAGGCGTGTTTATGAAGGTCAGCTCGACCGTCTCTCCGGCTGTAGTCACATGTGCCGTCTGGGGCGGAGCCGCAGTGTAGCCCGCAGGCGGTACGGTCTCGGTAACGGTGCAGGTCACGCAGACCTTGCATTCGCTGACCGACAGGACGCCGGGTATGCCAATGGCCTCGTCATTGAGTCCTTCGTCCACTATTGTGAGCGCAGGCAGCTCTCCCGTTATGGGATTGGGGCTGATCTCGAACGTTGCTCCCGCCAGGGCGTTCCCGGCTCCATCCTTCTTGAGAATTACTATCTGGCCCACCTCCTGGACCTGCGCCTCGTTGTGGATGACCACCTCGACCTCACAGGATACCTGCACTATCACGTCAGGCGATTGTTGATAAGCGCTGCCCGGGATGAGCACCTCATGGATTATGGTTACTCCCATTATGGTGCTGTAGATGACACCGGTGCCGGCTCCGACTATGACCACCTGCCCGACAAAGATGTCACCTGCGTCGATAACGCCGTTGTTGTTTATGTCCCGCCAGGCCTCAAAGGTGAAGGCCTCTATCGGTCCGCCTGCCGGGATAGTCTTGTGAATGGTGATTGGAACGGGTTCCACAGCCGCGACCGCAGGCGCCCAGGCCATGCCCAGCGCCAGGGCCAAGGCCAATGCTATCAATATCAGTCTCTTCACTATCTGCCCTCCTTTCTATATTGTGATTGTCCTTATGGCCAATAAACTATACGTCTCTGAATACAAGGAAAATAAGACTGATTGCGGCATGGCAGTGACAATATGAATAGTTACTCCGGCACTGAGAGACAGTTTTCACTTATCTCACTGTCAGCAAAACCGAACTTCTTGAATGACATCGACTCGAAGGCCATGTTGCCGGTCAGTTCGAAAATGATGTCGAAGTCTAAATCGTGGGTGGGGCACGGTCCGTTGTATTCCACCGCCAGCTTCAGCTGGCGAACCGCCTGGGCTGGCAGGTCCCCCAGCCGAATCTCATGGCAATCGAGGTTGGCAATAGTGTTACTTGCCACCAGCAGCACAGGGGTGTCCGGCTGGCCATCATCGTCATACCAGATGCTCATATTCGCATAGCTGGATAAGCCATTGCTGTCGGACACGGTCTTTATGTGAACGTAAGCCTTGGCATCTACGCAGCCGGCATTCCACAGCAAGGAGTAGCACGTATAATTGCGTCCTGGCATGAGCGAAGCGTCAAAACACGGGTCAATCCCCACGCCCCACGGTTGGTCGTCCTTGAACGCCCCGGGGTTTGCCCAATCGGTATCGCATCTGGCTACGAGTAGGTCAACGCTGCCCGTCTCAATGTAGTTACCGTGCGAGGTCTCGCTGTCGCTCCAGGTAGCCAGGGTGCCGCCCAGGCCGCCCAGCACCAGGCTGCCCACAAGCACCAGGCTAATCAGTAATAGTTTCGTCGCTCTCACCAAAAATACTCCCGAACTTGCCCAAGATTGAAGGCTCTTCCCGGGGGATGCCCCTCAGGGGGGCATCCCCCGGGCTTGCCTGTCTCATTGAGCTTTCACAATCACGCGGCGGGTTTGTCTTGACTAATCATCGGGGCTGACTATTGCGCCGGGTGTGTCCTCCAACCACAGGTCGAACTCCATCTCGAAGGTCGCCTGGTCCCTCATGTATCTCCAGGAAGGCCAGTCGTTGAACTTCTTCCAGTAGAGCAGGGCATTGGCATATTCGGGGTCAGTGGGTGATATGCCGAGCTCGTCGGGGTGTTTGATGAAGTTGAGGGCAAAGTCTTCCTCACTGTCCTGCGTCAGGTAGAACCACAGGTAGATGGTCCTCGGCTGGCAGGGCATCAGGTCGAAGAGGTAGATCTCGTGGCAGTCCCATTTGTAGAGGAGGTCTTCCAACCTCACACCATCGGGATTCACCAGGACGTCGTTGAGGTCCGTGCTGTTGGTTATTATCATTCGGACGCCACTGCCCATGCTGCAGTCATCGCCATCAACGCCAACGCCGGGGACGGTCACGCAGTCAACTTTGCCGCCGTATTCCGCCACCAGCTCCGGCTCGGGTTTCAGGTCGCCAGAGTAGGGTTGATTGGTGCTGGGGTCCGGGTAGCCTGTTGACTCGCCAGCTGGCCAGTATGCACTACCGCCCTCGGGGTATGGATTCACCTTGGGCAGCGCGTTAGAGCAGACTATGTTCTTGACGTGGATAAAGGCTTTTGACGGGAAGATGCACTGTCCGGCGTTCCACAGCTCGACTTCATACGGGCCGTAGAATTTCCCCGGTATCATGCATTCAACGTAAACCTTTGCCGGCACGCCTTCGCCCCAGGGTGCGTCATCTGCACCGTTGACCTTCAGGTCCACGGCGCCTGTCTCGATGTAGTTGCCGAAGCTGGTCTCGGAGTCACTCCAGGTGGCAAACACGCCACCCACACCGGCCAGGGTCAGAGCGACCACGACCACCACGGCTAAAATCAAATTCTTTTTCATGTCTCACATTCCTCCTTTTTCCGGGTTTCTCATCTATTCCACCTCATCTTCAATTTAAGGTGTGCCTTACCGCGCTCACCATGTAGTGCGACCCTTCAGGGTCGTGCACGAGGCTAAAGCCTCGCACTACATTGATGGAAGCCCGGTTGCCCTGATCGACCCTCCCTCGGAAAAGGCCTAGGGCATCGGCAATCGTATTACTCAAAACTGTTCTCGGATACAAACTATCTTTCATCGTTGAATTCAATTCTGCGGAAATGTCCGGGCGCGGCGCAGCAGGGATCGCACCCTGGCCAGCAGCTCCCTCAAGCTTAAGGGAGACGTCAGGTAGACATCGGCGCCCATTTCCAGAAACTCCACTCCTGCCACCTCTTCCGGCTCCTGCCCCAGGACTATTATGGGAACATCAGAGAGCTCCCGAATGCGGATGCAAAGCTCATCTCCATTCAGTCTGTGGCTGTTTTCACGCATCACTATGAGGTCAGGAGTGCTTCTATCTAATTCAACCAGAGCCTGCCTGCTCTCGGCAGTGCTCACGATTTGAAAACCGGAGTTCTGCAATACAAAAGTCAAGTTATCTGTCATCGCCAGGTCGGGACACACAAGTAAAATCCTGTCCAACGCTCAGTCCGAACTTAAGTACCGGTACTTTGGTACCATATTTAAGTCAAGTCTAACGGGGCACGACAGAGAAGTCAGTAGCTACTTGGTTACCGGAGGTTTCTTTTTGGTTACCGGAGGTTTCTTTTTGGTTACAAGACACTCAGTATGTCAGTGCGAAGGAAGTGGAGCAATCTCAGCACAATGAGAAAGGGAACGCTGGTGGCGGTATCTCTACGCGAGCCTGGGGATTGTCTCATCGCCTCGCTTTCGGCAAAGAAAGGGGGAGATGTCTCTATTCACTCGAACCGGATGCTTTGATGACGTAGCCTATGCCTCGTTCGGTGAAGATGATTTCCGGGTTGGAGGGGTCTTCCTCGATCTTAGAACGCAAGCGGTACACACTCAGCTTGAGGAGTTCTGTTTCACCATCGTAGTTTGGCCCCCAGATATGCTGTAGCAGCTCGGTGCTGCTGCATACCCTGCCCTGGTTCTTGATTAAATGACAAAGGAGTTTGTATTGGATGGGAGTTAGCTTCACCGGCTTTCCTGAGATGCTTACCTGGCGAGTGTCGTAGTTCACAGACAGTTTGCCATTCAAGGAAAAGGAACCATCGTGATTATTGGCAGAACGGCGCCGGAGAATAGCGTTGACCTTGGCAATAAATTCCATGGGGATGGAAGATGGGGACACCCAGTCATCAGCACCCATCTCCAGCGCTTTCACCCTATCCATGACGTCATCCCTCTGGCTAATAACAATGAGGAGCACATCGGATAAGCTGCGAATCTGGCCTATGATGCCAAAGCAGTCCACAGACGGTGCTACTTCGCTTGGTTCAGGAAGATGAAACATAACGATGTCTGGTTGCTCTCTATGTACTAGCTCCAGGCTTTCCCTGGCTTCACTGACATGGACTAAGCCTAAGTCCGGCCATCTCACTTTCAAGACAGACGAAATAGCCTGCGACAAATCTTGGGAATAGCTAACAACCAGAACTTTCATCTCTCTTTGTCTGTCACATAGGCTACGCTCACTAGCAGCTTTCCCCGATCACCCAACTCACGCCGCCCGGAACTTACTTGATCGCCCTCTTAGTGTTTCGCCAAATCGACTATTCACAATAATAGAATTCATGACAATAATTCGTACAAGCCCTGTGTACCAGTCAATTATCAATCCACAGATAGAGGAATATCCCATTCGCTGGTTACTTGTTCTATGTCTTCGGTGGCTTAACTTCTGAGACAGTACTTACTTTAAGTCAGTGTTGATGGAATAGTCATAAAATTTAGATGATGAAATGTGACAAAACTATGACATTTTTGAGCCCGATGCCACGCTCGTATTCACGTCGGCCGAGTGTTGACAACCCACCTTGCCGGGAAATGACCGAGCTGGTCTAGCCAGACAATATGAGCGGCCCGGTATTTGTTACCGTACAGACGGGAGGCATCTCTGCTTTTTCGCCGACAATCTGCCGCCAGAGAATGTCAGTAGTTTGTGACCAAATTGATGCTTCAGGTGATTGTGCGGTTAGTTGAGGTAAGTTGCCTTTACGATATGTTAATTGAGAAAGAGATATGTAAAGATATGATAAGTTATGGACGCGTAGGTCATATGCGAAGGGTGCGAAAACTAGCCCGGTTCCACCATGTGTATCCTGACATCTGAGGCGGCGGGGCAACAACGGAAGAGTAATGGTTCTTTTGGTGGCCAGAATCAAACGTCAGAGAGGTCTCTTCCAGCCCGCACGGGAGGCCCTAATAACGTAGCCTATGCCTCGTTCGTTGAAGATGATTTCCGGGTTGGAGGGGTCTTCCTCGATCTTAGAACGCAAGCGGTACACACTCAGCTTGAGGAGTTCTCTTTCACCGCCGTAGTTTGGACCCCAGACATGCTGGAGCAGCTCGGTGCTGCTGCACACCCTGCCCTGGTTCCTGATTAGATGACAGAGGAGTCTATACTGGATCGGGGTTAGCTTCACCGACTTTCCCGAGACGCATACCTGGTGAGTGGCATAATCTATAGACAGCTTGCCATCAAGAGAAAGGAAAGCGCCGCGATTACTCGGGGAGCGGCGTCGGACAATAGCATTGACTTTGGCAATAAACTCCATGGGGACGAAAGACGGGGACACCCAGTCATCGGCACCCATCTCCAGGGCTTTGACCTTGTCCATAACATTATCGCTCTGACTGATAACAACGATGGGCACATCGGAGAAGCTGCGAATCCGGGTTATGAGCTCAAAGTCATCCGCAGATGATGTCCCCTCGCTTAGTTCTCGAAAGTGAAACATAACAATGTCCGGTTGTTCTCTATGTATCAGTCCCAGGTTTTCCCCGGTTTCACCGGCCTGAACTAGAGTTAAGTCGGGCCATCTAACCTTGAGCACAGAGGCAACAGCTTGCGATAAGCCTTGAGATTGACCGATAACCAGAGCTTTCATCCCCTTCACTAAATACAAGAACTAATGCGCAATTTAGAGTGGTTTTCGCTATTGACTTTGCTGAACCTCAAACGGCTATCTACAGGTTCAGCTTCACCGCCTCACACATAAGACTGCACGATGTTTTCAGCCTATCCTCTCTTTCAAAATCCCGCTTCCCCCCGTCAATTACGTCCAGCCACACAACTAACGGCGACGGGCGCTTACACACTCACCCTGTCGGTGTTCCCCTGCACAGATAGCTCCTGATGGCAACATATAGGCGAACAATTCGTGTAGGAGTAACACCCTCTCCAATAAGATTAACATTTCTGCAATACGAAGTCAATATACCTAACTTAACCTTTCTTACAAATCGGGACTTTTCTCCCAGTACTATTTTCTAAGAAAATTGATACTTTCGGGTGATTGTGTGGTCAACTGAAGTGAGTTACCCTTAGGATAAGTTAACTAAAGAGCAGATGGGAAAAGATATGGCAGATAACGACCAGATGAATGACATGCTGACGGTGAGGGAGGTAGCCCGGCTCCTCCATGTCCATCCCAATACGTTGAGGCGCTGGACTAACAACGGAAGACTGAAAGCATACCGCATCACCCCCCGGGGTGATCGCAGATTCAAGCGCGAGGAAATCGCTCGCTTCCTTGCCCAGTTTAACAACTTTGGGGACAGCGCCGGCGAGCAACAGGCAGAACCCTGAACGCCATCTACATTTCTGAATCTCTGAGTTCAGCAGATTACTGAAAACATTGTGCTTGGCAATCCAAACCCACAACAGCCCCGCCGGGATTGCTTCGGCTGACCGCAGCCGGCCTCGCAATGACGGGAGGGGAGTCAAAAAGTTGAGCAATTCACCGCCTCATGCCATTTTCCCTAACGGAGAAGTAGCTTCATCTGGGGAACCGGGGTTCAGTCTAGCTGTCGATTCCCGACCAGCTATGCCCTTCACTCTAAACTAGTCACTGGAAGCAGGGGATTGGGCCAGGCGCTGTTTCACCAGATTTATGGCATCTGTAGATGTTGGGTCAACCTCGTTGAGCATCGACAGATAGAAGCTCGCATAGTCGCCCAGTAGGACTAAACTCAAGATTTGAGCCAGGGCGCTCTTCCCGGTGGCTTCTACGAATTCATAGGCGATTCCCGCTTTGGTCAGCAATTCGGCGGTAACCTCGTAGCGAAGCAGGTTGCGGGGATGGAGTGAGGAAGAGCGCAGCATAAAGACAAGAATCCTTTCCTTCGCATCGGAGGGGAACTCGTAGCCGACTACGGCATTGTGATTGAGTTCAGGGAAGTTCTCAAAGAAAGCCCAGGCCTTGCTGTTCTCGTTGAATTCTCCCTTCCAGCGCCGAGCCACCTCTGAGAGCATCTCGGCTCCGTATACTACTGCTATATGTCCCCGCAATTTGTTTGCTAGCTGCTTGGCTGGATTGGAAGCAAGAGGATTGGTTTCAATGACGTCTCCTGACAGTTTCTTCAGGATGTCCACCGCCTCTTTCAAATCTGCCGACTTATCTTCAATCAGACCAAGCTTCTGAAAAATGCCTACCAGGGGAATAAAACTGTGGGGAAAGGCAGCTCTGGGAGGCGCCTGGTAGTCGATAATGAAAACAGGGATGCCTTCCTTTTGGGCTAATTGCTGAAGTTTGCCGCCTGAGGTGATGGCTAACTTTTTTGACCGGATCCCCAGCGATTTGGTGAACGCAGAAAGAGTTTCTTCGGTATTGCCTGAATAACTTGAGGCGATGACCAGGGTGCTTTCATCGACAAATGCCGGCAGGCCGTAGTCGCGGTGCACCCAAACCGGCGCTTTGCTTTCGGCCATGGCGAGCCGGCGGGCGATATCACCGCCGATAGCCGAGCCACCCATCCCCAGGATAACGACGTTGGACATTTTGGCATGCAGGTGGGGGAGCTCAAATTTCAGTACTTTCTGCCAGGCTTTCTCACATTGCTCGGGAAACGCGTGCAGATGGTCGAGCATTCCTAACTTGTCAAATTGACGATAAGCGGAAACATTATCTAAATCAACCATTGTTGGCCTCTTGTCTTTTCATCCCTGTGCCCTGATCGGCTGAGCTATGGTTCTCCTTCAAAAGCATACTCCAATTGGGCGATTCAGGCAAGCCTCATTGACATTTGGATGGACGGACGTTAACCTTGTTTGAGGGACTGAGATTCCCTTTGGTAGGTGACAGCCATGGACGGAAGCAAAAAGAGGGTGCTCATCCTGGGCGCAGGCGCGGCCGGGATTAGCACTGCGCTGGAGTTGAAGAAAGCTTCCGCTCATGCGACGGGACTCGAGGTGACACTGGTAGATCAGCGGGATGATCATTGTCCCCTGCCTTTTGTATGGCAGGTGGTCAGCGGGAGCGTGCAACCCGGTCATATCTCTTTCCCTGTGCGTGTCCTGCTGAAAGAAGGGGATGGTGCCGGACCGGTTAGGTTCAAGCAGAGCCAGGTGCAGGGCATAGATGTGGCGAGGAAAGTGGTCAGTACTGATGATGGAGAACTGGAGTGGGACTATCTGGTGGTGACTCTGGGCAGCACCACCAATTTCTTTGGAATGGCCGATGCCGAGGAGAACTCGCAGACTTTGAAATCCCTGAGCGATGCCGTCAATATCCATAATCGCATTTTGGACAACTACGAGGCGGCGTTGCAGGAAAGAGATGAACAGCGCCGGCGCGAGCTACTCACCTTTGTGGTGGTGGGGGGTGGACCCACGGGGATAGAACTGGCGGCGGCCATCCAGGATTTCGTGCGCAAGGCGCTGGTGCGGAAATACCCCTCTCTCACGTCTCAAGTTCGGGTGCTCCTGGTCGAAGCGCAGGACGCTCTCCTCTCCGGCATGAAGGCCAAAATGTCGGAACTGGCTATCAGCCGGCTACACTCTCGGGGAATCGAGGTTTTGTTGAAGACTCGTATTACCAGAGTCTGGTCAGGTGGTATTCAGACTGCCGATGGGCAGACTATACCGACTCGAACCGTTGTCTGGGTAGCAGGGGTGAAGCCGGTGGCTGTTGTAGAGTCGTTGCCTTTCAATAAGGCAAAAGGCGGCCGCATCGTGGTGAATCAATATCTGGAGGTCAGTGAGTCGCCCGGGGTCTATGTGCTCGGGGATTGCGCCTATTTATTGCAGGAAGATGGGTCAGCGCCCTATCCGCCAACCCAGCAGGTAGCTCAGCGACAGGGACCGGCCTGTGCCAGGAACATCATCCGCGCAATACAGGGTAAGGACCAGCGTCCCTTCCGTTACAGGTTCAAGGGGCAGGTGATATATATGGGCAGGAATCTGGTGCTGGCCCAGCTAGGGGGCCGCGTCTTCGATGGTTTTGCCGCCGCAATAGTGCGGCGAGTCTATTATCTATGGGTATTCATTTCATATCTCGGTCTGCCCACAGAATTCAGGAGAAAGCTGGGCGCTCTTCGTGATTGGGTCCCCGCCTATTTCTACCATCGCAATACGACTCGCCTGGAGTGAGCGGGAGGCGTGGTCAGGGGGTTACAACTCTTCATTTCAGTGTTGGTTGGCTCCATCAATAGACAGGGGCATCGTCCAAGCTTGATTGGAGGACATCCTTATCCAGCTTGTGTTTTTTTGTCATTGATGTAACTAATTCAAATAACCATTTGGGACTTGTGGGTGCTAAATATATTTTATCTATCAACATGCCTAAATCTACTTGAACGTATATCCCATCATCAAATAAGGGTTTAGACCAATCCAGTCCGCCATTTTTCTTATAACGTAATTCTTGAATTACTCCTCTTAATTCCTTCTCATGTTCAAAGCTCTTTCTCTTATGAACAAAGGGATATAGCGTATTTCCTTCAGGCATCCAATCCTTTTCGAAATCTATATATTTTACTTTGCCAATAAAAACACTGTGATTTTCGTCTTTTAAAGAAGTCTTTAGAAGATCAAAAGTTGATTGTATAGCAATTCCATCGTTGCTTTTAAGGTATAATTTCCACATGGCGGCTGACTCATACTCGCTTAAGTGCCAGCAGTTAATGGCGGTGTTTTTTATAAATATTTTGGTAAATTGACTGAAATTCTCTAATGCATTCGGCGGTATTTTCCCTTTATATACCTCGGGTCTCAGCTTTATATTGGCTCTTGAATATGATCCTTCAAATGGGTCCCCTAGTCTGTCAGCCCTGGTAAAGAAAAGAGCCGACTTGTCTAGTAAGCTTACAAATTTGGTGAAATCAATATATCTCCATACCTTTGCACTTTCATTTTCGGGTTTTTCAAAAACAGGATGCTCTTTATACATTCTCTGACTCTTTAATTCTAACTGAGTTTACCAAATAGCCTTTAGTTCTTCTGTATACGGCTTTATTATACCACTCACTGATGGCGCAGGAATTCGCTTAGCCGAGTCCTAACTGATTAGAGCCAGCGGGAGATGGTGCAACATAGACGCATGTTATTCAAGAGAGTTCAATGGCGCAACAGAATGAATCATACCAATAATTATTAAGTAAGCTCTAATGGCAAACATTGCGAGCTTAATTCACTTTTCCGCCGCACCCACAGCCTTTCCCCATCGGTAATAAACTCGACGGTGCCATCCTCATCTGTGCGATGTACGTTGACTGTGGCCACGACGTTGGCCATTTGACTACCCTCGACAGCACCTGCTAGACTGCCGAGACATTCTAGTATCAGCACATCAAAGGAGGCGAAATGGCAGATCCGAGAGTTGAAACCGTAGCCAAGATTCTGGTCGATTATTCTGTAGGGGTGAAGCCGAATCAGCTGGTGTGGATCACGAGTGGCGCAGAGGGTGGGCCGTTGATTCTGGCTATCTATCAGAAGGTCCTTGAGCGCGGTGCTCATCCTTTTCTTCAGGTTGAACCGGAGGAGGCAGAAGAGCTTTTCTATGCCTATGCCAGCAATGCGCAGCTTGATTATATGCCGCCCTTCATGATGGAAATTGTTGAGCAGATCGATGCGAACATTGGGGTCTGGACCGACGTGAATACCAAGCAGCTCACTAATTCCGACCCTGCCAAGCAGTCCCGCCGAGCAGTGGCGAGGCGCCCCTTCTCTGACCGATTTCTCGAGCGGGCGGCTAAGAAAGAGCTGCACTGGACTGGTACCCTCTACCCCTCCCAGGCCTTCGCTCAGGATGCCGAGATGTCGCTGCGCGAGTTCGAGGATTTCGTCTATGGAGCTTGCCTGGTTCATGAACCTGATCCAATCAAGGCCTGGAAGAGAATCTCCAAAGAGCAGCAGCGCATCGCCAATTGGCTGAACAAAGCCAGAAGGATTCATGTCCTTGGCCCGGGTACCGACCTCAAACTGGACGTCAAAGGCCGGAAGTGGATAAACTGCGACGGGCATGAGAACTTTCCCGATGGTGAGATCTTCACTGGACCCATCGAGGACAGCCTGAACGGGCATATCAGGTACACATATCCTGCCTGCGCCTATGGCCGTGAGGTGGAAGATGTCCGGCTCCAGTTCAAAGAAGGAAAGGTCGTCAAGGCCACCGCGGCCAAGAATGAGGAGTTCCTGCTGAAGATGCTGAAGAGTGACAAAGGGGCATGCTACGTTGGAGAGTTCGCCTTAGGCACCAATTACGCGATCCAGCGGTTCACCAAGAACATCCTTTTCGATGAAAAGATCGGCGGGACAATTCATCTGGCTCTTGGAAAGGGCTTTCCCGAGTCGGGGAGCAAGAACAAGTCCGCCATCCACTGGGATATGGTCTGCGACCTCCGCAAAGGCGGAGAAGTGCGTGTAGACGGGACTCTCTTCCTGAAGGACGGGAAGATTGTGGTGTGAGGCATGGCTCAGTCGCGTAATCCGTGTGCTAGACCATCCCACAGTCTGATTGTCGCTCCACGAGCCAAATCAAAGGAGGTGAAATGACAGATCCACGAGTCGAAATTTTAGCTGAGATTCTGGTCGATTACTCTGTTGAGGTGCGACCCAACCATTTGGTCCGCATCACCGGTGCCCCGGAGGGCGCGCCGCTGGTCTTGGCTGTCTATCGAAAAGTTCTGGAGCGTGGTGCTCACCCTTTTCTCTTGGTTGAGCTGGGGGAGGCACAAGAGCTTCTGTTCGCCTATGCCAGCGATGCCCAGCTTGATTATGTCCCGCCTTTTATGAGGGACATCATTGAGCAAATCGACGTAAGCATTGGAGTCTGGACGGATGTGAACACCAAGCAGCTCACCAATGCCGACCCAGCCAAACAGTCCCGTCGGTCAGCGGCGAGGCGTCCGATCTTCGACCGATTTCTGGAGCGAGCGGCCAAGAAAGAACTGCAGTGGACCACCACCCTCTACCCGACCCAGGCTTTCGCTCAGGATGCGGAGATGTCGCTGCGCGAGTTTGAGGATTTCGTGTATGGAGCTTGCCTGGTTCATGAACCTGATCCAATTAAGGCCTGGAAGAAAATCTCCAAAGAGCAGCAGCGGGTCACTAACTGGTTGAAGAAAGCCAGGCAGATCCATGTCATCGGCCCGGACACTGACCTCAAGCTCGAAGTTGCAGGCCGGAAGTGGATCAACTGCGATGGACATGAGAACTTCCCCGATGGTGAGATATTCACCGGGCCTATCGAAGACAGTGTGAACGGGCATATCAGATACAGTTTTCCTGCCTGCGTCTATGGTCGTGAGGTGGAGGATGTCCGCCTGTGGTTCAAGGATGGGAAGGTCGTCAAGGCCACCGCAGCTAAGAACGAAGAGTTCCTGTTGAAGATGCTGGAGTCAGACAAAGGAGCACGTTATGTAGGAGAGTTCTCTTTCGGCACCAATTACGGAATTCAGCGCTTCACCAGGAACACGCTTTTCGATGAGAAGATTGGGGGGACGATCCATCTAGCCATTGGGGCCGGTTATCCCGAGTCGGGGAGCAAGAACAAGTCCGCCATCCATTGGGACATGGTCTGCGACCTCCGCAAAGGGGGAGAAGTGCGTGTAGACGGGACTCTCTTCCTCAAGGACGGCAAGATCCTGATTTAGGGCAGGGCTTCGTAGCAGTTCCTGTAACGGGCTATTTGGGAGATTTGATTGTCGCTTTGCACGGTGTTCTGCTATAGCAGGGAGGTGCCGTTGCAGGCACCTGGCTAGGCGACAAATGTCCTACCTGTCCGTATCTACCCACAGCGTCTCTCCATCGGTAATGAACTCGATGGTGTCATCCTCATCTGTCCGATAGATATTGCTCTCGCCCAGCTTGTCGATAAGTCTCTCGATAACCTCGATGGCGGGGTGGCCAAAGGTGTTGTCCTCTCCCACGCAAATCACCGCCACTTCAGGGTCAACCGCGGCCAGAAACTGCAGGGAAGTGGAAGTCCTGCTGCCATGATGGGCCACTTTCAGCACAGTGCTTCTCAGGTTGGCTCGCTGCCCGATGAGCTCGAACTCAACTTCTGCCCGTATGTCGGCAGTAAACAGAAAGCCGATTCTATTCCAGGTCAGCTTTAGCACCAGTCCGTTGTTGTCAATGTCATCGTCAGTTCCCCTCCACAGGCTTGCTGGCGGATTCAGTACCTCCAACTTGATTCCGCCGCCCAGGTCAATCTCCTGTCCGGCGCGGGCCACGTCACATTCGATCCCTTTATCTGCAATAAGCCTGAGCCATTCCTGATAGACAGAAGAGTTGTAGGATACACCAGGTTCAAGCACCTGCTTCACCCTGTATCTCTGGAGGACCTCCACCAGGCCGGTTACATGGTCGGCTTGAGGTTGAGTACACATTACGAGGTCTATCGTCCTGTCCCAGAAAGCGAGCTTCTCGCTCAGCTCCAGATTGATCTTCTGAGGGTCAGGGCCGCCGTCAATGAGTATGTCCTGCCCTTCTGGCGTCTGAATTAGGATGGCATCTCCTTGTCCCACATCAAGAAAACTTACGTGGAGCTTGCCATCCGGCTGGGTCAGAGCTATAGACCACACCAGGAGGGCCGCTATCAAAAGGGGCAGGACAAGCCATTTGGGAGAGAAGCCGAGGCGAGGCTTGGGGATGACTTGGGCGGCGTCCCTTATTCTGGAGGTCAACCTGGAGGCAAAATCAGTCAATTTGGTTCTATGGTTAACGAGCGCTATAGCTCCCGCTAATATAACATAGTATCCCCAGACGTACCACGCGGAAATAGTCGCCACTTCTAACGAAGAGTGAGGCAACGCATCAAAGCCCTGAACCACAGAGACGAGATAGCTGAGAAAAAGCCAAGCCAGCCAGCCCAGTATCTGAGCGGCAAGCAAGGCGAAGAGTCCCGTGAAGGCGACCAACGATGATGTCACTATGATAAATGGCAGAGTGGGCAGGGCGAAGAATGTTGCTGGCAGGCCGACCAGAGAGACTATGCCAAAGTTGTAGGCTATAAGTGGCAAGACTAGCACACTAGCTGCCAGGCTGGCGGCAAAGGTGTCGGTTACTATACTGGCTGTGGGCACAATCCTATCCCTGTTCTTGAACAAACGAGCCACGCCTTTTCTTCCCCAAGTTTGGAAATAAGGGTAAAGAAGAACGAGCCCGGCCATGGCCAAGAAGCTCAACTGAAAGGAGGCGCTCCACAAAACATATGGTTGGATTCCCACCATCACCGCAGCGGCAAAGGCCAGTGCAATGATGGCGTTTCCCTGCCTCCCGAGGTATACAGCTATTATAAACAGGCTTCCCATGATTGCTGCTCGAATTACTGGCGGATTCATCCCGGCAAGCAGGGTATAGAGCCAGATAAGCGCTAGAGTCAACCAGATATATATGGAACGCTGCCGGCCAAAAAGCAGGGTGAACAAGCTGAGGAGGATGGCAATGATGATGCTCATGTGTAAACCAGAAATAGCTAGCAGGTGTGCTGTCCCGGTCCTGGAAAAGGCTTTGTTTAGAGAATCAGGCACATTGTCTCTTAAGCCCAGCAAAATAGCCTGGGCCAATGAACCTTGTGGCTCAGGCAAGGCCCTGGCCAAGGAGACAGAGAGTTGTTCTCTCAAAGAGTAAATCCACTGCAAAGGTTTAACGCCCTGGCCGCGGTCCAGAAGTTCTATTTTGGGGTAATAGATGAGCGAATAGATTCCCTGGCGGGCCAGGTAGGTTATGTAGTCAAAATCTTCAGATTGAGATGGGGTCTCCAGCTCGCCGGTTACCTTGAGGACATCCCCATAGTGGTAAACGGGATATCGTGGCACTCGGATTAGGGTGCTTCCCCATACCTCTTTGCTCTCGCCACTTACAGTTATCTCGCTGGCGGAGAGTGTCAACAGGCAATATCTATCTCGAATGTCAGGCTCCTCCGTCACCATGCCCTGCATCTCTACGGTGCCTGCATCGTTGTAAGAGCGAACGAAATGCTCATCCGCTGGAGGGAAGAGTGACGGGTAACGCATGGTGCCGCCAAGGACGGCCAGGAGGCATAACCCGGCTACTATTAAGGTCTTCCTGCTGCTGAGGCGGAAAGGTATAAGCGCGAAGGGGATAAGTCCCAAGAAGAGGGCCAGCCAGGGCAGGCCAATCTTGGAACCGAGAAATATCCCGACGACCCAAGCACAGCTGACATAGAGAAGCCACACATGTGAATTATACCAGAGCAGCTACGGCCGATTTATCTCTGTGGTAAAATGGAATTACATTGAAGAAGCAGCACATGCTGCAGTCATAATTACTTGGGAAAGGGTAGCTCTGTCTGACATAGAAGGAGGAGATGAGAATTTATGAAGGCTGGTCATGAACAGAAGAGTCTTTGTGAGTATAATACTAATAAGGAGCTAATTGTGCGACTCAAACATGGTGCGGACTTAATCCAGTCCATAACTGAACTCGCCAGAAACAGGGGAATTGAGGCAGGAAGCTTTACGGCAATCGGTGCCTTACAGCGTGCCAGACTCGGCTACTATGACCAGAAAAATCATGAGTACCGGGAGATAAAAATTGATTCACCTCACGAAATGGCAAGTTGCGTAGGGAACATATCGTTGAAGGACGGAGAGCCCTTTGTCCATGCGCACGCAGTACTTGCCGACGAAACGGGAGGTACCAGGGGTGGTCATCTATCTGGAGGAATTGTTTTTGCTGCTGAAGTCCACCTGCGTCAATTAGAAGGGCCGAGGCTTGAGCGGGAATATGATGAAGCAACCGGCCTTTCGCTTTGGGATGTGGAGTGATGTCTTCTTGCGTACGTATCAATCTCATGACAATCTCTTTTCCCAACACTGGATTGCTTCGGCTGACTTCGGCACCCTCGCAAATACGAAGGCAGAAGATGCCTTGTGATAACCTTTGAGGACGAGTTCTGTAAACCTCTACGAATTATCCGTGTGATAAAATGGTATTGTTCTGAAGATGCTGTAGGCCTTATGCAGGAGGTTACGGAAATGCGCAAGTCAAAGAGCACGAAGGTATGCAAGCACCCGGAGAGGCTGAAAGGCAAGCCGGGAGAATGCAGTCCTGAACAAATCAAAGAATGCCATGGCGAGGTTCTAGAGCATCCCTGCGTAAAAGAGAAGTAGCCCAGCCAGCGATTTGGAGAGGCATCCCATGCAGAAGGGCACAATAAAACGGCTAGTTGCAGACCGTAGTTTTGGGTTCATCCAGACGGAGCGGGAAGAAGACCTCTTCTTTGGCCGCAATCAGCTTCAAGGGGTGGACTATGGTTCCCTTAGAGAAGGGCAAAAAGTGGAATTTGAGGTTACACGCGACCCCAACGGTCACCTCCACGCAATCAGGGTGAGGCTTGCTCAGCCTGAAGGTGAATAGCAGCAAGCCCAGCCGGCGGCTTTGGAGACAACCCAAAGCTATCCTCAAATCTTATGTTTCTTGTGTGTTGTCTACCAGGTTGGTATAATCTCACAAAGGGAATTTCGTTCACTAGGAGAAGAATGGCACAGAAGAAAGCAGCAAAAAAGACAGGAAAGAACGCGCGGAAGAAAGGCGCGGAGTATCTTCGGAAGGGTCCGAAGAAGCGATGAGATAAGGGCCGATTTATTTGCAGTCTTGAGCGGATTCTATTTCATTCCTGCCCTATAGATAACAGGGGAATAAAATGAACGTAGCCCAGCCAGCGGATTTGTAGAGAATAATACAGAAAGAGGGGGACTAAGTATAAAAGTTACTGAGCGGCTAGGTTATTAGGGGACGTAGGTATATCTATGTCAGCCAAAAAGAGATTGCAAGAGGCTAGATTCTTCCTTGAGGAACTGCGTGATTCCTTACAGTCGCTTCCTCAGGACTCACCCACACAAATGAAATCTTGCTATTACCTAAGCGCATTTCAATCGGCAGCTGTAAGCGTAGTCGATTATTTACTCGAAGACGCCAATATCGAGTTCAGTTTGGGTATATCGTTGGACGAGAAATTAAGAGATATTTTTGAAAGTAAAGCAAAGGAAATTGATAACAAAGCCGCTTTAGATTTTCTCAAGTGGTGGAGAGAAGAGAGAGAGGCTTTAAAGAATGACCCGATAGGGAAACTGTTGACGGACAAAAGACATATAGGTATACACAGGAGGCAAACAAAGCCAGACCTAGCCAAGATTGAAACAGGGGGTAACCTTTCCTTTTCAGGTAGCTTGGGAATTAAACACCCTTGTCAGGATAAGCTAGTAGACACCTGTAAGACTCCAGAGCAACCTCCCACAAGACCAAAGGCAACAGAAACAAATTTTGACTGGTTCTTCAGTGACTACCCCGACGAACCTGTCATAACTGTTTGTGGCAAATTTCTGGATAAGTTGGCAAGGCTTGTGTCAGAAGCGGAGCGGAAGTTCCCGCAGCACGAGACGGAAAGCTAACTGTGAAATGAGGTTATAAGCCCAGCCAGCGGATTTGGAGAGGGCAGTTGAGGCAATAGGGGGAAGAGAACACACGCAGTTTTCCTTGTATAATTGATGAAGAGATGGGGTGCCTAGAATGGGTAAATACGAAGTTCGCATAAGCCGAAAGTGTGAGCAGTGTGGTGTAGAATTGAAGGAGAGCGATAAGAAGTGTCCAAACTGTGGCTCTAACTCGATGTATGCTGTGCAAGCTGGTGGCACACTCCCAACGCAGGGGAGCCTTAATAGAGAACATGTAGCTCCCTGGACTTCTAAAGATTGGGCCATTCTGTCCGTGATACTGGCAATTATACTGTTCCTTTTGTATTTAGCCTATGAGCTGCTCCCACTATCTTCTGAGCTAAAAATTGCGATATCAATCGTAATTGTGCTAGCGCTAGCATTCGCCATTTACTGGCAAAGTTATCATGTTCGTATGTTCATCCGATGGTTAGACCGCAAGTTCACGGCTAGAAAAACATATCGTGATAGATAAACAAGCCTTCATAATCTCAGTAAAATATTGGATGTATTAAGGGAATGAATTCAGCCCAGCCAGCGGATTTGGATGGGTAACAGAACAAGGAAGGAGGTCAGCTATGTTATTCATGAGTCTTCTATCACCGAAAGGAAAGGGCAGAGAGGCTATCGACTATTTGAAAAGGCTCAAAGCTCCGAAGGGAATCACAATCCACGATGTTTATGTCACCATTGGGCGATATGACGGCGTAGTTGTCTTTGAAGCACCCACCCCCAAGACGGCTATGAGCTTTGTGGTGGACGTGGGAATTAAGACAGGCTACCTTATCGAAACCCTAAGCGCCGTTCCCGCCAAAGAAGTCTGAGCACTGTTCTGCCCCAGCAGAGATTCACGAGATACAGAAGGCAGGTCTGGAGAGAAAAGAGCTGTAGGCACGGAGGTGAACCCATGAACCTTTCGTGGTTTTATATAATAGTGACAATTGTATTTGCAGCGGTTACTGGATACTATGCCTATGAGACGAGGAGAATCAGGGAAGAGACGATACGACCGAAGCTATCGTTGAGGACCGGAATGTATACGTATGGGGGAGGTTTCGACGAGCTAATATTGACGAACACAGGCGCTGTAGCAAGGGATATTGACATAGATATTGAAAGGGGCATGGAAGGAGGCCCGAAGATTCAAGAAGCACTTTTTGTCCCATCTCTTGATACATCGCAAGAAATCAGTCTTATTACCGACCTCGACTCAATCAGACGATACAATGGCTTTGTCAATGTCCGCCTCAACTTCAAGGATACTTCGAAGAGGAAGCTGACCGAGACACTGTCGATTGACTTCGCTGAGGTGGCAAGACGGGGCAGGAAAATCACTTTCCAGACCACGCCCAAGGATTAAATGTCGACCAAATACGAAGGGCCGGCAACCCAGATACGGAGCGGTTTACAGTCGGGGACTAGTAGCCCCCAATGACATTCTTTCTGGACAGCATATCGTAGTAGTGGTTGTTGTTCTGCAGACCATTGAGAGCCGTCGTGTGGTCCACCGATGACCCGTAACGTCGCCGAAGCTGGACTGCGTCTATGGCATGGCACTTTGGCTTCGCGTGTCCGACACTACCTGTTTCATGGTGCTGAGAAAGCAAGTTCATGTTGACGGAGTGGTGTGTTGTTCCCTCCGCGGCACCAGAGGTCGTAGCCCAATTGGAATGGGCCACAGCGCTATTCGTGCTTTCGAAGCGCTGGGAAAGCCACTCCATATTTATCGCGTGATGAATCACCTCCTCTGTTCTGGTGGATGTGTTAGTGTGACTACCAACATATTTGCAGCGCTGGGAAAGACCCTGCATATCTGCGGCGTGGTTCGCCGTGCCCTCTCGTATATTACACCTGACAGGCTGAACTGAAGGCTTAGCTTCAAAGCTGCGGCTGCCTGTAATTTGCCCGAGAATAGCACGTTCCTCACTCAAACCGTGGCGCTTTGCTGGGCCCGCGGCACCGGATTCGCCATAAGCGTAGTCGCCAAGATGACCGGTGTGGGCCAGATAATACTGGACCATTTCTCGGAGGTGATTATTCCGATTGGCTTCAAGCTTTTTGGACAAATGCCGAGCGACAAGTATGAGTGCTACACCGAACGGTGTGGTAAAGGGTTCCGGGGCGAATATCAAAGCAATGCCCAGGTGCCTCAGAAGCCTGATGCCAGTTCCAGTCCCAACCATGCTAGTCCATAAAAGCACATCCCCGCCAGTGTCTATCCTCGGGTTATGTGGACTGGCGGGATAAGCAAGCTGCCAGACTACTTTGTGGACGTGCTTATAAAAGTCTAGTGCGTGTAACAAGTGTTGTCAATAGGTTAGGGCTCTATGCTCGAAAAAATTATGCTCTATCTTGTAAACAGACCAGTAATGCCGCCGGACGAAATGATTTGGAGGATGATGATGGACGGCGATGCGTAGCCGGCCAGTAGATTTGGAGAAGGCCTTTCGGTTATTATGAAAGAGTAAGGCAATGTTGCCTGAAAGAACAGTGGAGGTGAAAGGAATGGAGCAGAAGAGACTGGAGAAGTTTGTCGGCCAAGGGATCAGATTAGTTGATTTAGCTGATTATCAAGAAGGTTCTGTGGTGAGTCGAACCATAATTGATAAGAAGACGGGTACGGTTACCTTTTTCGCATTTGCTGAAGGGCAAGGCTTAAGCGAGCATACGGCACCGTTCGATGCCCTGGTCTATCTCATTGAAGGTGAAGCGGAAATTGTTATCTCCGGCAAACCTATTCGCGTGAAAGGTGGTGAGGTGGTCATCATGCCGGCCAATCAGCCACATGCTCTGCAGGCAATAAGGAATTTCAAGATGATTCTCACGATGATTCGGTCTTGATGTGGAAGATGAAATTGAGATGGCAACCTTGCCTGACAGCGTGCAAAACGCTTCTTAATCCGACACGGTTATGAAATCCTTTATCTTTTCAAACGTCGCGGGACCGATACCGCTGACCCTAAGCAAGTCCTCGATTCTTCTGAAGGTGCCGTTTTCAGTACGGTAATCCACGATAGCTTGGGCAGTAACCTCACCTATGCCCGGCAAGGCTTCAAGCAGCCAGGGTTCGGCTCGGTTGATGTCTATCTTCTGAGGGGATTGTCCTTCGCTTTCCCGAGGAATGTTAATCTCAATATGGCCGAGGTCAGCATCGGGTTCAATGCCGGCACTCAGAAGAAGAGTCTGTATGGTGTCACCCTCCTGCCAGGGATAGATACCGGGGTTAGCCACGGCGCCGCTGATGTACAGTTCGCCGTTTTGCGCCGGAAGTTCTGTTTGGGAAATAACGATTTCCACGGGCTGGTTTCGGCTGTGTTGCACCGTCAGCATTATGCCGCCAACTATTGCGGCGATAAGCAGAAAGACTGTTATGGATAGGTAGACTTTATCGGCACGGCTCATGGCATAGCTCCTTTCTCAATAAATATGGTCATAAATGATATTCTACAACAAAATCGCTTTTGCCAGCCTAGGCCCAAGAAAACCTTTTGATGGCTCCTCTTCATTATTCTGAAGCAGCCTCCTCCGGCAACAGAGCCGGCTGGGTGCGAAATAGTCATTCGCGGTCTCTCTCTTGACTTTGCTATGAGCCTGCACATACAATCAATAATAAGATCAAATATCCAGCTAAAGGAGGCGAAAATGGATATGTGGCTAGTCTTGTATTGGACGGGACCTATCGGCGTTGGCGCATTCCTTGTGTGTTTGGGTGCCATGATTTACCTAATCAGCAAAGCTGACGAGAAAAGTAAGCACGCAAAGGCATTTGCTCAGGAAAAAGGACTAGAGAAGAAGAAATAATAGCTACAGTCGTCTAGCGACTTGAACAGTCGCAGTCAGCTCTCTGCTTTTTGCCATTGGGAGGGCCAACTTGTGGGGGCGTGGCAGTCTCCTCGTCCCCGCCGAGATTGCTTCGTCGTTACACTCCTCGCAATGGCATGGTATGGGGTCATTCGAGCACCTGAAAGCTGCGTGACAATCTCACAGGCTGGCGCTGGATTCGTCAGCAAGTGTGCCCGAAATTGCCCGCCCTGTATCCCGGTGCTAAAATTGCCCTATGGCAAAAGCTTCCAGCGTGATAACAGTCAATCGCAAAGCTTATCACAATTACCATATTCAGGAGAACCTTGAGGTAGGAATTGTCCTTAAGGGCTCCGAGATCAAATCCATCAGAGAAGGGAAAGCAAATTTGAGTGATGCCTACGCCAAGCCGGAAAATGGTGAACTGTGGCTCTACAATAGCCATATTGCGTCCTATGATGCTGCCAGCTATAACACTCATGAGCCAACCAGGCCCCGCAAGCTTCTTCTTCATAGAAAAGAGATTAACACCCTCGCCGGCAAGGTAACACAAAAGGGTTTGACCTTGGTGCCCCTTAAGCTGTATATTAAACATGGGATTGCCAAAGTGGAGTTGGGGGTTGCCAAGGGAAAGAAAGCTTACGATAAAAGGGAGGCTATTGCCCGTCGGGACTCCGATAGGGAAGTAGAGCGGGCAATGAAGTATAGAAGGAGGTGATGGAAAGGGAGGCTAGAGTATGGGGGCGCGTGGGTTCGACAGGGGGAGGCCTACAGAATTGCAGGCTGAGGTGCCACTAACCTCACAAAACAAGTGGCAAAAAACAAATGCTGAACCTGTTTACGCTTAACGGTTCGATCTAACCTAAGCTCTCCTCGAAGCTTGGGATTAGGTGTCAGAAAAATCGGGGCTCTCCAATCCCGATGCCGATAGGGGTTGGCTAAGAAGTATTGGCTGGTCTGGCCGGATTCGGTCAGCAGATGAAAGCTAGACGAGACAAAAGGAGCTGACTAAGCCTGTAGGATATTCTGGCAACCTTCTTTTGGACGGGGAGTTCAACTCTCCCCCGCCTCCACCAAGGAAATTTAGAAGCGCCAGCTTTTCAATGCTGGCGCTTTTATATCTGGATGAAGTTTGATAACAGGGCAGGCTGGTTTTGACGCAGTTGCCGTTTGTATTATGGAGCGGATTTGCAGCCAGTCAGGTCCTTACCTTCTTTCAAGCTGAAGCCAAGCGAGATCGTTTCACCAGTTGTAGGTAGCTGTCGTCTGCTGGCCATTAGGGCGAGATGGGAATCCTGGCAGCGAAGGCTTCCACTTTCTTCTGCCAATTCTCTTCGAGCGGCCCCTTGAGACTGGTCACAAAAATCTTACCCTCGGCGACCTTGACCATGCCCTTTTTCTGCAGCATTTCATTCATGACGGGGATGACGCGCTGACACTTGCCTAGCTCCTCTTCGGTGGTGGGTATCCGTATGCTCTTTTCTGGCTCAGGTGCGAGCTCGGTGACCAGGATGGCGTACTTAGTTCCGGATGGCAAATTGACCTTCTTCAGAAAACCGCGCATATCTCCAATGGGCTTGCCGAAGCGTCCCGGTGAGCTAAAAACGTACAGGTCGGCCGGTGGTACCTCCTTTGGCTTGATGTTTTTGACGTGATGGACGTTGACAGTGACACCCTTGGCCGTCATCTGCCTCTGGAACTCCTCTGCGACCTTGGCTCCATTTCCATACTTAGAGGCATGAAAATATTCGATTTTCACGGCGAACCTCCTATCTAGCTTAAGTCCGACCTTTTGAGTTCAATACTACTGGCGCCGACAACGGCTGTCAATCTAATAATTCGTGATATTGTTCAGCGCTACCAGGCACTGTCTACTTTTCCTCTTCTTTTCAAACAGAAGTTCGGTAACTGTCTCCTAAACTTCACCAAAGGGAATTCGAACTAATTTGCGAAGAGCAGGTCAAGGGCTAAATAGGCTGGCCGGCACAGACTTGGGCACTATCACCTTCAACGCTGAGGGCACGGTATGAATGGCGACCGGGGTCCTGGTGAAAGGCTCACCGTCTACATGAACTGGCAATGAGCGGGCTGACTCGATGGTTATTTCGCGGCATTGGTAGTACTCTACCTTGGGGTCTTCCAGATGTTTATGGGTCAGCACCTTCATTGCCTGCTGCACAAAAGTAATAAAACCGCCTCCCTTGAAAACACACACATCTAACTTGCCGTCGTTCATGCAAGCCTTAGCCCCAATCGCTATCATGCCGCCATAGAGTTGGATATTGCTGACGACAATGAATGGCGTATTGACCTTTGCGAGTTTCCCATCCAGATTCAGGCAGGCGTCCGTGCCGTAGAATCGAGAAGCTGACTCGATTGCCGGAAGCACATACGCCCAGGAACCTAAAGCCTTTTTCTCTTTCAGCGGTACGCTCTGGGCAATGGCAGCGTCAAACCCGATACCTGCCCACATCAAGAAGTAACGACCTGAGAGCTCACCCATGTCGACGGCAACAGTCCGTCCCTCCACGAACACGCGAGTGGCGTCCAGTAGGACCCTTCGATAGTAATTGGCAGGTAATGGGCGAGCGACTCTTTCCTCCAGAGCAGCAATCATCTTGGCCGCTTGAGTGCCCGGAAGCAGGGGATTCAGGGCAGGGATGCCCATCTGTAAGGCCCATGAGTTGGTCGTGCCCATAGGAAGCACCCCCAGCGCCGCATCGGTGTTCACCAGCCCGTTTGCTGCCTCGTTGATAGTGCCATCGCCGCCGGCGGCAATGACTACCCGTGCACCTGTGTCTACAGCATGGCGGGCTAACTCGGTCGCTTCCGATGGCCTGCTGGTTTCCCGCAAGGTAACTGACCATCCGTAGCGGCTCAAAAAGGCAATTACGTTGTCAAGTTCGTGTCTGACGACCACCTGTCCGCCGGAAGGATTGTATATCAACTCAGCTTGCATAGGATTTTCATCTCTGTTTTGATTTTCTTTGTCTATCGGATCCTATCCTTCGAATCACGGCCTGTCAATTTCGAGATGACTTGGCTTTTCTTCCCACTTTTCAGGATGCCATCCGTAGGTTATAATATCATTAGTAGGGCAGCGAGGCAGCGATGATTATAAACAAACTTCTGACACGAAAAGGCTGGCGTGTGGTAGCGCACTCCTTGCTAGCAGCGGCCGGGATTGGCCTCGTTTACGTATTCTCCAAGATGGTCATAGGAGATATCCAACAAGAGGATACGTTGAGGACATGTATTCTAGGTGTGGGAATCGCCTTCTCACTATGGTTAGTGGCGTTGGGAAGCATGCTGATAAAGGCCGAACTAACTGACTGGAGATGACACTGTAGCCGGACCAAGGGCTCCTCTTGCCGTGGTGGCCCGCCATAGCGTAGCGTCGGTTCCTTGCGTAGCTCGTGAGCAAGCAGCACCGCATTCGCAGATGAGCAGGGCTATTCCAGTGCCGCGTGGCCGAAAAACAATGCTGTCCGGGTTGTTTGGTAGACGAAAGGATAATAGCCATGCCTAACGTAGCTATTGTGACGGATAGTGTAGCTGACTTGCCCCCCGAGGTGGCTGAGGAGTTCGGGATTACGGTGGTTCCACTTGTTGTCCGCTTTGGCACGGACCTCTATCACGATGGTTTCGACCTGACTCCTGACCAGTTCTACGACAAGCTAAGAACCAGCAAGGCTTTGCCGGCGACATCCGTGCCAGCACCACTGGCGTTTGCCAATGCCTACGATAAGCTTGCCGAGAAAACAAACGAGATCGTGGCTATCTGTTTAACTTCCAAGCTCAGTGCCACCTATCAGGTGGCATTACAGGCCGTAGGGTTGATGAAGAAAAAATGCCGCGTGGAGGTGTTGGACTCGGAGTGGGCGGTTATGGCGCAGGGGTTTATAACAATCGCAGCTGCCAGAGTAGCCCGAGCCGGGGCTAGCCTTGATGAGGTGTTGGATGTGGCCCGTCACACCATGCGCCGTGTAGGTATATGTGCTGCCTTCGATACTCTTGAATACCTGGAACGGGGTGGGCGCATCGGCAAAGCACAAGCCCTCCTGGGCTCACTGCTCAAGGTAAACCCGATCATCGGCCTCAAGGACGGCGAGGTGTATCCTTGCGCTCGGGAACGCTCCCGGGCTAAAGCCATAGATTACCTCTTTAACTTTGCCGAGAATTTTAGCAAAGTTGATGGGTTAGCTGTGGAATATGCCACTGACCTGGATGAGGCCGACAGGTTAATTCAGAGGCTTCGCTCGCAGTATCCTCAAATCCCTACTTATCTCTCGCGTGCCAGCCCGGTCATCGGCACGCACACAGGGCCCGGTCTAATTGTTGTCGCCGTGCTTGGAGACAAACAATCCGCTATCTAGCTTGGTAAGGACATGCTACCAGGTATTGTAAGCATAATCGTCGGCTATCTTTTGGGCTCCGTCCCTACGGCGTATGTCGTCTCTCGCATGAGAAAAGGCGTGGATATCAGGGATATCGGTTCACGTAACATGGGCGGCGCTAATGTCATGCGTGAAATCGGCACTCGTGAAGGTGTGTTTGTCGGTCTCTTCGACATCGCGAAGGGGGCGGGGGCTATACTCATCGCCCAGGCTCTAAACGTTCCGGAACTCTGGGTCTTCGGGACTGGTTTCGCGGCCCTACTGGGGCACAATTTTCCTGTATTCGCAGGTTTCCGGGGTGGCCGCGGGTCAGCCGCCGTTATAGGTATCTTCCTTGTGCTAGCTCCCTGGGCGACACTCATTACACTGGTGGTGGTAGCTATTCCCTTCTTCACCAGCCGCAAATTTGCGGGGGCTATAATGATTGGATTCGCCCTGTTGCCGTTGTTTCTCTGGCTGCTCGAAGGCTCGCTGGAGTTGGTATATTATGCATTGGTTATCGACCTTTTCATGCTCGTCCGCAATCTGTCCGGAATAAGACAACTCCTGACTAAAGGCATAATAAGGGACATGATATACGACAGGCAACAGAAGAAAGTGAAATGATATCAACAGTCATGGGTTATCCCGACTTTCACAGGTTGCCCCAGAGGCTTGATTCGAAATATCCTCAGGTTCCTATCTACCTCTCGCGTACAGGCCCTGTTATCGGCACGCACACCGGGCCCAATCTCATTGTCTTCGCCGTGCTTGGAGACAAACAATCCATCACCTGACATGATGAGAATATGTTACTAGGTATTCTAAGCATAATCATCGGCTATCTTTTGGGCTCCATTCCTACAGCCTATATCGTGGTTCGCAAGAGGAAGGGCATAGATATTCGGGACGTCGGTTCACGTAATATGGGCGGCGCCAACGTTATGCGCGAAATTGGTATTCATGAAGGCGTTTTTGTCATTCTCATTGATATCGCGAAGGGCGCGGGAGCTATACTGATTGCCCAGGCTCTGAACGTTCCGGAACTCTGGGTTTTCGGGGCTGGCTTTGCGGCTCTAGTGGGACATAATTTCCCTGTGTTCGCAGGTTTCCGGGGTGGCAAAGGTTCGGCAACTGTTATAGGTATCTTTCTAGTGCTAGCCCCTCTGGCAATGCTTGTTACGTTGGTAATAGTAGCTATTCCGTTCTTCACCACCCGCAAGTTTCCGGCGGCCATACTCATAGGAATAGCGCTGGTGGTCGTTGGATTTGTCCTGTTGCCCCTGTTTATCTGGTTGTTTGAAGACTCGCTGATGCTAGTACGTTATGTATTACCTATCGGCATTTTTATGCTGGTCCGCAATCTGCCTGGTATTAAACAACTCATGGATAGAGGCGTGATAAAAGACATGATATACGACAGGCAACAGAAGAAAGTGGAATGATGTCATTAGTCGGGGGTTATCCAGGCTTTCATAGATAGTCCCGACTGAAGCACAATGTCTTGCTCCACCCTTCCATGTGCTGTACAATTACACGTTCAACATTACGTTCGATGTGCCCAAGCATCAAATATCAAATCAAGGAGAAAAGAATGACACGAGAGGTCTACGACAAACTGGCCGGGGCGCTTAATACTCGTAGTACGGTATACCCTTCAATACCCTGCGATGAATTCTATGTTCTGGCTGAAGAGTTGTTTACGCCGGCGCAGGCAGAAATTGCCTCGGACATGCCCGTCAGTCCCGTCTCCACCGAGGAACTTGCCGCCAAAATGAAGGCGTCCGATGCTGCTAAGTTAGGCAGGCAACTCGATGAGATGGCAGACCGGGGTCTGGTGAGGGTCAAAGAAAAGGCTGGCAAACGATTGTATGAACTTATGCCGTTGGTACCGGGTATCATCGAATTGCAGTTCATGCATGGCCGCGCGGACGAACGTACCAGGCGTCTGGCGCAGCTCTTCAAAAGCTATGGCAAAGCAGTGAAGAACATGCCGCCTCCCGCCCCGATGCCTGCTGTCACCGAAAAACCCAAGGCTAGAACGATTGTCATAAAACAGGAAATTCACGGTAAGACCACTGTCTTGCCTCATGAGGAAGTGATGAAACTCATTGACAAAACTGAGTATATCGCTGCCGGGACCTGCGTCTGCCGTCACCAGGGCGATCTGCTTGACAGGCCTTGTGACAAACCGAAAGACAACCTGTGCATGATTTTCGGTCCGTCGGCGCAATTTGCACAGAGTTATGGCTTCGTTAATCTCATTTCCAGGGAGGAAGCTCGCCAGAGAATTAATGAAGCCGAGAAAGCCGGACTGGTACATAACTATGCCAACAGCCAGGACAGATACATTGACCTGCTGTGCAACTGCTGCGGCTGCCACTGTTTCTTGCTTAGGGCAGCCAAACGGTCTCCGCTGCCAAGCCAGTTTGTCATCGCCAACTGGGTCATAGATATAGACGACGATGCCTGTGTCGGCTGCGGCGCCTGTATCGACCGGTGCTGGATGGAAGCCTTGAAGATGGATGGCGATTTGGCGGTGCGCGATATCAATCGATGTATCGGGTGTGGCATATGTCGTTATGTCTGCCCATCCGACGCCATGAAACTGATCCGCCGGGAAACCGCCTCTGCCAAATAGAATTGGGGTCAACTCTATTTTTCTTCCTAAGCTTTGCCCACCCGGATTGCTTAGGCTGGCTTTGCTGATCTCGTAGTGACCGGCCGCAGAGGAAAATGGAGTTGACCCCACTGAAAAGGCCATATGCCTGGCATCAGGACAAACCTGCAGGGACTGGACAACGTCGGCGACAGATGCTACTTTATTCATAGTCTAGTACAGGAGGTGGGAGAATGACTTATAAGAGATACGATATGCTGACGGTGCTGGTGTGGGTGATTCTGGGCGCTGCGCTACTGGTCCTTGGCTTTTTTCTGAGGAGGCCTGACTTCGGGGAAAGAGTCTGGTGGGTGGTAATGGGTGTGGGAGTAGCGCTGGTGGTCGTGGGAATTGTCAGCATCGTCTTCAGCATGAGACAAGATGTTGAGTTGGATTGTCCTCATTGTGGAAAGAAGATAGTGCCGCGGGTGAAATCAAGCACAAGCCACCTGTATCTCTCGAAGCAAGAAGAGGCGGCGGGCCCCGAAGACGAAGAGACGAAAAGTCCAGAAGATTGAGGAGCCTGGCCACATGTGAATGGCCTTGGTTGGTTACGTTATCGACACGAAGGATTGCCTGGGCAGGTATCCGTCTGTCCCTGAGCAATGCGAACCGCAAGACAATTAGATAAGGGCGACACCGGAGAGAAGAGATTGAGATGAGAAAGATAATCATTATTCTGGTACTTGTAGTGACTCTCTTGGCGCTGGGTACGGGCGCCGCTTACGCTGCACAGGGCAGCCTGCCTGGTGAAACGCTGTACCCGGTCAAACTGGGTACTGAGCAAGTTAGGATGCTATTGCCGGGAGACGATGTTGCCAAGACGGAACGAGCCCTGGATTCTGCCGACGAACGGGTGCGAGAGATGGAAGCCCTGGCTGAGAAAGGGCGTTCACAGGATCTGGACCTAGCTGTTGAGAAATATGGTTATGCCATGAATATGACAGTGGCTGCGATGGAGAGGGCATGCAATAAAGGACTGGATACGGAAAACGTCACAGCAATGGTGGCCGAAGCTATGGCGGCGCATCTCCCTATTCTGGACACGCTCTATGACATGGTGCCGGAAGAAGCGAAGGCAGCAATCGGACACGCTATGGAGACATCGGAAATGGGACGGGAGGATGCGTTGGTGGCTCTGGCCAGATATGGCACCGTGCAGGCGGCGGAGATGAACCTGGCTGCCATGGAAGGACGACTGAATAGGATCAGGGCGAGGGTCCATGATCCAGAGTCATTGCAGATTGCCCTGCAGCAGTTTGATGATATGGCAGGATTTATCAAGGAAATTTGCCAGATTGCTGAGGAGGCAGGAGTGAACGTAGCCGAGGTGGCAGAACTTGTGACGGAGGCGAGTTCCAGGCATCTGGAAGTGCTGGCTGAGCTCTATGAGGAGGTGCCTGACGAGGCAAAAGAGGCCGTCAGGTCGGCGATGGAAGCGTCATACCGAGGTTACGAAGAGACAACGATGGCCCTAATGAGAAGCGGCGTGGGGGAATCTGATCTCCCGGCCATACCGGAAAGCATACGGCACCGCATGGAAGACATCCTGGGCTGGACAGATGCTCCCAAGGCACGTATTCCCACTGGCGGGTCCTCAGGATGGTCGTGTCCCAGTTGCAGGTATTAACTGACTGCGCACCGTCATCATAGAGCATTCTCTCCGTCTGTGGTTGTGAGGAGCCCGATGAATCGGCGCGACGAAACAGTCTGGGTGGCCTTGCCTGGCTGTTTGAGGGCCAGCTGACAATAATGCCAAGCTACGTTGCAGTGTACAGGTGACATGATAGAAGTCGGCAACTACGATTCTGGAACAAGCGACATAGTACGAAGAGGGCGAAACACGAAGATGGTGCCCGGGCAGAAGAGATACCACTGTCTCGCCGGGCTTGGCATCCTGTTGATTGCCCTAGCTCTGGCAGCGGGGATAATGGGATGTGCCTCCGCTCCTGAGTACCTGGAAATACGGAATTGGCATGACCTGTATAGCATAGGAGAAAATTTGGGCGGCCATTACCTTCTGATGAACGACTTGGATTCCGCCACTGGCGGTTATTTGGAGTTGGCGAGCAGTGCAGCCAATCAAGGAAAAGGCTGGCAGCCTATTGGGACTTCTGATGACCCATTCAGGGGGACTTTTGATGGGCAAGGTTATGAGATAGGTGACATGTTTGTCAATCGTCCTGACGAAAGTGTGGTGGGGCTTTTCGGTGCTGTCGATGTGGGAGGGGTCATCGAGAATGTTAAGGTGATGAAGGCCAATGCGACGGGCGAGTGGGCAGTGGGCGGACTGGTGGGAGAAAATTCGGGCGATGTGCGGGACTCGTATTCGAACGGCACCGTTAGCGGCACTGACTGCGTCGGTGGCCTGGTAGGAGCAAATGCCGGCGCCGTGAGCGACTGCTATTCGGCTGCTAACGTGACCGGCCATTGGGATGTTGGTGGCTTGCTGGGATGCAGTGATTCCTCTGGCACAGTGATTAACTCATGTTCGGTCGGCAATGTGACTGGGGAGTGGGCTGTTGGTGGTCTGATTGGAGGCAATCTGGGAGGAATTATTGACAAATCCTATTCCACCGGTGACGTGACTGGAGAGGACTACGTAGGTGGTCTGGCGGGAGATAATCAGGGCACCGTGAGCAACTCATATTCCAGTAGCGGCGTGACTGGTGAATGGTATGTTGGCGGCTTGGTGGGAGACAATGATTCCTCGGGCATTGTGAGCAATTCCTATGCGAGCGGTAGTGTAGCTGGGGACTCGTTTGTTGGTGGTCTGGTGGGATCGAATTGGGGCACCGTAAGCAGTTCCTTCTGGGATATCGACAGCTCCGCAGTGAACGAGAGTGATGGCGGAACAGGCAAGACCACCGTGGAAATGAACTCAATCGTCACATTTTCAGAGGCAGGTTGGAACATAATCGGAGTCGCTTCCGGCCAGACCGCCCCTGCGTATATCTGGAATATCGTTACCGGCCAGGCCTATCCATTTCTGACCTGGCAGGCATAGAACGAGGTCAGCCCGGTTCTCTGCTTACGTGCCCTACGCACGAGGATTACAGTCGCTGACCTCCTTAGTCTTGCAGAAACCGGCTGGAAAGGAAAACAGGGATTGCCCGGTGGCGTGCATTCGATAGTTTCAAACTTGATTGCGCTCTATTTGGCATGGCACACTTATCGGCGGATTCCTTGTGAACGGGTTCTCTATTAAGAGGCTCTGTGTAACATTTTAGCCACTAGTTCGTTAAAAGGGTGAAACGGTGTACCACAATCCTTCTGAAGGACAAGCATCGGATGAGGCTGTGCTGGTTCAGAGAGCTGTCGGTCATGATGCCGAGGCTTTTGGGAAACTGTATGACATGCATGTCGACAGGATATATAGGCACGTCTATTACCGGGTGGGTAATGGACACGATGCTGAGGATCTGACCCAGCAGGTCTTCCTCAAGGCCTGGCAGGCCATCGACAGATATAAAAGAACGGCAAGTCCATTTGTTGCCTGGCTTATGACCATCAGTCATAACATGGTAGTGGACTTCTACCGAACCAGAAAGGACAGGGCGTATCTCGAAGCTGAGGTTCTGGCTGACGGTTCAGCATCGAGCCCGGAGGGGGCAGCCGAAGCCAGTTTTGAGCAGCAGCGTTTACGAAGGGCTATTCTCCAGCTAGGCGGCGACGAGCAGCAGGTGGTCATTCTGCGTTTCCTGGAAGGTTTCGAATTCGCTGAAATAGCCTCTCTGATGAAGAAGAAGGAAGGGAATGTCAGGGTCATCCTCCACAGGGCACTGGCTAAACTCCGCAGTATCCTTGAAAAGGAAAGGAAAGAGAGTTGACCGGGTTTGAAGACATAGTAGTCCAAAGTATTGGAGATGTCGAGGCGGGCAGGTCCAATCCTGGCAAGTATTCCTGCAATTCGGGAACCGCGGGATGTGCCCCATTTTGTGTTGTGAAGGAGATTTGACGGCAGGGGTTGTAACAAAATGTCCGTGCTCTCGTTATAACAATCAGATAAAGCCGATACAGGCAGAGAAGGAAGTTGAAATGAAGAAGATAGTTGTTGTTCTGGCAATTGTGGCTACTCTCTCCTCCCTGGGAGGCACTGTCTACGCTGCGCAGGATAGTCTGCCCGGTGACGCTCTTTACCCCGTAAAGCTGGGCGTTGAAAGAATGGCCATGATGCTGCGGGGAAACGATGTTCCCAGAGCGGAACGAGCCCTGAGCTTCGCCGACAAGCGTGTGGGTGAGATGGTAGCCCTGACCGAGAAGGGACGTTCGGAAGACCTGGGTCTCACCGTGGAAAAGTATTGTTACACTCTGAATGTTACGCTGGCCAGAATGGAGAAGGTTTTCAGCAAAGGAGGACCGCACGCTGGAGAAATAGCGATGCTCGTGACTCAGGCTACGGCGGAGCACCTTTCCACGCTAAATGAACTCTATGACATAGTGCCAGACGAGGCCAAACCAGCTATACAAAGGGCGATGGAGGAAGCACTGAAATGCTATCAAAGAGCAATCCAGGTGCAGGAAGAGCTTGGGCTTCAGGTCTCTGGACTAGTGGCTATACCAGCGACGATACGAGAGCGAGTGGAGCAATGGATACAGGAAAGTGCCGAAGCCGGACTTACTGAAGTTGGGCAATGAGGGCTCCTGTTCCGTAATATCTTGGAAGATGAGAGGAAACAGAGTTGAAGCAGTTTGAAGAGATACTTGTCCAGTGTATTGAGGACATCAAGGCAGGTAAATCCAGTATCGAAGATTGTCTGGACAGGTATCCGTCGATGAGTGAGCAGCTGGAGCCGCTGCTCAGGATTGCTCTTGGAATTCGGGAACCACCGGATGTCAAGCCCTCTGCCGCCTTCAAGGTAAAGGCCCGGGTCTGGCTTATGGACCAGATTTATGGCAGGCAGCCTGTAGCAAAGTGGCCGTGGTCTCGTTACAACAGTCAGATGAAGCCGACACCTCATATAAAGAGGCTAAGTATGAGCATGGCAAGCGTCGTTATTGCAGTTGTACTGGCTCTATCGGCGCTGGGCGCGGGCACGGCTTACGCCTCGCAGGCGAGCTTGCCCGGAGATACCCTGTACCCGGTAAAGCTGGGTACTGAGCAAGTGATAATGACATTGTCGGGAGACGATGCTGCGAGGGCGGAACGAGCCCTGAGTTTCGCCGACAAACGAATCAGAGAGATGGAAGCATTGGCTCAAAAAGGGCGTTCACAGGATCTGGAGGTTGCGGCGGAGCAATACGATCATGCCTTGAATATGACACTGAACATGATAGAGCAGGCAGCCGATAGAGGGCTGCCTACAGAAAACATAACGGCACTTGTGGCTGAGGCTACAGCAAGACATTCTTTGGTACTCGACGAGGTCTGGGATATGGTGCCCGAGGAAGCCAGGGCAGCCATAGCAAACGCGAGAAACGTATCGGAGATGGGGCGGGAAAATGCCCTGGCGAGTCTGGCGACGAGCAACCCCGTATGGGCGACTGAACTAAACTTGGCTGCCATGGAAGGAAGGCTGAACAGGATCAGGACTAGAGTCCAGAATGCAGAGGCAGTGCAGATTGCCCTGCAGCAGTTTGAGGCCATGTCCGAGTTTGGTGAAGAGATTTCCCGAATTGGCCAGGAGATAGGCTTAAACGCAACCGAGGTTGAGGAGCTTATCGCTGAGACGACCTTCAGGCATCTAGAAGTGCTGGCGGAGGTTTGGGAACAAGTACCCGAACAAGCCAAGCCGGCTATAGAAAGCGTCATGGCTAATCTGCAGATACGCAATCAAAAGAGGATCCAGGCATTGGAGCAGAAGGGAATTCAGTGTCCCCAGCCTCCAGTGATACCGGAAAGAGTGCAAGAAAGGATAGAGGAGAGAATCCAGGAACGGGAACAACAAGGCGCGCCAGACGGAACAATGTCCCCCGGAGAGGGCGTTCTCGGCGCTGTAGGGCAACATAATGGCTATTGCGCAACATAGATTAGTAGATGGACAACAGGTTCGCTTATTAGGGCGAACAGAGTTGGCCAAAGAAAGGAGGACAAGCAAGAAGGAGATGTGAACGTCAGTATAGTAAGGTGTACTTGGATTTCAGAAGGACCGAAGTATTACGAAGGAGGGCAAGAATGAAGAATCTTATATTAGCGCTGGTGATTATTCTGGGTACGGTGGTGGGAGCGGGGCTGGGTTGTGGAGAAACATCGGGAACAGGGACACTGTCGCTCTATCTTTCCGATGCGCCGACGGACGCCGAGAATGTTACAGGTGTCTATATCACTATCAATGAAATCCAATATCATATGGATGATCAATGGATAACGTGCGAGGAATTTGAAGGTCCCAAGACATACAACTTGCTGGAGTTAACCGATGGAAATTCGACCTTATTGGGTGAGTTAGTATTGCCTGGCGGGCATTACAATCAAATTCGCTTTATACTCGATATCCCGGAGATGGGTCAAAACCCGGCCAACCCGGGCTGCTATGTTGAATTTGCTGATAACTCGACCCAGCCTCTATTTGTCCCAAGTGGCAATACCACAGGGTACAAAGCGGTGGGAGAATTCACAGTGCCCCTCAACGGGACTGTGGACGTTACGGCCGACTTTGATGTTCGCAAAGCTGTCCATCTGGCAGCTTCTCACTACATCTTACACCCCACAATCAGGTTGGTGGTCAATAATGAAGCTGGGCGCATCTCAGGTGTAGTTACAAATAACTCTAGCTACACGGACGTAATTGTCTTCGCCTACGAAGATGGAGCCTGGACCGACGCAGAAGACGATGATCCAGTGGACCCAGCATCCAGATTTCCCAATTCAGTCAACAGCGGAAAAATGTGTGACGACGGCCATTACACGATACCCTTACTGGCTGCCGGGACTTACGACCTGGCTGTTGCCGGATATGACGGCGCGGACTTTGGGGAGGTACTCGGTTTCGTATCCGATGTGGTAGTTGAAACCAACCACACTACGCACCAGGATATAGACACTGACGCTCTGGAGGCCAGTCTCTAAACCATGTAACTAATTGTTGCCAGTCTATCCGTTGCGGATACAGGAAGCAAGGCTCCGTATCCGCAACGGATAAGTTTCTCCAAAATCTGTACGTGATGCGGTGACAAGGTCCATGGCAAAGTATTCTTGGATTTTGAAAAGAAGCAAAACATCACTCGAAACGAATGGGGCTTGTCTATGAAAAAGTGCGCTGTAATGCTTTTTATCTGCGGAGTTACCCTTGGCTTGCTCATCGTGCCTGGGTTGGGCTGCGCTGCTTACTACGAAAGCCCGACTACGACCCTGTTTGGCATGACAGAATCGGAAATCAAGGCGTATATCACGCCCGATTGCGCATTGGTTCTGGATCGTCTGCAAGATATCCTGGGTGACCCTCCTTACGAACTTACCAAGGCTGGCTTTGATGCCATCAGGGACTGGGTTGCCGCCAATATCGAGTACAAATCTGATGAAGAGCAGTGGGGCGTTGAAGAATACTGGCAAACCCCGGAAGAGACACTGTCTCTGGGCACCGGGGACTGTGAGGACTTCGCTATTCTGCTCTGCACCCTCCTCAGAGCCTATGGCATTGGTGAGGAGCGGATATATGTAGGTGTCGGTATTGATAATGAGGGGTACGGACACGCCTTCCTGATAGAGAATTGGTATCTCGACGGAGAATGGCGGGCTATAGAGCCCCAGGTGGAAACTCAGGCCTTTCCCCCGGGACGTCGGTTCGAGGAATACAATCTCGCCGATTTCAAACTACTCCGCGACTATGAAATCATCGCGGGCTTCAATGACTCCTATTACTACGATGAATCGTTTCCGTGGGATGAATACTAAGCGAACTCTTTACCGCGGCTAAGACATTGACACTGTCGGGCGATTTTACACAGTCGTTGCCTCAACTACAGCGCCCAATTCTATCGTGAGCGCAGCCAAAGCGCTCACGTCGGAAACACAACAAGTGAAGTTCCGATGACATCAGGGCGGACATTTACCTTTCCGGCTTGGGTCAGCAAGAAATGTTGGGAACGGCGGGAGAGCGATTTGTGTGGGAAGGTCAATAGGCAGAGATGGGTTGTTTGTCAGTGATGACTCTTTTGCTGGCCGCTAACTTCCGGCGAATGTGTTTGGGGATAGTGAAAATGCCTTGATGGGTAAGGCCATCGTAGGATTTTAGCTTCTTTGATATCCTTGCTGAAATCCTGGCGTCAATCTCCTCGGCAGTCAGTTCGGAGGGGTCAAGGCTTTGAGAAGCAGCGACGAAGCCCCATAAGCCAAAGAAGGAAGGTATGTGTACCTGGTAAGGGCGGGTTATCGAGAACACGCTTTTCAGGGTGTTGACGATGGAGGTGAAATTATCTAAATTCCCCCATTCGGAAGGCTCAGCTTGCACTGACATAATGCCAGCGTGTCCTAGTTTCTGTTTGACTATCCGGTAGAATTCACGGGTGTACAGCAAACGCGCTGGCCCTTCCTCCAAAGGGTCAACGAGGTCAATGATGATAACATCGAATTTATCGGTGCTTTTCTCCAGATATTCTCTGGCGTCGGCAAAATGAATCTCCGCTCTGGGGTCGTCGAAAGCCTTCTGGTGCCAGGAGGGCAAGAAACGGCGACAAAGGCTTACCACTTCCTCATCAATGTCCACCATGATGACCTTTTTGACCGTCTTGTGTGCCAGGACTTCCCTTAAAGTGGCGCCCTCGCCTCCGCCGGCGATGAGTACTCTCTGTGGCCGGGGATGCGTCAGCATAGCTGGATGCACCAGAGCTTCGTGATAAATGAATTCGTCCGCCTCGCTGGACTGAATTTTGCCATCGAGGACGAGACAAACGCCGAAGCTGCCCGTATTGATGACCTCTACGGACTGAAACTTACTTCGCCCTGAATATATCCTTTCCCTAGTGCTATGCAGCACAGTAATGTCAGGACTTATATGGTCAGAGAAGTATCTATGCTTATCAGGGTCGCTATCTTTCTTCATTTTGTACACCCCACCTGGCTATCCTCCATAATCCCCCTGCGAAGCTCGATTAAGGAGTGAGTTTGAGCCCCCAGCCTCTCTGTTATGAACTTAGCCGCCTTCTCAGGGTCTACAGTGGTCCCGCAAGTGAAAACGTCTACGGCAGCGTACTTGTGTTCCGGCCAGGTATGAATGGCGATATGTGATTCGGCTATATTGACCACTCCGCTCACTCCATGAGGGGAAAAGTGATAAAAGGACTCGCCCACTACGGTAGCGCCACATCGAATGGCAGCCTCGTTAAGGCACTCTTTGAGAACATTTAGGTCATCTAGCACCTCCTCATTGCAGATTTTTAGCTCTAGTAACAGATGTCTTCCAAGCGCATACAAATCACCTGCCTCCTTTAGATTTTTTGTTGCTTTTTCGGGCAACAGCGCAAATTTTATATAATGTGCATTCTTTTAGCAACAATGCGGGACTTTCTGCTAAAATAAACGGAAGCGATACGTATGTCAGAAAGCGAATCATTAGTCAGTGTGCGCACTGCCAAGTATATGGAGGCGCAGATAATCAAGGGACGGCTGGAGAGCGAAGGCATTCCGGTTCTCCTGAGCTACGAGAGCGCCGGCCTTATCTACGGGCTTACGATTGATGGATTAGGTGAGGTTAAAATAATGGTGCCCCGACACCTGGCAGAGGAAGCCAGGGAAATCCTGGGGATTAATGGGGAAGGCAAAAACTAAGTTTTGAGTTTTGAATTTTGCTTTGTGACTTTTCATGACTTCACGGTTAGAGCGCATAACTGAACAGCGCCTGGACAGCCTGAACAAAATTCGGGCTCGCGGCATTGACCCCTATCCCCATTCCTATCATCTCAGCCACACTATACGAGAGGTGATAGCTCTTTTCGAGCAACAGGGCGACAGTTCCCAGGACGTATCACTGGCTGGCCGTGTCATGTCCAGGCGTTCTATTGGCAAGATGTCCTTTCTGGATATTCGCGATAGCTCCGGAAAGATACAGCTTTCTCTGCGCTATGACCTCCTGGGCAAGGAGAAATACAAATTTCTTCAGGATATTGATATTGGCGACATTCTCGGCGCGAAAGGTAAGCTGTTCCGAACGAAGTCAGGTGAGCTAACCTTGGAGGTATCTGATTTTGCCATGCTTTCTAAATCTCTTCGGCCGCTGCCGGAGAAGTGGCACGGGCTGGCTGATGTGGAAAAACGCTATAGGCAGAGATATCTCGACCTGATTTCCAACGAAGAGAACAGAAACATCTTTGTTTTGCGTAGCAAGACCATCACTGCCATAAGGCATTTTCTCGATAAGCTGGGATTTATGGAAGTCGAGACTCCCGTGCTCCAGCCCCACGCCGGCGGAGCGTTGGCACGCCCCTTTGTCACCCATCACCATACCCTTGATGAGGACCTCTACCTGCGAATTGCCCTGGAGCTCCACCTCAAGAGACTGGTGGTGGGCGGCTTTGACAAAGTCTACGAGATGGGGCGTGTCTTTCGGAATGAAGGCATTTCTGTCGAACATAACCCGGAATTCACCTTGCTGGAGTGCTATGAAGCTTATAGCGATTACGATGACATGATGACACTGGTTGAGGGAATCTTCGTTCATGTAGCAGAGGAAGTTCTGGGTAGTACCAAGCTTGTTTGCAGGGGCCAAACCATTGATCTTGGTCTCCCCTGGCAAAGGCTTTACCTGCGTGAGGCAGTAAAGAATTCCTGTGGCATTGATTTTGAAGACTATCCTGATGCCGCTTCGCTGAGGGCGCGGATGGCAGAGCTGGGCATGGATGTTGAGCCGACCAAAGGGAAGGGCAGATTGATAGAAGAGTTGATTTCCACTTATGTCGAGCCGAAACTTATTCAGCCCACTTTCCTTCTGGATTACCCGGTTGAAATGTCACCTCTGGCCAAGAGGAAGAGAGGCGATGACCAGTTAGTCGAGAGATTCGAGGGATTCGTGAATAGCATGGAGGTTGCCAATGCCTTCACCGAGCTTAATGACCCCATTGAGCAAAGGGAAAGGTTTGGCCAGCAGCTTAAAGAGCGCGTTGGCGATGAGGACGTGGAACTCGCCGATGAGGATTTTCTGCAGGCGTTGGAATATGGCATGCCACCTACGGGAGGGCTGGGAATGGGCATCGACCGCCTGGTGATGCTGCTGACCGGGCAGCAATCTATTAGGGAAGTGATACTTTTCCCCCAGCTGAAGACAAAAGAGTAAAAAATGCAAGGCGCAGCATTACAAATACTAAGCACGAAATTCGAAATCCTAAACAATGTCGAATTAGTAATGACCAAAATCCAAAATAAATGAGTTTTGGTATTTGAATTTAGAATTTTGGATTTGTTTAGAGCTTAGTGATTAGGATTTAGAGTTTACATATGTTAGATATTAAACTTATTCGTGAAAAACCTGAACTCGTTCGCCAGGCTCTGGAGAAAAGAGGCGATAGCTTTAGTCTCGATAGCATCATTGAAATTGACGGCCGTTATCGCAGCTTGCTCCGTCAAACCGAGGAACTCCGGGCCAAGCACAACGAGGCCAGCAAGCAACTGAGCAAAAGCAAGGAGAAACCATCCGAACTCATCGCCCAGATGCGCCAGTTGGGAGAGCAGATATCTTCTTTACAGCAGCAGACCAAGGAAGCCAAGGTTAATCTTGATTCCTTGCTGCTGGAGTTACCGAACATCCCAGACCCCAGCGTGCCTCTGGGGAGAGGCGCGGCTGAAAATGCGGTAGTGCGTACCTGGGGCAAGCCGAAGGAATTCCCCTTCAAACCATTGCCTCACTGGGAGTTGGGAGAGAAGCTGGGCATCATAGATTTCCAGCGGGGTGTGAAGCTCTCGGGGACCAGGTTCTATGTTCTCAAAGGGCTGGGTGCACGTCTTCAGCGGGCACTTATCTCATTTATGCTCGACGTCCATGTGAACGAGCATGGCTATAAAGAAATCTATCCCCCTTCTATGGTGAAGAGAGAGTGTATGGTCGGCTCAGGAAATCTGCCCAAGTTCGGCGACAACTTATATCACGACGAACAGGACGATTTCTGGTTCATACCCACGGCGGAAGTGCCGCTGACCAACCTGCACCGTGATGAAATATTAAGTGCTGATAGCTTACCCCTTCACTATGTTGCCTATACGCCCTGCTTTCGCCGAGAGAAGATGGCTGCCGGCACGGATACCAGGGGCATTAAGCGGGGGCACCAGTTTGACAAGGTGGAGCTCTACAAGGTTACCGGGCCGGAGAGTTCTGACGAAGCCCTGGAGAAACTGGTGGCTGATGCTGAGGACATATGTCGGAGGCTGGTCATACCTTACCGGGTGGTGCAATTATGTACCGGAGACCTGGGCTTTGCCGCCTGCAAAACATATGATATTGAAATGTGGGCTCCTGGCTGTGATGAATGGCTCGAGGTCAGCTCTTGCAGCAATTGCTGTGACTTCCAGGCGAGGCGAGCCAACATCCGCTACCACCGTGAGCCCGGCGCCAAATCGGAGTTTGTCCACACTCTTAATGGCTCAGGGCTGGCTCTACCGCGGGTCCTTATCGCCGTGCTGGAAAACTACCAGCAAGCTGACGGCACGGTACTAATCCCCGAAGTATTAGAGCCTTATCTGAGAGTAACATAGTACACCGCGTATGGGCGGTGTCTTATAAACTGTTACTGTCAATAAACCAGAGGGTGTTTAGGGATGTAGTGCGAGGCTTTAGCCTCGTGCTGCACGACCCTGAAGGGTCGCACTACAACAGGCGAGTTCGTCTACAGATTCCCCCTCTTAAGATAAGAGGGGCATGGGGAGTTATGAAAGAGAGACTATGGCTGACAAATCAGCCGGCTGCAGAAGATGAGGCTAATAGCCCGAAATGTAGTCCGAGGCTTTAGCCTCGGACTACACGACCCTGAAGGGTCGTACTACAAAAACGTGGAGGTGTCACCATGGCAGATTGGACCAAACAAGCTGAAGCATTGAACAGACTCGTAAGACCCCTGACCTTCCCTATCGCTGCTAAGCTGGTCAAAAGCGTTGACGAATTCCCGGAAAAGACGCGCCGTCCTTTCAAGGATATGGGATTCAAGACCAACCCTTGCGTGGCTATGACGATGGCACGCAAGTACGGCTGGACGGTGGCAATGACGGCTGAGGACAATGCCTGTCCGATTGCCGCCTATACCTATGGATGGAGCGAGCCCGAACTTGGCACCAAGAAGGCTTTGATGGATTTCATGATAGTGATGAAATACTCAGCTAATGAGAATGCAGCGAGAGCCACAATGGAGGGTGTCGAGCAGGTCAAGCTGGGCAAGGGCAAGTATGCCGGCGTGGTTTTCTCTCCACTGGAGAGGACCAAGATTGAGCCGGACCTGGTCATGATATTCTGCAATCCTGCTCAGCTGATGCGGCTGGTGCATGGAGCCACTCAGGAAACAGGTGTAGCCGTGGAGTCTATGTTCAGCGGCCGGGGTGGGACCTGCACTGAAGGAGTCCTGCAAACATTCAAGACCGGGCAGCCGAAGGTAGTGCTCCCGGGAAACGGCGATAGGGTCTGGGCGATGGTGCAGGATGCGGAGATGGTCTTCACAATACCGGCCAACTGGCTTGACTCTGTTATAAGAGGTCTCGAAGCCACCCACCAGACTGGCATTCGATACCCTATACCGGTAGACGTAAGACACGCGCCGACGTTCCCGGGACAACTCAAGGACCCCGCATCCCGAGCAGCTAAATAGAAGCTACTTCGACCGGAACAATTCCTGAAGTATTAGAGCCTCACTTGAGAGTAACATAAGCTCCGCAGTATAAGCCCTAAGTGCAAAAGGCGAAGCTATCCTCAAACTTCACCAAACTAAGCAGGTTTCCGTACCACGTCTGTTAATATCGTCATTGTCATTCTTGTCGCTGTTCTTATTGCTATCGTTTGTTGCTAGCATCCTTTGTTGCCGTTGGGATTTGCGTTATCTCGCCGTTAAGAGGTATTGACTTTTTCGTAGACCATTGTTATTCTTAGATTGACTTTTAGTAATTTAGATCAACTTCTGTTGAATGTCCTCACATATATTATTCTTGGATGTGTCTTATGAATAGACTCAACTGAGCCTAGAAAACGTTAAGAGCTAGTCGGAGAAAGAAGGTGCCAGCTGTCACGAAATTGAATCGTCAAAGTGCTACCTACGGAATCAATAGCGATTAAGAAGGAAAGAAGTAAGATGCAAAAGTTTAGACAGTTTTTACTTTGCACCGCCCTGGTACTAATCCTTGTACTAACGGGAACAGGCACTATAGCGTCATTTGAAGTGGTTCCCGAAGACGGGAACGCTCAGTTCTTATTGATTGATGACGAGCATACACAGACTCTCTCCACTGATGCCCTTGACATAGCGGCGTATGAGAGCTTTGAGTCTGCGTCCAGACTGCGCACGGTCACATTGTCAGACTTGGTTGGTGATTTAGAGAGTGTTGCAGTGGGAGATGAACTAGTTCTCAACCTGTTCTCCGATGCCTCGTATGTAGCCACGATTGACCGAGTATCGTCAGATGTGAATGATATCCTGTGCGTCAGGGGTCGCCTTCAGGGATATCAGGCAGGCTACGTTATCATATTATACTGTGACCAAGAAGGAGCTTATGCCTCTATAGAAGTGCCGGAAGAGGGCAGACATTATATTCTATTCAAGGGTGAGGGCGAGTTATACTATGTAGCGGAGCTTGACCCCGACAAAATGGACGTCCGGCAGGAAGCACCTGCCCCAGTTTCTCCTCCCAGCCAAAAAGAGGAAGCAGAGATCGCGGCATTGCAAGAATACATGGCCACCTCCACCCTAGGACCCGACGACCCGGCTACTATCGACGTTATGATAGTTTGTACCCCAGCGGCCGAAGACTGGGCTGAATGGGGCTTGCGCCCTGGCATCAACTATTATATTGCGCTGGCAACGGAGAAGGCACAACTTGTACTGGACAACAGTGATACCGGTGTTACGCTGACATTGGTGCGTTCGGCAAGAGTTGACTACACTGAACACGGGAGTTCTTCGGTAGATTTGGGACGGCTACAGGATCCCAGTGATGATGAAATGGATGAGGTGCACCAGTGGCGGGACGAATATGGGGCCGACTTGGTGCAATTGTTGTGTGTAGTAAATGATGTAAGCGGCCGTGGATATCTACTTACACATGAAAGTGGTTCGCCTTCTTATGCCTTTTCGCTGACCGATATTCGATACGCGGACGGGTATGTCCCTATTCACGAGATGGGGCACAACTTGGGATGTCATCACCACAAACAGGATTCGTCGCCGGGACCGGGGTTGTTCGATTACTCTGCAGGATGGCGCTTTTCATACGTTTTGTTGCCATATTGCACTGTGATGGCTTATACGGACGGCTACCGTATACAGGTGGGATACTTCTCGAACCCGGATGTTGCTTTCCATGGGATTCCAACAGGGGATCCTGTTGACGGTGACAATGCTCGCACTATTCGAGAGACAAAGCACGTCGTCGCCGCTTATGAAGAGGCTGTTATTGAGGATTTTGAGTGGGGGACTGATGGAACTAGCCTAGCGAATTGGGAAGAATACGGAGGTCACGTTGAATGGAGAGTGTGGCACATGGGTGGATGGTGGAGTAATTCACGGGCAGAAATTGAAACAGACCCTGCCCACGTACACATGGGGACAAGAAGTGCTAGATTGTACCGTGGCGACTGGGGTACGTCCTGTATGAAAGCCTCCTATTTACAGAACCCCCCTGAATATAGAGGATTTTATTTTGAAAAGGATGCTAATTCAATTCTTTATACGACTAATGGGGACGGGGATCATAAGATTTACGTAAGTGTTATAAGAGTTAGTGGTTATGAAACGGTACAATATTACGATAGTTCTTGGCACACGGCATACACACTGACAGAAGCCGGTTGGCATTTGCTTGAGTTCAAGGACATTGACTGGGGGGATAACACCTATGATATCTATGTCGATGGTGAACGCAAGAAAACCGATGCGGCTATGAATCCGACTCCTGGAGGGGGTTGGAATGGGGAGACTGCGTACTGGAACCCGGGTTATGACTCGAATGGGACCGAGTGTTGGGTAGATGACATTCATAAATAGGCGGAGAGTAAATGAGAAAAGCAGCAGGAATTATGTTGATAATCTTCGGCGCTCTTTCATGGTACATTGTGGGGTTCGTACGAGCGGCAACGGCATCGGACTGGGCATTGGCAGGCTTGCCTCTGATAGGTCTGATTGTGGGAGGTGGGATCTGTACGGTTGTGAAGAGGGGTTACTGGTGGGCCTTCTCAGGGGCTATCGGCCTGTTGGTTGCCGGCAGTATCTTCGCTGCATTCTACCTAGCGGCGCGATGCTATGCGATCGACGGTTATGTTGACCCTGCGATTCAGGTGTTAAGAATCGGCGCCTCTGTCGGGTTCTATAATGCTCCCGGCTTACTGGCACTCGTATTCTTGGTAAAGAAAAAAGGTGAGTTTCTAAGACTACCACCAAGTGAGTGAAAGTCAGTGGAGGACTGAAGGTACGAACGTTGGGTAGAAGCCAGGGGTTAAGCTACCGATTTTAGAGCTAACTGGACTCTCTACGAGCCCACATATCCTTGGCTAGGCGTAGGTAGTGCCAATATCTCAGGCAGGATACCTCCATGCTAGTATGTGAACAACCAGCTTTGCCTTGTAGGCAGTCTAGCTTTGAATCCTTGTCTACTAATCAAAGCTCAAACTATCCTCGGACTTGACTGAGCCTATGTACTGGATGCAGCCATTCCCTTAGTGGTAATGGCAGGGTTGCCAATTTAAGAGTAGCTAGCAATCAGACCGGGAAACCTGCTCGACTGCATTTTCGATGAGTTCGATGCGCTTGGTCTTGCCCTTGTCATCGAGTTCTATGGCGACGACATCTATGCGCCATAAAGACGGGAGGTCCTGGTGGGTAGTGGTATAGGTCAGGGCTGAGGCAATGAGCTTCTCCTTTTTGGCCTGCGTTATTGACTCTTCAGGAGTGCCGAAGTTCAGATTGCTCTTGGTGCGGACTTCGACAAAAACAAGACAATCCTTCTTCTGGGCAATTATATCAATCTCTCCGTGACGGCAGCGAAAACCCGTCTCGCGAATGCGGTAGCCCCGCTTCTTGAGGAATTTCTGAGCTAGTTTCTCCCCTAGCTTACCAACTTCTTGCCGATTCATCACCTGCTCCTTCATGGAGTTTCCCCTGAATGGGATTCTTTGGTCGCCCCGCTCCCTCAGAATGACCCGAAGCCAAAGGGCTAGAACTTTGGCTTGTGATTATATTCCTGACATGAGTATATTTCTTCCGTGCCACAACTAGAGTCCATTTTGAAGTTATCTTAATTATACTACTTGCTAGCTCAATGAAGTCCGACGATTTGTCGAGCAAGTTCTGAGAGCTGGTGTCTCACATCTTCAAGCCTTGGGGCCTGCCAAGGGCATGAGCAGATGTAACTCGGATTGACTGCGATAATATTCGAGCGCCCACCCAGTGGGGTCCATCGGGAAGTCTCGCGTGAGTTCGCCGAATATCTGCCCGATCTTGTCGGTATGGTTTGGCCAGTCCAATAGCTTGGCTCTAGCATGTTTGCCGCCCTTGACCATCATAGTCGGGAGTCCGAGAGCTGTGACCTCCTCATCACTTAGAGGCTCAACTCCAGTGAAATACGCCACCTGTGAGCCCTCATAGCGCGATACGCCGTAAAACTTGCGGCCCTTGAGGGAGGAAAGCCTCGACTCGAGTCCGTCCCAGGCCGCTTTGAGCCCACCGGGAAACTCACTAGCGCGGCTGACCATCAGCCTGAGGTCTGGTAAGTCTACAATTGTCGCCTTGTATGGCATGAACAGCCTCCTTTCGGTCGGGTGGATGATGTGCTCTTGCTTTTGATTCAATTCTACCACCAGTTGACCTTATGCAGGAGAGACTACGAACCGTTAGCTCAGTGAAGCCTGACGATAGCTTTAGCCTTCGGCACAGGCCTGAGCAACTTCTGAGAAAGGATCTGCCTATCGTAACAAACGTCATCTTGTTGCGTCCAGTGTCAACCCAGCACCAGTTTGTACATGACTCCGAGTGCAGCGCCCCCAAGTATGAGCCACGCCGAGTTCACTTTTAGCCGGAATACCATGATGACTGCTATGATGGTCAGCACAATCGTGAACCAGTCCACTAATCCAGAGCGTCCCAACTGAAAAGTGACTCCGACCATGAGCCCCAGTGCCGATACGTTCACCCCGTCCAGGAATGCCCTCGTCCACCATCTCTTTTTTAGCCAGGGCATGATACGAGCGACCAGGGCAGTTAAGAAGAACGATGGCAGAAAGAAAGCCAGGGCAGCGAGTAGACCAGAGGGCCAGCCTCCTACAAGATAGCCAACAAAGGTAGCGCTGCTAGCTATCGGACCCGGAGTTATCTGTCCGGCGGCGATTGCGTCCAACAACTGCTGGTTGGTGAGCCAATGCATGCGCTCAACAAATTCGGCGTTGAAAAAGGCAAGAAGTACGTAGCCGCTTCCATAAATGACGGCACCGATTTTGAGCATGGTGAGGAAAAGGGTGACCCGGCTGAAGGGAGCAGCACCGGCCTGGAAGAGGTGCAGAGGCAATTTGAGCGCAGGCGCAAGCAGGGCAAGGGAAAGAGAAACTGTCTTCTTCATAAGGCGCCGGCCGCCATAGACGAGCAATACTGCGGTCGCCCCGCCAAAGAGAAGGGCTATTTCGTTGAGCCCTAGGAAGTAGAAGGCTATGACTCCGATGCCGATGATTGCAGTAAGCGGCCCTTTGATTGCCTTCCTCCTTAAGTCCCACAACGCCTGAATAATGATGGCAATAACGACCGGTTTGACACCGTAGAGGATCCATCCGACCTGGGGCAAGGAGCCGTAGCTCGCATATGCCCAGGCCAGAACCAGCGTGACTAGCATGCCAGGGATGATAAACAATAGACCGGATGTTACATACCCGAGCCAACCTGCACGCACCAGCCCCAGGTATAGTGCCATCTCCGTGGCATTTGGCCCAGGAATAAGGTTAGTGGCGCCTATCATATCGAGGAAGTCCTGGTCATCGAGCCAGTGACGGTTCCTGACCGTCTCCCGTTGCATGATAGCTATGTAAGCTGCCGGCCCACCAAAGGCAGTAGCGCCAATTCTCAGGAAGAGAGACGCAGTTTCTTGTAGGTGCGCTTTTCCCGTCACAATCCCACCTACTAATCAGAGGTAGTAGACCCACGAAGTCTACGCCGAGTCGGATTCTTCGGTCGTCCCGATTCCATCGGGACTCCCTCAGAATGACAAAAAGGCAATGGATCAGAATGACAAAAAGAGAAGGGCTCGGAATGGGCGGAAGCCAAATGGCCAGAGCTTTGGCTTGCGATTATGGCCCTGACAGGGGCGAAGTAGAGGCGGTGGATTGGCGAAGGTCCGAGCTTGCGCAGACAGGACATGTGTATTCCTGTTCCGTAGCCTTTATGCCGGGCAAATCCATAGCCAGGATAAATCTGGTCGAATTCCACCATCATATGGTCCCTGGTGACCTTAGCTATGATAGAAGCACAGGCAATGGAGAGACACAATTTGTCGCCCCTGGTTATTCCTCTTTGAGGAAGGGGACATTGAGACAGGGTGACTCTATCAATAAGGAGGAAGCTCGGTTGTTTGGTCAGTTTCTCCACCGCCTGCACCATAGCCAGCCTGGTGGCCCTTAGGATATTTACGGAGTCAATCACTTGAGAAGGAACGATACCGATGCCCACAGCCACAGCTTCCCTGCTAATTAAGTCGAAGAGGGATTCCCGTTTCCTGGAGTCTAATTCTTTGCTGTCCCGAACCAGCCCAAGCCAGGAAAGATTGGCGGGATTAGGTAGGATAACGGCACCGGCCACCACCGGGCCGGCTAGAGCCCCCCGCCCGACCTCATCAATGCCAGCGATGAGCTCATAGCCCTGCGATTTGAGCTCGTTTTCCTCATCGAAGTTCGGAAACCTTCTCATAACTCCCCCTGCCCGCCGACGCCAAAGGCTCAGGCGGGCAAGCCCCTCTTATCCTTCGACTCCGCTCAGGACATGCCTTAAGAGGGGAATCGCTAAAATAGAGATTTTCCCTTCTCCCTCCCCCTTAAAATAAGGGGGATAAAGGGGGTTATTTCCAGTACCCTGTTGCTGCTTTGCTCAGCATCCATTGCATTCTTCATAACTCCCCTAACCCCTCTTACCTTAAGAGGGGGATTTATGTTTCTCTTTCAACAGAGTCAATGATCCCGCCTCCCAACACCTCATCAACATTATAGAACACAATGGCCTGCCCGGGGGTTACGGCCTTTTGTGGCTGGGCGAAATGAACATCCACGGAGTCGTTCCTGAAAGATAGGGTAGCTTCTGTCTCCTTTGACTTATAGCGTATCTTGGCCCTGGCTGTAATGGACTCCCGCGGTATCTTGCCTGATATCCAGTTCAGATTATGGGCGGTAAGCTTCCGGCTGTAGAGCTCCTCTTCATGGCCGAGCACAATTCTATTGCTTTCCGGCTCTATCCTGATTACATAGAGCGGCTTGCCGGAGGCTAATCCCAAGCCGTGCCTCTGCCCGACGGTATAAAAGGCTATTCCCCGGTGCTGGCCTAATTTCCTTCCCCGGGTATCTACAACTTCGCCGGGCAGAGTGGGAAATCTCTGGCTGAGAAAAGCGCCGTAGTTTTTCCGGGAAATGAAGCAGATATCCTGGCTGGACTTGGTGGCTGTGGGCAATCCCGCCTGCATCGCCATCTGTTTAACCTCGTCTTTGTTATGCTCGCCTAAAGGAAACAAGACACGCCCCAGCTTTTCCTGGGTTAGAGTATAAAGAAAATAAGATTGGTCTCTGCGGGTGTCGGCGGCTTTAAGCAGGCGATGGCCGTGACGGGAATGTTCTACTTTGGCGTAATGGCCTGTAGCCAGATAGTCGGCGCCTAGGGAGAGCGCTTTATCGAGCAGGAGGCCGAACTTTACATAATGGTTGCAGGCAACGCAGGGATTGGGAGTCCGCCCATGCCGGTATTCCCGGCAAAAATAGTCAACTACACAGGACTCAAATTCTTTCTGCAGGTCGAGCTGATGGTAGGGAATGCCTAGAATGCGACAGATGTCTGCTGCCCGGTGGGCGTGGTCGTCGAATGAGGGAGAATCCCGGAGGCGCATGTGGATGCCTATCACTTCATAGGCGGCCCTTGTGAGCAGCAAAGCAGCGGCAGCGGAATCTACCCCTCCGCTTAAGGCCACAGCGACTTTTCTTTTAGTCATGCCTAAAGTTCATACCTTGAATCTTCGAGAGTGCCCGGTAATGTCATTCTGAGGAGTCCCGACGGAATCGGGACGACGAAGAATCTCAAAGATTCTTCACGGATCCTGCCCTGAGTGACACGAGATTCTTCCCCTTCACTCCGTTCAGGGTCAGAATGACAAGAAGGGAAGGTCTCACACTGACAAAAGGCGAAGAGATCAGAATGACAAGAGGCGAAGGGCTCAGAATGACGCTGGATGTCGTTGAACATCTTTTAGATTCTTCCCCTTCACTTCGTTCAGGGTCAGAATGACAACAATAGTCAGGCTGGGAAGCCAGGCAATAACCGGCTCACTTTATCCCAGATGATCTCGGCAACTTCGCGTTTGGGCAGGGAGGCATCTATCACCAACCAGCGGTCAGGCTCAGCCGCGGCCATCTTGAGGTATCCCTCCCTCACCCGCCGGTGGAACGATAAATCCTCTAACTCAAAACGGTCTTTCAAGCTTCGTTTTCGTGCTAATCCCTGCTCAGGTGAAATATCCAGGAGGATTATGAGGTCGGGATTGATATACCCTGTTGCCATATTGTTGACCATCTTTATGGCAGTAAAATCAAGTCCCCGCCCATAGCCTTGATAGACCATGGTGGAGTGAGTGAAGCGGTCGCAAAGAACCACTTTACCTTCTTCTAAGGCAGGACGAATCACCTCAGCCACCAGTTGGGCACGGGAAGCAGCCAGGAGAAAGAGCTCAGCCTGGGGCGAAATAAGGGAGCCCCCCTTCCTCTTAAGTGCTTTTCTTAGCTCGTTACCCAGAGCCGTGCCCCCCGGCTCATGGGTCAATACCGCGGGGGTGTTTTGCCGCTCGAGCTTTTTCAGCAAGAGCCTGGATTGGGTGCTTTTACCGCAGCCTTCGCCGCCCTCAAAGGTGATGAACAGTCCCAAAGATTACCTCGATTTCCTTTTGCCGCCTGGTTCCACACCCCGGCTACCAGGGTTGAAACCGCGGCGTCCAGCTAAGATCCGCTGTAGATTATGGACATAGGTAGATTGGGCCTCACGGGGATAGAGGGCATCCAGACAGTGTTTCATTTGAGCGGCATTATTGCTTTTGAGGACATAAATCGGTATACCAAGTGCTTCGGCATCCCGTATCTTCTGCGGCTTGCGGCGGTAATAACTCCGTGTAGTGAGGAAAATGTCTGCTTGCCTAAGGTCAGCGACGATTCTCAGCTCCCTTCGCCCTTCCCTGGCAGTTTGTTCCAATCGAGACCGGTTGGCCCCGAACAGGTAGAATCGCAGCGTCTTTTCCGGCTGTTTCTCTTCTTCCCTGCTTTCCCATGTCAGAGGGGATGTTATCGCTTCCCTTTTTACCTCACCATCTTCATCCATCGAGCGCACTTCGGCCTTGGGGGGTTGGCCATGCAAGAGAGCATCGACAGCCTCGGTCACATTGGGATGTACGGTTACCTTGTAATAATCGACAATTTCCACCACCATATCAAAGGTGGGCGGAGCCTTACGCTCCAGGATAGATTTCTGTGTGTGCCGTCGCCTGGCTTCTTCATCTCCCAGGGTAACGGTCTGGACGCCGCCGATAAGGTCGGACAAGGTAGGATTCATTATCAAGTTTTCCAGAGTGTTGCCGTGTGCCGTGCCCACCAACTGCACTCCCCGCTCAGCGATAGTCCGCGCTGCTTTGGCTTCGAGCTCAGTGCCTATTTCGTCAATGATTATGACCTCAGGCATGTGATTTTCCACCGCTTCAATCATCACCGAATGTTGTTCAGCGGGAGCAGCCACCTGCATTCGCCGGGCATGCCCGATGGCGGGATGAGGAATGTCTCCGTCCCCGGCAATTTCGTTGGAGGTGTCAATTACGATAACCCTTTTCTTGAACTCATCAGCCAGCACTCGAGCCACTTCTCGCAACATGGTGGTTTTGCCTATACCCGGCCGCCCGAGCAGCAGGACGTTGTTGCCCGATTCGATAAGGTCTTGAATCATCCCTACGGTGCCGAACACAGCTCTGCCCACACGGCAGGTCAGTCCAATTATGTAGCCGTTTCTATTGCGTATGGCCGAGATGCGGTGAAGGGTGTGGTTGATGCCGGCGCGATTATCTCCGCTGAACTCGCCAATGTGTGACACCACATAGTCAATATCAGCCTGGCTCACCTCTTTAGAATTGAGGACTAATTCTCTATGGAGGAAGCGGGCTTCGGGGAGACGCCCTAAATCTAAGATTACCTCCAGCAGCGCGCTATGGTCGGGCTGCTGGTAGAGTGGCTCACGAATAGGGAGTGGCAAGACATCAAGTAGCGCATCTAGATCGTCGGTAACTACCCTTCGCATACTGTGGCAATACCCTTTTTCACCTTACCAGCCCCGGGGGGATAACAATTCCTGCTGGGGTATAGCCTTGATATCCAGGCCGGGCATGGCGGCTCCCAGGCCTTTGGATACCTCAGCGAGGACGGCCGGGTCCTGGTAATGGGTGGTAGCTTTAACGATAGCTTGCGCTCTGTTCGCAGGGTCGCTGGACTTGAAAATCCCCGAGCCCACAAATACTCCCTCAGCCCCCAGCTGCATCATCAAGGCAGCGTCGGCGGGCGTCGCCACACCACCGGCGGCGAAGTTCACAACCGGCAACTTCCCTGTCTTGTGCACATCAATTACCAGCTCCAGAGAAGCACCGAGGGCTTTCGCCTCAGCTAATAATTCGTCCTGAGGTAAGCCTTGAAGCCGGCGAATTCCATCCTGTACTGCCCGCATGTGCCTGACGGCTTCCACGATGTTGCCCGTTCCTGCTTCGCCCTTGGTGCGAATCATGGCCGCCCCTTCGGCGATACGGCGCAACGCCTCGCCCAGGTCGCGGCAGCCGCAAACAAAAGGAACCTTGAAATCATGCTTCCAGATATGATGGCTTTCATCGGCGGGAGTGAGCACTTCGGACTCGTCAATGAAATCCACGGCCAGTGCTTCCAGAACCTGGGCTTCGACGAAGTGACCGATGCGGCATTTGGCCATTACGGGGATACTGACCGCCTCCTTTATGGCCGTGATTATAGTGGGGTCGGCCATGCGGGCCACTCCGCCGGCGGCGCGGATGTCTGCCGGCACTCGTTCCAGTGCCATAACGGCGCAGGCACCGGCTTCCTCGGCAATCTTCGCCTGCTCCGCACTGACCACGTCCATAATCACCCCGCCCTTCAGCGTCTGGGCCAGCCCCGTCTTAACTCTCCAGGTACCCTTTTCCATCAGTTTCCATTATAACGCCGTGCAAATCAAATCACAAATGTCAAAATCCAAATGACAAAACAAGAGTGTCCGTGATGTCATTCTGAGGAGTCCCGCTACATTGGGACGACGAAGAATCTCGAAGACTCTTCGCGGAGTTTACCCTGAGCATAGTTAGATTCTTCCCCTTCACTGTGTTCAGGGTCAGAATGACAGGCAGCGAAGGGCTCGCAATGTCGACGAACCAATAGAATTGCCCCGCCTGACGAATCAGGGCGGGGCAATGACAACCAACCGGATTATGGTCACTAATCCGCGCCAGGGTCAGCGGCATGGGAGTTCTTCCAGTTCGCCCACGGTATGGCGACATTCTCTGGAGTGGTCGACCAGTTATCATGGACGATAACATAGTCATCTGGAGAGAACTCCGCACCATCACCATCGGGGTCCCAGTTTAGAATATATCCTACGCCCGTGACGGCGTGCCCAACATCGTCACTCCAATACTCGTCAGGGTTAGGCGGGTACGAGCCTGGCATCCAGTCCCCCCACCTAAATACATCTATCGTTTCTTCACTTTCGGGGTCGGTGTAATTTATTCCGACAGGTACCGGGTTCCAGTAGGTAAAACAGACTACCAGAGGTCGACCGGCATCAATCTCAGCCGTATAAAAAGGAAGACCCACTGCCATATCAGTAATCACCGTCCAATCATAACCAAGTTTCCCGGCAGGAAGGCCAAAAGGAGGGGGAGGAGGTACGGGTGGGTGGGTAGCGTCCCAGCGTACAAATTCCAGAGTGCCCGGACCCATATCAACGTTGTAGGTCCCAGGGGCGCCCGGATTGACCCGGGCCATGCTGCCGGTGTTATTGGTATCCATATAATAACCGAGGTACTCCGCCACTGTATTGAGATTAGGTGGTTGCTGAAAGGCGGTCAGATTCTCGGCATTAGAATGTCCCATCACGGCGTCCCAGTACCCGAGGATGTTGACCATCGCCATGGGGGCACAGTAGTTAGTAGCAGGGGGAGTAGACGGCAAGGTTACACTGGGTGGCTGGCTTGTGTCGGGGACTTCGTCTATGAAAGTCATATCGAAGCCGAAATTAGCGGTGATAGTGTAGTCACCATTCATGGTGATGGTGGTGGTGGCAGCTTCGTCGTCCCCAATGGTGCCCACATCTCCGGTCCACTTGACAAAGTGGTAGTCGGCATCGGCGGTCGCAGTAAGGTTGACCACGGTACCTGTGTCATAGGTGTGAGTGCCTTCTGAGGGCGCGGTGACATCACCACCTGCCGTGCTGGCTAAGGTCAGGTCATACTGGGTTGCAGGCGGTGTTGTGGTGCAACCGATGCCGTTACCCAGGACCGTGAACAACAATACTACGATTAGAGCGATTGGGATCAATCTGAGTTTCATTTTCCCCTCCTCGGTATTACTTTGACGGTCTTCGGACAGACCAAGCTTCGTCACTGTGCCGAGACTGTGACCTCCGGCACCGATTCGGGGGCGCTATCACCCGCGCAATCGCAACCTGCACAGGGTCAAAGTGTGGTTTTCCCGAAATCCTACCTGATACATCCATACTACACCCGTGCCCTCACACTGTCAATCACTTTTTCCCGGCATTTCGGCAGATTGGCAGAGAGTAACCAAATGATCTCAGTCTTAGGAGAAATCGAGATGTCAAAACGTTTAGAACGACACTGCACTCCGTTATTGCGAGGCTGGCGAAGCCAGCGGAAGCAATCTCAGTGGGAACAGGGGATTGCCGCGCTTCGCTCGCAATGACATATCACTTATAGTCGCGAGGCAACGAGCAGCAAGGCGGAATTTGTCTCCGTGCTACGTTCAAATGGAATAGGGTCGAGGAGTTAACTCCTCGACCCTATGTTTTTCCCTCTGCTCACCGTCGCCCAACCAACCTGAATTAAGGCAAGGTCATTACGGCGGTGGTAGGAGGCCTATGGTCAGCAGATGAGACTCTAGACAACAATCATTGTCCGGATCCGTGTCCTCGAATCCCTGCCCCACTTCAATGCAACCCCAGGTGACCAGTGTGATGGTCTGCCATGGCACTGCCCCCGTAAGGTCGAACAGGATGTCAAGGGGAGACGGGTAACCTATCCAGTTGATTGTCTTTGTGTAGTTAGTGCATATCTTGAGCTCCCAGTCCACTTCCATATCCAGGGTCTTGGTCACGCAGACCGGCAGTTCAATTTGCGTGCACTCGTCGACAGGGTCACCGTCCACCGTGCAGTGCTGGTTCGCCTTGCTTTCAGCAGGAGGATTCATCTTCACTGCGTCGGGACTGTTGACGACATGGAGCGTCATCAGCTCGCCTTGTCCTGATCCCTCCATGCCGGTGTTGTGGACCTTGATCCAGGACGTCTGGTGCACCGATACCACTGTTCCCTCGTCTTCCCCAGACACATGCTCGGAATACTCGGCATCAATCCAGTCGCCGGGGTTGAGCCATAGGATCTGGCCGGGTAGTTGGGGAGGGATCGGTACGCCGTTGTGCGTCCAGGTTAGGAACGTGACATAGGCGTCCACCTGTACCGGCGTCACGAAGTTCAGAGTGAAGGTCTTTGTGCCGCCGGCAACCACTTCCTGAGTTGGCGAAGGTGTGATGCTAACAAATATCCCGGGACCACCCGAGACGTAGGCACAGGTCCAGTTGCTGGCGGCCACGGTGAAGTTTGCAGCGACACTAGTACCGTTGATGTCTGAGCCCGATGCTGGTGACAGTTTGTAGCTCACCGCCCCCGTCCAGGGAGAACCATCAAGGGTAGCTTTCACCTCAATCGTCCCTGTCGTCGGTGTTCCTGTACAGCTCGGGATGAAAAGCGCAATCAATACGATTGAAACCAAACAAATAGAGAGAAGCTTCTTCGTCATACGTTTACCTCCTAATTTCATAGTGTAGTGCTCCCAAAAAAGACTGTGATCTATTTATGCCCCGTTTCATCACCTCCTCGCTGGTATTTGACGCCTCCGGGCAAACCAAACCTTCCATGTGTGGCGAAGCTACGACTTCCGCTACCGACCGGAGGGGCGCCGTAGCCCGTGCCATCTCAGCTTGCGCAGATGAAAAGTCTGGCTCTCCGAGATACTGCTTGATACTATCAATACTACACCGCGTCTCTCGTAGTGTCAATCTGTTCTGATTAAGCATAGTCATAGCTGATTTCGCATTGCTCCGCCTGTTGCCGAAATTGTGCCCAGGTCGCCGCAATTCCTTGCGCCGAAGGTCTCCATCAGGCTGCTCCTTTATCAAGGTAGCTCACTTTAGACATGTTTGAATTTTACCATTGAAATGTTAATTTGCTGTTAACTGTCGGGCCGATTTCACAAAAAAATGGAGGGCGCTATGAATGCATAATCGAATATTCGGGCAAACGGTATCACGGATTCCTGGCTTTGACGCCGAAAGAATCAGCTCCGGACACGTTGTCATCGGACCGGGCGATAACATCCAACTTGTCATTGCGAGGCATGGCAATGCCGAAGCAACCTCAGTGTGGCTAAGAGATTGCCGCGCTTCGCTCGCAATGACGAAAAAAAGGAGGGCTCGCAACGACAGGAAGGGGATGGCTGTCAATGATGGAATATGCTTGGCAAATCAGGCAGCTACAGAAATCTGTTGGTGCGGGCAGGTCTCCTTCTTTGCAGGAAGAGAATCGCCAGTACTACCGCTGCCACTGCTAGAATCTCGCCAATTGATGGCCAGTTGGATGGCGGAGCCCCATCTGAGTTGTTAATCCCCAGGTTCCATCCGGCAAGCTCAGTCTCCAGGCCCACGGCGACCACGGTGCCATCCGACTTAAGTCCCACCGTGTGATAAGTACCGGCGTGGATCTGGGTGATGTCTGTCCAGCCCCTGACATTGCACTGGCCGGAGGCGTTGTCTCCCACGGCGACCGCAGTGCCATCCGACTTGAGCCCCACTGTGTGACAGGTGCCGGCGGCGACCTGGACGATGTCCGTCCAGTCCCCGACATTGCACTGGCCGTAGGCGTTGTCACCCACAGCCACCGTGGTGCCATCCGACTTAAGTCCTAACGTGTGATATAAGCCGGCCGCGACCTGGACGATGTCCGTCCAGCCGCCGACATCACACCGCCCCGAGGCATTGTCTCCCACAGCGACGACGGTGCCGTCCGACTTGAGTCCCACAGTGTGATACCTGCCGGCGGCGACCTGGATGATATCCGTCCAGCCGCCAACATCGCACCGCTCGTCGTTATATCCCGCGGCGACCGCGCTGCCGTCGGACTTAGCCGCCACCGTGTGCCAGCCGCTTGTGGCGATCCTGTTGATGTCCGTCCAGTTGCCGACATTGCACTGCCCGTAGTTGTTCAATCCCACGGCGACGGCAGCCCGGTCGGTCATAATCGCCACCGTTTGATAGCCGTCGGCGGCGATCTGAGTTATGTCCGTCCAGTCACCGACTTCGCATTGCCTGTAGCGGTCATCTCCCACAGCAACTACAGTTCCGTCGGTCTTGCGTCCTGCTGTGTGACCGTAGCCGGCGGCGATCTGTGTGATGCCTGCCCAGCCGTCCACGCTGCACTGGCCATAGACGTTCGCTCCCACGGCGACCACGGTGCCGTCGGACCTGAGTCCCACTGTGTGATATAAGCCTGCGGCGACCTGTACGACGGCGGTCCACCCTCCGACATCGCATTGTCCATCCTCGTTGTCTCCCGCGGCGACCACGGTGTCGTGGGATTTAAGCCCGACTGTGTGATGGCTGCCGGCGGCTACCCACTTGATATCCGTCCAGTTGCCGACATCGCACTGACCATAGCGGTTGTATCCCACGGCAACCACGGTGCCGTCGGACTCAAGCCCGACTGTGTGATGGCTGCCGGCGGCGACCCACTTGATATCCGTCCAGTTACCGACATCGCACTGCCCGTAGTAGTTGTCTCCTGCTGCGACTACGGTGCCGTCGGACCTGAGCCCCACAGTGTGATCGTAAGTTGCGGCGACCTGCCTGACATCCGTCCAGTTACCGACGTTGCACTGTCCGTAGGCATTTGCTCCTACGGCGACCACGGTGCCGTCGGATTTAACCCCTATTGTGTGGTACACGCCGGCGGCGACCCACACGATGTCCGTCCAGTCTCCAACATTGCATTGCCCCTGGTGGTTCCATCCCACAGCAACCACGGTGCCGTCGGATTTAAGCCCAACTGTGTGATGGCTGCCAGCGGCGACCTGGATGATGCCCCTCCATCCGCCGGTATTGCATTGTCCGTAGCGGTTGTCTCCCAGGGCGACTACGGTGCCGTCGGACTTGAGCCCTACCGTATGACCCCAGCCTGCGGTGACCATGGGCGTCGCCTGCCCTCCAAGCGTATTCACAGCCGCTACCGACGCAGAAAGAATCAGGCTGGAGACCAGAGCGACCGAGAGCAGGGCCGATAGGAGCATTTTCATGTTCTTCATTGCTGCCTTCAAAGTAACAGGATGAATTCTATTTCTTAATCAATAGAAGAGACAGGATATCATACTTGCCTTCTATCTCATATGCGTCGCTTATCTCTCTCTTGTGCGCATGTATCAGCTTATCGGCGGCGCTGGTGACTTCCGGCCAATCGTCGAATTTGTAATCGTGGAAACCGAGAGCGCCTCCGGAGACAAGACGGGGCCAAATCAAATGGAAATCGTTTTCCACATAGGCTTGCTGGTGGCAGCCGTCAATGAATCCAAAGATGAATCTTTGTCCTTGAGGAAAGCTGACCTTTCTGGAATCTTTCTTTACAGTGATGATGTTATCAAGGCCCCGGATTGACTTCCGGTAAACTTCCGGCATCGAGCGGCCCCGGAGAAATGCTTCATAAACTTCACCGGCCTTGATGCCACTTTTACTCAAGGTCTCGTCCAGACGGGGGTCGAAAACGTCAATGGCGTATACTTTCTTACCGTATCTTTGGGCAAACTTCGCCAGTCTGGCAGTGCCTCTGCCCATGTAGGCCCCGATTTCGATGATATCCCCTTCTAGTCTATGCAATGCCCGTCGCTTCATAAAATCTATCAGCACTTCGTAACCCACGAAATCATCAGGGTCGTCTTCCAGCAGTGGAATCTTCCGGGCAACTCTCTTGATGATTGGCTCTGAACTCATTTTACAGGCCAGTTTCTCAGCTATAGTATCTCAGTCCCATACAGAGCCACAATAGCCAGTATCGCTGCTGCTGATGTCCACGTATTCTTTTCAGGGGCTTCTGGTCCCAGTTCTGACCGTCTTATCTCTCTTTTCGGCCAGTATGCCTCCCGATAAAACACGCCGTCGTTATCCCGAAACTGCGATACCCAGTCCAGTACCATTTCGGCCTTGTCTTTGGCGCCCATCCGTACTAAGGCCAGGATAAGTTCAAATGTCTCAGCCACGCATACCGACTGTCTGTCGGCAAAGCATTTGCACCCCCAACCATCTATGATGAAGTCCGGCCATCCTTTCAAGATGCGAGCTTCAGCTCGCTTTCCCTTGAGCAGTCCCACCATGATGGGGTAATACCAGGTCATGGCGTGCCCGCTCTTATCCTCGCCCAACCTGTCAAAGCGGTCGGGGTGCTCTTTGATTGCTCTGGCCAGCCTCCGGGATGCCTTGTCCCAGTCGGGTTCATCTACCCCCAGGCTTCTGGCGAGCCTTATAGCGCATTCAATACTGAGCCAGGTGCTGCTGCAAGCGGTTAAGATTGCTCCCGGCCAGACCTCGTTGTTCTCACTCAGTCCCCAGTAAACCTCGCCGCCCGGCTGTTGTAAGCTCAAGGCGAAGTTTATGCCCTTCTCCACGGCGGGCCACATGTAGCGGACAAAGTCCAGATCCCGGGTAGTAAGGTAGTGAAACCACATCCCTGTTGCTATGTAGGTGCTGAAATTTGTATCTCTGGTCAGGTTCTGGGGTTTGTCATCCTGATAACTAAAATACCAGCTTCCATCGGCGTTCTGGGTCCCACGCATCCATTTGTAGGCCAGGCTAGACTCATGGAAGTGCCCGCTAAGATCCAGGGCTATGGCGCTTTCCACATGGTCCCAGGGGTCCGTAATACCGCCCCGATACCAGGGGATAGCCCCCGAAGGAAGCTGGTGACTGATGATGAAGTCTGCCTGGCTTTGAATCAGCCCTTGAATATTTTCCAGCATCCCTTCAAATTAGAGCGTACCTGACTTACTTTTCTGCGCTAGGTGCTCTTTTTTGTTTCCTCGATCTCCTTCTCTACCTCCCTCAGCTCCTCTTCCAGGTCTCTCTTATACTCCTCGAGCATGTCCAGATACTCCTTCTTTTCGGGAAAGGGCTTGAATCCATGGAAGTAGAAACCGAAAGGGGGAAGGCCAAAGTAGAACCTCCGGGATCTCCTGCTCCACATCTCTATTTCACCTCCTATAATGGTCGTCGCCTCGGTACTCCCGTGCGACGGGGATATTTGCCCGGTGTAAAGCATATTTTATCAATAATCACTAAGTAACGCGCATCATCGAATTCATCGAGTTCTATTTTTTCAATCTGGCTCAATTTGCCTCCCAGAGTGGCAATGGCTTTTTCCGCCTTATCTATCTCCTGGGCGATCTCCCCTTTCTTCTGAGCGATAAATCTTCCCCCGAGCCGGCAAAAGGGGAGAGTCAGTTCCACAAGCGTCGGCAACAAGGCGACAGCACGGGAGAGGACCAGGGTGAACTGCTCACGATAAAGTGGCAAATGAGCTGCTTCTTCAGCTCCGCTGTTCAGCACTTCTACGTTTTCCAGCTCCAGTTTGCGGATAATGTGGTGGAGGAAAGCAGTCTTTTTTGTTGTGGGTTCAATTAGCACCAGCCTGGGCTGAGGGAAAAGAATTTTGAGCGGGACGCCGGGGAAACCGGCACCTGTGCCTATGTCCACGATACTGAAATCTGGCCTCGCCACCTCTCCTTCGTGCAAAACCAGAGCAATGGTCAGGGAGTCGAGGAAGTGTTTTACCTGTACCGAGGAGCAATCTGTGATGGCTGTGAGGTTAATCTTTTTGTTCCATTCAATTAGCTCCTGGTAGTAGAGCTCGAATTGCTTTACCTGCCCGGAATTGAGCTTTATCCCCAGCTTACCTGCTCCTTCAACAAGTTTCTTCATCGCTAGCCACGCTTAAGATTCAGAGGTTATTCAGCAACCTAATTCTATCGCAACTACTGTTCAAAGGTCGACACGCTCACCATGAGCAATTCAGATGCGGAGTTCATCCCCGCCCATACGACAAGGATAAACCTCACCACGACATTCACAACTCGTAGGTCATGGTTGGATTGTCAGATTTGTATCACTTGACAAATTAGTAGGATAAATCATACAATACTGACCTTGCTTATACAGGAGGTGAGAATGAAACAAAGGGATATTCGTGTAATAGGCAGATGTTTTGGCACGGCCGTGCTTGGGCCCCGGGGGCAGTTGGTAATTCCCGTGGAAGCCCGAAAAGAGTTAGGTATAGATACTGGCAACAAATTTCTGGTTTTCGGTCATTTTGAGGGGTTGGGACTTATCTTCATCAAAGTCGAGGCAGCAGAGAAGATGCTTAATATGGTAAGCAGCCAACTTGATGAGATTACCAAGTTGGTCAAGGAAAGCAAAACCTCCGATGTTGGGACAAGGAGGTAGGGCAGTCCAGGTTAGTGATGGTATCGGGTACTCAGAAGGCGCCCTATTCCTTCTCAAGTAGTATGGAATTACTGGTATAATGAGCGTTTTGTCACAATAGAGAGGCGGTATATAGAAAGATGAAAAAGAAGCGAATACTAATAACAGTAATCTGCCTGGTTGTCGCTGGTATAGTACTCAGTATCGCGCTTACTAGAGGGGCCGGACCAGAAGCCACGCCGACTACTGTACCGGTTACTCGAGGCGATATAGTGGAGACCGTTTTCGTTGACGGCAACTTAGAAATGCCCAACAAAGCGTATTTGTCGTTCGGCGTAACGGGCACGGTGACTGAGGTGCTAGTTGACAAAGGGAATAACGTGACAGAAGACCAGGTATTAGCCAGACTGGATGCTCCTACCCTGGAATCGAGTGCGGAGATGGCTGAGTTGCAGGTCAAGATAGCAAAGGAAGGGGTAAACGCGGCTGAAGCACAATATGAAATCGCCTTGATTAACCTGGATGAAGGCGGGGTGCTCCCTGGCGAGTCGGAGGATGTGCTTGAGTTGCGAGTGGACATAGCTGAAGCAAGCTGGGAAACAGCAAAAACGAACTTGAAAATAGCAGAGCTTAACCTGGAAACGGCGGAACTCAACCTGGATAAGGCGGTGATAGTAGCTCCCTTTGATGGTGTGGTAGCCGACATCACCATAACTGAAGGTGAAGAAATCACGGCAGCGGCGTTGGCTGCTCCGGCAATCACTTTGGTTGATACCAGTGAGATACAAATGCGTGG